>Ga0163227_100013_pt1 | contig 105542 bp, 91 predicted proteins | sample MSEWel2016_09_14_2_FD_113148 | JGI IMG/M metagenome (GOLD analysis project Ga0163227, IMG submission 113148) | Subsurface microbial communities from deep shales in West Virginia, USA - MSEEL Well Study Marcellus 5H_2016_09_14 ...
CGGCTCTTTCCGCAGGCTACTCGTGCGCCACGAGCACCACCTGCACCTATACCATGCCTTCTTCATGATCGCCTGCATTATGCTAACCATGCGCAGGATGACGTTTTGAAACCGCTTCTAATCTGAGATAGAAGCACTCCCCGATCCATCGAACTGTCCCAATGGCGCAGCATAGCAAGGGACTCCTCAACGAGTCCCGTGCCAGCACCAAGGTTCGATGTATAGATCGGCTTATTCACCTTTCTGAATGAAGTATGGAAGCGATTGAATTCCCTCTAAAAAAGCCCTGTGATAGATTCCCGCCAGAGTGCGCAACTTTTCCCTCCTGCTTAAGGCCGTTTGGTCGCCTATGTTGACTGGACCAAGAGTAACTATTTCTTGCCTTTCAGAAACCCGGTTCAGCTCCAACATGGCGGCTTCCCTATTCTTAAAAGCAGAATAAAGTGATCCGTCGCGCTTCAGATTTTCCAAAAGATCTGACTCAGTGTCAGACGGCAGCCGAAAGAGGTGAAAGACATCGCCGCGTCCAATCGATTGGTCGTGGAAGCGCTGCGCGGCATCCACAGTGGCCCGCAGAGATGCTAATGTGACGGAACGCGGATAAATATAGCGAAGGTAGTTCGCACCAGTCTCCGACATGAAATCGCAATCCCACCAACCGAAACAGCCCTTCGATCCGAGAAAACCGATAAGCCCTCTAAGGCGAATAAAATCTTGTTTCAGAGGAGTCATGTAGCTCTTGGTTTTAGGGTTTTCTGGATTTCCTCCGACAGGTCGTGGACAGAGATGACATGAAGTTCTTGAGAGGATAAATTTCTCATATCGGTGTCCTGCAAAAATGGAACCACCACAAACACCATTTCGCATCGCAGCCGATCTCGGATGATCCCAGCGGTGACGCGAGTCTTCTCAAGGTCCCGGTGGACGTTGAACTTGCACTCTAGGGCAATGCGTTCGCCGTCGCGTTCGATCAGGAAATCGGTGGAGACGAGGCCCTCGCAGTAGTCCTGCTTGGCCTCGATGCCTGCCTTAGCCAGCTCGCGGGCTACGGAGCTTTTGAAGGAGATCGACTGGACCTTGATCTCCAAAAAGCGCTCGCAGCGGGCGATCTCCTCACGGCGATTCTCTTCGTCTTCGAGGATGGATTCTTCAGGAACGCCTTCGAGGATTGCGGTATAGGCCATGAGGATTGACTGCTCCTCCTCCCGGGTCTCGCAAAGTCGTTTCATGAGGCGACTCAAGGTCACCTGCCGGGGGCTGCTCGCCCCGTTAAGGATACGGCTGACCGATGTGGCAGTAAGCCCGATGTCAGCAGCCAACTGGACGCCGGATACCCCTTTGGCTTCCATTAAACGGCGTATGGCATCTCCCAGCTTTTTCATATGGTGACGATGTTGAGCATTATAGTCTATCGTCAATCCTTTAAGCGGTGCGCAGAGTGGTTTTTATCAAACGGAGATGGATTGACGCTTTGCAACCTTTCGAAGACGGATTTTTTCCGCAGCCAAGGGCGAAGAGGCACGCTTCCAATTCGCAGGATTATATCTGATGCCGTTTATCACATACGTGCTGCAGTTGATTCAGGAGCGATTCGCGGCCGAGTATGTCCTTCAAAGCATTAGCGTCCCGTAGCAGCTGTCGATCATGCGCGCCTACGACTAACGTCCGGAGACTGTCAAAGCCTGGCTGAAGGAGGTATATTCGGGGGTTGAGGCGAAGGCCAAAGCAGAAGGAGCCGAGATTTACTGGCCGATGAAACGGCGGTGAAGCCGGAAACCCATTGCGGCGCTGCTTCGCGACTAAAGGGCAAGACGCCGGTCGTGCGCCAAACCGCTAGGGCCTTTCACAGTTCCTTGATCAGCGCGATCAGCAACTTGGGAAAATGCAGTGGATGCCGCTCATGGAGGCCCTCAACGCCGAAAGCTTTTCACCTCACTTTTCTCGCCCAATTGATCAAGTGCCGCAGACGCAAGCTGATCCTGGTGGCCGACAACCTGCGCGTTCATCGCGCGAACGAAGCCAAAGTGTGGGCCGAAGTTCGTCGCAAACAGATCGAGCTGGTCTTGCTGCCTCCCCACTGCCCCGATCTTATTACCTCGCCATCGCAATAGGCTGTACTGGGGCGTATTTTCTATTAGGTTTGTGTGATGTTGAGGCGTGATTCCCGACAACTCAGTCAAGAGGCGCAAGAGGAGTTGCGTCGTCAAGCGATTCGGATGCTGGAGCGACGGATGAGCCAGAAGGAGGTTGCGGCGATTCTGGAGGTCAACGCGACGACGGTATCAGGCTGGTGGAGGCGTTACCAGGAAGGCGGTTGGGATGCGCTGAAGAAGCGTCAGCGAGGCTTCAAGGCTGGAACGCGTCGGCGACTGAGCCCGGAGCAAGAGGGGGATTTGGCGCGTCTGCTGACCGACCACGTGCCGGACCAGTTGAAGCTGGAGTTTGCGCTGTGGACGCGCGAGGCGGTGCGGCTGTTGATTCTGGAACGCTTCGAGGTCGAGTATGCGCTGCAAAGCATCAGCGTCCTGCTGGAACGGCTGGGATTCACGCCGCAGCGACCGATCAAGTGCGCCTACGAACAACGTCCGGAGGCGGTCAAAGCCTGGCTGGACGAGGTGTATCCCGGGGTTGAAGCGAAGGCCAAAGCAGAAGGAGCCGAGATCTACTGGGCCGATGAGACGGCAGTGAAGCCGGAGGCCCATGTGCGCCGCCGCTTTGCGCCCAAGGGCAAGACGCCGGTCGTGCGCCAACCCGCCAGGCGCTTTCACAGTTCTGTGATCAGCGCGATCAGCAAAGACGGAAAATGGAGTGGATGGCTCTCAGCCAGGCCCTTGATGCGCAGGCGCTTATCCAGTTCCTCAAGCAACTCATCAAATACCGCAAACGCAAGATCATCCTGATCGTCGACAACTTGCGCGTGCATCACAGCAAGCTCGTCAAGGCATGGGTCGAGGACAAAAAAGAGCGCATCAAGTTGGTTTATCTGCCCTCCTACAGCCCCGAACTCAATCCAGACGAATATCTCAACCAACGCATCACGCAGGAAAACGCCAAGAGCCCCCGGCCACCTCAAAGCCCGCACTCGACGCTCGCCTCAAAGCCGTCATGGTTCACCTTGAGGTCCGAACCAAAGACATCAAAGCATGTTTTCAGCATCCTGCTGTTCAATATGCTGCATGACTTCGGCTTTTGTCATGGCGGAGTAATAATACGAAGAATACCTCAAACAAACCGTTACCAAAAAAGCACGCATGTATCAATGGACGCTCTTGATGAAACAGTCCACCTCGCAATGATCTTCCTCCCGTTGTCGTTCGTTCACCCTTTCGCTTACCTGGAATGTGTACCGCACCCGCACCCACCACAACATCAATGCAGAAATGCGATAAAACGAGAGGCTAAAGCACCTTTAACTTGCCCAATTTTCATTCTGGATCCACGATCGATAGAACAGCTATACGCAGGTGCTTTGGCAGCGAATTCCAGCGATTGATGATGCGTTTTAGTTCTAAATCCTCCGGCCCGAAATCATGAGTCAAATTGGCGGTCAAAGCCGCTCGCACTAGCTCGTATGTATTTGTTTTACAAGGCACTTCTGCAACGCTGAAACAGGGTTCAAATCCCGCCACCTCCACCAATTTTCAGTCGTTACATACTAGAGCTTCGATTAGCGAAAGTATTTCGACTGATGATAGTCGCCCGCTCTGGCAGATTTAGAACCAGGAAGGAAAGGACGGGCCGCAAGAACCGTGCATATCAGAAGTGAACGTAGACACGGCTACGCGGTTGCAGCGTAGAGTTCCGATAGGTTGGCCACCCATGGGTGGCCTGAGGGGAGAATCTTGCGCTCCTGGCCGGCATTTTCCTTGTTGATGCTGGTGCCCAGCACTTCGCCCACCCGATCGTAGCCGGGATTGCTAGGACTGAAAAGTTGTTCGTAGGTCAGCTCCACGAGATCGACCTTGTTTCGTTCGGCAAACTGGGCGGCAAACTTCTTAAGGTCGTAAGTCTCCTTTACCGCATGATCGTAGAGCTTTTTAAACTCGGGTACCGGGACGGTCCGCGGCGTCTTGATTTACTCGATGAGACGATCCGCTCCGCCAGATTCCTTGTGATTCGGCCAAACCTTCATCTGCATCGAGAGCCAGTGAGAGATGACCCGGTCAAAGATCTGCTCGCGATACAGGCAAAAAACCGCCAACCCTCCATGCTCAGCAGCCCAGGCTGAGGGATCAAAAAAACTCACACTACGGCAGACGGGTTCTTTGAAAGGGTTTAGCGTAAAGCCCAGATGTTCAGGTTTCTGGCCGCTCATCGCCTCTTTCAATCGTTGATCGATCACCTTTTGCTTGGAAGTCCAGCGCGAAGCACTGTTAAGGATCTCGGGCACGCATACCGTAGCAGGCGTTGCGTTGAGACTTTCTTGCAATGCGGAGGAGCCTACGCGGCTGAACTTGAAGATAGTGAAAAACATAGACGAGCGGCGGAAAAGATAATCGGACAGGCCTGCCAGTCCCAAAAGCTTCTTGCTGTTAGGGACTTCAGTTAAGGCCTAAGATTTGAAGGCAGGAGGTCAAGGGCGAAACCGCCGCTACCAGCGCTTCAAAAAACCCGCCACGATAACGGCGGCGATGACGGCGACCTGGCCGGCGAAGATCATAATGAGGCTGGCGACAGCGCCTTCTTCCTGTCCTATTTCGAGGGCTTTGGCGACGCCGGCCCCATGGGCGCCCATGCCAAAGAGAGCCCCACGTGCCAGCGGCGAACGAACGGGTAAAATGTGCAACAGGCTTTCGCCCACAGCGGCACCGAACAGGCCGGTCAGCGCGGTGAAGACGGCCGTGAGTTCGGGCACCCCACCCAAACGGGCGGACGCGTCCATTGCCAGCGGTGTCGTCACCGAGCGCGGCAACAGGCTCGCGCGCAGCTCCGGCGAGAGGTGGAAGGCCGAGGCCAGCAGCCAGGAGCTCGAAACCGCCAGGATACTTCCCGCCGTCACGCCCACACACATCAGCAGCCAATGCCGCCGGATCAAGGCGCGGTGGCGGTGCATGGGGATCGCAAACGCGACCGTCGCCGGACCGAGCAGCCAGACCAGCCAATGGGTGCCGCTGAGATATTCGCGATAGGAGGCGTGTGCCGTCACGATGAGCAGGCCACAACCCACCCATGTCACCAGCAGCGGAGAGCTCCACCACCTGCCCTGAGAGCGGTGCAAGCGCCGCGAGGCCAGATAGATCCCCAAGGTGCACGCACACCAGAAGAGGGCCTTAATGAGCGGCAACATGGCGGTGCAGACGGAAACCGATTTCCACGACGCAGGCAGTGCCGCCCATCACGACAAGGGTGCTGACGAACACCGTGACGAGCAGCTTGAGGCCGAGCAGGCTCAAGAACTCCGGGTGGTCCACCGCTGCCAGCATAGCCGGGACGAAAAACAGCATAAGGTGCTTCAGCAGTCCATCGGCCCCGTGCTCAAACCAGCCGAGCTTTACCAGCCCGCGGTCCAGCAGCGCCCAGAGCAGGACCAACCCCAGCAGGCTGCCGGGGATGGGCCAATGCAGGAACATCGTGAGGGACTGGGCCAGCCACCAAAACGCGATCAGAGCCAGAGTCTGAATCCAGGGTAGATGCCACCTATGGCGCTGGGGCGGAGGCTGATGTAACCAGTCTGCGGTTTCCATGTGGGGTATTATAGCAACATGCTTTGGATTCCCTAAATGAATTGACGGAATGCTTAATATTCCGAAATAGAATCTCATGGAGCTGCGCCATCTGGAATGTCTGGTCGAAGTGGTCCACCAGGGAGGCTTCTCAGCTGCCGCGCGTATGTTGGGAACCACCCAGCCGACGGTGAGTAAGGCGCTGAGTCAGCTCGAGCACGAGTGCGGCGCTCGCCTGCTCGACCGACTGGGCGAAGGCGTGCGCTTGACTGATGCCGGCGAGGCCGTGATGAAGCGGGCCGTGGCGATGCTGGCGGAGCGTGACGACTTGCGGGCCGAACTCGCAGCGCTCAAGGGGCTGCAAACCGGCAAGTTGCGACTGGGGCTGCCGACCTTGGGCAGCAGCGTGCTTTTCGCCCCACTCGTGGCGGCCTATCGCGCGCGCCACCCAGGGGTCGAAATCGAGCTGCATGAACAAGGGAGCCGACGTCTGAAAGAGCTGGTGCGCAGGGGCGAAATCGAGATGGGCGCAACGCTCGACCCGGTGCCGGAAGACCTGGAATGGCGACTGGTCGTCGATGAACCGCTCGTAGCGCTGCTCCCGGCCGGGCACCCGCTGGAGGACCGGGAGGCGGTCAAATTCAGCGAGCTGGCGCAAAGTCCCTTCATTCTCTTCGAGAACGGCTTTGTCCTGAACGCGATCCTCGCCACGGCCTCCCGCAAACGCGGCATTGCCCTGAACGTGACCACGCGCGGGGCGCACGCGGATTTCATCATCGCCCTGGTGTCAGCCGGCATGGGGGTATCGCTCCTGCCGCGCCTGGAGGTCGCCTCGCGCAGCAATATCTCGGTCAAAACGGCCCTGATCGACGAAACCGACTTGCGCTGGCGACTCGGTCTGATGTGGCGGCGGGGCGTGTCTCTATCCCCGGCTGCTTCACGATGGCTCGAACTCGTGACGACCCAAGCGCCGGGAACGGGTTCACGCAGCTGACCCATCAGGGCGATCCGGAAGCGATCCGGATCCAGCTTACAGCTACGGGTCAAAAACTAACCGTCTACATCTAAGGTTATAGTAAAGCCTTCACCATTGGAGCTTTGAAACGAGCTTTTGGAATGTGCTTATTGCTGTAACCAGCTTGATTTTCATGCTCCTAGAAAAGCGTACAAGGTATGAAATACGTTCTGATGATAATTCTATTCAAGTGTTTGTCCAAAACCCATCTTGAATGAATCGAGCCCTCTCTCGAATCTTTCGATTTACCGCTTGGAGGTATTCCTCTTCTAGAGTCAAGAACATCACTACCACCGCACGTGCAACAGAACTTCCACTCCCACCATGCTCCTTTTGGGGCGTTTGCTTCCTTCACCATTGGCATGCTCGACCGTCCGGGTGGCTTCGCCCAATCCGCGAGCGGCCCGCACCAAGCCCGTCAAAACGTCTATGTCGGCTACCAGAAAGCAGGCGGGCAGTCCGAGGAACAAGCACAGTGGCACTTGCTTCCCTTTCTGACCCCGCCGGAAAAGGCGGAAACCGCGTATCTGGGGGAAAATGCACCGCCGGTGCCAGAACCCGGTGAAGAGCCTTGGCGCGCCCTCCAGCCGGAGCAGTTTGAACGCACTCTGGGCGCCGCCAGCGATACCTGGCGGGCGGACGAAAATCGCTTCGGCTTCTCCCTGCTCTCCCCGTGCGACCGCGTGCCGGATCCGCGCACGCTGGAGCACGAGCAGGCCCGCCGGCTGCTCGCGCCAGTGGTTACGGGCTGGATCGAATACGACAACCGGGACGGCAGCGAGCCGGTGCAGCTGATGTTTGGCCTCGGCAACCCCGATCGCTCCATGTGCCCGCTGGAAGACAACGGCTCCAGCCTCGCCGGCTTTACGGCCGGGCCCGCCTACGGCTACGCTACGTCTCCCGAATCCGGTGCCGTAATGCGGCAGGGCTTCGACGTTTTCGCCCCGAAGTTCCAGGACCAGCGCGGCCTGCACGTGATCGGCGGCGAAACGGCCCTCGTCTTTACCGTGCCCGCCGGAGAAAAGAAGCGCTTCCCGCTCGCGCTCGGCTTCTACGTCCAGGGCACCGTCTCCACCGGCATTCGCGCCGCCTACGCCTATACGCGCTGGTTCTCCGACCTCGAAGACGTGCTGGCACACGGTCTGGAGCATTTCGCGCATTACGAGCAGCTCGCGCAAGTGCGTGACAGGGAGCTGGAAACCAGCGGTCTGGACGAAGATCAACGCTTCCTGCTCGCCCAGTCCATCCACAGCTATCAGGGCAACACCGAGCTGCTCTGGAACGATGATGGCCCGCTCTGGATCGTAAACGAGGGCGAGTACCGCATGATCAACACCTTCGATCTCACGGTCGACCATCTCTTCTATGAGCTGGACTGGCATCCGTGGGCCGTGCGCGACACCCTCGACCTCTTCGTCAAGCGCTACTCCTATACGGACCGCTTGATGGATGCCGACGGCACGCGTCTGCCGGGCGGCATCTCCTTCACCCACGACATGGGCGTGATGGACCACTTTACGCCTCAGGGCTATTCGAGCTATGAGTGCGACCACCTGACAGGCTGCTTTAGCCACATGACAATGGAGCAGCTCCTGAACTGGGTGCTCACGGCCGTCACGTATGCCGAGAAGGCCAACGATCTCGATTGGCTGCAACGCAATCAGGAAACGCTGCTGGCCTGCGCCGAAAGCATGCACCTGCGCGACCACCAGGACCCGGCCCAGCGCAACGGCATCCTGAAGTTCGATTCCGAGCGTTGCGGCGACGGCGGAGCCGAGATTACGACTTACGACAGCCTGGACGTCAGCCTCGGGCAAGCCCGCAACAACCTGTATCTGGCGGTCAAGACGCTCGGTGCCTGGATCTTGCTGGAGCAGGCCTTCAACCGCCTGAATCTGACGGAGCAGGCCGCCGACGCCCGTGATACCGCCGACTTGCTGGCGCAATCGGTGGCCGCGCAGTTCGAGCCGGATACGGGCTTCTTCCCGGCGGTGTTTGAAAAGGGTAACCGCTCGCGCATTCTGCCGGCCGTCGAAGGCTTTGTCTATCCGCTCTACCTCGGTCTGGAGGAAGCGACGGACAAGGGAGGCCGTTTCAGCGAACTCCTGAGCCTGTTGTCGCAGCATATTTCCCAAGCCCTGCAGCCGGGCGTCTGCCTCGATGCGAAGACCAATGGCTGGAAGATCAGCAGTACGAGCAATAACACCTGGTTCAGCAAGATCGCGCTCTCGCAACACGTCATCCGGCGGTTGTTCCCGGAGGCCATGAACGCAGCGGCCAAGGGTGGCGACCGCGTGCACGCCGACTGGCAGCGTCTGCCGGGCTGCGGCAGCAATGCGATGTGCGACCAGATTATCAGCACCACGGGCGTCACGTGCGGCAGTCGCTACTATCCGCGCGGCGTCACCGCCTGGCTCTGGCTGAGCGAAACCGACGCTCCTCTTTCCAACGGTGTGAGTCCATCAGCCTCGCTGGCGGCCAGCAACCACGGCTAAGCTCAATCGAACCGGATTCACCCCTCCTACCCCATTACCCCACGTGAAAGCTTCTACCTCGACTTCAGTCAAACTATCGTTCCTCGAGAAGGCCGGTTATTCACTGGGAGACGCGAGTGCCAACTTCGTCTTCCAGATGTTTCTCGTCTTTCCCACCGCGTTTTATGTAGACGTGATGGGATTGAGTGCGGCTTCGATGGGCACGATCCTGCTGCTCGTCCGCTTTAGTGACGCCATTACCGATCCGTTGATGGGCTTTATTGCGGACCGCACCAACACCAAGTGGGGCAAGTTCCGCCCCTGGCTGCTCTGGTCGGCCATCCCCTATGCGCTGCTTTTCTGGGCCGCCTTTACGGTGCCCGGCATGTTGAGCGACAGTGGAAGGTTCTGGTATGCGTTCGCGACGTATGCGCTGCTGATGGTCGCCTATACCGTCAGCAATGTGCCCTACTCATCGCTCAACGGGGTCATGACCAGTGACGGGATCGAGCGAACGAGTATCTCCTCCTACCGGTTTTTCGCGGCTATGTGCGCGGCCTTTATCGTGCAGGGCTTCACCCTGCCTTTGGTCAGTAAATTCGGACGAGGCGACGACATCAAAGGTTGGTCGGCCACGATCGCGATCTTTGCCGTGATCTCGGTCGTGTTCTTCGTCATCACCTTCTTCAGCGTCAAAGAACGAGTGCAGCCGCCGAAGCACCAGAAGCCCGACCTGCGCCAGGACTTTCTCGACATCCTCCACAACCGCCCCTGGATCGCGATGTTCGGCATGACGCTCTTCGTCTTCACGACGCTGGCGCTGCGGGGCAATGTGAGCTACGTGCACATGAACTACTATGTGGATCCGGAGGCGCTGCGGTCGTTCATCGAAGGCCTGGGGCTCTATGCCGCGCCGGACGCATTGCAACACCCGGGCATCGGCTTCCGCGCACTCGATACGTTTGGCCTCATCCTCAAGCCCGGAGACAGCCCGACCGCGATCGGCTTCAGCCTCTTCAACATGGTCGGCAGCCTCGTGAACATCATCGGTGTGCTGCTGGCGAAGCCCCTGGCCAAGCTCTTCGGCAAGAAGATGGTCTTCACCGTCGGTCTCGCTGGCGCTGCCTTCTTCCAGTGCATGGTCTTTTTTGCCGGCTCCACGGATGTGGGTCAGCTCTTCCTGCTCAACTTCCTCACCAGCCTCTGCTACGGCCCGACCATCCCCCTGCTGTGGGCGATGATCGCCGATACGGCCGACTGGAGCGAATGGAAGCGTGGCCGCCGCTCGACCGGGTTCGTCTTTGCCGGCATGGTATTCGCGCTCAAGGCGGGTCTCGGCGTAGGCGGCGCGCTCGCGGGCTGGCTGCTCGCCTTCTACGGCTACACGCCGGAGACCGCTCACGAGCCGGCCGTGCAATACGGCATCCGCATGCTCGTTGGTTTCTATTCGGGCGGCTGCTTCGGCATGGGCGTGCTCTTCATGCTATTCTACCCCATCACCAAGAAGCGCGAGCTACAAATGTCCGCCGAACTCGAAGAGCGACGCCTCAACGATCCTGAATACGACACGCCGGAACTCGGGGACGCCGCGGCCACCTGATTCTCCACCACTCACGACGACCCCGCCCCTCCTCATGCTTGCTACCCTCCGCCGCCTCACCCTCGCCTCCGCGATCTTGATCGCGGGGGTGGCGACCACCGCCACCGTCACGGCTCAATCCTCCCAACCCGAGCCGGGGCGGGAAGTCGTCTCGATCAACGACAACTGGAAATTCATCAAGGGGGACCCGCCGGGGTATGCAGGTGAGCTGCGTTACGATGTGAGGCCCGAGATCGAGGACACCAACGACGACCGGCCGGCGGATGCCAAGCCGGAGGAAGCGGAGGCGATTTCGGCCGAGGGCCAGCAGGTGCTCAAGCCCTGGATCCTGCCCAGTGGCAACGATTTCATCAGCGACCCAGCCCAGCGGCATGCGCGGCCGGAGGGCAACCCGGGCGGAGACGCGCCTTATGTGCAGGTCGACTTCGACGACAGCGACTGGCGCGAACTCGACCTGCCGCACGATTGGGCGATCGAAGGCCCCTTCCTCGAGGAAGGCAATCACGGCGGCATGGGGCGCCTGCCGAGCTGGGGCGTAGCCTGGTATCGCAAGCAACTCGACATTCCAGCCAGCGACCGGGGCAAGTCCATCTTTCTGGATGTCGACGGGGCCATGTCCTATGCCGCGGTCTGGCTCAACGGCCAGCTGGTAGGCGGCTGGCCTTTTGGCTACGCCTCCTGGCGGCTCGACCTGACGCCTTACGTCAACTTCGGCGGTGAGAATCAATTGGCGATCCGCCTCGACAATCCGCCGGCCTCATCGCGCTGGTATCCCGGCGCGGGCATCTACCGCAATGTGTGGCTGACGAAGACCCATCCCATTCATGTGGGCCATTGGGGAACTTACGTCACCACCCCGCAGGTGGCGCCGTCCGCCGCCGCCGTGGCGATGGAGGTCAAGATCGACAACGACGCCGCACAAGCCGCAGAGGTCGAAGTCGAAACCAGGCTTTACGAACTGAGCCCCAACGGCCAGCGCGGCTCGGAGGCCGTAGCGTCCATCGAACCGGAGCGCGTTCACCTGCCCGCCCATGGCAGCACGACGATCCGCGGCGCCACGACGGTGCTGCAGCCCAAGCTCTGGGGTCCACCGCCGACGCAACAGCCCCACCGCTACGTGGCCGTGACCACCATTCGGCGCGACGGGACCGAGCTCGACCGCTACGAAACGCGTTTCGGCATTCGCGAGCTGCGTTTCGACGCCGACCAGGGCCTCTACGTCAACGGCGAGCCCATCCAGATCAAGGGCGTCAACAACCACCACGACCTGGGGTCGCTCGGTGCCGCCTTCAACGTCCGGGCCGCTGAGCGCCAGCTCGAGATGCTGCGCGAGATGGGCTGCAATGCGATCCGTATGAGCCACAACCCGCCGGCGCCCGAGCTGTTGGAGTTGACGGACCGCATGGGCTTTCTCGTCATGGACGAATCCTTTGACGTGTGGGAACGCAAGAAGACGCCGCTCGATTTCCACCTGATCTTTCCCGACTGGCACGAGCCGGACATGCGCGCCCTCGTCCGCCGCGACCGCAACAGCCCATCCGTCATCATCTGGAGCATCGGCAACGAAGTAGGCGAGCAATATACAGCGGAAGACGGGGCGGCCGTAGCCCGCGACCTCGCCGCGATCGTGTATGAAGAAGACCCGACCCGCCCGGTGACCAGCGCGATGAATTTTGCCAAGCCCGACATGGCCCTGCCCCAGGTGCTGGACCTGATCAGCCTGAATTACCAGGGCGAGGGCATCCGCGACACGCCGGAGTTTGAAGGCACCGAGCGCATTCGGACCAAGCCGCAGTATGACGCCTTTCACGAAACCTTCCCGGGTAAAGTCATCCTGAGCAGCGAGACGGCCAGTGCGTTCAGCAGTCGTGGCGTCTATCTCTTCCCGGTGAGTCCCGACGTCAGTGCGCCCGTGCGCGACGGGCGCGGCGGCGATTCCTCCATCCACCAGGTGACGGCCTATGAGCTGCACGCGGTCGACTTCGGCTCCTCCGCCGACAAGGTCTTTGCGTCGATCGACCGCCATCCGTTCGTGGCCGGGCAATTTGTCTGGACCGGCTGGGATCATTTGGGCGAACCGACCCCCTACTATTCTTCACGCAGCTCGTACGCCGGCATCATCGACCTCGCGGGCTTCAAGAAGGACCGCTTTTACCTCTACCAGTCGCACTGGCGCCCCGACTACCCGATGGCGCACATCCTGCCGCACTGGACATGGCCGGAGCGCGTGGGCGAAGTCACGCCGGTGCACGTTTTCACCTCGGGCGACGCAGCCGAGCTGTTTCTCAATGGCCGCTCGCTGGGCCGCAAAGCCAAGGAACCCTATCAATATCGCCTGCGATGGGACGACGTGAAATACGAGCCCGGCACCCTGAAAGTCGTCGCCTACCAGGACGGCAAACCGTGGGCAACGGACACCGTGACGACCGCCGGCAAGCCCACCTCGTTGGACGTGACGCCTGACCGCGCCACGATTCAGGCCGACGGCAACGACCTGGCCTTCATCACGGTCAAAATCGTGGATGCGGACGGCGTGGTCGCGCCACGGGCGGATAACCGCATCGCGTTCTCCCTCTCCGGCCCCGGCGAGATCGTCTCGACCGACAACGGCGACCCCACGAGCTTCGAGTCGTTCCAGTCGCACGAGCGCAAGGCGTTCAGTGGCTACTGCCTGGTCATCGTGCGCGGCAAGCCCGGTCAACCGGGCGAGCTGACGGTGACCGCCACCAGCGAAGGACTCGAGGCCGGCAAGACGAGCGTCCAGACCGTCGCCGCCCGCCGGTAGCGAACCCCCAAAGAGCCGCTAGAACTGCACGTTGAGGGCGGCGTAGCCGTTGATGCCCGGGCGCACGGCCAATTCCGGGTTTTCGTTGAACTCGTGGTCGACGCTGTCGGCGTTCGGCCAAGTCCAATAGCGCCGGTTCGTCAGGTTGCGCAGGCCGAAGTCCAGGGATACGTCGGCGTTGATCTGCCAGTAGGCGGCCAGATCGAGCACGTAGGAACTCGGCGGAATGTAGAGGCCTGACGCCAGGTAGTTGTCCGAAGGATCGCTCTTGCGCGCACGGTAGGTGCCCGTCAGCCGGGCGCCCCAGGTACCCGAAGGCGCGTCATAGGCCAGATAGCCGATCACGGTATGCGGGTCGACGCTGTCGACGCCGCCGCCACTGCTCTTGTTTTCGCCTTCGGAGAGGTTGATCTTCAGGCCCGTGGTGTAGCCTTCCATGCGGTCGGACAGTCCCGCCAAACGGTAGTCCACGCTGAAGTCCAGGCCGTAGATTTCCACCTCGCCGGCGTTCTGCTGCTGCATCACCCAGTCTTCGCCCATGTCGAAGCTGCGGGTGACGATGAAGCCGTCGTAGAACGTATAGAACACGCTCGTATCCAGCGTGACATACTCGCCGTCATATTTGAGGCCGAGGTCGAAGGAGTCGCTCGTTTCTTCTTCCAGGTTGGGATTGGGGATCTGCTGAAAATCACCGAGATGGTCGAAATAGCCGACGTAGTCCTCCAGGCTCGGGTTGCGAATACCACGCGCGTAACGCGTCCAGAGGATCGTATCGGGTGTCAGCTCATACTGGATGGCCAGGCTCGGCGAAATCGCCAGATTGTCGTAGTCGGAAGCCGGGCTGAGCTCGAGGCCGTCCATCCCGCCCTGATAGTCCAGAAACGTCGGGTCGTGGCTCGGTTCGATGGCGTAAAACCCCACCCGCACGCCGCCCTGAAAGAGCCAGCGTCCCTGCTCCACGACATCCTGCAAGTAGGCGTCGGCACGAATCAGGTCCGACGGATCGAAGGCCGGGCGGCGTTCCTCTTGGTAAACGGGCTTGCGATCGACGCGCAAGAAGGTGTTTTCCGCATTCTCCAGCGAGGCCTCGACTCCGCCGACCCAGGTGTGCTCAAGGCCCCACCAGAAGGCCTCCTTCGTCAGCTGCAAGTCACCGCCATAGATCTCGTGCTCAAAGCCGATGTCGTCATCCCGGTCGCGGGTGGTCGGCGTTTCTTCGCCGCTGGGGTTGGCCTGACTGAGCGTGAAGCTGCTGGTCTCAGAAGTCTGGTAATAGACCTTGGACTCGAGCACTTGCCACCAGGCATCGACCGGCAGCTGGCGATAATCGAGACTGAAGCGGGTGCGGGTGTCCTCCGCTTCGTTGTGAACGTGATACACGGCTGGCGACGTGAAGGTGTGCTCCGCGCTGTTGACCTCCGTGTCCGTATCGCGCGTGAAGTGCTCGCCGGTAAACGTGAGCTGGTGGACGTCGCTGGGCGAATAGCCGATCTTGCCGAGGAAGTGGTTGCTCCAGGTGTCGACCGGATTGGCGTCCACCGCGCCGCGATCGTTCTTTTGCTCCTCGCCGGTGCGGTAGGAGTTGACCACGGTGAGGTACCAAGGCTCGCTGCGCCAACCGAAATTCGCCACCTCGTTCAGGCTACGATCCACCTCCTGGACCAGCAGGCGGTTGCGATAGATCCACGGTTTATCCGAGTCGATCAGATCATCCTGCAGTGAGCGGGTTTCAAAGGATACGACACCGCCCATGGCATCGCTACCGTGCAACGTCGAGCCGGAGCCCTTCAGAATCTCCACCCGCTCGAAGACGGCCGGATCGAAGTAGTCTCGCCCGTTGCCGCCGCTCATGCTGAACTCTGGAGGCAGTCGGATACCGTCGATCGTCAGCAGCACGCGATTGCCCTGCACTCCGCGCACGCGATAATTGGTATAACCGCCGCCGCGATAGGGCACAAAAGAGTCCATGCCGGTAAACTCGAAGGGCATGGAGACGCCAGGCTCGTAGCGGACAACATCCCCCGCATCCGCGCCGCCCTCGTGGTTCCAGTCGTCCATATCGACTGCCACGACGCTCGCCGGCGTCTTCATGATCGGGCGCTCCGTGCGCGTGGCCGTCACCGTGAGCGTAGGCATGCGCAGGCGCTCAGCCGATGTGTCCACTTCCTGCGTCTGCTCGGTGGCCTCCGCCGCGTCATCTGTGTCGGACTGTGCATGCAACGGCGTTGCCGCGAGCCATGCCGCCCAGCTCAAGGCGAGCCAACTGCCAGCTTTGCGGTGGTTCATCTACTGCGCCACCACGAGGTAAAAGCGAGCGTCCCCGGTTAGCCCGGTCGGATCGCTCACGGCGTGCACACTGCCATCGCCTTCGACTCCAGCGCCCACGGCGGTCCAGGTCGTGCGATCACTGGAAGCCATCAACTGATAGGACTGGCCGGCGGTCGTGGTAAAGCGCACGGTCGGCATGCCGTTCTCGATCGTCGTACCGACCAACTCGGGCGCTATCAGGTCGACGCCCAGAAATTCCGTCGTCGTATCCAAGCGCACCTGATCGAGGCTACTGTGAACAAGCGTATCGAAAACGATTTCGTAGGAGGTGACGCTGTAACCGCTGAGGTCCCAGGTGTAGGCCACGGCCACATCCACGGTATCTCCGTAGCTGGTCCCAAATTCTTCCCGATAGATTTCAGCGGAAGTCGTCGGCTCAAGCTCCGTTTCGCCGCCGTTGATCCACAAACTCGTGTCCAGCACGGCCCCCTCCTGCCCCAGCAGGCGGTACTGCAACGAGATCTGTCCGAGCGGCTCCGGAGAATCCGCGGTGAGCGACACGTCCAGGTTGTTGCCAAAGCCATAGATGTTACCGCTCGAGGCAATCATGGCGCCATCCGCACGCTGGGTAATCAGGCCCACCGTCCCGGCGACATCGGGCGCGTTGCCCGTACCGTAAGCATAGGAAAAGAGATCCCACTCGGAATATTGGGTGGTGCCTTCATAGCCGGGATCCTGAAAAATTTCGGATTGGGCGGCCAGCGGACTCGCCAGCAGGGCGAGCGAGGTGAGGGTGTAGAGCGTCTTCATTGTAACGAGAATTGGATGGGATATTCGAAAGTGAGGGCCTGAGAGCCATCGAGGGGTTGAAAGCGCCAGCGACGAACGGCGGACAGGGCGCGCGCGTCCAGGTCTTCGTGCCCGGAGCTGCGCGCCAGCTTCACGTCGAGCACACGCCCCGCGGGGCTGACGCGCAGGGCCAGCAAGACAAGGCCCTCCCGCCCCTCGCGTCGCGCGTTGGCAGGATACCGCGGCGGCGGGCAATAGCGGGCGTCCGGCAACTGGCTGAGGTCCGCGATACCGCGGTGCGCCTCGCTGGCCTGATCGCTTGCCTGCGCCTCCTGCTTCGGCGGCGTGGGTGCGGGTGGTGGCGGCAATTTGCGGGGCTCAGCCGGTGAAGATTGAAGCTCTTCCGGTGGCTTGGGTGCGGGTTCCGGTTCGAGCGGTTCGGGCAAAGGTTCTGGATCCGGCGGTTCCTCCACGGTCGGTTCGGGAGGTTCAGGGGGCAGCTCCGGCCGCTGTTCCACCTGGATCTCCGCTTCTTCGGCGGAAATGATGGCGGGCTCGGGCTCCGGGGGCGGCGCTTGCTTCACCGGCTCGGGTTCCGGCACCGGCGTCGGCATGACAGGCACAAAGGTCGCCTCGACCGACTGGGTATCCTGCTCGAAATGCACCGGCGGCGGGGTCGGCTCATGATGCGAGAAAGCCACTGCCAATACGCCATGGACCAAGAGCGAACAACCGAGCGCGGTTCGCAGGTCAAACCAGGAACGTCGTCGGCGACCGGAAATCATGGCTCGGGCTCGTAGATGAACTGAAAGCGGTCCGCCCCGGCCTCGGTCGAGAGCTGCATCAAGTGCAACACGCGCTGGTAGGCCGCGTCCTTGTCGCCCCGAAAGTAGACGGAGTGGTCTTCCTGTTCCGCCAGGGCTGCCTGCAGCCGCTCCACGAGCTCCGCCTCCGCCACGGGCTCGTCATTGAGAAAAACATGCCCTTGCGCATCGAGGTTGAGCACCAGTTGCGGCTTTGCCTCCGACGGCTGAGACTCCAGTTGCGGCAGCGTCAGCTCAATAGCCGGCGGCGCGAACACCGACGTGAGCATGAAGAAAACGAGCAACTGGAAGACGACGTCGATCAGCGGCGTCATCTCGATATGAGGCCCCTTTGCAGGCTGGCTGGTGAAATCGACCGCCATGGCGTCAACCGAGTCGGGTATGGCTCATCGCCGGCTGGCCTTCGTCTTTCAGGCCTGCCGAGATGTCCGAAAGCTTGTGTTGAAAGCGAGCGCAGAAATACAGCTCGTCCAGTTCGCTGACGAGGTCTTGCATTTCCTTGCCGATACGCTCGGCCCGCGCCTGGAAATACTGGTAGACAAGCAGGGCCGGAATCCCGACGCAGAGCCCCGCCACCGTGGTGATGAGGGCCTCCCAGATCCCGCCCGCCAAGTCTGACGGCACGACCTTGCCGCCGAGCATCTCGATGTGATAAAACGCCGCCACGAGGCCGGTCACCGTGCCGAGCAGGCCCATGAGGGGCGCCACTTGCGCGATGCAGCCGACCAGCTTCAGGTGTTGGTGACACTCACGCAGGACCCGGTCGCCCTCGCGCTGCAAGACCTTGTGCCGCTCGGCCCGTGGATAGTGCAAGTGGGCCAGGTAGCTGCTGGTGATGCGGCGCAAGGGCGCTTCGGTATCTTCCAGACAGGCGGGCGTGCGGCCGGCCTTGGCGCACTCAAAGGCGCAGGGCAGCTCACCCAGTAGTTTGCAGTAAGAACAGCGATGGCGAACGTGAAAGACCGCCCGCTCCAGAGCGACGGCGAGCAGCAAGACGGACAAGACCAGCAGCGGCCACATGATCCAGCCGCCCTTGAGAAACCATTGCGCAAACACGTCCATAACAAAATTGAGTGAGGAAAGGTTCGGAACGGGAAGCGGGGCAGCCCCAGGCCGAAGCCTGGAGCCACCGATAGCAAGCGAGCGTCAGCTGCGACGCTCGAGATAGGGCCTTACGCCTTGCGTCGACGACGGATCGCAACCGTCAGCAGGGCGAGAGAACCGAAAATCGCGGCGTAGGTGGAAGGTTCGGGCACGGCGATGGTCGAGAAGGTATTGCCCGTGTTGAGCTGCATCCCGATCTGAGAGAGGTGCGCTTCGCCCGTGTAGACGATGTCGTAGTCGGTGATGTCCGCGTAGGCAGAGAGATCCCACTGATAGAGCAGCACTTGCGAATCGCCGAAGCTCGTCTCGGTATCGCCCGTACCCACCCAGGTGAAGTCGGCGGCCAGGCTTTGGGTGCCGCCGTTGAAGCTGAGCACGGGAGCCGCCGAGAGCCCGCCGACGAGTTCGATCTGGAAGACCACCGTCTCCAGATCGGCCATCGCCGGACTGTTGGAGATGCTGAAGGTGCCGGGCGTGTCGAAGGAATAGATCGACTGGCTCGAGAAGTAGCCGCCGCCGGAGAGCTTCATCAGCGAAGCGGTACCGGCAGAACCGGCGACGTTGGCGTCCACGTCGTCACCCCAGGCGGCCGTGTAGGAGCCGAAGGAATCCGGATACGTGGGGCTGGTGTAGTGAGCGTTGTCGAGGTTTTCCCAACCTTCGAATTCGCTGAGACCCGGGAGATCGACTGTGACGAAGGCTGAGAGCGGAGCGACCGCGCCCAACGAGAGCAGCACCGTCAAGGCGGTGCGGAGGTGAGGTATGAGCTTGAGCGTCTTCATGCTATTGAGACTCTGTATCGGTACAACATCTACGTCAATGATATTGGGACCATTTCTCAACAAATTGTTAAGGGTAAGTCACATTTGTAGCAACGAGGCGTTAGCTTACCTTGGTTTTATGACCGTGGCCGCGCCCGCCGAGGTGCTGAAGTTCACGCATGCCGTCGCCGGAGAGGCGGAAGGCACGTCCGAAGCCCGTCACCAGACGCCCCTCCTGGGGCTCGAGCCGGAACAAATCGAAATCCACCATGTTGCGCAGCCCGCCCACGATGTCCCCCAACTCGAGCGCCATGCGGTCCATGATCTGGTTAAAGTCGGTAGAATCCCGCTCAATCAGCTCGGGCAGGCAGCTAAAGGTCGCCCGTTTACGGGCAAAGAGCTGCGCGGCGGAGCCTTCGTCTTCGATCACCAGCAGGCTGACCTTGCGGCCCGACTTGAGCGCGCTGGTGTGTTTGGCCAAGGCGCTGATGTAGACGTAGTAGTGGTTGTTTTCGTCGCGTAGGGCCGGAGCATAGCTCGCGTCGGGCTCGCCCTGCGAATTGACGGTGCCGAGGATGACGCTTTTTTGCGCCTCGAGCAGACGTGCGTATTCCGCTTTGGCTTCTGCCAGAATGGCCTCGGTTTCCGTGTTTTGTTGAATCGTAGCAGTCGCTTTGGTCATGTGATCGCGCAGATGAGATTGCTTAGGTGAGAGACGATAAAGAGTGGGCGGCGGGCGGACTGACGCGCAGGTGAGGGTGCGCGCCCCGCTCGGTATAACGGGCTTCGACTTCGTAAAGATGCCTTACCAGATCGGGCGTCAGGACCTCGGCGGGATGGCCTTCGGCTTCGATCTGACCGTGATGCAGGGCCAGCACGTAGTCGGCATAGTCGAGTGCCTGATTGAGGTCGTGCAGGATCACGCAGACGCCGAGGCCCTCATTCGCCAGCGAGCGGGCCAGCTGGAGCACCTCGTGTTGATATTTGAGGTCCAGAGCCGAGACCGGTTCATCGAGCAACAGAAAGCGCGCGCGGTCGTCGGCGTTTTCCTGGATCTGGACCAAAGCGCGCGCCAACTGCACCCGCTGTTTCTCCCCGCCGGAAAGCGTCGTAAAATCACGGTCGGCGAAGTCCTGCATCCCCACCCGGTCGAGCGCGCCCCAAACGGACTGGTGATCTTCGCGCCGGGCAAAACCACGCATGTGCGGCGTACGACCCAGCATCACGACCTCGCGCACGCTAAAGGAAAATTGCAACTGGGAAGACTGGGCCAACACTGCCCGACAGCGGGCCAACGCGTGCTGCGCCCACTTCTCGAGCCGACAACCATGCAGCTCGACCGTGCCCTCGTCCGGAGGCAAAGCCCCGCTCATCACCCGCAACAGCGTGGATTTACCGGCGCCATTGGGCCCAATGATCGCAGTCATCCGGGCGGGCTGCAGTTCGCAACTGACCGGCCCCAGGATGCGGCGCCCATTGCGGGTGACGGAGGTGTCGGTAACGCGCAGCATCCTACCGGGCCTGTCGTTGACGCCGCAGGAGCAGGCCGAGAAAAACCGGACCGCCCAACAGAGAAGTGAGGATGCCGATCGGCAGCTCGGCCGGGGCGACCACCGTGCGCGCCACCATGTCGGCAAACAGGAGCAAGACGCCGCCCAGCAGGGCCGAGGCGGGCAAGAGAAAGCGATGGTCGGGCCCGATCAGGCTGCGCACCATGTGCGGGACGACCAGGGCGATAAAGCCGATCGTGCCGCAGAGCGCAGTCGCCGCCCCCACCAGACTGGCGGCCAGCACGATGAGCTTGGTCTTGGCGCGTCCAACGTCGATGCCGAGGTGTTGCGCCTCCTCTTCGCCCAGCAGCAGGGCGTTCAGCTCGCGACTGAAGAACGGCAGCCAGCACAGCGGGATGAGGATGAACAAGCTGCCGGCGCGGATCAACTCCCAGTCGGCGCGGCCAAGACTACCCAGCCCCCAGAACGTGAGCGAGCGCAGTTGGTCGTCGGAGGCGATAAAAGTGAGAAAGCCGATGAAGGCGCCGCCGATGGCGTTGATGGCGATCCCGATCAGCAGCATCGAGACGAGGTCTACCTGGCCGCCGATCCGTGCGAGGCGATAGATCAAAAAGGTCATCCCCATCGCCCCCGCCATCGCCGCCAAGGGCACCAGATAGGGCCCCAACTGCTGGTACCAACTGGCCGGGAGCAGGTTGACGCCGAGCACGATCATGGTGATCGCCCCGATGGCTCCGCCGCTCGAAACCCCGATGATGCCAGGGTCGGCCAGCGGATTGCGAAAGAGGCCCTGCATGGCCGCGCCGGCGACGGCCAGCCCCCCGCCCACCAGCACGCCCAAGACGACACGCGGCAGGCGAATGTTGAGCACCACGGCTTCACGAATCGCGGAAACTTCCTGACCGCTCAGCCCCAACTTTTGCAGCAAGACGGTCATGATCTCGCCCGCGGAGATCGAAACCGCACCCTGCCCGATCGCCAGCAGGGAAAACAACAGCAGCGCAGCGCCTAATCCAGCCAGCAACAACCAGCGCCCTTGCGTCGACTTCAGCGACCACGAGGCGGTAGCAGGCCGGGGCATGGCATAATCTGCGCGCGTGCTCGACATGGGTTATTCGGTGTCGGAGGTCTCGTAGAGCATCTCGGCCATGTCGCGGGCGGCCTTGCCTGCACGAGGCCCGAAGCTCAGGTAGTAGGAAATTTCGAGCGGGACGACCTCCACCGGCAGCTCGGCCAACGTCGGCAGATTGACCGTCGCCAGCAGGCGGTCCCGGGACGCGTCTTCCATGCCTGGCATAACGCCCACCAAGACAAAATCGGGGTTCTCCTGCAGAACCGCCTCTTCCGAGACCTGCTTATAGCCCTCAAAGTCGCCAAAGACATTCTGGCCGCCGGCCAGCTGCAGCATGCCGTCGCCCATCGTGCCCCGCCCCGCGGCCCGACCACCGCCAAAATGAGCCAGAAGAAACACCACGCGCGGCGCCTCATGGCCGTTTCCAATCTTTGCGGCTTCCGCAAAGTCCTGCGAGATGCCCTTGATCATTTCAGCCGCATTGGCTTCTTCGCCCAGCACCTCGGCCACGGCACGGATCGCAGCATAAAGAGTCTCCCGGTCGCGCGGGGTCGGGATCTGGACCAATTCCACGCCGCCCTGCGCCAGTTGCTCCGCCGCGGCGGGAGGGCCCAAGTCATCGGTCGCCAGAATGAGATCCGGCTCTTGCGCAAGGACGCCTTCGGCACTGATCGCCCGGATGTAGCCCACCTGGGGCAACTCGGCCGCGGCGGCGGGATAGGTGCTCGACTGGTCGGTCGCGATGACCTCATCCCCATGCCCCAGCGCATAGACGATCTCAGTGACGGGGCCGCCCAGCGTCACCAAACGATTGGCAGCCGAGGCCAGCGGAGCCGCACACAAAGACAGCACCCAAACGGCAATGAAATTGAATCCTTGTCTCATTTGACTTGATGAAATGGATAATGCGACTCAGGATCAACTTTAAAGTTATGAATACCTCCAACTACGCTTTACCGGAAACGGTCGCCCAACGGGCGATCCAGCACATGAACGAGGATCACGCCGACGCGCTCCTGCGCTATGCCCACTACTTCGGCGAGCGACCCAGTGCGACCGCCGCGACCATGACCGGCCTGGATGCCGACGGCTTTGATCTAAGCCTGCTGACGTCCGCTGGCCGCGAGGACGTGCGCATTCCCTTCCGCGACCCCCTGCAATGCGATCAGGACGCCCATACCCGCCTGGTCGCCATGGCCGTGGAGGCCCGCAAGGCATTGGCAGTCTGAGGGAGCGGCCAAGCAAGATGGAATCACAGCCCCATCGGCGTCCTTGGCCTTGATCGTCTTCTGAAAAACTGAACCGGACCTCAAGAATTACAAATACGCACGGCCCAAAGACCATGATACGGTGCGTGTATGTATCCAACAGATTCCAGACCACAGTATGAGGACGGAGGGCCCCTCTCACCCTCAAGCCCAGCTCCTTCGGCAGGTATCGCCCAAGATTCGGAGGGCACGCAGAGCAACGTCATTCGTCAAAACGCCATCGTCGATGGAAACCGCATCAGCTATCGCGTGTTTGGAGCGGGCATGCCCGTTGTCTTGATTCACGGGACGCCGTCTTCTTCGCATATCTGGCGGGACGTCGCACCCACCATCGCGACAGCGGGTTATCGCGTCCACACCTATGACTTGTTGGGATTTGGAGCATCGGAGCGCCCCTGGAATCCAGCGGTGGACACCTCGGTATCGGGCCAAGTCCCGATCCTCCAGCAACTGATGGCCCATTGGAAAATCGAAAAGGCCCATGTAGTGGCCCACGACATCGGCGGCGGTATCGCCCAGCGCTTTGCCCTTCAATACCCAGAAGAAGTCCGATCGCTAACGTTGATCGACTCCGTCAGCTTCGATAGTTGGCCCTCCACCCGGACTCGAAAGCAAATGGAAGCAGGCCTTGAAACGTTGATCAAAGCACCGGATGCCGCTCACCGGGCGCACTTCCGCGAGTGGCTGCTCAGTGCGGTCTATCACAAAGAGCGCTTTGCGGCCGGTGCGCTCGACCACTTCCTGAATATTATCTCCGGGCCGGTCGGCCAGAGCAGCCTTTTTCAACATCAGGTAGCGCATTACGATCCCAGGCACACCACAGAGATAGTCCCCCGTCTAACCGAGCTGGCCGATTTACCGGTGCAAATCCTCTGGGGTGAAGACGATACGTGGCAAAAATCCGCATGGGCTGACAAGCTGCAGTCGGCGATCCCTCACGCCCGGCTGCACATCTTGCCAGAATGCGGGCATTTCGCGATGGAAGATCAACCGGCCGCGATCAGCCAGTACCTGCTTTCCTTTTTCAACGGCCTTGCTTCCTCGAACCAAGCGTGAACCGCAGCCCATTTTCATCACAAAAAAGGAGAAGCTTTTGACCAAAGCTTCTCCTTCTCTTTTGTCATCGGGTTCAGGCGCGTGAGCGCGACTCGATCACGGGTTTACAATGACCTGGAACCCTTGAAGCACGAGAATTTCGGGATCGTTCTCGATGTTCTGCATCGTCAGTCCATCGAAGGTCAGGGTGCCATTGTTCGTATAGGAGTAGATGGCAGCCCCGTCGTGGGCGGCGGCAAAGCGCGAGGTCGTCGTGTCGTCGAGGCCCGTTCCGTCGATCAGGATATCCTCGAACAGGATGTTGGTGAAGCCACCGCCGTAACCGGCCTGAATTGCATCACGCTGCGTGCCGAAGATATCGATGTTGCGGAAGGTGACGTTCTGGATGCCGGTGTTGGAGGCCTCGAGGTCGATCGCGCCCCGCTCGCCATTATAGACGTCATGACTGGTACCGCAGTTCTCGATCGTGGTATCGGAGAAGAGGATGCCGGTGTTGTTCTCGAAGTGGTACCCCGGGAACACAGTGTTCATGCGGATGCCGGAGCCCATGAAGCAGTCCTTGATGTAGTTGAACTGGGCCTGGTGACCCGAGCCGCCGAAGAAGGCAATACCGGCGGCACGCCAGTTGTTCTCGATCGTATTGTGGCTGAACGTGTTGTTCACGCCCATCGGCGCGTTGTTGGTCGAGTCGGTCCAGACGGCCAGCCCGTCGTCGCCGTTGTTGCGCACGCTGCAATTGCGCACGGTGCTGTTGCTGGTGCCCTGGCAGAAGTTCACGCCGTCCGCCAGGTTGTTGCGGATGCGGCCGTCTTCGATCACCAGGCCGGTCGCCGCCCAGGCCGGGCTGTGCGCATAGTCTGCCACCCAGAAGCCGCATTCGAAGTGCTCTTCCCAGAAGTTATGGACCCGGGAATTGGCGCCGAAGTTGTCCATGAAGCACTTGTAGACGGCATTCTGGTTGTAGCGTGAGCGCAGGGACGAATTCAGATACAGGTGTCCGAAGTCCAGCTGCCCGTTTTCCGTCAGGCGGAAGGAGATACCCCCGCTGGCAGCATTGGAGTTGGTAAACTGGATATTCGTGTGCCAGATGCCGGCCCCCTGGATCGTAATTTGGCTGATCGGGCTGCCGGTCGAGCCGATGACCCACATGTTGTCGAGGTGGAAGGTGCCCGCCGGGATGTAGAGCGGGCGTCCGGTCGCAGCCGCTTCCGCCACTGCCTGGTTGAAGGCCGAGAGGTCGTCCACACCGTCGTTGGCCACCGCACCGTAGCTCGTAACCGAAACCGCATTGGCCGGCGCGGAGAGTGCGGCAGGAACCGGCTCGATTTCCAGGAAATCGACGCCGTATTCCAGGCCATTTGCGCCGCTGCTCTGGATGCGAATCGTATCGCCGGGCTGCAGGGCAACCGGCAATTTCCAGTGCACCTCGTCGAAGCGGAACGTCGCCTGCCCGCCATTGGGCGCATCGACCGGGTGGTCGCTGCCGATCGCGAAGTATTGCCACGACCAGTAGGAGGACAGGTCGATGGTGTCGACATAGCTGCCGTTGACGTAACAGTCGAGTGAGCCGTCGAGGCCCATGCCGTCACTGGAATCGGGCATGGTGAAGCGCATGTTCACGCCCCGGCCTCCGCCGCCCTGGACCACGGTCCACTGGGCGTAGGCGCCGCTCGACGGCAAGGCAATGTAAGACTGATTCGAGGCCTCACTGGCGATCTTCGCATAGTCGAAGTTGGGCGCCGAGCGCATGGCCGCGCCGCCACCGATGGAGGCGTCCTCCGAATCGTAGCGCGTATAGGGCATCGCGGCTCCGCGGCCACTCAGGATCGAAACGGTAGCCGTGTTGTTGTTCTCGTTGGTCTCGCTGACCATACCGGTGGCATCGGCAGTGGCCGTCGCGTTGGCGCTGCCCGCCGCGGTCCAGCTACCCGGGATGGAGACCGATACCGTCTGTCCGGCACCGATGGTGGGCGTATTCGTCTGCTGGAGTGTGGTGCCGCCGATGGCGACGCGGGTAGTGGTGCCAGCTGCGACCGGCGTCGTGCCGCGGTTGCGGACCTGGACCGTGAAGCTGACCGAAGCGCCGTCGGCCGGAAATTCCGGCGTGTAGGCGACGTCGACCACTTCGAGGTCGGGCCCAGGGGTTTGGCTGACCGTCAGTGGGCTGGAGCTGCTGACGAGATTGTTGCCTTCGTCCAGCTCGTTGACCACGTCAGCGGTATCCACCTGTGCGCTGACGGTGTAGGAACCGGCGGTTTGGGCCGGGATCGTTGCGCTGACGGTGGTCGAACCGCCAGCGGCCAAGCTGGAGACCTGAGCCGTTTCCACTTCCTGGGAGTCAAGGGAGAAGGCCAGCGAGCTAGCCGCAGCGGCGGCGGTGCCGACGTTTTCGACGGTGGCGCTGAGCACGATGTTGTTCGACTCGGTCGGCGCGGAAGGCGTCCAGTTCAGGCTCGTGATCGTGAGATCCGGGTTGGGTCCTGGCGTGCCCATGACCTGGAATTCCGCGATCTGGCCGCCGGGAGCGCCCGTATTTTGCGTGATCTGGACGCGGACGGCCGTGGCCGTTTCTCCCACCGGGATCGTCACCGAGTTGCTCGGCGGGGTAAAGGTGTAGGCCTGTGCTGCGCTCACCTGGGTAAAGGAGGAGGCGCCGGGATGGAGGACGGAGACGGCGATCGTCTGTTGGCGGCTGGACCATGCGGCGTCCGGATTCAGCTTGAGCGTTACGTGGTTGACGTTGCTGCTCAGGCCGAGGTCGACCGTCAATGTGCCGGGCAAACCCTGGCTTTCCCAGTAGGTCGTCAGGTCTCCATCCACCGCATTTTCGGCCGGGTAGAGAGCATTGTCCGTCTGTCCCGTAATGGCGGCTCCCAACGCGAGGTTTTCTTCCGAAATGTTACCGGGCGTCGCGGACGCCTCGGCAGAGAGCGCAGAAGAGCCGACCGCGTTAACGGCGGCCACCTTGTAGTAATAGGTCGTGCCGTTGGAGACGGCGTTGTCGGTGTAGCTCGTGCCGCTCAGGCCGCTTTGGTAAGGAGTGGAGCCCTGGTTGTTGGACGCCGTGCTGCGGTAGAGGTCGTAGCTGCTGGCGCCCGTGCTGGAAGCCCAGCTGAGCGAGACCTGCCCGTTGCCCGCCGCCGCACTGAGGTTGGCGGGGACCGCCGGGACTTGCGTGCCTTGTCCTTCGAAGCGGATACGGTTGAGGTTCACGCCGTCGCCGATGATCTCGAGGCGCAGGATCTGATCGTTGCCGCCTGGCAGCGAAACATTGCTGATCGCTACGTCCTGCCAGGATTGCCAGCCGCCGGTGTTGGGGATGCTCGCCTGGGCGACGATGGTGCCATCGAGCAGCAGACGCACGCTCTTGCTGCCGCTGTTGCCGGAGGCCGCGCGCAAGACGATGTTGTACGTGCCGCCGGTGACGTCGGTGGTGTATTCGAGCCATTCGCCGGGACTCATCCAGCCGACGTTGTAGCCGCCACCATTGTCGGAAGTGCTTTCGACATCCACATCGTCGGAGCGGTAGGCACCGCCGTTGTTGCCGGCGTCGGAGTCATGATAGGCCACGCCTTCGCCGCCGAGGTCGTAGTCTTCGGCTTCGATTTGCGAACCGGCGGCGATGGTACGGTTACTGCCGCCATAGGGCGACTGGCTCGCGGTCGAGATCGGCAGCACCTCGATACCGGCGATACTCGGGTTGTCGGCGCCCCCTTGTGAGAAGGCGACTTCGATCTCGCCGGACGCGTTGGCTGTGGCGGTGAATTCCCGCACGAGTGCGTGATTCACGCCCGCACTGGCGACAATGTCGAAGTTGGACAGCACCGCGCTGCCGTTGATCGCGACATTGAAGGTGCGCTGGCCTGCGGAGCTGAACGAGAGCTCCACAAAATGGAGGCGCACCCGATAGTTAGTGCCGGGCGATAGGCTGTTGAGCATGTAGCTGAAGGAGGGAGCCCAGCGCACGCTTTGGTAAACGGCCTGCGGCGCCGGGTTGGAGACGCCGGAGAGGTCGATGGAAGCGGAGCTGCTAAAGGCATTGCCGCCGCTGAAGTCGGCATCGGCGGCGTAGGGAGTGGCGGCTCCACCTCCGGCGTTGACCTGCAGGATGGGAGTCTGGGCCTGGGCCGAAGCGAAGAGGGTAAACATGAAGGTCGCCAACAGGAATACGATCCGTGGACAACCTGATCGGGTACGGTTTTGCATAACGCAATGTGGGGTTAGGGGGTTGGTCGCCCTGCGGCCTTGTGAACGGGCCGCAGGGTCAGGAGAAAGGCGACAGCCTCTATTCACACGCTGAGCGAACCGGAATTTCGGTTACGGGTCACCCATCCCTGTCCCATGAACGGAACAGGCAAAGACGGACCGTTGCCGATCCACCGCGCGCATTGCTGTCGCGCTTCCGGTTCAGAATCCGGATTCGCAATCTGGCGGTAGGCGGTGCCAGATTTTCTCGGCCAGACGGAGAAATGATGCCGTACAGGCGGAGGCCGGTGGATCGATCATCCTCAGGGGTGTCACAGAGTAGTCGGGGTTTCGGCTGACCTTACAGGCTAACCCCTCCTTTGCATATGCCGCACTCTGTTTACGTAAACCTGAAGCACGACATGCACGTCACCTGATATGTGCGTCTCCCCTGGTTAGGTTACGCCGCTGCCGGTGCTGATGAGGTCAGCTCGCCCCGCAGGTAATCTTCGGCCCGGTTGCGCACGGCATCCTGCAGGTCGGGCTTGAACTCGAAGATGCGTTCGAACTCCTCCGGAGTCATTCGGTCCGCGTGGCGATGTTGCACCTCGAGCTTGCGCGCCGTTTCCGGCTCCACCTCGACCGCGATGTCGGGCTCGACCCCTTTGTTGTGGATCGAGGTGCCGCTGGGAAAGTAGTACAGGGCCGTAGTCTGGCTGACCGCCCCGCCGAAGCGCAGTTGATGGACCGTCTGCACGGAGCCTTTGCCGAAGGACGTCTCACCCACCACGACGGCGCGGCCCACGTCTTGCAGCACACCGGCCACAATTTCCGAGCCGCTGGCGCTGTAGTGATTGACCAACACCGCAACGGGGTAGTCCCCCACTCGCGCGGGCGTGTCGGACACGTATTCGGTGCGATCCGCCTCATCCCGACCCGCCGTGTAGACGATCAGCTGCCCCTCGTCCAGGAACTGCTCGGTCACTTCCTTGGCCGCGCTGAGGTAGCCGCCCGGATTGTTGCGCAAGTCGATGATCAGGGCCTGCATGCCATTGCGTTCGAGCTGATCCAGAGCGGCGGCGAATTCCTCCGACGTGCGTTCGCCAAACTGGCTGAGTCGCAAGTAGCCGATGCCGTCGTCGGTGAGCGCCGTATCCAACACGCTCGGGATCTCGACCGGCGCCCGCATCACCTCGAGCGAGAGTTCTTCGTCCACCGCCGGGCGAAAGAGCCCCAGCTCCACCGGCTGACCTTCTTCGCCGCGAATCGCATCGGTGACCTCTTCGACGTTGAAATCGCTCACGTCGGTCGCGTCGACGCGCACGATCTGGTCTCCCGGCAGGACGCCCGCCTGTTCGGCCGAGCTACCGGGGAAGACCGTCACCACCGTCACGTCGTCCTCCAGTTCCTGGATCTCGATGCCCACCCCGACGTAGCGCTGTTCCGAGCGCTCGCGAAAGGACTTGAAGTCCTCCTTGGTAAAGTAGCGCGAATACGGGTCGAGGTTATGCAACGTGCCTTTCAGCGCCTTGTCGCGCAGCGCCTCGTAATCGACTGCGTCGGCGTCGTAGTATTCGCGGTGGATGAGTTGGAAGACGGCTCCGACTTCCCGCAGTGACTGCCAGAAGGGGCTCCACATCAGCCACGAGAACAGGCCGATAATGGCGAGTAAAAGCACTCCGGGGACGAATAGCCGCTTGAACATGCAGAGCAGCATGCGGATGATTCGCCCCGATGCAATTACCTGACGGCTCAAATAAGTCCTGTAGCCCAGAGATGCTGCACGCGCTGCGTGAGTGGAGCGACGAGCAGGGGCGCTTGAGCTACCGCGACTTCATCGAAACCGCCCTCTACGCGCCGGCAATCGGCTACTACCGGCGGCCCGCCGAGCGGGTCGGCACCAAGCCGCAAGCGGACTTCTACACCTCGAGCTCCCTCGGCCCGATCTTCGCGGACCTGATCACGGCGGCAGCAGTGAAGCTGCTGCCGGAGGCGCCAGAGCACTATACTTTTGTCGAGATTGCGGCCGAACCCGAAACCGGCCTGTTGCATCAGCGCGAACACCCGTTTGCGGATTACCGTCCGCTGCGTCTGGGCAGCGAGTTGAAGATCCCGTCCAAGAGCGTGGTGTTTGCCAATGAGTGGCTCGACGCACAGGCCTTCGATCGCGTGGTGTTTCGCGAAGGGAGCTGGCGGGAGCGCGGGGTGCAGATCCGAGGCGACGGGCAATTGAAGGAGGTCGAGCTGGGGCCGTGGCCGCACGCTTATCCCGCCTTGCCCAACCCCGCACCGGAGGGATATGAGCTCGATCTGCCGCTCGTAGCGGTGGAAGCCCTCCGCGCCGTGGCCGCGCAGGAGTGGCAGGGCCTCTTCATCACTTGTGACTACGGGCTGCTGTGGGAGGCGATGGCCTACGAGCGCCCCGCCGGAACCGCCCGCACCTATACCCATCACCGCCAGAGCAACGACTTGCTGGCGCAACCGGGTGAGCAGGATATCACGTGCCACGTGTGCTGGGACTGGCTGCAGGACGCGCTGGAGCAGCACCGCTTTACCACCCGGCTGGAGCGGCAGGAGGCCTTCCTCGTGCAACATGGCACGGCGGCGATCGAACGCGCCATGCAAGACAACCGGCTCAAGCGCGGCGCCTTGCAGGAGTTGCTGCACCCGCAGTATTTTGGCAGCAAGTTTCAGGTCCTCTGGGGGCGCCGTGACTGAGGGGGCAGAAAGTTATTCACTTTTTCCTTGCCGGAGAATCCGGCTGCATGTTTATCTCAGTGTTTTTCCAGCGAGCTATGGCACGAGTTTGTTATGTAACCGGTAAGCGCCGCGTCAGCGGTAGCAAAATTCACCGCCGCGGTCTCACCAAGAAGAGCGGTGGTATCGGCACGCACATTGCGAAGGTGAGCAAGCGCACCTTCAAGCCGAACGTCCAACGCGTCCGCATCAAGCTGCCCAATGGGCAGACGAAGCGCGTGTGGGTGTCGGCCAAGGCCCTGAAGGCTGGCCTCGTCGAGAAGGCCATCTAGGGTTCTGCGTCCGCGCGACTTTTCACCGCCGGCTTTGCGATTGCGAAGCCGGCTTATTGTTTGTACCGACGGCGCCTGAACCCTTTTGAGTGCTTTCGCTCGCAAACAGAGACAATTTGGCATAAAAGATGGAGTGAATCAGGGGCTATGGCCTCGACTCTCCACACCGCGCAGACCTCTGCCCAACCCCACCGTCGTATTTCCACGCAACCTTACAACCGGGCGCGCGCCCTGCGTCGCGTCGAACGCGTCTCCCGCTTCATGGACACCGCCTTCCGAGTGCCGGGGCTCAAGAAGCGTGTGGGCTGGGATGCGATCATCGGCCTGATCCCGGGCATCGGCGACACCGTCACCGCCGTGATCTCGTTTTATCCCATCTACGAAAGCCTGCGCATGGGGGCACCGCGACTGCTCGTGCTGCGCATGCTGGCTAACGTCGGCATCGACTGGCTGGTCGGCATTGTACCGGTGTTCGGCGACATTTTCGACTTTGCCTTCCGCGCCAACATTCGCAACACGGCCCTGCTCAAGCGTTGGCTCGAACAGGGCTGAGTGAACGGGAGATAAAGGTCCGTATCAGCGAGGTCCGGGACCGCCCAGTTGATCGAGCATCCAGGCTTCGGAGGCTTCGTGTGCTTCGGGATAAGCCCAATGGCCGGTATCGCGGTAGAGGTGCAACTCCGGCGTGCGCTCAAAGCTGTGATAGACGGCAAACATCGAGGTCGGGGGGACCACGGTGTCGTTGAAGCCAAAGGCCATCCAGCCCGGCTTGTCGAGGTGGCGGGCGAAGTTCACGCCGTCGTAATAGGGCACGACCTCCAACCAGTCGGGGTGATCCTGCGCGTCAAAGCGGTTGAAGAGGCGCGGCCAACCGGCGGCATGGCCGTCCAGCTTGCCCAGCATGTCGCACATCGCGGGGTAAAACGCGACAAAGGCGTCAATATCCTCGTGCAGGCTGGCCGTCATGATCGAGAGGCCCCCACCCTGACTGCCGCCGGTGACGCCGATGTGCTCGCCATCCCACGCGGGCACGGTTTCCAGAAAGTCCACCGCCTTGATGCAGCCCAGGAAGACACGCTTGTAGTAGTAGCGGTCGCGGTCTTCGATCTGGTCGATATAGTAGTTGTAGAGCGCGCCGTATTTGAGGCCCTCGTAGGTTTCCTCCGGGTAGCGCACCGGCAGGCCGTGAATGCCGATCTGCAGCGTGATCGCGCCCGCGGCAGCCATACTGCGCTCGCCTGAATAGGAGCGCACGCCCGCCCCCGGCACACGCAGAATGGCGGGGTATTTGCCTGGAGCCGTGGGCACACAAAGGATCCCGTAAATGCGGTTGCGCGGCTGATTGCGGAAGCTGACGTGATAGCTCTTCACCTTGCCGTCGCTGAGTTCGGGCAAGTATTCGAGCGTCGGCTCGAGCGGCACCTCCCGCACTTCCGCAATCGCGTTGCGCCAGAAGCGCCAGAAGTCCTCCGGTTCCTCGGTGGCCGGCTCGATTTCATCGGGCGCGAAGGCGGCCGTGCCGACGGCTTCGTATTCGTTCCCCTGGTAGGTAGCAGTGACCGAACAGCGCAGGAAACCGGGCTGCTCCATACCTTGGGCCTCGAGCGTCAGCCCTTGGGCCGAGGTGGCCTGACGGCCTTCCGTTTCCGGTTCGTATTGCTCGGGACCGATTTCATACTGAATCGGCACGTCCGGCACGATGGCGCCGTCGCGCTCGACGGACACATGAAACTGCACGGGCTCGCCGACCTCGTAGGTCCAGTCCGGGTGGTCGGGGGTCACCACCACGCTGATCAGCTCTTTTTCCGGAGGAGCGCCGAAGAGCAGCGAAGCGAGCAAGAGGGGTACACACAGGAGGGGTTTTCTCATATTTATTAGAATGGCGCGGCGCTCGCAGCATTTCAATGCCGAAAATGCTCCCTAGGCGCCCGCCGTGACTCCGTGTATGCGATAAACGGCGTTGGCCAGAACCTTATCACTCAGGCGATTGACGTCAGAACCTTCCCATTAGCTCCATTTATTGCCCATACGAAGGTCTTTTCTTGAGGCGTCTATGATAAACGCTTAAACCGTGCACCGCTTTACATTGCTCGCGCGGCCAAACGCCTGCGTGGCTGGCCCGCCCGCGATTTTCTCTGTTCATCTTCCTTCTCGCGTAACCACCCCTTCTCTCGAGGTGCCCGATGCCCTTGATTAATCTGACGTCGCAGATCACCATATCTAACGGTCCTAAATTTAGCGTTTCCCGTGCTTTGGAGGTGGAAGCATACGACCTGATCGAAGTCGTCGTCCCCGCCGACACCACCGACCTGGAGGTAACGCTTCAACCCGGGACCGCCGGCGCCGCCACCTTTCTGTTGGTAACCGCCAACTGGTACGGCGCAGAGCTCGCCTACAAGATCAACACCAACAGCGCCGACGCCCGCACGCTCGACCATCCGCATCTGTTCGCGGGCAGCGGCGCAGTTTCGTTGGTCGATGCCGCCCCGAGCAGCCTCTTTTTTACCAATTCCACCAGTAGCGACGACGCGGCCGACGCCCACGTGCAGATCTTGCTGGGCCGCGACGCCACGCCCTGAGCCAGCGGCACGCCTCCCACCACCCCGCATTCAAAACCGTCTTTCATCATGCCATCCACTCTTACCTATCCCGGCGTCTACATCGAAGAAGTGCCCAGCGGCGTCCGCGCCATCTCGGGCGTCGCCACCTCGATCGCCGCCTTCATCGGCTGGGCGGCGCGCGGCCCGGCCGACCGCGCGCAACTGGTCCAGAGCTGGACCGACTTCGAGCGCCGCTTCGGCGGCCTGAATCGCCAGAGCCTGCTGGGCTACGCGGTGCAGCAATTCTTCACCAACGGCGGGCAGCAGGCCTACGTCGTGCGCCTGCATGCCGGCGACGCCGACACGGCGACCGTCTCCGTCCCCTCCGCAGATGCCGGCACCAGTCTGGACTTTTCCGCCAGCAGTCCCGGTGAGTGGGCCAACCAATACGCGGTGGCGATCCGGCGGCGGACGGACGACCCGACCCGCTTTCGCCTCACGGTGGTGGAAGTCAATGCCGCCGGAGACGAAACACCGGTCGAATCGTTCGAAAACCTGTCGCTGGACTCGCTCGACCGCCGGTTTGTGGAGACCGTCGTGAACGAGTTGTCGCAATTCGTGCGGGTGCAGGTCAACGGCCCCAGCACGACGCCGCCGCTCGACACGGCCTCGCCCTCGCCTTTACTCGGCAGCGACACCCCCGGCGACGACGGCACGGTGCTCGATCCCGACACCGCCGGCTTCGAGGCCGCGCTGGAAGCCGGCGGCGGCAACGGCGGGGTGAATCTGCTGGAACGGGTAGACCTGTTCAACCTGCTCTCCGTGCCCGGCCAGACGACGCCCGCGGTGGTCGCGCAACTCCAGGCGTTCTGCCGGCGGCAACGTGCTTTTTATATCGCGGACTGCGCCGAAAGCGACGACTTCAACTCCCTGATGGGTGGCCCGGACGGGGCGATCACCGGCGCAGACGGCGTCAACGCGGCCTACTACTTCCCGTGGGTGCTTGCGCCCGACCCTTTACAGGAAAACCGGCCCCGCGCTTTTCCGCCCAGCGGCTTCGTCGCAGGGCTCTTTGCTCGCACCGATACGACGCGCGGCGTGTGGAAGGCCCCGGCCGGCACCGAGGCCAGCGTCTCCGGCGCAAGTGGCTTGACCGAAGTTCTGACGGACCTCGAAAACGGCACGCTCAACATTCAGGCGATCAACTGCCTCCGCCGGTTCAACGTCTATGGCAATGTCGTCTGGGGCGCACGCACCCTGGCCGGCCACGACGATCGGGGCTCCGAGTGGAAATACGTGCCCGTGCGGCGGATCGCGCTCTACATCGAAGAGAGCCTCTACCGGGGCACCCAATGGGTGGTGTTCGAGCCCAACGACGAGAAGCTTTGGTCGCAGATCCGCCTCAACATCGGGGCGTTCATGCAGGGGCTCTTCCGCCAGGGCGCCTTTCAGGGCACCTCGCCCCGCGACGCCTATTTTGTGAAGTGCGACAGCGACACCACCACGCAGGCCGATATCGACCGCGGCATCGTCAACATCCATGTCGGCTTCGCCCCGCTCAAGCCAGCCGAGTTCGTCGTCCTGCGCATCCAGCAGATTGCGGGACAAGCTGAATCCTAACCCCAGGCACCTGTCATGGCACAATTTACCGTCAACTTGCATCGCTACAATCCCTACGCCAACTTCAAGTTCCGCGTCCGCTGGGATGGTCGCTACGTCGCCGGCGTCAGCAAAGTCGGGGCGCTCAAACGCAGCACAGAGGTCGTCAAACACCGCGAGGGTGGCGACTTCAGCAGCAGCCGCAAGGCCCCGGGCCGCACCGAATACGAAGCAATCACGCTCGAGCGGGGCGTGACCCACGATGTCGACTTCGAGCAATGGGCCAACAAGGTCTGGAACTACGGGTCGGGGCTCGGCGCGGAGGTATCGCTGTCGGACTTCCGCAAGGATATCATCATCGACGTCTACAACGAGGCGGGGCAGCTCGTGCTGGCCTACAAGGTGTATCGCTGCTGGGTCTCGGAATACCAGGCGCAGGCGGATCTCGACGCCAACGCCAACGCGGTGCTCATCCAGACGATCAAGCTGGAGAACGAGGGCTGGGAACGCGACTACGCGGTGACCGAGCCCGCCGAACCCAGCTTCGTCGAACCCGCCTGATCGCAATGACCCACTACGCGCTTTCGGCGGCCTCCATTCTCGAGGCCTGGGAACGCGGCGCCGGGCAGTCACCGCTCAACCGTGCGCTGACGTTGCTCCGTCAAACCGATCCCGCCCATTCGCTCGACGCGTTGGCCTGCCTGCCTGTAGGCGTGCGAGACAAGCGCCTGTGGAGCATTCGCAAAGCCACTTTCGGCGACCGCGTGACCGCCCTGGCTACCTGTCGTCCGTGTGGCGATACGTTGGAATTCAGCTTCCGCGTCTCCGAAGTCTGCCCCGCGGAGGAGCCTGCCTTCCCATCCAGCACTTCCTGGGAACATGACGCGTGGTCGCTGACCTTTCGCCTGCCGGATACTCTGGACTTGGCCGCGCTGGGAGATTTGCCGGCGACCCTGCCTCCCGGCCGCATGCTGGCGGCGCGTATTCTCGAAAGCGCTACGCATGACGATCTTCCGGTGTCGGTGGACGAATTGCCGGACGAGGTGCTGTACGAACTCGAAGCCCGGCTGGCCGAGATTGACCCGCTGCCGGACCTGACGTTTGCCCTCCAGTGCCCGCATTGTCATCACGCCTGGGAGGAGGCGTTCGACATCGCCAGCTTTCTCTGGACTGAAATCGAAGCGGAAGCCCACCGCCTGTTGCGCGAAGTGGGCGTGTTGGCCCGCACCTTTGGCTGGAGTGAGCACGATATCCTGCAGTTCAGCCCCACCCGCCGCCAAGCCTACCTCGAGCTGGCCGAATCATGAGCCGCTACCTCAGCAACCTCGCTGCTCGCGCTGTGGGAGACGCTTCCCACGTGCAACCGCGGCTGCGCTCCCGCTTCGAGCCTTTGCCCACACAGTCGCAGGCATCGCTCGTGCAGGAGGATGGGCAAGCGGTTGCACCCCCGGCGCAAGAGGAATCGACTCGTACAAGCCACCCGCAAGAATCGTCGCCACCAACGGCAGATAGTAGCCTAAATGCTAATACACCATTTTCTCCCGAAGACGAATCGGCACCCGAGCCGGAGGCGCCGCATACTCCGCCAGTCTCCAAGCCGGAAGCGTCTGTAGCGGAGGCGTCCCCTCCTCACCAGGAACGTCACCAGTCAACAACGTCGCCCGCCCGCGCGGCTGAACCTCCACCTGCCCCGCCCACACCGGATACGGAGACGCCCAATGACTCCAAAGCCGAGGAGTCGGCGCAGGCCCCGAGGCCGAAACCGGCTGCGCGGGAAAGCCGTCCCTCATCTCGCCGCACCCCCACCATGCGGCCGATGGCGCGGACTACGCCGTCAGCATCCGCGCCATCCATGCGGGAAGACCGGCGTTCCAAACCGGAGGCCGAACCGGAACGTCCGACTATTTCGGTGCGCATCGGGCGGGTGGAGGTGCGGGCCAACATCGCCCATTCACCACCCGCCGCGCCGCGCAAGGCACCGCCCCAGCCCAGACTGGGACTGGAGGACTACATGAAGCTGCGCAACGGAGGACGCTCATGAGCTCCTTTCTCGCGATTAGTGCCGTCACGGCAATCTTGCGAGGCGTGCTGCAAGACAGCGTGGGGCGCCATGACCTGGCGACGGTTCTAGGCGGCGATCCGGAGGTCTCGGCCCTGCCGCCGGACCGCATCGAAGTCGACGAGGGCAGCCCGGACCGCATCAACCTCTTCCTCTTTCAGGCCACCGAAAACCCCGCCTGGCGCAATATGGACATGCCGGCGCGCAACGGGCGCGGAGCACGGCTCGGCAACCCGAAGCTTGCGCTGGACCTGCACTACCTGGTCACCGCCTACGGCTCAGGCGACCTGCAGGCCGAAGTGCTGCTGGGTCACGCGATGTTCGTCTTTCACGAAACGCCCATCGTGACCCGCCAGGCTGTGAGCGATCAACTGGCCGCCCTGCCCGCCGGTCCGCTGGCGGATGCGCTGCGTAGCAGCCGTCTGGCCCAGCAGTTCGAGCCCGTGCGCATCGTGCCGCGCGTGCTGAGCGTGGAAGAAGTCTCCAAGGTCTGGACGGCCTTGCAGTCGCAGTACCGACCCACGGCAGCCTATCAGGTCTCGGTCGTGCTGATCGAGGCCGAGCAGCCCACCCGCACCGCCCTGCCCGTGGTGACGCGCGGGCGACCGGTGCCCGCAACCGGCAGCGACGAAGGCGTATTCGTGCAAGCCAATCTGCTGCCGCCCGTGCCGACGCTCGAGGCGCTGGCGTTTCCTTTTGGCGCCCCGGCGATCCGCATGGGCGAAACGCTGACGCTGAGCGGTCATCACTTGGCCGGCGCCAACATAAGGGTGCGTTTCCGCCTCTCGCTAGGCACCGGAGTGCTCGAACTGCCGGCTACCGGCACGCCCACCAACACCACCGTCACGGTGCAACTGCCGCCCGATCCGCCCGCCGGCCCTGTGACGCCGGACTCGCCGCTCAATCCGGTCAACTGGCGCGCGGGCGTCTACGAAGTCAGCGTCGTGACGGAGCAAGGCGGAGTGGACCGCGAGAGCAACCGGCTGCCCTTTCTGCTCGCGCCGCGGCTGGACAGCGTTGACCCGGTGCCGCCAGCGGGCCCGCTCGCCACGGTGGAGGTGAGCTGCAGCCCGCCCATTCAGGAGGGGCAAACCGTGTCGCTGCTGGTCGGCAGTCGAGAGTTGGCGCCCGAGCCCTTCGCCGCACCAGAGGCAAATCTCAGCTTTACCGCGCCCGGAGCACCGGACCCGCTGCCGAGCGGTCCGCAGTGGGTGCGCCTGCGTGTGGATGGCGTGCTCAGCCTCGTGGTGAACTACCAGGCTAGCCCGCCCGCATTTGAAGCCACCCAAGCCGTCACCCTGCCATGAGCACTGCCTCCATCCGTCACACGACCTGGACCGTAGCCAACTGCAGCGTGCTGCAAGCCGAGCTGGAGCGTGTGCGCAGTTACCTGATGGCGCACCTCGGGCAACCGGACCAGCGTCCGCTCGAGCAAGCAGTGACCGATGCCCGGGTGAACCTGCCCGAACCGGCGGCACTCGATCGGCTGGTGGCGTTGTTTGGGTTGTCGGCTTTCGAGCGAGACTTGCTGCTGCTCTGCGCGGCGGAGGAGCTGTTGGACGCGATAGGCGCACCGGGCTTCAAGACTGCGCTCGCCTACCTGCCTGAACCGCATTGGAGTGCGCTCACGCCGGAAGGGCCGTTGCGCTACTGGCGGCTGCTCAACCTGGGATCGAGCGCCACTCTAGCCACCGCGCCGCTCCACCTCGACGAACGCATCCTGCATTACCTGTGCGGTGTGCCGAGCATCGACGAACGCCTGAACGGTTATCTCGAGTTGGTGCAGGCGGACGGACACCTCACCCCCTCACAACAGGCACATGTCGAGTCGATCACGTGCCTTTGGGCGCAGCCGGAGCAAGACGATTGGCCGGCCGTGCACCTTTGCGGAAACGACCATGCGCTACACGCCACCATTGCCGCGCAAGTCTCCCGGCGGATGGGGCGCGATCTCCTGACCCTCCAGCTGCCACGACTTCCGGGGAATCCAGCCGAACGGGAAGCGCTCCTGCGCCTGTGCGAGCGGGAAGTCCTGCTCAGTGAGGCCTGCCTGCTCCTGCAGCTGGAGGCCACGCCGCCGGACGACCTCGCAAACTGGATTCAGCGGCCAGACCTTCCGGTGCTGGTCTCATCGCCCGAGCCGCTGCGGTCGAATGTCGCCTTGCGATTGGAAGTCGGCAAGCCTTCCACGTCCGAGCAGCTGACCTTCTGGCAGGCGTGTCTGGGCGATGTCGCATCCGGACTGAACGGGCAACTGGAAGCCTTGACTGCCCAGTTCAACCTGCCCGCGGCCAGCATTCGCGCGATCTCCCAACAGAGTCGGTACACCCCTCCGGAGCATCTGGCACCGACGCTCTGGGAAGGTTGTCGCAACCAGGCCCGGGTGAACCTGACGGATCTGGCGGAGCGGGTGGTGACGCGCACGGGCTGGGACGACCTCGTCGTGCCGGAGCATACCCGCGAACTGCTGCAGGCGTTGGCGGCGCAGGTCCGCCAGCGGGCGAAGGTCTATGAGCGGTGGGGCTTTGCGGCCCGTTCGGCTCGGGGTCTGGGAATCAGTGCGCTGTTCTGCGGCCCCAGCGGCACGGGCAAGACGCTCGCCTCGGAGGTGCTCGCCAACGAATTGCGGCTGGACCTCTACCGCATCGACTTAAGCCAACTCGTCAGCAAATACATCGGCGAAACGGAGAAGAATCTGTCCCGCGTCTTTCAAGCTGCGGAGGAAGGTGGCGCCGTTCTGTTGTTCGACGAGGCCGACGCGCTGTTCGGCAAGCGCAGCGAGGTGCGCGACAGCCACGACCGTTTTGCCAACATCGAGGTGAGCTACCTGCTCCAGCGCATGGAAAACTACCGGGGGCTGGCGATCCTCACCACCAACCGACGGGAGGCCCTGGACACCGCGTTTTTGCGCCGCTTGCGCTTCATTGTGACCTTCCCCTTCCCCGACGTCGGACTGCGCACGGCGATCTGGCAACGCATGTTCCCCACCGAAGCGCCGACCGAGGCGCTGGATTTCCGCCGCCTGGCGCGCCTGAACGCAACCGGCGGCAACATCCGCAACATCGCGCTCGGGGCGGCCTTTCTTGCGGCCGACGCGGGGCAACCCATCCGCATGCAGCACTTGCGCACGGCGGCTGGCTTTGAATTCGCCAAGCTCGAGAAACCGCTGCCAGCGGCAGAAATGGAGGCGTGGTCGTGAATCCGTCGCAGATCGAATTCGAGATCGAGGAACTGGTGCTGCGCGGTCTGCCCGCCTCCCAGCGACACGCGATTGCCGAGTCACTACGGCAAGAGCTGGAAGCCCTGCTTGCGGCCAGCGATGCACCTGCGCTTGAGCGCATGGCCGGACGAACGGACCTGCCGCCGTTGCAGCTCCATCTGCAAGCCAAAGGACAGCCACAGGCCATCGGGCAGGAACTGGCGCGGACCCTCTACGGAGGATTGACCCAATGAGCGGCTTTTTCTCCAGCCAGCAACCGGTTGCAGCCACACCGGACTCAGCAACCTTCCGCCCACGGTCGCAGCCTCTGGTGCAACGCAAATGTGCCTGTGGAGGCACTCCCGGGCCGGACGGAGAATGTGCACGCTGTAAACGCAAGCGGCTACTGGGACTGCAGCGGCGCGGCACAGGACCGGCTCCCCACCCCACTGCACCGCCTCTGGTCGGCCGCGTGATCGACCACGGCGGGCGCGCCCTCGACGCTCCCCTACGTGAGCGCCTGGAAAGCCGTCTGGGGCACGATCTTTCGCACGTGCGCTTGCACACGGGCTCCGCCGCGGAGAGGTCCGCCCGGGCGGTCTCGGCAGATGCCTACACCGTCGGCCAACACGTCGTTTTCGGTGCGGGCCAATACAACCCGCATTCCGCCGCCGGCGAGCAGCTGCTGACTCACGAGCTGGTGCACACACTCCAGCAGCCGCGTATCTCCGGCTCGCCAGGCCCCCTGCCCATCGATGCGCCCGACAGCCCCCACGAAGTCGAAGCGGAACGCACGGCCCAAGGCAGCGCACGTCGTTCGGCGGCCGCCGCCCCGGCTCAGGTTTCCCGCCGCCTCAGCCATCCGCGCATCCAGCGCCAATGCCCACCACCGGAGCGCCGGCGAGGCGCAGCGGGCGGTTGCGGCGTGTGCCTGGGTGGCCCGATGGCAGCCGGCACGCTGGTGCACACCTTGGTCGAATACGCATTCTTCTTCAAGCACCCTCAGCTCACCCCGGAAGGCGGCCTGATGGAGCGCATCGTGCCCACGGTGCCGGAGGGCGAGACAGCCCCTTTCAATCCCGAACTGGACCTCTCCATGGTGGTGGAGGAAAATGGCCTGCGCATCATTTACATCGGCGAAATCAAGCCCTTTGACGATGCGGGAGCGCAACAAGGCATCGCCCAGCGTGAACTGGAGGATTATCGCCGCGAGCTGCAGCACAGCTTCGACGACGTGCGCCTCTTGCGCCTGGATCCGCCCAGTGACATCCCGCTGATCGAACCGGCTTACCCGCCGGGCTGCCCGCGCCAGAAAATCCAGGTGTGCCTGACCGCCCCGGGCGTCTACCAGTATTACTGCGCACCGCCGTGGGCCGATCTCGTGCGGGATCCACGCTGTCGGTGCGGCGGTCGACGCCGCGAACCCGAGCGGCAACGAGAACGTCAACGCCAGCGTGACCGTCAACGCGACACGGAAGAAGACCGTCGCCCTCAGGAGCGCCCTGAGCAACCGGAGGGCTACCGCCCGCCCGTAACCCTGCCGGAGCCCTATCAACCGCCGATTGTAGTCCCCGGGCCGGAAACGCAACCGGGGGCTCCCGAAACCGAACCGGGCACGCCGGAAACCGAGCCGGATGGCCCCGTCGAAGAGCCTCCAGACAACGTGATTCCCTTCCCCGGAGGACGCCCCTCACCGGCTCCCGAAGCGGAGCCCGAGGGCGAATGGGTCGATCAGGCGGCCCGGGTGGGGCTCGCGGCGATCATCGTCGGCGCCTTGGCCTACGGCGTCAAGACCTTGGGCCGGACCGCGGCGCGGCGGGTATTGGTGTATGCCGAGGCCCTGGCCGTGGCGGCGCTCGTCGTGTTTTATTCCGATCGGGTCGAAGCCAGCGTGGGGCCTGGCGAGTCACCGCTCGAAACCCTGTTCCAGGCCATGGAAAGCGACGGCATTCCGGTGTCGGACGAGCTGAAGCAGCGCATCGAGAACGATCCGCAGCTGAAGGCGGCCCTGGAGAATGCGGCCCGCACGGGCAATCTCTCCGACGCTCAGCGCGCGATCTCACAGCAAATGGTAGACGTGATCGCCCAGAACCCGGAGGCCTTCAGCGAAGAGGACCTGCGCATTCTCGCCGAAATGACCGAAGCGGCCTCGGGCGGCAGCACTGCCGCGCAACCCACGGTCGAAAGCCTGCGTCGGGCGATCGAAGCCAAGCGGCAAGGGCGTTCAGTGGGAGACGCCCTCCGCGAAGGGCAAGGCGGTGGCGCCGCCCCCGAAACGGCACCGGAGGCTCAGCCGGGCACGCAGACGGAAACACCCGCGCCGTCAGGTGAAAGCGAGACGCCCGCAGAACCCGAGGAGACGCCGCCGGTGCCCAATGTTTCGCCCGAATTGCAGGAGGCGCTGGGCCGCAACCGGGAAGTGCGTCGCCTGTTCGATGCGATGACGGGGCGCTCCGGCCGGGGGCCCGAAGTCAACGACGAGGTGGTGCGCCGCTTTCTCGATACGGTGCCGGACGACCTTACCGCCGAAGAAGCGTCGCGCCTGATCCAAGGGCTGGGCCCGATCGAAAACCAGTCGTTGGAAGCGATCCTCGGCAGCCTGCGCGAAGCCGTCACCCGCATCCGTCGCGGGGAGGAATCGGGCGAGGCAGCGGGAGAACCGAGCGACGAAGCCACGCCGACACCCGAGGAATCGGGCGAAGTCCAGCCCGGCCCGACGCCCCAACCCACTCCCACTCCGGAGATCGGCCCGCAGATTACCCGCAGCGAAGCCGTCCAGCGGATTCAGGCCTATCTGCGCCGCAATCCCACGCCCAACCAGTTTCCACCGCCGAGCCAGCGCAGCGAGGGCCACACCTTCACCGTGCTGATCGCCCAGTCCTTCAACGGCGTGCTCATCGGAGCGGCCGCCACGATCACCTTGGGCACCCACGCTTCCGGCAACGACTGGAACGCCACGCTCCACCCGGCGGACTGGTTCAACGCGGGCGGCGACTTCGTCCGGCGCTGGCCTTCTCGCCCCACTGCCACCACCGTCACCCTTCCCCGCCGCAGCCGATGAGCAGCTTTCCCCATTCCCCCCGGCTGCTCAAAGGCGGTCTGGTCGTGCTCGACGCCGGCAGCGGCACCGTCTCGCGCATCATTTCACTGCAATACAACCCAGACACGCTGACGCGTCAGCTGCAGGTGCAGGGCGCGGGCGAGAACGGCGAACGCAGCGAAGCCCTGCGGCTCAAGGGGCCGCCCGTCGAGACGCTGCGGCTGGAGGTTGAGATCGACGCCACCGATCAGCTTGAGTTTCCGCGCGATCACCCCCAGACGCTGGAGCACGGCATCCAGCCGCAACTGAGCGCGCTCGAAACGCTGGTGTTTCCCGCCAGCAGCACCTTACAGCAAAACAACGGGCTGGCCGCCGCCGGCCTGATCGAGATCCTGCCCGCCCAGGCGCCGCTGACGGTGTTCGTCTGGAGCAAGAGCCGGGTCATGCCGGTGCGCCTCGCGGAATTCAGTATCACGGAAGAAGCCTTTGACGCCGCGCTGAACCCCATCCGCGCCAAAATCAGCCTTTCGCTGCGGGTGCTGAACGTCAACGACGTGGGCTTCACACACCGTGCCGGCAGTCTCTACATGAGCTATCAGCAGCAGAAGGAACAGCTCGCGCGGCTCCACCAGAGCGGCCAACTCAACACCCTCGGCCTCAACAGCCTGCCATGACCGACCCGCAAAAAGCGCTGCAAGCACTCCTGCAAGGCGGCAACGTGGAGACGCGTTTCCCGCCGACCAGCCGCTATTACGGCCTCGGCGTCGCTACGTACGAGACGCCGGATGGCCGCACCATCGTCTACCTCAAACGCCGCCTCGTCCCGCCGCCGGAAAGCTTCGCCGACCTGCAGGAGCATGTGGTGGCTCAGGGCGAGCGACTCGACCAGATCGCCGCGCAGTATGTGGGCGACCCCGAGCAGTTCTGGCGCCTGTGCGACGCCAACGGCGCGCTCGACCCGGCCGAACTGGAAGCACTCGGGCGCATCCTGCGCATCACGCTGCCGGAATCCATCCAGAAGGGAGGCGACGATGCTTGATCGCGTGCACCTGAGTCTGTTAATCGGCCCCGGCGTACCGGTGCCTGCGCCGCAGACCGTGGCGGACGCGCTGGTCAGTGCGCGCGTCAACAGCGACAAGGAGCGCACCGGGTTTCAACTGACCTTCCGGGTCGGGCATCAGTCGCCCTTGATGACGACCATGCTGCCGGCGGGCTACTTCGATCCCATGATCACACGCGTCATTCTGACGGTGACGACCGGCGGCTTGCCGCACGTCATTGCGGATGGCGTCATCACCCGGCACGAGCTTTCGCCTTCCAACGATCCGGGCACGTCGACGCTGACCGTCACCGGAGAAGATCTGAGCGTGTTGATGGACGTGGTGGAGATGCCGTTCATGCGCTTTCCCGCGATGCCGGATCCGGTCATCGTCATGACGATCCTGGCCAAATACGCGGTATTGGGCATCGTGCCGACGGTCGTCCCGCCCATCTTCCCGGATGTGCCGATCCCAACCGCCCGCATCCCGACCCAAACCGGGACCGACCGCGCCTACATCCGCCAGCTGGCCCGCCGCCACGGTTACGTCTTTTACGTCGAGCCCGGCCCCGCCCCTGGCGTCAACCTCGCCTACTGGGGGCCGGATGTGCGCCTGCCGGTGCCGCAACCGGCGCTGAGTGCCGACTTCGATGCGCACAGCAACGTGGACACGCTTTCGCTGAGTCTGGACGGACTGGCGAAGAAGGTGGTGGTGATCACGATCTTCGATCCGGTCACGGGCAAGATCACCATCCCGATCCCGGTGCCCAATGTCAGTGTGCTGAGGCCGCCGCTCGGAGCGCGCCCCTCCCCGCCGTCGCGAGTGGAATTTCCGCCCGGCATCTCGAAGAAAAATGCGGCTCAGGCGGCCGCCCAGGCGCTCAGCATCATGTTCGAGGCCTCCGACGCCATCACCGGCTCGGGCACCCTGGATGTGCAGCGCTACGGGCACATCCTGCGCGCGCGGCAGCTGGTCGGCGTGCGCGGCTCAGGGCGCGCTTACGACGGCTTCTACTACGTCAACAGCGTGACCCACGACATCAAGCCCGGCGCATACAAACAGAACTTCACCCTTTCACGGGACGGGCTTGTCTCGCCCACCCCCGCCGTTGTGCCATGAGCGATTCCAGCGATCAGGAAAAGAAATATTACGGCAAATTCCGAGGTACGGTGATCAACAATATCGACCCGGAGATGCGCGGGCGTCTGCTCGTGCAAGTGCCGGATGTGGTGGGCTTGACGCCTTCGAGCTGGGCGGAGCCGTGCACGCCGTTGGCGGGGCCGACCGGTCCGCCGATGGGCGTCTATCTGGTGCCGCCGATCGGCGCGGGCGTGTGGGTGGAGTTCGAGCAGGGCGACCCGGAATACCCGATCTGGGTGGGATGTCGCTGGGGCACGACCGCCGATGTGCCGCCGACAGCCAAGGCGGGGCTGCCAGTCTCGCCCAGTATCGTGCTGCAGACGGCCGGGCAGCACAGCATCACAATCAGCGACATGCCCGGTGCGGCGGGTGGCATCCTGCTCAAGACGCTCACGGGTGCCCTGATCTCAGTCAGCGACACCGGCATCATCATCTCCAACGGCAAGGGCGCCATGATCAACATGGTCGGCCCAACCACCGACATCAACACTGGCGCCCTCACCATCACCTGACGCCATGCCCGCTCCCATCGTCCATCTCGGTGCTACCGTCATGTGCATGCATGGCGGCACCGCCCTGCCCACCAGCCCCTTTCCGCGCGTGCTCGTCAGCGGCCAGCCCGTCGTCACGCAGGCCTGCACCTATACCGTCGCGGGCTGCTCGCTCGCCAGCGTGCCCAGCCCGCCATGCGTCACGGCCAACTGGGTCGTCGGCGCAGTTCGCGTGTTGGCCGGCGGAGTGCCCGTCATCCTCCAGACCAGTCAAGCCGTCTGCGCCGCCAGCGGCCAGGGGCTGATCGTGGGGGCCACTCAACCGCGCGTGCTCGGAACCTGACCATGCCTCATCTCGACTATCCCTACCATTTCGATTCCCGGAGCCGCACTGCCGAGGCGAGCCAGCCGGACTACCTGCGCGACTTGATCGAGCAGGTGCTCTTCACGTCGCCCGGCGAGCGCGTCAACCGTCCGGACTTTGGCTGCGGGCTCGCTCAACTGGTCTTCGCCCCCAACAGCGAGGAACTGGCCGCCACGACGCAATACCTGGTGCAGAGCGCCCTGCAACGCTGGCTGGGCAATCTGATCCAGGTCGAGGCCCTGAATGTGCAGGGCGAGGAGGCCGCGTTGACCGTGATGCTGAGCTATCGCGTCCAGCGGACGGGCGAACAGCGCACCGCAACCTTTACCCGTGGAGGAAACGCCGCATGAGCATGGTCTACCTGTGTTGCGACAAGCGCCGCCGCGTGCTGCTGCGGGAGGAGAATGCGCGGCGTCAGGGCGAGGGGCTGCCCTTGCTCAACGGCATCGACTATCTCGAGGTGCTGGACCGGGATGCGCCAGCCGGCATCGAACGCCAACGTACGCTGTTGGTACGCTTCTTCGAGGACGTGCCGGCCCTGTCCGCCGACAACGTTGCGTTGACGGGCGGCGAACGCGTGACACCCGTGCGCATCATCTGGGCCCACCCCGCGTTGCAGATCCCCGCCAGCGAGGCCGATGCCGCCGAGCGCGACTTTTTCGCGGGCCTGTCAGAGCCGGAGCGGCTGCTGGTGGTGCGCACCGACTCAGACGGCGATTTTTCGACCTACCGCCTTGCAATCACCTCCGGGGCAGGCTCCAGCGTACCCCCCGAGGACTTCGATCCGCTCTTCGCGGAGGTGGCGTTTTCGTTCAAGGTCGAGTGTGCCAGCGATTTCGATTGTGCCAGCACCCGGCCCTGCCCGCCACAGCTGCCAACGCCGCCGCAGATCGATTACCTGGCCAAGGACTACGCGAGCTTCCGCCGGGTGCTGCTGGATCGCATATCGCTGCTCATGCCGCAGTGGCGGGACCGCAGCCCCGCAGACCTGGGCGTCACGCTGGTGGAGCTGCTCGCCTATCTCGGCGACCGGCTCAGCTATCGACAGGACGCCATCGCCACGGAAGCCTATCTGGACACGGCCCGACGGCGCGTGTCCGTGCGCCGCCATGCGCGACTGGTCGACTACCGCATGCACGATGGCTGCAATGCGCGGGCGTGGACCCAGATCCGTTGCGCGGCAGATGTCAGCGGCACCGTCTTGCCCGCCGGCACGGTGTTGCTGACCCGCGTATTCCCGGACCGACCGGTGCTCTTTCCCGCCAGCGAGCGCCTGGAAGACGCGTTGCGCACCCAGCCGACCGTCTTCGAGACGCTGCACCCCCTGCGCCTTTTCGGCCTGCATCAGGAGATGGATTTCTACACCTGGGGCGACGAACGCTGCTGCTTGCCCCAAGGGGCGACGCGCGCGACGCTGGCGGGCCACTTCCCTGACTTGCAGCCGGGAGACGTGCTGGTGTTCGGCGAGGTGCTCAACCCGCACACCGGAGAAGCCGTCGATGCCGACCGCCGGCGCCGCCACGCAGTGCGGCTGACCGAGGTGGTGGCCTTCGACGATGGCGATCCATTGACCGATCCGGTGACCGGCGAAGAGGTGACCCAAATCGCCTGGCATGCCGCCGACGCCCTGCCCTTCCCCTTCTGCATTTCCTCTGTCGCCGACCCTGACCAGGGGGAGGAAAACCTGGCCGGGGTCAGTGTGGCGTGGGGTAACATCGTGCTGGCCGATCACGGGCAAAGCCTGTCGGAAGCCGATCTGGGCGCAGTGCCGCCGCCGCGGCGCTACCGTCGCCCCGAGACGGGCGATCCTTGCGCGAGCGTTTCCCTCGAAGCGGTGCCGCCGCGCTTCCGTCCCGTGCTGCCGGAAGGCCCGCTGACCCACGCCTGCCGCTTCGATGCCTTCCAACCGGCCTCTGCCGCCAATGCCACGGACCCGGCGGATGCCGTCCCCGCCCTTGAACTCAGGGGCGAGCTGGAGGGCGACAGCAATCCATGGACGCCCCAGCGCGATCTCCTGAACAGCACCGCGGGCGCCACGGAATTTGTCGTCGAGATCGAGCGCGACGGTCGCGCCTACCTGCGTTTTGGCGACAACCGGCACGGGCAGCGTCCACCGATGGATACCCATTTCACCACGACGCGCTACCGGGTCGGCAACGGCAAGGCGGGCAACATCGGCCAGGAGGCACTCTTCCACATCGTGACGAGCCTGCCGGGCGTCACCGGAGCGCGCAATCCCCTGCCAGCCCAGGGCGGGACCGAGCCCGAGACCATGGAACAGGTTCGCCACCGCGCCCCCGAAGCCTTCCGCACGCAGGAACGGGCGGTGACGGCAGCCGACTATGCGGCGGTGGCCGAACGGGATCCACAGGTCCAGCGCGCCGCCGCCACCTTCCGCTGGACCGGAAGCTGGCACACCGTCTACCTCACGGTCGATCCGCTAGGGGGTGTCATCCGCGATGCGGCGGAACGTGAGCGCTTTATCACGGGGGTGCTGGACCGGCTCGAAGGCTATCGCATGGCGGGTTACGATCTGGAGGCGGATGAACCGCGCTATGTGTCGCTCGAGGTGGAGATGCACGTCTGCGTCCGGCCCGGCTATTTTCGCGCGGCGGTCAAAGCCGCCCTGCTCGAGGTCTTCAGCAACCGCCGGTTACCGGATGGCCGCCGCGGCGTGTTCCACCCCGATAACTTTACCTTTGGGCAGACGGTGCACCTCAGCCCGCTCTATGCTGCCGCACAGGCGGTTCCTGGGGTGGCGTCGGTCGAGGTCACCGCCTTTCAGCGTCAGGGCCAGCCGAGCAACGCAGGCCTCTTGAGCGGCAAGCTCCCGCTCGACCGGCTGGAGATTGCGCGCCTCGACAACGATCCGAATTGCCCTGAACGCGGCCTGTTCCGCCTGACCCTGGGAGGTGGTAAATGAGCGATACCTTGCACCCCTCGCTGGAAGGGCTTGCGTCCTGCGGTTGCTGCGCGGGCACGACCACCTGGACGCCGGCCCGCGTGCGCAATCCCGAAGGCCTCGACACGATCGCCTACCGCATCGGCACTTACGTGACGTTCCGGGCCAGTATGCTCGCCGCGCTCTCCGAGGCGGGCAAGGAACCGCTGCACGATCTGGCTACGCGCGATCCAGACGACTTTACCGTGGCGCTGCTCGACGGCTGGTCCGTGATCGGCGACATCCTGACGTTTTATCAGGAGCGGCTGGCGCAGGAATCGTATTTGCGCACGGCCGTCGAACCGGGGTCGGTGCGGCGTCTGGCCCGGCTGATCGGCTATCAACCGGCACCGGGCGTAGCGGCCTCGGTCTGGCTGGCGTTCACGCTCGATCCCTCGCCGGGCGCGCCGGAAAGTGTGCGCATCGAGGAGGGCGTGCGGGTCCAGAGTGTGCCGGGGCAGGACGAGGATCCGCAGACATTTGAAACCGTGCAGGCCGTCGAGGCGCGTCAGGAGTGGAACGCCCTGCGCCCCCGCCAAACCGAAGCCGCCCGCATCTATTGGGGGCAGACGGAGCTCTACCTGCAGGGTACCGCCACCCAGCTGCAACAGGGTGACGCGATCCTGATCGTGGGCGACGAGCGCGAGCACAACCCCGACCTCTACGGCTATGACGAGCGCTGGGATGTGCGCTTGCTGACGCACGTCGAAATCGACCACGACCGCGGCTGGACCCGCGTGATCTGGGAGGAGGGGCTCGGGCATGGCTCGACCCAACCGGCGGCGAAAAACGTGCGCGTCTTTGCCTTTCGCCAACGCGGTGCGCTCTTTGGCCACAACGCCCCGGACCCCAACATGGTGACGGTCCCGACGACGGCGATTGCCAACCACCTTTTCGACACAACAAGCGGCATCCGCAGTTGGAAAAACTACCGTATCCAGGACAACCGGATCGACCTCGATGCGGCGTACGCCAAGGTCGTGCCCGGTGGGTGGATCGCCCTGATGCGTACGCCCCAATACAAGAACGACCGGGGCTATGTGGAGCTTTACAAAGCGCTGGCCGTGTCCTTCCCCTCGCGGACTGCCTATGGAGTCAGCGGCAAGGTTACGCGCATTGTGCCGGACGCAGTCGAACACCTGGACGGGAATTTCTTCGGCCTCGACGAAACGGTGGCGTTCTTCCAGAGCGAGCAACTGGCCGTTGCGGCCCCGCCCTTGCAGAGTCGTGCCCCGGAGGCCATGACCGCGCCCATCGCCTTGACCACGGGCACGCTGGCTCCGCTGGAGGGCGCTCGCATCGCGTTGGAGCGGCAGGTGACGGCCTTCGAGCCGGGGCGGACCGTAGTCGTCAGCGGGCGGCGTTCCCGCGTGCAGGTGGCCCTGAACGCGCCGGCGCTGGTCTTCACGGACGACGCAGATGAACGCAGTGCCACGCTCGGCCCGGGCGACAGCCTGATCGTGCTGGAAACGCCCGCCGTCGTCGGTTCGGTCGTCCATTGGCGCCTGCGGCATCGGGATGGCTTTGACGGCACGCTCGTGACCGCGCTCGACAATCTGCAGCTGCGCGACGCCGCCCCGGAAGACCCGGTTATCAGCGAAACCGTCGTGGTGGAGGCCGCAGCTCCGGGCAACCCCACCGAATGGCGCCTCGCTGGCTCCGGGCTGCGCTACCTGTACGACCGCAAAACAGTCACCATCGCTGGCAATGTCGCCCTGGCCACCCACGGCGAAACGGTGGAGGAAATCGCTGGCAGCGGCAATGCAGCCCAACCTTTCCAGACCTTCGCGCTCAAGCAGCGTCCGCTGACATACCGGGCCGGCTCCGGCACCACGAGCCTGGTCTCCACGCTGGAGGTAAAAGTCGACGATCTCTTGCTTTGGCAGGCAGTGCCGACCCTCTATCAACGCGGCCCGGAGGAGCGGATTTTCGTGACGCGGCAGGAAGACGGAGAGGGTGTCAGCGTGCGCTTCGGTGATGGCACCAACGGCGCGCGGCTGCCCACCGGCCAGCAGAATGTGCGCTTCAAATACCGTAAGGGCAGCGGACTCGACGGCATGGTACGGGCGGGCCAGCTGACCCAGTTGCTGACGCGTCCCCTGGGCCTGCGCGACGTGACCAATCCGCTGCCAGCGGAGGGCGCGGATGCGCCGGAAGCCCTGGAGGATGCCCGTCGCAACACCCCGCTGACGGTCTTGACGCTGGATCGGGTCGTCTCGCTGCAGGATTACGAAGACTACGCCGCCGCCTACCCCGGGATCGGCAAGGCGCTGGCCACCTGGACCTGGGACGGGCGCAACCGTGGGGTGCTGCTGACGGTGGCCGGGCCGAACGGCACCCCCATCGTTCCGGGCGGACTGGTCGAGACCGGCCTCGCGGACGCTCTGCGCGCGCACGGCGACCCGTTTGTGCCGATCCGCATCGCGCCGTTTCGCGCCGCCTTCTTCGAACTCGCGGGGCGGGTCCAGGTGCGGGCCGGCTATGAAGCCCCAGCCGTGATCGAACTGGTGCGAGCCGAGCTGCAGGTCAGCTTTGCCTTCGACCGGCGCAGCTTCGGCCAGCCGGTGATGCGCAGCGAAGTGCTCGGCATCATGCACCGCATCGCGGGCGTGCAGGCGGTGGACCTCGATCACCTGCAGCGCACCGACCAGACGCATCCGGAAGACCCCGCCCCTCGCCTGCTGGCCGAGTATCCGGCGGGCGGCGCGTCTGCCTCCATCGCGGCGGCCGAGCTGCTCCAGCTCGCCCCCGGCAACCTCGAAACCGTGCAAGTGGCCGACCTATGAGCGATTCCAATCCCCTGTTCGATCTGTTGCCTGCCATCCACCGCATTCGCGACGCGGAGCAAGGCGGACCCCTGCGCGCTCTGCTCGATGTGATCGCGGACGAAGCCGCCGTGCTGGAAGAAGGGCTGGCGCAGGCCTACGACGACCAGTTTATCGAGACCTGTGCCGACTGGGTGGTGCCGTATATCGGCGACCTGATCGGCTACCGCTCGCTGCACCACAACGTGCCGAGCCTGGGCAGCCCGCGCGCCGAGGTGGCCCATACGATCGCCTACCGCCGCCGCAAGGGCACAATGGCGATGCTCGAGCAATTGGGCCGCGATGTGACGGGCTGGCCGTGCAAGGCGGTCGAATTTTTCCAGCTGCTGCAGACGACGCAATACCTGAACCATGTGCGCCCGCACAACGCGTTGACGCCTGATCTGCGGGACTGGAGCCGCCTGGAACGGATCGACTCGGCCTTCGATCGGCAGGCACATGCGGTGGATACCCGTTCGATCCGTTCGGGCGAAGGGCGGCACAACATCCCGAACATCGGCCTGTATCTCTGGCGCATCGCGGCCTACCGGCTCAGCGCAAGCCCGGCGGTGGCCGTCGATGCACAAAGGTTCCGCTTTCACCCGGCGGGCATCGACGCGGCGTTGTGGCAGCGACCGCAAAGCGAGCCGGGCATCACCCATCTGGCCGAGCCGCCCAACGTGCCGGAACCCATCACCCGACGCCGGATGTGGGAGGATCCCGGGGCGTTTTACGGCGACGGCTTGAGCATCGAAATCGAAGGCGTGCCGCTGGAGGATATCCGCGTTTGCGACTTGTCCGACCACGACGGCGGCTGGGCTCACACACCTCCCGCCGCAGGTGAGGTCGCGGTCGATCCGGCGCTGGGAAGGCTCGCCTTCGGCACCGCCCCCGAGGAGCCGCCCCGGGTGACGTTTCATGGTGGGGCGGTGATGGACTTGGGCGGCGGCGAATACGAACGAGCCGCGAGCTTCGATTTGCCCACCGAGCCCGTGGACGAAGTCAACACGCCTGACAGCCTGCAGGACGCGCTCGCCAACCGGACTTCGGGCCAGGCGGTCCAGATCCAGGACAACGGACGCTACGAGGAAACGCTCTCCCTCGCGGTGGAACCGGGTGAGCAGGTCGAACTGCGGGGCCTGAACGGGCGTCGCCCCACCCTTGTGCTGGGGGGCGATTTCGAGATTTCGGGCGGTGACGAGGCGGCGGAGGTATCGCTCAACGGGCTCCTGATCATGGGCGGAACGCTGCGCATCACCGGCACCCTGCGGCGTTTGCGCCTGCGCCACTGCACGCTGGTGCCAGGCTTGAGCCTCAATCCCGATGCCACGCCCCAACACCCGGACACGCCCGGCCTCGTGATCGAGCAAGGCGGCGTGACGGTGGAGATCGCGCACTGCATCCTCGGCGGCATCCGCTGTCACGACCTCTCGCGCGTCGAGGCAAGCGACAGCGTAATCGACGCCTGCAGCGCCAGCGGCGTCGCCTTTGCCGGTCTCCCGGAACCCGCCCCGGATGCCCTGCCCCCAGCCGGAGGCGTCCTACGCCTCGAGGAGAGCACCGTCGTCGGCAAGCTCCACACCCAACAGCTGGAACTGGTCTCCAACAGCATCCTGTTCGCCGAGTTGGCGGAGGGCGATGTGTGGCCGGCCCCCGTGTTGAGCGAGCGCAAACAAATCGGCTGCATGCGCTTCAGCTATGTGCCTTGGCAGGCTCGCACGCCCCGCCGCTACCGCTGTCAGCCAGATCTGGAGATTGCGACGCGGATCGATGCGGCGGCCCGCACCGCCGAAGCCGAAGGCATGCCCTTTGGTGAGCCCCAGCGCGCAGCGGTCCGCAACGCCGTGCGCACTTGGCTCAAACCCGCCTTTACCTCGCTGCGCTACGGACACCTCGGCTACACCCAGCTGCGCAACCGTTGCCCGAGCCAGATCCGCGCCGGGGCCGACGACGAGGCCGGCATGGGCGCGACCCACGATCTCTACGAGCCGCAACGCCTGGCCAACCTGCGCATCCGCCTGGGCGAATACCTGCGCTTCGGCCTCGAGGCCGGCACCTTTACCGCTTCCTGAACCCTACCTGAAACGCTTCCGGTCCTGACCCCCAATCTCTTCTCGCCATGAGCTCTGACTTCAGCCGCCAACGCTTCGACCCTCAAAACGATTTCGCCGCCGTGCTCATGCAACAGGGGCGCGTGCTGCTCGACGCAGACTGGAACGAGTGGATCGAGATCCTCGACCGCCGCATCCGGGCCGAAACAGTCGACATTATCGGGCGCGGCATCGTGCCCACCGAAACGCCCGACGCCTTCCGCATCACCCTGGTCGGCGGCCACCTCACGATCGGCCTGGGCCGCATGTATGTGGATGGCCTGCTGGCGGAAAACCACGGGGCCGGGCCGGAGACATGGGACGATACGCTGGCGGAGTTGCGCGGCACGCAGCCGGTGGCTTACCAGGATCAGCCGTATTTGCCCGATGCCGAGGCGGTGGCGCCTCTGCCGGAAGGCGGCGGCCCCCATCTGGTCTACCTCAAGGTGTGGCAACGCGAAGTAACCTGGCTGGAGGACCCGGACCTGGTCGAGAGTGCGGTGGGCGTCGACAGCACCAGCCGTTGGCAGACCGTGTGGCAGGTGCGCCTGCTCGAAGACGTGGGCGACGGTGTAACCTGTGCCACGGCGGATGCCGAGATCCCGGGTTGGCTGGACGAAACGGCTCCGAGCGGCGGCCGTCTGACCACCGGCACCACGGACGTCGAAGCTGCGGGCGATCCTTGTATCGTGCCCCCGACGGGCGGTTACAAGGGGCTCGAGAACCGGCTCTACCGGGTCGAAGTCCACGCGGTCGATGAGGATGGCCAGGCCACCTTCAAATGGGCGCGGCACAACGCCAGCATCGCCACCGCCGTACGCTCGATCAACGGTACGAACCTCGTGGTCGATCTGGTGGGACGCGATGCGGAGCTGCGCTTTTCGACCGGCGACTGGGTAGAGATCACCGACGATGTGCGCGAACTCGCCGGGCTGCCGGGCATCATGCGCCGCATTGCGGACGTAACCGACGCGACCCGCACCCTCACGCTCGAAAGCGCGCTGCCCGCCGGCACCTTTCCCACCGATGTCGGCGGCGCGACCTTGCCCGCCCGACACACCCGCGTCCGCCGTTGGGACCAAAGGGGCCAAGTGCGCACGACCGACGGCGACGTACAGGCAGACCTGAGCGAGGCGGGCAGCACCGGCGTCATTCCGGTCGCGAGCGACGGCACCTCTATCGTGCTGGAGGACGGCATTTTCGTCACGTTTTCGCTGGAGGCAGACGGCACACGTTTCCGCCCGGGCGACTACTGGGTATTTGCCGCCCGCAGCGCGGATGCCTCGATCGAGATCTTGACCGAAGCCCCGCCGCGCGGCATCCACGCCCACTATTGTCGGCTGGCGGTCGTGACCTTTCCGGAAACGGTGATCGACTGCCGCACGTTCTGGCCGCCGGAATGCGCGGGCGGCGGTTGTGACTGCACGGTCTGCGTCACGCCCGAAACCCACGAGGCCGGGACGTTGACGATCCAGCAGGCGCTCGACCAGGTGCGGGCCACGGGGGGCACGGTGTGCCTCGCCGCGGGCATCTACAATATCCCCGAACCGCTGCGGGTTGAGGGCGCGCTCTCGGTGCGCATGCGCGGTCAGGGCTGGCAGACCCTGCTGGTGCACACGGGTCCCGGCGCGGCCATGCACATCCGCGGCTGCCTCGGCTTCACCCTGGAACGCCTGTCGGTCGTGACCTCGCGGCTGGAATACACGCCAGCGGATGTGGGCATCGCCAACTGTGGCGATATCGAGGTACGCGCGTGCTATTTTCTGCAACTCGGCGGGCGCGAAGTCTCGAAAGCAGCCATCGGCTTGAGCGGTGCGGTCTTGCACGCGCGTCTGCAGGACAACGTATTTTTCGCCGCCGGCGGCATCTCGAATGCCTCCCTGCCCGACGATGCGAATGACGAGCAAGGCAGCGAGGTGGCCACGTTGCTGACATTGGGCCTGCGGTGCGAGCGCAACCAGATGCTTTGTGAAGACTTCGGTGTGCGCCTGCGAGGGCTGTGCTTGCACACCGGCGAAACCGTCATCGCCGACAACTTCGTCAACGAGGCCCAGGCCGGCGGCATCCGTCTGACGGGCTATGTCGCGGCCAAGGTGCTCTACGGCTCGCGTTGCGACATTCGCCACAACACCTTGCGCGTCGCGGGAGACGGCATCGTGTGCGGCACGGACAATACCCGGATCGACGCCAACGACATCGGCCAGTTCTCCACCTCGCAGTCGGGCCACGGCATCGTGATCCAGGAAGGGGTTTCCGGCGCACCGATCACGCGACTGCAAATCACCGGCAATCGCATCGACGGGCTGGAGGACCACGGTATTTACCTGCTGACAGCCATCGAGTCGGCCCTGATCAAGCTGAACCAGATCGAGGACGTCGAGGGCGCCGCCATCCTGATGGATCCGGATGCGTCCGCGGGGCACCTGGCAGTCGAGAACAACCAGATCGTGGGCGCGGCGGCCTTGACGCGCGCCGCCAGCGACAGCGAGCCACTGGTGGCGGGGGTGCACCTGTTACGGGTCCGCGACCTGGACTTCGCCGGCAATTCCCTCCGCGACACGGGCGTCAACGCCGGTCTGGCGCGGCGGTTGGTCGGGGTGCAGTTTACCGCGTGCGGTCGAGTGCGTTGCGACGGCAACCGCATCGTCAACCTCGGACCTTTGGCGGGCACGGTCGGCGACACGGTTTCCATCGCCGTGCTAGGCAGCCACCGGCAGGTCAGCCTGGCCAACAACACCGTGCTGCGGCAGGAATCCCCGCCCGTCAGCGGCATCAAGAACGTCTGGTATGCACTGCAGGTGATCGCCCGCCCGCAGCCCGACGACGACGGCAATCTCGGCACCCGTGCCTACGCATTGGGACACTCCGGTCATCTCGCGTGGTCCGAGGATCGCGAATATGTGCTCGGTTCGTCCCGCCTCAGTGTGCAGGCCATTGCGCCGGGCGGCATGCAGGTGCGCGGCAACACCTTTGAGGGTGAGAGCAGTCGCGAGCTGGTGCAGATCCAGGCGGGCCGCCTCATCCTGAACGACAACAGCGTGCGCCGCGACGATCAAGGAGCACTGCTGGCCCACATGGCGGCAGAATACATCGTGATGAACGGCAATCACTTCGAATCTTACCGAGGCGATCAGGACGCCGTGCGCCTGCAGGTACCTCAGCCGACCGCCCCCACCCACGTGCCGGAGCCCGTGAATTACGCTGTGCTCGGCAACATCGTGAGCGGGCTCGTGCGCATCAATGGGCAGCGTCTGCCCGAGGCGCTGCAAACGCCCTACAACCGCGAAATGATTTGACCATGAACATCGAAATCTCCCGCAAGGAACTCAATCTCAAGACGCTGGCCCGCAAGCTCTTCGAGATCAAAGGCACAGGCGCGACCGCCAAGGAGGAACGTGCCGTCGAAGCGATTGTGCACGCCAATCCGCACCTGGCCCGCATCGACAGGATACCCGCCGGAACGGTGGTCGCCATCCCCAACGTGGAGGGCATCAGCCGCATCCCCGGCGTCCGGGTCGACCCGGAAGAGACCGATGAGATGGAGACCTCCATCGCCGGTCTGCAGGAGGCGCTGGACGATGCCCGTAAGGCCATGGTGCGCGCGCAACGGGAACGTGCCGAGGCGGATGAGGCGTCTCTGGCGATGCTCGCGAAAAGCCGCGACGAACTGGCCCAGCTCTCGGAAGCGGTCAAGACGCAACTGCCCAAAACGGAGAAGGCCATCCAGCAGCATCAAGCGGAGCTGAAAGAGCGAGAGGCCCAGCGGGATGCAGAACTCAAAAAGCTGCAGCAAGGCCTCTCCATCATCAACGAACTCCTGCAAAAACAGAATCGGTTGCGCTCCTGAAGCTCGACCGAGGCGTACATAAAAAATCCCCAAACGGGGAGTGACGCTTTTCGTTTTCCACCTTTTTCGCCCTGCAGGAGGGGAAAAATGGTGGAGCCGATCGGGATCGAACCGACGACCTCCACAATGCCATTGTGGCGCTCTTCCAACTGAGCTACGGCCCCAAACGAAAGTTCATATAGAGCCAGACGCTGCTGACTTGGTCAATACCTTTTTAGAAGAAAATGCGTTTTATTCGGCGGTAAAGGTCAACTGCCACGTCTTGGCCTCACCATCCGGCGGCGGTCCGGGCGAGCGTGCCTGGCGAAAGGCGGCCAATACCGCGGCGTCGAAGGCCGAGTCGCCACTGCCTTTGACAATGCGCACGCCCACGAACTGGCCGGAGGCCGTCACCGTGAAGGACGCACGGGCTTCGAGGCCCGGCACGCCGACGGCCTGAAAAGCGGCCTGCAGGCGGGCACGCACGCGTTGGGCGTAGGACTGCAATTGGGATTGGGTGGCGGCGCTGGTGGACGCCGGCAGATTCAGGTCCATCTGCCCCACCGTGCTGCTCAGGCGCTGCTGCAGATTACTGGTCTGCAGGCGTGGCGCGCTGACCGGCTTGGGCTTGGGGGCCTCTTTGACGACCTGTTTGGGCAGATCCCGGTTTTTCGCCCAATCCGCGTAGTTCGCTTTCGGTTTGGGCTTCGGCTTTGGAGCGGGCTTGGGCGGCGGCTTGGATTCCACCTTCGGCGCCGGTTCGGGCTCGGGTTCCGGTTCGGGCTCGGGCAGCGGCGGCAACTCTACCGGATTGACCTGCGGCAGGTCCTCCAGCTTGGAGGTCTCGAGTGGCGCCAGCTCTTCGTCTTGCTCAGGCTCGGCCGGGGCCGACTGGCTCTGCTGTGCCTGGGCCGCCGTGAGGTCGGCCGGGTCGACCAACTCAAATTCCAGCGGCTCCGGTTCCCGCTTCCAGGCCGAGATCAGTCCCATCACGATAAGCACCAGCAGCCCCAGCACATGGATCGTGCCGGAGATGGCGTAGGCGCGTTTCTGAACGAGGGTGGCCATACGGGCTACTGAGCGACGGTCTGCAGGCTGATCTTGTTGAGCCCCTGCCCTTTCACCTGGCCGAGCACTTCGATGACTTTCTGGTAGGCCAGGCTCTCGTCGGCGCGGATCTGGATGACGGGCGGATCCTCTTCCATCGCGATGAGGGAAAGGGTATCGTCGAGTTGCGCGGGCGTCATCGGCTCATCGCCCCAATAGATCTGACCGCTGGCGTCGATGCCGATGACTTCGACTTCGACCTGGCTGCCGCTACTCTGGCGGGGCTTGTCCTTGGGCAGGTTGATGTCGATCGACTGCTCCAGCAGCGGGGCAGTGATCATGAAAATGATGAGCAGGGAGAAGGCGAGGTCGATCAACGGGGTCACGTTGAGTTCGGACATCGCGCTCAGGCGTTCCTTGCGGGTAAAGCTACGCGCCATGGCAGTCTCCTAGTCGTTGCTCACGCGTTGCACCGGCACACGCTCTTCGCCGCTGTCGCTGAGGTCGGCGGCCTCCAGCTCAATGCGGTCGGCAAGGTTACTGGCGTAGGTTTCCAGATCGAGGATGGCCTGCTTGACCTGCATCAGCAGGTAATTGTAGCCAAACACGGCGGGGATGGCCACGAGCAGGCCCGCGACGGTCGTCAGCAGGGCGCCCGAAACGCCCGGGGCGAGCGACGCGATGCTGGCCGCGGAATCACCCGAGATGGAACCGAAGGCGTCCATGACGCCCCACACGGTGCCGAGCAGGCCAAGAAACGGTGCGCCGGAAACGACGGTACTGAGCATGACCATCTTCTCTTCGTAGCGGCTCGCGCCCCGCGAGACTTCCCGCGTCAACGCGTTCTCCATGTGCTCGATCGCGTGGCGCTCGTTGGGCGCCCGGTGAAAGGCCTGGAGCCCCGCCCGGGTGACTTCGGCGTAAGGCCCGCGGGCCCCGTCGAGGTTCGGGTCGATGCGCAGCAAGGTCCGGCTTTGCTCAAGGCGCTTTACGAAGGCGCGGTTCGCCCGCTTCATGCGCTTGAGGTCCATGGACTTGCCGACCATCAGCTGCCAAGCGTAGAGACTGCAAATCAGCAGTACCACGACAATCAACTGGCCCGCGAAATTTGAACTGATAAAGTAGTCCAGAACGTTAGCGAGCTGTGGAGTAAAGGCCGTTTCCCAGAAAGTCATTCGATTACAAGACGATAGACCCTCGCCAATACCTTCCAATTCAAAAAAAACCCTAGACCGGCATTTTGCTGGACTTCAATTACAACGAGACCAACAAAAGGGGTTCCTGTTTTCCTATACCGTTTCCAATTATTTGCCCCCTATGGATTACAAAGCGCAGACGCTTGAAGAACTCTCGACCAAAACCAGCCGCGCCGCTGAAAAGCACGCCCTGCTCGGGTTTGACGGTTTCGTCGACAAGATCATGAAGGTCGTGCAGAGCCGTCAAGGCCAAGGTCGAGCCTTCGAAGCGATGACCGAGATCACGCAATTCGGCGATCGCATCAACGCCGCCGCGGGCGAGAGCGCCAACATTGAGCTTTACCCCGAAATGGAAAAGCTGGGGGGCAACGGGCCGATCATGGCCAACGCAGTGCGCGCGGGCGGGATCGACACGACCTACATCGGCGCTTTGGGTCAACCGCTCGAACCCGTGTTTGCCGACTTCGCCAAGCAGTGCAAAGTCGTCAGCGTCTGCAACCCCGGCGTCACCCACGCGCTGGAATTCGACGACGGCAAGATCATGCTGGGTATGACGGCGCCGCTCGACGAGATCACTTACGAGCGCATTCTCGACACCATGGGCGAAGGCGCGTTCCTCGACGCCATCAGCCGGGCGGACCTCATCGGGCTGGTCAACTGGACCATGATCCCGAACATGACCACCTTGTTCAACGACCTGCTGACCAAGGTGCTGCCCAACCTCGGGCCCAAGGAAGGCGGCCGCTACTTTTTCTTCGACCTCGCCGACCCGGCCAAGCGCGCCCCGAGCGACATCCTCTCCGTGCTCAAGACCATCCCCCGCTTCTGCGCACATGGCAGCGTGACCCTTGGCCTGAACCTGGCCGAAGCGCGCCAGATTTCCCGCGTGCTGAACATGAGCGAACAGAGCAGCAACGGCGAAGAAATCCGCCTGATGGCCGAGCGCATCCGCGAAGAGCTGGACCTGACCTGCGTCGTGGTGCACCCGCGCAACGGTGCCGCCGCCTCGACCAAGGAAGGCTCCTGGTGGGTCGACGGTCCGTTCTGCGCCAAGCCGCTGATCAGCACGGGCGCGGGCGACCACTTCAATGCCGGCTTCTCCACCGCCCAGGCGATCGGCCTCAGCATTCCGGCCTGCCTGACGGTCGCCGTCTCGACCAGCGGTCAATACGTGCGCACGGCCAAGAGCCCGTCGCTCTACGATACGGCCCGCTTTATCGAAAACTGGGAATAGTGCCCGCGATCGAGCGCATTTTACTGCAAAAAAGCCCCGTCGTTGTGACGGGGCTTTTTGGTGGCTAGACCCGAGGCGGGTTCAGCAGGCGAAAGCCGTCGAGGTTACGGTAGGCATAGTAGGGGTAAGGCGGCGTCACCTGGCTGGCTTTGTCCAGTCGAGCGATCTGTTCCGGTGAAAGCATCCACCCGACCGCACCCAGGTTGTCGCGCAACTGCTTTTCGTTTCGCGCTCCAATGATGACGCTCGAGACGGTCGGCCGCTGCAGCAGCCAGTTGATCGCCACCTGCGGGACCGTCTTGCCGGTTTCGGCCGCCACCTCGTCCAGCGCGTCGACCACGTCGTAGAGATAGGCATCGGCGACCGGCGGAGCAAAGTCGGCCGTGCCGTGCAAGCGACTGCCTGCCGGGATGGGTTGACCGCGACGGATCTTGCCCGTCAGGCGCCCCCACCCCAGCGGACTCCAGACCAGCGCTCCCACCCCTTGGTCGCGGGCCAACGGCATCAACTCCCACTCATAATCGCGCCCGACCAGAGAGTAGTAAACCTGGTGCGCCACGTGGCGGGGATACTGACCGCGATCGGACACGGAAAGCGCCTTCATCAGCTCCCAGCCAGCAAAGTTGGAGGCCCCGATGTAGCGCACTTTCCCCTGCTGAACCAAATCGGACAGGGTCGACAAGACTTCTTCCTGAGGCGTCGAGGCATCGAAGGCGTGTAACTGCAGCAAATCCACATAGTCCGTCTTCAGGCGCCGCAGGGAGGCTTCGACCGCGCGCAGCAAACGCCAGCGGGAGGAACCGCGCTCCATCGGCCCGTCTCCGGTCGGCAGCGATGTCTTGGTGGAAATGATGACCTGATCCCGTCGCCCTTCCAGCGCGGCCCCCAGAATCTCCTCCGACGCGCCATCGGAGTAGACGTCGGCCGTGTCGAAGAAGTTCAGCCCGGCTTCCAGACAGATGTCGATCAGGCGGCGGGCTTCCTCGACTCCCGTTTGGCCCCAGTGGCTGAAGAGCGGCCCACGTCCGCCGAAGGTGCCTGTGCCCAGGCAGAGAGCAGGGATCCGAAGTCCCGAGCGACCCAGTTTGTTGTATTCCATACCTCCCAGCTAACTCACATAATTCAATATTTCAATATTATTGAAATATAAACCTGTTGTAATAACCGGTTCAGGCGGTAGATTCTCTACGATGCGCGCCCTGGTCCACCCTCCCCTGGAAGACGTTTCGCTGGAAGGCCTCCTGTATGCCCTGAGCGACGGCACGCGTCTGCAGATCGTGTGGGAGCTTTCTCAGGCGTCGCCGCGTTCGCTCAACTGTGCGGAGGCGGTCGCAAAGATCGCGGACCTGGCACCCTCGACGCGCTCTCACCATTTCCGCATCCTGCGCGAGGGCGGCGTCATCCGCTCGGAAAGGAAGGGCAAGGAATGCAACAACGTGCTGCGGGCCGACGAACTCGAGCAGAAGTTCCCGGGCCTGTTGTCCACGATCTTGCGTCAGTACAGCGAAAAGGCCCGCCATAGTGACGAGCCTTTCCCGAAAAAAAGTTGAGAACCGGGCGCTACTGGATCAGAGCGGCGGCTTCTTCGTCGACCAGCCAAGTGACGCGTGGAGCGTAGTTTTCGAGAATCTGCACCGGATAGGTGCCGGCCGGCTGATTGAACACCGTCTTGATGCGCTCGGCCTTGTTCGCCCCCGTCACGATGATCGTAATGGCCCGGGAGGCGTCGAGTCCGGCCTCGGTGACCGTCAAGCGCCAGCCCTTGCCGGGAACTTCGACACAGGCAAAGAAATCCATCACGCCGGCACCGAGCAGCGGGCTGCCGGGGAAGAGCGAGGCGGTGTGCCCATCATCCCCCATGCCGAGCACGCAGAGGTCGAAGCAGCGTTGCGCGCCAAAGCGCTCGGCCCACTTGCGGTTGTGGAGGAGCGCGGCGGAGTGGGCGTCGACCTCGACCGGCCAAGGGAACTTGCGTTCTTCAGCGATGCCGAGCGGCTGGAGCAGCATGCGGTCGGCATTGCCGAAGTTGCTGTCGTCACTGGAGAGCGGCACCATGCGCTCGTCGCTGGTCGTCCAATAGGCCTTTTGCTGGGCCGCTTCGGGCAGCTTTCCGTTGGCCACCATCCACTGGTAATGCTTCTTGGGGGTGGAGCCTCCGGTCAGGCCGATGACGCAACGGTCTTCGGCCTTTTCGGCAACCTTGCCCATCTGGTCGGCAAGGTGTTGAAAAAGCGTTTCCTGATCGGCGATGATCAGGTCTCCCAAAGCTGTTTCACGCTCAGTCATGCGGCTAACTTGTGGCAATCGGCGGTGGCGGCAAGTGGAAACCGGCCTTCCTTAAACAGGGTATAAGCTAGAAGAACAGCGCTTCGCCCAGCTCACCGGCGCGCTCGAGCCGCTCGAGGTGGAACGGCTGCTCGATCTTGCCGCTGCCGAAGTTACAGCTGACATGGCCGGTGCGGGAGTCCTTTTCGAGGCTCCAATGGAGGAAGCGGTGGTGGTCGTTGTAGTGCCAGACGGTTGCGATATCTGGAGCGCCGGGGTCCTTGGCCTGTTCGATCGGAATCTCGATCTCCTTCTTCTTGCCTTGGCGGTCGAAGGCCTCGACGAGACAGTCGCGCATCCAGGCGGCCAGGCCGCGGGCGGCCCCGATCTGGTCGGGCTGAGCGGTGACGACGGCGGAATCGAAATTAGAGGTGATGCCCTCTTCCGGAAAGCCGCTGAGGAACTGACCGAAGTTTTGGCGCATCGGCAGCGAGCGCGCGTAAGCGAGGTCGCGGATGCGGTTGGGGTTGGGCCAAGACACGCGCGCGTAGCGGTCGCCCTCGACCTGACGGTCGTAGACAATGCGCGTGCTGCGCTTGAGGAAGGCCAGGTAGGCGCCCTTGATGCGCTCGGCGGGCACGCGGTGCAGCCAGTGGTAGACGGGCAGATCGCTTTCGAGCCAGAGGGAGACCTGGTTTTCGAGCGAGGCGTCGTGCGAGTCGCGGTGGCTGACGATGATGGCCTCGCAGCAGCAGACGTCGCGCAGGTTGGGCCCGAGGTAGCACTGGCTGAAGAGCTTGCCGCGCATCTCTTCGCCATTGGCCTCGTCGGTCGGGCACAGCACGATCACGCGGCAGGGGTAGCGCTGGGCAAACTGAATCGCGGCGTCGAAGCACTCGGTGGCTTCATCCGACGAGGTTTCGTCGCCAAAGTGCAGCACGAGGTTGAGCTGCATGGCGCGGGGTTCCCCACCCTCGCCGGCATCGGTGGCCACATCCCACATGTGGCGCAGGGTCTGGTTTACGGCACTGATCGGGAGCGGAATCCCGGGTAAAACATCAATCAGTTGCGGCATGGTAAAATTCTAGTGGTTGATCAGGAGGAGCGGCAAGATGCGCATCAGCTCTTCGGTCGGAATCTGGTCGAGGTCGGTGGGCACGGGGCGCTTGAGAAACAGCTTCCAGCCGGCATCGGTGGCCTGTACCTCGAAGCACTGCCATCGCTCGGCGCCCAAAGCGTTCAGGCGGGGCTCGAGTTGTGCCTCTTCGGCGGCGGGCACATCGACGACGCGGTATTCCCAGTCGCCCTGGCGCTCCAGCGCCACTTGCAGGCGTTCGCGGGCTTGCTCGAGGTTCTGACGCTGCTCGTGGTAGAGCCGATCGGCGGCGTCTCGAAGCTTGCGGGTGTAGGCGTCGAGCGTCTCCGCGTCGGGATGGTCATCCGGCGACGCGGCGGCCGCGGCGAAGCTGTCAGGGGCAAGGCACGCAGCAGCCAGGAGCAGGAGGCCGGCCCCAAACCGGCTCCGGCGCATGAGGGGGCTGCTGCGGCGTGGTTTCGGCAAGGTCTAGACTCCGGGACGGCGCCACTGGTGATGGTGACGCCAGAGCAGGCGCTCGGCCTCCAGCGGACCCCAGGAACCGGCGGCGTATTCACGCAAGCCAGCGCCATTGCATTCGCGCCAGTGCTCGAGCACGGGGGTGAAGAGCTCCCAGGAGGCCTCGGTTTCGTCCCCGCGGATGAAGAGCGTGCTGTCACCCACCATCGCATCGAGGATGAGACGTTCGTAGGCTTCCGGCGTGTTGGACCCGAAGGTCGTGGCGTAGCGGAAGTGCATCTTCACCGGCTGGGTGCGCGTCTCGAGGCCGGGGATCTTCGAATTGCTGAGCAGCGTCATGCCTTCGTCGGGCTGCACCTGGATGACGAGGGTGTTTTGCGCGAGGTCGAAGTTGCGGTTGCCGCTGAAGAGGATGCCCGGGGGTTGCTTGAACTGAATGGCGATCTCACTCACGCGGCGCGCGAGGCGCTTGCCGCTGCGCAGGTAAAACGGCACGCCTTGCCAGCGCCAGTTGTTGATGCTGAGGCGGATGGCGGCAAAGGTCTCGGTGCTGGAGTCCTGCGGGATGTTCTCTTCCTCGATGTAGCCCGGCACGGGTTTGCCGTTCATGAGGCCTGCGGTGTAGCGGGCGCGCACGGCGTCGGGATCCTCGTGGTCTTCCAGGTCGAGCGGCTGGATGGCCTTGAGCACCTTCACCTTTTCGTCACGGATCGCTTCGGGGGCGAGCGAGACGGGCGGCTCCATCGCGATGAGCGAGAGCAGCTGCATGGTGTGGTTCTGGATCATGTCGCGCAGCGCGCCACTCTCGTCGTAGTAGCCGCCGCGCGAGCCCACGCCGACGGATTCGGCCACGGTGATCTGCACACAGTCTACATACTGGCGGTTCCAGATGGGTTCAAAGATGGCGTTGGCAAAGCGGGCCACGAGCAGGTTCTGCACCGTCTCCTTACCGAGGTAGTGGTCGATGCGGTAGACCTGCTTTTCCTCGAAGTTGCGCCGGATCACGCGGTTGAGTTCACGCGCGGAATCCAGATCGCGGCCGAAGGGCTTTTCGATGATCACCTTGGCGGCTACCTTGCCCTGCACGCGGTGCTTGGCGAGGCCGCTGGAGCCGAGATTCTCGATGATGTTCTCGAAGACGGTCGGGGGCGTGGAGATGTAAAAGACCAGCTGCATTTCGCGGCCAGCCTCCTTCTCGATCTCCCCGATGCGCTTGGCCAGCGCGTGGAAGGCCTCGGGATCGTCGTAGGCGCCGGCGTGATAGGCAACGTGCTTGCCAATACTCTGCCAGACTTCGTCATCCAGCGTCCGGCGAGAGAACTCCTGAATGGCGTCGCGGGCCTGCGTCTGGAACTCTTCGTCGGGGATCTCGCGGCGGCCGTAGCCGAGCAGATAGAAGTCGGAGGGCAGCAGGTTATCCAGCGCCAGGTTGTAGATAGCAGGGACTAGCTTGCGCGCGGTCAAGTCGCCCGAAGCGCCGAAAATCACGAGGATGGTCGGCTGGGCGCCACGATGCTTGCTAAGACCTTGGAGAAACGGGTGTCGCAGTTGTTCTGCCATGAGCGTTGCTTCAAAAATGCGGTGGTTCGGCTTCTTGGCAAGAGACAAGGCATGAAACCTATCCAAGAACTTCACTCATCCCCTTCATAATCTTATACCTGCGTAATGCGCGCAGGCGAGGCGCCCATCATCGTGATGGTTCACCTCCACCATGTCGAAGCGCCAGGTGCGGGGTTGGCGCGGCACACGGCGCAGGTAATCCTCCATGCCTTGCCGCAGTGCCTGCCGCTTGCCGGCGGTCAAGGTTTCGAAGCCCGGCACCGAAGCGTCCGCCGGTCGCGTGCGCACCTCGACGAACACGAGCACGTCGCCGTCGCGCATGACGAGATCGAGCTCGTGCTTGCCCCGCCGCCAGTTGCGGCAGATCACCGCCAGGCCGAAGGTACGCAGGTAGGCGGCCGCTAGCGCCTCCCCTTTTTGCCCCCGCTGTGCGGTGTTCCAGCGTTGCCAGCGTCGGCCATAGTGCCAACGCCGCAAGAGGTAGGACAGCCGCGAAAGGAAACGCATCCCGTGAACCCTGACGCCCCCGCCCGCCAAGGCAAGTCCGCAGCGACTGGAATAGCATCTGCAGCAATGCTCAGGACATGCCGGAAGCGATCCATACTCCCCTGATTCCCTGGTGGTGGAGTGTCGGCGGCATCCTGTTACTGGCCGCCATTCACCTCTTTGGCGTCCGGCTGACCTTCTTGAAGGAGATCCCGCGCAGCCGCTGGCTGTCCTTCGCGGGCGGTGTGTCGGTCGTCTACGTATTCTTGCATCTCATGCCGGCCATTGCCGAAGCGGAGGAGCATTTTGCAAAGTTTCACGATGAGCTGGGCGAACGCATCCCCTACATCCTCGGTCTGTTGGGGCTGCTGGTGACCTACGGGGCTGCACGCCACGGGCGGACAAAGCGAAACCATGACCAGCCGTCGTTGGGTTTCTGGCTGCACATGGGCTCCTTCTCCATCTACAATGTGATTGCGGGCTACGTCTCGCGTCAGCAGCCGCCCACGATCCCGATTCTCTTTATCTCGATGCTGGCGCTGGCCTTTCACTATCTGGTGGTCGACCACGGGCTGCGCGCGGAGCACCGCTACCTCTATCAACATTATGGGCGTTGGCTGCTCGCCGGGGCGCTCATCGTCGGCTGGAGCATCCCCTTTCTCTTTACCGTGCGCCCCTATGTGCTGGCGGGCCTGGAGGCGTTTCTGGCGGGCGGTATCATCCTCAATGTACTCAAGGAGGAGCTGCCGAAGGAGCGCCAGAGCAAGTTTACGCCTTTCCTCATCGGCATCATGGTCTACGCGCCGATCATGGTGCTGGCGTAACCATCGCGTTCCCGTGGTGTAAGCGGTCTTCTTTGCGCACCAGGCAACCCGGGGCACAAAAAAGCCAGCGACCGATCAGATCGCTGGCTTGAAAATCACGTGGTTGGGAGGCGCGACCTAGTAGGACGCTTGAGCGCCCTTGAGGTTGGCCTTCTTCACCCAGGGCATCATGGAGCGGAGCTTCACGCCCACCTCTTCGATCGGGTGCTTGGCTTCGTCTTCGCGGATCTGGTTGAGCTTCTTGTAGCCGCTCTCGTGTTCCGCCACCCAGTTCTTGGTGAAGGTGCCGTCCTGGATGTCCTTGAGCACGTCCTTCATGCGCTCCTTGACTTCCGGGCCGATGACGCGCGGGCCGCTGACGTAGTCGCCCCACTCCGCGGTGTCGGAGATGGAGAAGCGCATACCGGAGAGGCCGCTTTCGACCACCATGTCGACGATGAGCTTCATCTCGTGGCAGCACTCGAAGTAGGCCATCTCGGGAGCGTAGCCCGCTTCCACGAGGGTCTCGAAACCGGCCTTGACCATGGCGCTGAGGCCACCGCAGAGCACGGCTTGCTCACCGAAGAGGTCGGTCTCGGTTTCTTCGCGGAAGGAAGTCTCGATGACACCTGCGCGGCTGCCGCCGATGCCCTTGGCCCAGGCGAGGGCCACATCCTTGGCGCCGGCGCTGGAGCCTTCGAGCACAGCGATGAGCGAGGGAACGCCCTTGCCTTCCTTGTATTGGCTGCGGACGGTGTGGCCCGGGCCCTTGGGGGCGACCATGATCACATCCACACCCTTCGGCGCTTCGATCAGCTTGAAGTGGATGGCGAGGCCGTGGACGAAGAGCAGGGTCTTGCCGGCGCTCAGGTTCGGCTCGATCTCCGACTCGTAGAGGGCCTTCTGCTTCATGTCCGGCACGGCGATCATGATGACGTCGGCCTTCTGGACGGCTTCGGCCGTGTTGTAGACCTCGAAGCCGAGGTCCTTGGCGACCTGAACGGACTTCGAGCCTTCATAGAGGCCGATAATGACGTTCAGCCCGCTGTCCTTCAGGTTCAGCGCGTGCGCGTGCCCCTGGGAGCCGAAACCGATAACGGCCAGCGTTTTGTCTTGGATGGGCGCGAGGGAAGCCTCGGCATCGGAATACACTTTGGCAGACATGATATGAAAGGGATTTTGGATGGGTTTGAAAACGGGGCCGACTATTGCAGCTCGAGGTGACGGTTGCGACCGAGTGCAGCCATACCCGTGCGGGCCATGGAACGCACGCCGAAGGGCTCGATCATGTGCATGAACGCATCGATCTTTTCCTGGTTGCCCGTCATTTCGACGATGACGCTGCGGTGGCTCACATCGACGATCTTGGCGCGGAAGATGTCGCAAATCTGCACGATCTCGGCCCGCTTGGCGCCTTCTTCGGCGGCTACCTTGACCAGCACCAGTTCGCGCGCCACGAAGGCGCCTTGAGCCAGATCATTGACCTCGATGACGTCAATGAGCTTGTGCAGCTGCTTGATGGCCTGGTCCAGCTGTTGCGTATCACCCATGACCGTCGCGGTAATCCGCGAATACTTCGCGTCATGAGTGGGAGCAACGTTGAGCGTATCGATATTGAATCCACGCCCGCTGAACATGCCGGCCACCCGCGCAAGAACGCCAAATTTGTTTTCGACGAGGACGGAAAGGGTGTGACGCATGGTGATAGTCTACGGGGTTGAGAAAGCCGACAACGCTCATCCCCACCGAAGGCGCTGGCAAGCAAAAACCGGGAACGGCAGCCCGACAGGCCTCATTTTTCCCGCCCGAGGGCCTTTGCCGCCAGACCGGCATGGCGCTCGCTCCCAACAAGGCATGACCCCCCAAGCCGCCGCCCTCATCGCCAGCCTCTGGAGCCTGCACGCCTTTCTCGCCGCCATCGTGACGACGCTGCTGGCCCTCAAATTTGCCCCGCAACCCCACTTCGCCCAATGGATCGGGGTGATCTGGCTTCTGCCCTTCCTCGGACAAGTGGCCGGCCTCGGCCGATGGCTGACGTTACGCAACGTTTCGCAAGAGGCCGCCGACGCCCACTGCCCTCCTCCCGCGCCGCCCCAGTAGCTGGCTTGACTTTATCCGGCACAAGCAAAGGATGCGCAGTATCCGGGGAAGTAGCTCAAAGGATAGAGCAACGCTCTTCTAAAGCGTAGGTTGCGGGTTCGACCCCCGCCTTCCCTGCCAGATCCATCAACGACTTACGGCATTCCTGCCACTTTCCGGTCCAAATGGACTCGTGTTTTGGTGGCGAGGGGAAGGCGTTGAAGCCCTCAAGTGGGTTGAAGTCGCCTTCCCAGGGTAGCAGGCCCGTCTCATCGATCTCGCGGAGTGCGGCCAACAGGTAGCCTCGATCTGCGCCCTCGGCAGCTCGAATTCCACGTGCACGTCGGTGGTGAGGTCATCGCCGCCGTGGAAGTACAGGACCAGAGGCGTCTGCGTTTCTTCGATCTCATGCTCGCTGAGCGGGAGATGCTAAAAGCAGGCGCCGATTCCCTCAATAATGGCAGGCTCCAATGATGCTGACATACTGGAAGTGTAACCGCTTTCAGCCGACCCCGGAAAAAACGGGTCTTTCAGGCCGTCCGACTTTTCCGTTGATATCGACCAGCAGCACCATGAAGCGTGCACCGGTTAGCTCATGCTCAAAGGTGTTGCGTGCGTGCAAGACGATGCGCCTCTTGTCGGAGTTGACTCCGTCAAGGTGTTGGCCACTTCGAGGTTGGCATGGAGTAAAGCTGGCAGTTGTAATAGGATAATGTATATGTTCAAGCGTATCAGTTTTGACAATAATTGTTGCTCGCTATTTGTGATTAAGGGTTTTGGATGCACAATAAGCTAATAGTGATGTTATAAGAAATAAGTCCAAGTGAAAAACAAGTCGCACATTTCGCATTCCATCAATCATATATTCTAAATGCGAGTGATCTTGGGTAATTTCTAAAAGCTCAACCTTTGCAGCAATCACATCCTTTCACTCGGCAACTCGCTGCAAAGCAAGTGCCTCGCGCTTACAAACACAAGCGCGAACGCCAGCAGGAGAATGGTTGTAAAATTATTTTTTAATGATTTCATAATGAATCAAACTCTATATTGATTAAGGCTCATGCACAATTGTCAGGCGGTTGAGAGCATTTAAGCTCCTCAACATCAATGGCCAACAAGTATTGCAAAAGTTCACGACTTTCCGAGGCTCAATCGGCAGCTCTTGAAGCTGTTTGCGCTTGATCTGGAGGCGTGAAAATCGCGGAGCTGACGGGCCTGCACCGCAACACTTTGGACAAGTATTTATTAGCCTGGAGGGTGCGCATGGCCGAGCTCAGCGAGGCCAGCGCGCCCTTGCGAGGGGAGATCGAGATCGACGAAAGCTACTTTGGAGCACGTCGTGTTCGCGGCAAACGTGGGCGTGGAGCCGGGCGCAAAGTCCCCGTCATTGGGGTGCTCAAACGTCAAGGCAACGTCTACTGCGATGTGCTCGACGATGGCTCTAAATTGGCTCTGGAGGCCGTCATAAAGGGCCGCGTGAACCCCGAGAGCGTCATTCCACACCGACGGATGGAAAGGCTACGATGGCCTGCTCGATATCGGCTACAAACGCCATTTACGCATCCACCACAGTAAGGACGAATTCGCCCGAGGCCACAACCACATCAACGGCATCGAAGCCTTTTGGAGCTACGCCAAAACCCGCCTGGTCAAATTCCGCGGCTTGCCTCGACGCACCTTTTACCTCTACATCAAAAAGACAGAATTCCGCTTCAACCACCGTAAGCAGAACCTCTACAAACTCCTCCTCAAGCACCTACGTCAATAGCCCCTCGACTTCCGCAACTGTGCATGAGCCAATAAAAGAATACAGGGCAACGAAGAACTGGAAAGATAACTTCATCTAGTGATATACCATCAATATTTTAATTATCATTAACAATCCGAAGATATTCTTCATGTGATAGTAAACGCAAATCTTCAATATCGAGAAATAACCATTGATTTTCACTGGTTCTTGGGGTCACTAGTATCCTGACAAATCTGTCCGAACCGGGAACGAATATCGCATCTGACCGCCATATCGTCGATTTTCCAATCATTCTAAAACTTCCTCGATCCAGGCCCCTTATTGGACGCATGACGTCATCAAAACCAAAGGATTTAAGGAGCTGGCCTGCCCCATTGTAAATAACTATGACATTCTGTTTTGCACCCATTTCGTGCCATTGATCGAAGGTTGCCAAACGTGTGCCTGAGTTATTGACTACCGCAACTACCGGAATTCTTTTCTGAACAAGATCAAATTCAGCCACACGTGCAAAATTCCCTGATGACAGAGAATGTAATGAAGCCGAAGGTTCCCGATTTTCGCCTGGAACTATACGAAGTATCACAGAACCATCTGGAGAGGAAAAGGATCTAGGCTCTTCCGGTAGGCTTATTTGTTCGATTTTTGGTGCAGGCGACCGCTTAGAGTTTTCACATCCAAGGGGCAAAGCTAATGCTATGAGTATAAAAAATATTTTCATATCGTATATTATTTTGCACGGTTTTTCCCAATAGGGTCATTGGCGGATCTAGCATAAACAGGAACCTCTTCTTGAGTCCAACGCCATGCGCACAACTTAGGCCGGCCTTCAAGATGTCTCCGTCCTGCGCCCCTGACATGGCCACCTGCAGCACTCCCGCGACAAACATAACGGCGACAGTAGTGTAAAAGTCTGCCCCGCCGGCTACAAGCGCTAACCCTAGGATAAAAGGGATTACGTGTCCGCTCGGGTCAGTAAACGAGAGGGGGTTATTGAGCACATAGCTGTAGCGGTTGTAGCCCTGGATGCTTTCCGGAAACTGCAGCACGCTGTCTGGAGATAGAAAGCGCCCTATCAGCGGATCATAGATCCGAGCGTTCATATGCACCAGCCCCACGTTATCAAGCATCTCATAGCCGGTTACTTGCAGCCGATTTTCCTGTTTCTCGTAAAGTATGCGGTTGGATCCACAGGCCCTCAGAGGTCCATTCATCCCCTCGCGGGGGAGCTTCCGGCCTGTCATCGCGCTTGCAGGTGGAATGATGGGGGCTTGTCTGGATCGCGGCGTTGAATAAGGTAGGATGATGCGTGTGCTCATCGTGGAAGATGCCAGCCGTTTGCGCGAGGGCATCGCGCGGGCATTGCGCAAGGCTGGTTTTGTGGTGGACACTGCCAGTGATGGTGAGCAGGGGCTCTGGGCGGCGGAGTCGCACCCCTACGACGCCGTCGTGCTGGACATCATGTTACCCAGGCTCAGTGGTCTGGATCTGTTGACCCGTCTGCGCCAGCAAGGCAGCGCGCTCCCCATCTTGCTGCTTACGGCCAAGGATACCGTCGCGGATCGTGTGCAGGGGCTACGCTCAGGGGCGGACGACTATCTGATCAAGCCGTTTGCGCTGGACGAGCTGCTGGCGCGGGTCGAAGTGCTCTGTCGGCGTTCTTACGGCGCCACGACGACGCGCATACAGGTGGGAGAAATGGAAATCGACACCAGCGCGCATCGGGTGTTCATGCGGGGAAGGGAACTGACGCTACCGGCGCGGGAATTTGCATTGCTGGAATACTTGGCCCGGCGGCGTGGCGAAGTGGTAACCAGAAGCGAAATCGAGGCCCACATCTACGACGACCAGGCCGACCCCATGAGCAACGTCGTCGACGCCGCCATCTACTCCTTGCGCAAAAAGCTGGCCGCCGCGGGCGTGCCGTCCCTCATCCAGACGCGACGCGGGCGCGGCTACATTCTGGAGCTGCCGGAGGAGTCGCAGAAATGAGCTCCATTCGTCGTCAACTGACGCGTAACCTCTTCGCGGCCGGCAGCTTGCTGCTGATCGGCGGCTTTGCATCTTCGTGGCTGTTGCTGCGGCATGAGCTCTATCGTCAGCTCGACGAGCGGCTGCGCACGGCCGCGGGTATGATCGCGGTGGAGCTGGCAGAAGACGAATCTCCGCTGACGGCGGCGTTTGCCCAGGCGGAAGGGCTGGAGTTGGAGCGCGCCCAGGTCGTTCCTCGTTATTGGGCGGTGGTGGACGAAGACGGTGCCAGTATCGCCCAATCGGCTAGATTCGCGCTGGTCGACTGGAGGGAGCACCGGGATCCTGCGGTGTGGTCACAGTGGCTCGAGGGGGCGCATCTGCGCTTTCTCTCGCTGGAGGGGCGCACCAGCGAGCCACGCCACTTCACCGTCGTGGTGGCGGCAGATCAGCGTGAACTGGACGAGGTGTTGGCGCGCATTACCTTGGCGGGAGTCGTCACGCTGGGGCTTTTTCTGATGCTGGCGTTTTGGGGCGTGCGCCGGATCCTGGGGCGCGGGCTGGCCCCCTTGGACGCTTTTGGCGCGCAACTCGGCAACCTGGGAGCAGACTCACTGGAAGTGCAGTTCGATCCGGCCCGTTTCCCGACGGAACTTCGTCCTATGGTAAGCCAATTCAATGCGCTCTTCGCGCGACTGGCCATCTCGTTTGAGCGCGAGCGCCGGGTGAACGCCGACCTTGCCCATGAGCTGCGTACGCCTTTGGCCGAACTGCGCTTGCTCGCCGAATCTTCGCTCAAATGGCCGGACCAGCGCGACGCCGATACCGATCGCGAGTCGCTGGCCAGCATCCGCCAAATGGAAACCCTGGTCGAGCGCATGCTGCTGCTGGCACGAGGGGAGCAAGGGCAATCGGAGGCCCTTTCGCACGTCGACTTGGCCGCACTCGTCAATTCGATCTGGCAACCCCTGCGGGATGAGGCCGAGGCCAAGGGGCTGGTCGTGACGCTCGACCTGCCGGCAGTGAGCGTGGAAAGCGATCCGATCTTGCTGCGGGCCATCCTGAGCAACCTCCTGCACAACGCGCTCGCTTATGGGGCCGCCTCAGGGGTGCTAACCGTGCGCAGTCGCGACGAGGGATCGGGCACCGTGGCGGTGGACGTCGTCAATACGGTCGCCGACCTTGCACCGGAAGACGTGGAGCACATGTTCGAACGCTATTGGCGCAAGAGTCTCGCGCGCGAAGGTGAAGACCTGCATGTCGGTCTGGGGCTGACCATCGTGCAGCGCTTTGCGGAGGAACTGGGCTACAAGGTGAACGCCAGCCTCAAAGAGGATTTATTGACCGTGACGCTGTCGGGCCTGAAGGCAGGCGATTAGGCTCCCCTCCCCGGCTCGAAACGAGCGAAACGGTGGGCCAGAGCCGGGAGGATAAACAGCGTGACGAGTGTCGACGAAACCAGCCCGCCCAAAATCACGACCGCCATGGGCCCTTCGATCTCGCGGCCCGCACTGGTGGGTTGCAGGGCCAGCGGCAGGATGGCCAGCCCCGCGACGGCTGCGGTCATGATAACCGGCACAACCCGCTCCCGGGCGCCACGCAAGACGGCTTCGAGCCCCCACGGCACGCCCTCTTGCGTGACAAGGTGCTCGTAGTGCGTCATGAGCATGATGGCGTTGCGGGTGCTCAGGCCCAGCAGGGTGATGAAGCCGACCAGGGCACCAAGCGACAGCGGCAAGCCCGAGACGTAAATCGCCACGATGCCTCCTGCCACGGCAAAAGGTAGATTGGCCAAAACCAGCAGCAGGTGGCGCGCTTTGCGGAAAACGATAGCCAGGAAGATGCCGATCAACACCAGGGTTACGCCGGTCGAGGCGAGCAGTTCGCGGTGCGCCGTCGCTTCCGCTTCCGCTGCCCCACCCCAAATCGTGTAAGCGCCCTCTGGCAGGTTGACCCGTTCCGCCACGGCCTGTTGGGCCTCCGCCACAAACGAGGCGACGTCGCGACCCTCGACATTGCAGGTCACCACCTGCCGCCGGCGACCGTCCTGGTGGCTGAGGGAGGCCGGCCGGTCGGTGAGATATACGCGGCCGAGATCGCCCAGAGGGACCAACGCTCCCGTGGAGGTCGGGATCAGGAGCTCGGACACGGCACCGGTTTGGGTGCGGGCTTCATCCGGCAGGCGGACGGTCACGGGGATGATCTGATTACCGCGGTAGACCTGGGTCACCTCCGTACCTTGATAAGCCGTCTGGAGCGTCTCCAACACGGTGACAGCTTGCAGCCCGTAAGTTTGGAGTCTTGCCTCATCGAGCTCTACCTCAAGACTGGGGGCACGACCTTCGCCGAGCGATTGCACTTCGATGGCACCGGGCACGGCCTGCACCACCCCGCGCACTTGAGCAGCGGCTTGATTGAGGGCCTGCAGATCTTGCCCGAAAATGCTGATCACCACCGCCGCGGTTTCGCCGCTCAGCGACTCGCTCATGCGATCCCCCAAAAAGGTCAGCGTCTCGGTCTGGACGTTGGGATAGCTTTCCATGATCGCCCGAATGCGTTCCTGCACCGCGCCTTCGTCCATCGTGACATCGGGGTCCAGCTCGACGTGAAATTCGCAGCGCTCCGGACCCCAGGTATCGACGCCCTTTTCCGAACGGCCCGCCTGCATTTCCACGGACTTGACCTCTGGCAGGGCCAGCAGGCGCTCGCTCACCGACTCGCCGAAGCGCATGGTTTCGCCCAGAGAAGTGCCCGGCACCCCAAAGGCCTGTAACACAAAGTGCCCCTCACGGAAGAGCGGCATCAGCTCCGATGGCACCTGTTGCAAAAGCCAGCCCGTGCACACGACGAGGAGCAACGAAACGGTGCCGGCGACAATCGGCACGCGGCAGATGATCCGCAGGAGGGCTTCCTGCCCCGTCTTCAGCCAGCGCACGTAAAAGAGTTCGCGCTGGCGACCGGCCTTGCGCAGCAGGAGCAGGCTCAGCGCCGGGACCACCGTCATCGCCGTCAGCAGCGAAGCCAGAATTGCGAGGATGAAGCTCACCCCCAGTGGCCCGAAAAAGCGCCCCTGGATGCCGCTGAGGGCAAAGACCGGGATGAAGACCGCCATGACCACGAGCGTGGCGTAGATCACTGAGCCGCGCACCTCCAGCGAAGCCTCGAGGATCACCGGCACCCGCGGGCGCGGGTGAGTAGACTGAGCGTTTTCGCGCAGGCGGCGCAGGATGTTCTCCACGTCGATGATGGCATCGTCCACCACAACGCCCACCGCCACGGCGAGGCCTCCCAGCGTCATGGTGTTGAGCGGGATGCCGGAGAGGTGCATGACGATCACGGCGGCCAGCAGCGAGAGCGGAATGGAAATGAAGGAGATGAACGCCGTGCGCAAATCGAAGAGGAAAAGCAGCAGCACGGCGGCTACCAACGCGCCCCCGAGCATCAGCGACTCCGTCAGGTGGGCCAGCGCGATCTCGATGAAGTTGGCGGGCCGGTGCAGGCTTCCGATCAGGGTGATGCCTTTGGATTGGAGCATCGGGCGCACTTCGTCGAGAGCCGCTTCAACGGCGCGGGTCGTGGTGAGGGTGTTCGCACCATACTGGCTGGTCATTGCGAGCATCACCCCCGGTTGGCCGTTGATGAGGGCGTCCCCGAACTTCGGCATCGCGCCCAGGGAAACCGTGGCGACATCACCGAGGCGGACGAGGTTACCCGCCTCGCCGCGCAAGGGCGTGGCCGCAATCGTCTCCGGCGTGGCGGTCGGTACGGTGGCGTGCAGGACCAGGCGCTGGTTGTGCGTCTCCAGGTAGCCGGTGCCACGGATGCCAGTTGCGTTTGCCGCCGCCGCCGTCAGTTCGCGATAGCTGACCCCGAAGGCCGCCAGTCTGTCCGGGTCGGGGGTGATCTGAATTTCGGCGGCCTCGCCACCGACGACGGTCACCTCTGCTACTCCGGGCACCGCCTTGAGCAGCGGCACCAGCGTCCAGTCCGCAACGCTGCGCATCTCAATCGGCGAACTCCCCTCCGAAACCAGGCCGATCTTGAGCAGGTCCATGGTCGAAGAGACCATGGGCGACATGCTCGGGGCCTTGGCCTGCGTCGGTAGGCTGTTCACCACCTCGGTCAAGCGCTCGGAGAGCAACTGGCGATCGGTCAACAAATCCGTGCCGTCCTTGAAGATCACATCCACCACCGAAAGCCCTTGAATGGACTCCGATCGTGTGGTCTCGAGCCCGGCGATACCGCCCACCGCGGCTTCGATCGGAAACGTCACCAGGGATTCGACTTCTTCCGGAGAGAGCCCGGGGGCCTCCGTCTGAATGGTCACTTGCGGCGGGACGAATTCCGGAAAAACATCCAGCGTAGTCTGCTGGGCGAGGAAGATGCCGTAGCCCATCACCAGCGCGGCGACGATGAGCACGATGCCCTTGAAGCGCAGGGCGGCCGCAACGATTGCGTTCAACATCGCGCTACTCCTGGCCTTCAGGTTCACCCATCTGCGTCAGGATCTCTTGCGCGAGCAGGGCCTGCGCTCCCGACACCACCACGGGTTGTGCTTCATCAAGCGCTTTCGCCGGCACATACCAGCCCTCCGGCGCAGGCAGATCGGTGGAAATCAAGTGGCGGCGGAACTGCCCCTCGTTCTCCTCCTGATAGACCCAGGCGGCGCCCAGTTGGTAGACGACGGCCGTATCCGGCACCTGTAGCTGCGCGGCGGTCGCCTCGGGCAGGTTGAGAGCGGCAAGCAAACGCAGTCCAACCGGCATGGCGTCCGGCCCGGCCGGGGCGATGGCAACGTATCCCGGCGCGCCCTGAGCGTTGGCCTGCGGCGCTCGCCAAAGGGTTTGGACCTCGACGGGTGCGGCCTTTTGCCCGGCTGCCCAAAGGGTGGCAGCATCAGGGTTTGGGGCCATTGAGGTGCCGAGAGGCAAACTCAGGCGCACGAGCATGGCCTCGCCCTGACGCAGGGCGGCCGCAATCTGCTCCATCGATTGCAAGTCGTCGCTCCAGCCCCAGTTCAGGCGGAGCGCCTCCTCCGCAGCCTGGACTTGCAGTTGGGCCGTTGCGGCCTGCAGCCGGGCATTCTCCACTTTGCGCGCCGAGGCCAGCTGGCCGGCTTGTGCGAGGTCATCTGCCCGCCGGGCTTCGCGCATGGCCTGCTCGGCCTGCAGACGGGCCCGTTGCAGCTCGCGCATCTGGCTTAACAAGGGCGACGGATCGAGTACCTCACCGTAGGCCTTGAGCTGTGCCGCCGGCTGATGGGATTCCAGCTGAGCCGTGGCGATGCCCATGTGCTGCCGCATGGCGGCAGCGAGGTTCAGCAAGGGTGCCGTGCGCGATTCGGCGGATAACACCGAGGCCTCAAGCAAGCTGCATCCGAGGCAGGTCAGGAGAAAAAGACGGTTCATTGGGAAAAATCGTTAAAAGGGGGAAGGTAGCTACGGACAGCGTCCATCAGGTCGAAATAGGCCAGCCAGGCGGCGTCACGGGCATCGAATTGAAGCAGGCTCGCGCGAGAGGCCTCTACACTTGCTTGAATTACGGCCAAGCGGTCAGCGGTCCCATGTTGCAACAGGGCCTCCTGCGCTTGCCGTTGAGATTCGGCCTCCTGCGCTATAGCCTGGGCCCGCGCCAGCTTGTCCAGCGCACCGGCATAGGCGGCATGAGCGCGCGAAACCGCCGCCAGCGCCTGGGCCTGGACCTCCTGAAAACGCGCACTCGCCGTGGCGCGCTTGGCCTCAGCCTGAGCGATAGCGGCGCGATTGCCATCCAGCGGAAACGTGAAGCCGAGCCCGAGGGTCCACTTGCGTTGCCCTTGATCGTAGGAAAAGCCGGGCCCCAAATGGACGTCCGGGTATTGCTTGGCGACTTGAAGGTGTAGCGCGGCCTCGGCGGCGACATAAGCAGCGAGGCTCTCCAGCACATCGGGACGCATCTGCGTCGCACGGGCGGCCAATTCGTTTGCGTCGGGCATGGAGGGCAGCTCGGCCGGCCACGACTCCAGCGACCAATCGGCGACCGCCGCCGCAGGCAGGCCAAGCGCTGCCGCCAAGTCGCTGCGGGCAACCGTTGCGCGCTGGGCCGTGTCTGCACGATCGAGGGCAATCTGCATGCTTTCGCGCGTAGCGGTTATTTCTTCCAACCGCGTGCCTTCACCCAACTCGACCAGCGTAGCCGCCACCTTGCGCCATTGGTCGACGGCGTCAGCCAGTCGCGCCTCGGCCTTCGTTCGATCCGTGGCGGCCGAAATCGCGTAAGCGGCCCGTAGTGTGGCGGCATCGATATTCCACCCCGTGGTGGCCAACTGCAGTGCCGCCTGATTGGCCTCCGCCTGTGCCTGCTCGCCCCGGAGGCGCCGCTTGCCTGCGGTCTGCCACACCCAATCGAGCGAAAACCCATACGTCCAGGGCGAGCTGGCGTTTGCCGCATGCTGCAGATCGAGGTTCAGCCCCAGATCGCCCGGCGCAGTCGCGACTCCCACCGCCGTCAACGCGGCGCGCTGCTCGGCCTCGGCCCGCTGCAAGGTCGGATTCAATTGCCCTGCAACGACGGGCAATGCGGCCAACCGCCAGCGTCCTTCGGCATCGCGGCCTTGACCAAGGTCTGCTTGCGCGAGGGCCTCCAGCACCGCCGGTTCATCCGGTCGCCTCGCCTCAAACGCCTGAGCGGCCTGCCGGGGTTTCAGTGGCTGTGCTTGATAGGTCTGACAGCCCGCCAAACCTGCCAACACTCCGCACGCCAGCAGAACGTTGGCCGCAGAGCATCGCCTGTTTTCATGGACCGACCTACCTTCACCTTTTGGCAGCATGCCCCAAGAAATACCACACCGCACATGACCGGAAGATGATGGCGGGGACTCAATCGCACGCTTTGGCGCAAAATGCCCCGTCAGCCCCGACACTCAAGCCCATAAACATTTACCCCGCAACCTATTGACTTCAAACGCCTTACTCATCCCCCGAGGTCGTCCTCCTTCGGGCAGGCAGGGATGGGCTTAACCGTGCGGATCCAGATAAACCGTTGGCGGCGTCGTGCCTTGGATGGTGTCCGCTACAGCTCCTTCAGCATTTTGGCGGGGACGCCGCCCACCATGGTGTTCGGGGAGACGTCTCGGGTCACGACGGCCCCGGCGGCGACGACGGCATTTTCTCCGACGGTGACGCCGGGCAGGAGCGTGACGTTGGCGCCGATCCAGGCGTTGCGGCGGATGATGACGGGCGCGACTTGCAAGGTCTTGCGCTGGGTAGGGTCCACCGGGTGCGCTTCAGTGATGACGTTGACGCGGGGGCCGATCTTGACGTCGTCTTCGATCGTGATGCCGCCCATGTCGAGAAAGACGCAGGCGTGGTTGATGAAGACGTTGCGCCCGAGTTGGGTGAACAGGCCGACGTTGATGTGAAACGGCGCGAAGATCGTGGTGCTGGGATCGATCGGGCGCTCCATGATCTCCGACAACTGCTGCCGGAATGCGTCGGCGGTCGGGGCCGCATTCAACGCGACGGAAAGGCGTCGAGTTTGTGCGACCTTTTCGTGGACGAGGTGAAAGTCGGGGTCGTCGACCGGGATGTTATGGCCGGCCCGCAAGCGATCGAAAATGTGCATCTGGTGGTTCGGGATGAGGATGAAAGCTGCGGGGAGCCCCTACCCTTCCACGCGCTCGACGCGGTAGTGCAGCCAGACGACGCCGCCTGCGAGGGTCTCGGTCGCCAGGTGGCGCAGGGCTTTGCCCGAGGCGGGCTTTTCGTGCGACTCACCGAGGTATTCAAAGATGCTGGGCACGCCTGCCAGGCCGTCGATGCCGGGATAGACGAGCACGCTGATCTCGTCGATCAGCCCCGCCTGGAGAAACGCACCGTTGACGACGCCGCCGCCCTGAAGGATCAGCGTCTGCAGGCCAAAATACTGGCCCAGGCGTTCCAAGGCCAGCGGCAGATCGCGGCCGTCTGCGCCAGCGAAAACATACGAGACGCCGTCTTCGCGCAATTCGGCGAGGTAGTCGTCGGACACGTCTTCACCAAGTATGGCGATGACGTGGTCCCCGTGGGCATTGTCGCCGCCGTAGTGGATCTTGCCGTGCGGGTCGAGGGCGACGCCCACCGCCCGGCCCTTGCGCTCCGCCACGTGGATGTCGCGCGGGATCGGGCCTGCGGCCTGGGTGCCTCGGCCCGGGACGCCCGTATATTCTTCCATCGACTTGCGGCCCGCCATCCAGCCGTCGGCCCCGAATCGTTCCGCAACGGCATCGTAGTGCGCGAAGAGTTGCGCATCGTCGGTCCCGTCCACCGGCGGCGTCCAGCGATCCGTAAGCAGGCGGCCGTCGATGGACGCTATCATGTGGCAGATAATCTTGGGTCTCATGGAGAAATTGGGTTGGGCGGGTGAATGCACGGCCGAGGCGAGGCTGATGACTCCACCTCGCCCGCTGGTGCAACCGGTGGGGAGCGCAAACCTAGAACGTGGCCGCGTCGATGACGTAGCGGTAGCGCGCTTCCTTGTTCACGACTTTGTCCCAGGCATCGTTGATCTGCGGGGCCTTGATCATCTGGATCTGGGGCAGCACGCGGTTGTCGGCACAGTAGTGGACGACTTCCTGGGTCTCGGGAATACCGCCGATGAGGGAGACGTTGAAGTTCACGCGCGACATCGCCATACCGATCGCACTGATGTCGAGGGACATGCCTTCGGGCATCCCGACCTGGGTGAAGGTGCCGTGCGTTTTCACGACCGAGGAATAGGCTGCGACGTTGAACTGCACGGGGATGGTCGAGATCATGTAGTCGAGCTTGCCCTTGTAGGGTGCGAGCCTGGAGGGGTCATCGACCACGATCGCTTCCTTGGCGCCGAAGGCGAGGATGTCCTTCACCTTGCTGGGCGTGGTGGTGAAGCCGTAGACTTCGGCGCCTTTGGACACCGCGAGCTTGATCGCCATGTGCCCGAGCCCACCGATGCCCGCGACGCCGACCTTGTCGCCGACGTCGAAATTGGCCTGCATGAGCGGCGAGTAGGTCGTGATGCCCGCACAGAGCAGCGGCGCCGCTTCTTCGAGCTTGATGTGGTCGGGAATGCGCACGGCAAAGTGATCGCGCACGACGATGTTGGTGGAGTAGCCGCCCTGCGTGATGCCCGTCGGCGAGGCCTTGTCCGGGTAACCGTAGGTGAAGAGCGTTTCGCCGTTTTCGCAGTAGTGCTCTTCGCCGTGCTCGCAATGATCGCAGTGCATGCAGCTGTCGACCATGCAGCCGACGCCCGCGCGGTCGCCGACCTTGAACTTGGTGACGTTCTTGCCGACGGCGGCGACGATGCCGACGATCTCATGCCCGGGCACCTGAGGGTACTGCTGCGGGCCCCAGTGCCCCTTCATCTGGTGGATGTCGGAGTGGCAGATACTGGCGAATTTGATGTCGATCAGGATGTCGTCTGGGCCAACGGGGCGCCGCTGAAACTCCCAGGGGCTCAACTTGCCCGACGCGTCTCGGGCAGCGTAGCCACGCGTCTTGATGTTTCCGTTGGGGGCCGATGGGACGGACTGGGCAAAGGCCCCGGACTGGTTTGCGATCAGCAGACCCGCTCCGGCCACGGCAGATTTTTGCATGAATTGGCGTCGATTGACCTTACTGTTTTCGTATTCCATCGGTTTGCTCCCGAATTTTGAGGGTGGGGTGCCCAGGACGCTGGCGGCAAATCTCCGAGATCGGCCGGCAAGCCCCAGGTTTCGCCGCCATTATACGCCTGCGAAAAACGGAAGTCGCCCCATTCATTGCCGGCTCTGCACGAATCTTGCGCAAAACGGCCGAAGCATTCGCAGGGGCTATCGATGGCGGCGGTATTCACTGGGCGAGAGCCCGGTTACCCGACGAAATACGTTCGCAAAATGGCTGGGGTTGGCGTAGCCCACGTCCAGCGCGACAGCGGAGATGCTGTGACTGGTTTCGCGCAAGAGCCGGCGCGCCTGCTTCATGCGCACTTCCGTCTGATACGCATACGGGGTCATGCCCATGGCGCTCTTGAAGAGCCGATGGAAGTAAAACTCGCTCAGGCCTGCCAGCGCGGCCAGTTGGCCCAGATCGAAGTCTTCCGCAAAATGGCGGTCCATCCAGTCCGTGACCTGGCGCAATTTGTAACCCGGCAAAGAAGAGGCGTTATGGGGACCTTCGTTGACCACTTCCGCGTAGTTGCGGGCCAGATGCACCGCGACCACCTGCGCCAGCCCCTGGACCGCGAGCGGGCTCGCCTTCGGGTTACGGAGCTCCCGGTGGACCTGCCGCATGAGGATGCTCAAGGTCTCGTCGCTGAAGCCACAGAAGTCCTGCAGGCACGCAGAATCGGCGTCCGCCCCAAAGACTTCCTCGAAGACCTGCTGCAACACCGGCATGTCGATCGTCACCATCATGTATTCGAACGGCTCATCGGAGAGGACACGCCAGCGGCAGTCGTAGGGGCCGTCCGAACCGGTCAGAAAAAAGGAATCCTTCTTGATCAGGGTGCGGTTCCAGGGGCCGTCGCCTTCGCGATCTTCGACTTCCACCTCGCCCGAGATCGTCCATTGCAGCAAGGGCTCGCTCAAACCGGGCGAGGTGACCGCCCCCTTGGGCGGGGCCACGTAAACGGCAGCGCGCAGACTGCGCCAAGCAGGCCCCTGGGCGTTGGCAACGCACTTTCCCGGGATGTAGGAGTCAAACTGGTCGACGGAAGTGGCCTCAGGAACCGGCATGTAAAAATCATGAGGCGAAATCGGTATCATGGCAATGCAGCGCACACTTGAGCGACGCTTTCCCCTGCTCTCCACTCCTGGGCAGTTGTTTTCCGCAACCTTAGAACAGATGCCGCAACAGGATGTTAGACGGTTTTCGCCTGGCGCATTATAATCTGGCCATGTCACTCGGCGCCACCAGCCCACACCCAGAAGTGTAGACGACTGGATGGCGCGTCCGAGAAGGCGGCCCGACGGCGCACTCAACCCACTCCGCGATATGGAACGAACACGACGCAGCTTCCTCAAGGCGACCACCATCGCCGGGCTCAGCCTGCCAGCCCTTCTTCGAGCCCAGATGACGGGCTCAAACCATCCACAAACAGGATCGAATATGAAAACCACCCCCAATGGCGCACAAGCATCGGCCAAAGGCCCCGAAGACTGGTTCACCGGCGACGTCCGCATCGACCCGCTCTTCGGCCCGAATGAACCCGCCCGCGCTGGCGCGGCCAGCGTGACCTTCGAGCCCGGCGCCCGCACCGCCTGGCATACGCACCCGCTGGGCCAGACCCTGATCATCACCTCCGGCGTCGGCTGGGTGCAGACCGAAGGGGGCCCGATCGAGGAGGTCAAGCCGGGTGACGTGGTGTGGTTCCCCCCGCACGAGAAGCATTGGCACGGCGCATCACCGGACAAGGCCATGACGCATATCGCGATCCAGGAATACCAGGACGGATCTCCCGTCACCTGGATGGAAAAAGTGAGCGATCGCCAATACCAGAAGCAGTAAGATGACAGACTGGAGCCAAGAGGACCTGCAAAAGATCCGGGATGCGGACGACCTGCATGTCTCGCCCTTCCGCGAGGACGGCAAGACCTATGGGACTCCCACCTGGATCTGGTCGGTCGTCGTGGACGGCCGGCTCTACGTCCGGGCCTACAATGGCCAGAATTCGCGCTGGTATCAGGCTGCGGTAAAGCAGAAGGCCGGGCGCATCCACATCGCCGGCATGCAGCGAGAAGTCGTCTTCCAGCCGGTGGACGATACGCAGCTGAACGGCCAGATCGACGCCGCCTACCGCTCGAAATATGCGGATAGCTATTACCTGCCTCCCATGGTCAGCGACCGGACCCGCGCCGCCACGGTGTTGATCCTGCCCAAGGCCACAGCATAGCGGCCCACCCCAGCACATCCGAACAAGGAACACTTATATGGAAACGATTCAGGACAAAGTCGTCGTCATTACAGGAGCCTCCAGTGGACTGGGGGCCGAAACGGCGCGCCACCTCGCCAAACAGGGCGCCAAAGTCGTGCTCGGCGCGCGACGCATGGAACGCCTTGAAAAGCTCGCCGAAGAACTGGGGCTGGACGCCAAGGCCATCGTCAAGACCGACGTCGTCGACCGCAACCAGGTCAAGGCGTTGGTGGACCGCGCGGTGGAGCTGCATGGCCGCATCGACGTGATCCTCAACAACGCGGGCCTGATGCCCAGCTCGATGCTGGACAAGCTGAAGTTCGACGAGTGGGACCAGATGATCGACGTGAACATCAAGGGCACGCTTTACGGCATTGCCGCCGCCCTGCCCTACATGCAGCAACAGAAGTCCGGCCACATCATCAACGTGTCGTCGGTCGCGGGGCACAAGGTAGGCCCGGGCGGCGCCGTTTATGCCGGGACCAAATGGGCAGTGCGGGCGATTTCGGAAGGGCTGCGCCAGGAGGTGAAGCCCTACAACATCCGCACGACCATCGTCTCGCCGGGCGCCGTCGACACCGAGTTGACGGATACCATCACCGACGAAGACGTCGCCGCCGGCATGAAACAGGTCTACCAGGACGCGATCCCGGCGGACTCCTTCGCCCGGGTAATCGAGTTTGCGATGGTCCAGCCGGCGGAAGTCGACATCAACGAGGTGCTCTTCCGCCCCACCAGTCAACAATACTAGAGGCTCAGCACCATGCCGCACATCATCGTCAAAGCCTGGCCCGGCAAGTCCGAGGATCAGAAGCAGCGCCTCGCCGAAGCCATCACCCGCGACGTGATGGAGATCTTCCATTACGGGGAGGAATCCGTCTCGGTCGCGCTCGAGGAGATTCCGGCCGAGCGCTGGAAGCAGGACGTATATGGCCCCGACATCAAAGGCCATCCGGAGCGGTTGCTGAAAAAGCCCGGTTACCAAATGTAGCCGCCGCTTCGATGGATCCGTGGCGCATCTTTCGCCTGTGAATAGCGGATGCGGGAAAAGTCCGAGCTTCGGCCGCTTTCCTGCATCCGCTATTCTTTTATCCGCTCTCCGGGCGGCGGATAAACTTGAAAACCCACCCCTTCGGTCACCATCTTTGGCTTACCCCCCCTCGTCGACAGCAGCACAGTCCAGCCTAACGCGCATCCCCACTCACTAACTCCATATCGCATGCGTTTCTATTTCTTCTCCTGCCTCTTCATGATCGCCGGGGTGGCCAGCCTTTTTGGCGTCCCGACTCAAACCCGCTACCTTTCCGGAACCGGCAGCGACGATACCGTCGACTGGGAGTTCAAGGTAAACGGCGGCCGCAACAGCGGCGAATGGTCCACCATCCCCGTGCCGTCCAATTGGGAGATGCAGGACTTCGGAACCTACCACTATTGGGAGGACTGGAACGAGACGAAGGCCCCCGACTCCCTCGGCCAGTATCGCCACCGTTTCGAGGTGCCTGCCGACTGGAAGGGCCAGCACGTCGAGCTGGTCTTCGGGGCGGCCATGACGGATACCCGCGTGCGCATCAACGGTGAGTCGGCAGGGCCTGTCCACCAGGGCGGCTTTTACCAGTTTTCTTACGATGTGACGGACCTGCTCCACTACGGTGAAGAGAATCTGCTGGAGGTCGACGTCTCCAAATACTCGTCCAACGAATCGGTCAACCTGGCGGAGCGCGAGGGCGATTACTGGCTCTTCGGCGGCATCTTTCGCCCCGTCTGGCTGGAAGCAAAACCGGCCTCTCACATCGACCGCCTGGCGGTGGACGCCCGCCACGATGGCGCGTTTTCGGTCGAGGTCTTCCTCGGCGGCGTAGCCGGCCCTGCCCGCCTCAAGGCAGAGGTCTTGACGCTTGAGGGCAAGCGTATCGCTTCGACGCGGTCGACGCCTGTCACTGCCGGACAGACCGAGGCCACGCTGGAGGGCACCGCCAAAGGCATCCAACCCTGGTCGGCGGAATGGCCCCACCTCTATCGCCTGCGCGTGACCCTCGAGGGGAAGGCATCCTCGCACCGCACGGAGGAGACGATCGGGTTTCGCACCATCGAGCTGCGGCCCAAGGACGGCTTTTACCTCAACGGCGAGAAGATCGTCCTGAAGGGCGCCAACCGCCACACCATCTGGCCCGAAACCGGCCGGGCGACCAACGCATCCCTCAGCGAAGAAGACGTGCGCCTGATGAAGGCCATGAACATGAATGCGGTGCGCATGAGCCACTACCCACCGGACCCGCACTTCCTCGCCGCTTGCGATCGCCTGGGGCTCTACGTGATCGACGAGCTCGCCGGCTGGCAAAAGAGCTACGATACGGCAGTCGGCACCAAACTGGTGGAGGAAATGGTGACCCGCGACGTCAACCACCCGGCCATCCTCCTGTGGTCGAACGGCAACGAAGGCGGTTGGAACACGGACCTCGACGACGACTTCGCCCTCTACGATCCGCAGGCGCGCACAGTGATCCACCCGCACCATAACTTCAATGGCATCAACGCGGCCCACTACGAGGCCTACGATTCGGGCGTCAACTGGTTCTTCCACGGGACCGACCTGATCATGCCGACCGAGTTCCTGCACGGGCTCTATGACGGCGGTCACGGGGCCGGGCTCGATGATTGGTGGAAGGCCATGCTGGCCCACCCGCTCGGCCTGGGCGGCTTTCTCTGGTCCTTCGCCGACGAAGGTATCGTGCGGGATGATCAGGACGGAGCGATCGACGTGGCGGGCAATCTGGCCCCGGATGGCATCGTCGGCCCCCACCGCGAAAAGGAGGGCAGCTTTTATACGATCCAGGAGATCTGGGCGCCCATCGACCTGCCACAAACGGAGCTGGATTTCCTGCCGCCCTCTTTCCGCGGCGCCCTCGAGATCGAAAACCGCTACGCCTTCACCAACCTCGATCAGCTGTCCTTCCACTGGCAGCTCTACCAGTTGCAGGGACAGGAACTGGCAGATATGCAGCTGGAAGGCACGCGTGAAGGCCGCACCACGGGGCCGAACGTAGCGCCCGGCCAGCGCGGCGTGCTCCAGCTCGACCTGCCGGAAGACTGGTATGCGGCCGATGTGCTTTCCCTGCAGGCCACCGACGCCCACGGGCGCGAGATCTACACCTGGACCTGGACGCTGCGCAGCCCGGAGGAAGTCGCCCAGCAGGTTCTCCCGGATCTCACGACCAAGGACACCGCAAGCGAGCAGCCGTCGGACGGCATTACCCTCCGCAACGGCGCGGTCACGGCGGTGATCGACCCCGCAACCGGGCGGCTGCAGTCACTGAGCAACGGCGCCGTCGAATCACCCCTCCGCAACGGCCCCATCCTGCTCGAAGGCGCGGGCACGTTGACCGAGACGGAGGTGGACGCAAGTTCCGCAACCTTCCACTTTGACGGTAATTTGCGCCGCATCCGCTGGCAGCTGCACGACGATGGCTGGCTGCAACTGGACTACACTTACTGGTACGACAACGAGGCGTTTTACGGCTATTACTTCGGCGTGACCTTCGATTACGACGAAGCCACGGTGGAGGGTATGCGCTGGCTCGGTAAGGGCCCCTTCCGCGTGTGGAAAAACCGCCGCAAGGGCGTGGAGTTTGGGCTGTGGCAAAAGGACTACAACGACACCATCACCGGCATGAGCTGGGATTACCCGGAGTTCAAGGGGTTCCACGACGACGTCTACTGGGCCCAGCTGCAAAGCGATACGGCTCCCCTGGACCTGGTCATCGCGTCACCGGACATCGCGCTGCGCGTGTTCACGCCCACGGAGGCCCCCGAGCCCCGCAACACCCACGTCGACTTTCCGGCGGGTGATTTGTCCTTTCTGCACGCGATCGCGCCGATCGGCACGAAGTTCAAGACGGCCGACCAGCATGGGCCGCAGGGTCGCCCGAGCTGGCCGCACTGGCTTGGGCAAACACTCGAAGGCCGCGTCTACTTCCGGATCCCGCAGCCTTAGTGCGCCCGCTGGCGCTTGAGCCTATTGAATAGAAGAAGGCCCGCTTCCGGTATGGAAACGGGCCTTTCCCTATTGGAGTGGGCCACAAGAGCGATCGATCTCTTGCCCCACTTGCAGCTGGCTGTATGGAAAGGCAGGCAGGCGAACCCTACCACTTGTGGGCGCCAAAGCGGTCGAAGAAGCCGCCCGTGGGGCCATCGTCGTCGATCAGCGCGTAGCGCACCGGCGCTTCCGCCCCGACTTCGACCGGGTGCGCGCCTTCGAGCTTCACCGCGCGGGTCGCCGTCAGGCCCGGCTCGACGGCGTTGACCTTGATCCCCTGGTCCTTCAATTCCCGGGCAAAATGGACCGTCAGCACGTTCAGCGCGGCCTTGGAGGACGCGTAGGCAGGCAGCAGCACGTGGTAGTATTTGCTCGTTTCGTCCGTCATGCTCAGCAACGAGCCGAGGCTGCTGGAGACGTTGACGATGCGGCCGCGCTCCGAGCGACGCAGCAGCGGTAAAAAGGCCTGCGTGCTGCGAAAAGTGCCAAAGACGTTGGTTTCGTAGGTCGCGATGAAGTCTTCGATCGGCATCTCGCTCAACGGCCCGCGATCGAGCGCGATCCCGGCGTTGTTCACCAGGATGTCGAGGCGCCCATAGCGGCGTTCGAGCTCGGCGGCAGCCGCTTCGACGCTCTTTTCCACCGTGATGTCGAGCTGCACCAGGTCCATCTCCAGGCCCTTTTCCTTAAAGGCCTGCACCACGGCCTCGCCCTTCTCCGGGTTGCGAGCGCCGATGATCACGTGGACCTCTTGCAGCGCCAGCTGGCGTGCAACTTCTTTGCCGATGCCGTCCGTAGCCCCGGTAACCAGAGCAATGTGCGTGTGTTGTTGAGTCATCTAGATGTCTTATTTAGGTAGTGATGAAAAGAGTTGAAGTGCGCGTGTGGCAGGGGGCGCTTGACCTCAAGTAAACTTTAGGTGAGCGTACGATATGGCTCAAAATGAAGGGTTGCTCACGATTGGCGAAATCTCCCAAAGAAGCGGCGTCGCGATCTCGGCGATTCACTTTTACGAATCCAAGAATTTGATCCGCAGCAGCCGTAACGCGCGGAATCAGCGCGTTTTTTCGCGTCGTGAGCTCCGCATCCTTGCCTTCATCAAAGTCGCCCAGCGCCTCGGCTTTACTCTGGAAGAGATCAAGGACGTATTTCGGGATCTGCCGCCCAACCGCATGCCGACCAAAGCGGATTGGCAGAAGGTCAGCCGCGCCTGGGACGAAGCGCTCAAAGCAAGAATTGAATTAGCGAGTAAATTGCGGAACCAACTGGAGCTGTGCATTGGCTGTGGCTGTCTCTCGATGAAGGAGTGCCCGCTGCGCAATCCCGATGATACGTTGAGCAACCAAGGCTCAGGCCCTCACCTGCTCTAGAGTCGCTTGCCCGCTTGAGCTGCAGGCCGTTGGGATCGGAACCCGTCGGAGACAGATCTTCTTGTGTCATGGCCCCCTTATACCTCCTCAAGTTAACTTGAGCACAAGAAGAATTATGCGTTTTTCTTCTACCGCCCTCCAGCGCCCCAAACAGGCACGAAAAAGGGCAGCGAAGCCAGTTGGCATGCTGCCCATCAAAGGATGGAGAAAGCGACGAGCGGTTCAAGAACCCGCTCTAACCGCCGTCAACGCATCTACTACCTGCAGGGCTTCTCGGCCCAGACGTTTCGCTACGGCCGAAACCGTCTCACGCTGCGGCTCTGCCAGCAGGGCTTCACATTGCTGGCGGATCTGCGGGTGCGCGTCGGCATCGGGGATCGCAGGGTGTTCGATCACGCCATCATATTCGAGCACGCGCTGAAGACTCCGGGTCTTGTGGGAGTTGGAGCCGAGAAAGACGCAGGGCGTACCGCCGCATGAAGCCATGATCGAGGGGTGGAAGCGACCGGAGACAAAGACTTCTGCCTTGCCCAGGATCGCGGCGCCGATGCGAATGGGGATGCGTAGCGGCACACTGGGCAGTTTCATATCTTCGGCCAGATCTTCCAGAAACTGATCACCTCCGCAAGTAGGGACCAACAGGAGTGGGAGACCCAGTGGCTGCAGCTGCTTGACGAGCTGCTTGTAGCCTTCGTAAGCGGCCTTTTGTTCCCGAGCGGCAGCCGAGCTGCCACTGATCGCGATGTAGGGGCGCTGCAGGTCGATGTCGGCCACGCGAGCCAGAGTCTCTGAACCGAAGGGCTCGAAAGTCTCAACCTTGCCTTTGAGCAGCGTCTTCCAATCTTCGATGTAGTTGGACCATGTGAACAGGGCGTCAGGGATATACCGGAAGCGATCTTCTCTCAGTCGGTCCCGCATGTAGGCATAGGATTCGGAATCCCGTGCCGTCACCAGGTCTGCTTCGCGCAGGGCCTGAACGCTCTGCTCAAGCACGGCCTGATTACAACCGATGGCCGGCTCATCGGAAAACATGGCGTTAACCACACAGACCTGCTTCCCCATTCGCTTGGCAAGCGCAATGGAGAAATTATAAAATAGGGTATCTCGGCGCGGGCGTTGGGTGAAGATATACGTGCCTTCACCGTTAATCACAACCATCTCGCAGTTTTCGAACTTGCGATAGATTTCACGCAATACAGGGAAGCGGTTCTTGAGCCGTAAAAAGCTCTCGACCGAACGACTCGCATCCACTTCGAGAAAGTCATGCGACAGATCGAACACCGTATCCAGCGCGTAAAAGAGCTCCCAGTTCAGCCGCCTGGTACCACGGAAGTAGCGGCGGAGCCCTTTGGGCAGGCTGATGCCGCTGTGCAGAGGCGTCATCGTGGAAGCCGCCGTTTCCACGCCGTTGATGGTTTCGCAAATAGGACCCACCTGCTGCAGGAGCACTCCCAGAGCCATACTGGTTGCACGGCATCCCCAGTTGGGTCGGCTACGGTTATCGGCCAAATACAGGATCATCGATGCATGGGTTCACCCACAGGTGAATCTTCGTCGTTATAAAACCTTCAATTTCCAAGAGAGAGAAAACAAAATGGCCTGTATTTATCAATAAAGAGCAAGCCAGCAACGGAACAGACGCTCCTATGTCTGAGCCCCGGCGTGACTCTGGTCAAGAGATTTCCCTGCGCCTGGCCCGCCGCCAGCGACCGGTCGTTGACAAGCCTCCCATGTCTCGGCAGCAAGAGCCCGATGCCGATGCCAACGTGCCCCCACCCCATCCTGGACGCGAGCGACAAAAGAAAAGGGGCCTGGCACGGTGCCAGGCCCCCGAAGAACTAACTGTAGTAGATACCCGTATTCCTATGAGAGTCTACTCAGGCGTGCCTAGAAGCTGATCGTGTTGGTCAGGAACCAACTGGTGCCTTCCTTGATGCGGTAGCCGCCCGGCGAGCCGTCGGGTTGGACGGTGACGGGGATGAGCTCGTTGTCGGCGAAGGCGTTGCGCACGTTCAGCTGGATGCGCCAGCGCAGGGTATCGGTGAGGTCGCGCTCGTAGCCGATCCAGAAGTCGATGTCGTCTTCGGTATCGCCGTAGTATTTATTGCTCAGGTCGTATTGCCAATCCGGGTCGTCTTCGGTCCCGTTGTTGACAATGCCGTAGCCGAGCACGACTTCGTCTTGCCAGCGATAGGCACCCCCAATGTTGATCCCTTGCAGCGGACCTTCCTTGAAGGTGTAGTTGGTGACGAGGTTGAGGCGCCAGGGACGCAGCTCAGGCACATCGGAGCCTTCCAGCAGTTGCTGGAGGCGGTAGTTGCCGTAGAATTCCGCCTCGAACTTGCTGCGGATGGTCTCGGTGCTGTTGCCGCCCCACCAGAAGCGAGTGTCGCCCGCCGGGCCTTGGTAAAACGCGTAGCGTTCGTCTACCCAGGAAGCGATCGACTCGGCGATGTTGGTGCGCGAGGCGGTGGTCTTGCTGGCGTTGACCGTGACGTTCCAGCTCGAGGTGAGCTGGGTGGTCAGTTCGAATTATCAGACGACCGACAAAGAAACACATCCCATTTATGTAAGGACTAAGCCCTATTCATAATACAAAACTTCATTTTTGTAGCGAGCTATAGCACTACAAAATGAAAGTCGACCGGCCCGGGCCTCTCCTACCCTACCCGGTGATGCGTTGCAGCAGCGCGCGTAGCTCGGGCTCGCGCACGGGCTTGCTGATATAGTCGTTCATACCGGCCTCAAGGCAGTCTTCGCGCGCGCCCTGGATGGCGTGAGCCGTCATGGCGACGATCTGGACGTCCGGCTGTCGCTGGCCTGCGCGGATGCGGCGCGTCGCTTCGTAGCCGTCCATCTCCGGCATCTGGCAGTCCATGAAAATGAGGTCGTAGGACAGGCGCTCGAGCATCTCCAGGGCTTCGCGTCCGTTCGAGGCGCAGTCGGCGGTATGCCCGAGCTTGCGCAGCAGCAGGGTGATGACGCGTTGATTGACGACCACGTCTTCGGCCACGAGCACCCGCAGGGGGCGTGCGCTCGGCAATTTGGGCGCGGGCGGGGAAACTTCGGCCGCCGGTGCATCGTCAACCGACAGGTCCAGCCGTCCCAGCCCGGCCTCGAAGGCCTTGCGCAAGGCTTCGCGGCGGATAGGCATGGAGAGGGCGCGCGGGCCGCAGGTGGAGCTGCGCAGCCCCGATGGCATGATGACGACGAGGCCGAAGGTGAGTTCGTCCTGCAGCGCGGTGAGGCGCTGGACCTCCGGAGCGTTTTCCGGCAGCCCGTTTTGCAGGTCGTAGACCACGAGGCGCCAGGGTTCCCCGCGAGTGTGAGCGCTCTGGAGAGCCGTAACCGCATCGTCGGCATCGGTCGCCGTCGCCGTCGCAACGCCCCAGGCGGCCGCGTAGTGCTCGACGACTTGCGCCTTGGTGGCGTTGGGCCCTTTGATCCGGAGCAGGCGGGTATGGGCGGGCAAAGGATCGACGGGTGCGGGCTCGGTTTCGGGGGCCTCCAACCACACGGTGAACCAGAAGGAGGAGCCCTCCCCGGGCGAGCTCTCGACCCCGATATCACCGTCCATCAGGCCGATGATCTGGCGGCTGATGGCCAGGCCGAGCCCCGTCCCGCCAAAGCGGCGCGTGGTGGAGCTGTCGGCCTGGCTGAAGGGTTGGAAGAGGCGTTCCTGCACCTCGGGCTCGATGCCGATACCGGTGTCGCGGACTTCGAAGCGCAGCTGTGTATGGCCGTCGTGCTCGGGATGAACGGTCTCCAGCCGGACCAGGATCTGCCCCTCCGTCGTAAACTTGACGGCGTTGCCGATGAGGTTGAGCAGCACCTGACGCAGGCGGCCGGCATCGCCGCGCACCCGGTCAGGAGCGTCTGCCGCGATGAGGGAAGCAATCTGCACCCCCTTGGAAAAGGCGCTGGGCGCGAGCAGCTCGATGGTGTCTTCGACCACCTCACCAGGATCGAAGTCGCCCTTCTCCAGCTCCAGCTTGCCGGCTTCGACCTTGGAGAAATCGAGGATGTCGTTGATGACCGCGAGCAGGGCTTCGGAGCTGTTGCGGATGGTGCGGACAAATTCGCGCTGTTCATCGTCGAGGCGCGTATCCAGTAACAGGTCGCTCATGCCGATCACGCCACTCATGGGGGTGCGGATCTCGTGCGACATGTTGGCGAGGAAGGTGCCCTTGGCTTCGTTGGCCTGCTGGGCCTCCGTCACGGACGCCCGCAACATGCGGTTGCGCTCGTCCAGCTCTTCCGTGCGAACGCGCACGAGGGCCTCGAGCTGCTGATTCTGGTCCCTTACCCGGCGCACGCGCCAGCGCACAAAAAGGCCGATGGCACCCAGTGCCGTGAGACCGTAGAGACCGTAGGCAAACCAGCTGCGGTAAAAGGGCGCGGCGATACGAAAAGGAATGGCCAGCGGTTCGCCGATCGGCCCCGAGCGGTCGACCAGGCGCACCTGCAGCTCATAGGCCCCCTCCTCCAGCGTCGTCAGGTTGATCGTCGGCTGCGAGCGCGGGACGGACCATTGATCTGAATGACCGTAGAGGCGGAACTGGTAACGCGGCGTATTGAGCAGCGTGTGCGTGCCTGGGAAGAGGTCGAACTCGAGGCTGTTGCGGTCGAAGGGGATGCGGTCCAGCGCACTTGGCTCGGGAGCCAGCGCGTTGTAGATGACCTCGCCGGTGCGGCTGTCCGCCACCGTGGTCAGCATCGGCTGCACGGGTTCCTGCGGCTCTACGCCGATGGATTTCTCGATGTGATAGAGCACCCGTCGGCCTTTGACCCACACGTCGTTGTCGTCGGGGAACTGCACGATGGGAAAAATGATACCCAGGCCGTTGAGAAAGTCGCCATCGAGCCGGTAACCGCCCTGCCCGTCTGGCGACATGCGCGTGAGCCCGCGGTCGTAGGGCATCCAGATCCGGCCCTCGGCGTCTTCCCGGGGGCGCGTCACCGTCTCGCCCGGACGTGAAAGCAGCTCCTCGATCTCCGGGGCGTCGACGAAGGCCTCGGCCACATCGTCGTAATAGTAGCGACGAGGCGCGAGGTAAGACATGACCACGATGTCGCCAATCGCCCCCAGGCTGACCCAGGTGGGCGTGGGGGCGTCGAAGTCGTCGAACACGCGCACATCCAGCGCGTCCCCCGTCACGCTGATGCGCGCCACCCGGTCCACCCCCAGCTCCAGCCAGGCCGCATGATCCGTCAGCATGACGACCGAGGGAAACCCGACTCCCGGCTGGCGCGGGACGAACTCCCGCCACTGCCCGTCTTCCCAGCGCACGGCCGTGATGAGGTCGACGCTGAAGACCAGCACCGTCTCGTCGTCCCAACGCACCAGCCGGGTAATATTGGTGCCGTCGAGGATCTTGGTCGTTTCTCCGCCCGGCGAATAGTGATACAGGCCGACTTCGTTGCCGATGACCAGGCCGTGGGGCGTCGCCGCCGCCGTCCACACCCCCTCTTTGAGCGGGATGGCCATGGGCACGAACTTGCAGGGCTCGCCCGGGCGGTATTGGCGCGCGCGGTAAATGCGCCCATCGGAAACGATGTAGAGGTGCTCCCCGCTGCGCACGGCTTCCGGCCAGCGCAGATCGAGCCCGGAGCGGTGATCGACCACGCTGACGGGGGAACCGTAGTAGATTTTGGTCACGCCTTCGGTCGAGGATACCCAGAGCAGGCCGGATTCGTTTGCTTCCAGGTCAGAGATACTGCGGTAGGCAGGATCGCGGAAGGCACGCTTGAGCTTGCCCTCCCGGTCGAGCAGGAACAGGCCTTCGCCCTTGATCGCCACCGCCACGCCGTCGTCCAGCTTGGAGAGCGCGGCCACGCCATACATCAGCAGCGGGTCGATCTCGGTCTCCCACAGCCGGATGTCCTGGCCGTCGTAGAACGCCAGTCGATTGGAGGAGAGCGCGAGCAACGCGTGATCGTCGTCCCACGCGATGCCCAGGTCGATCGGCATAAGCCGGCGCCCTTCAAAGTAAACTGGGTCCAGCTTGCCGTTTTCGCGGTTGATCCGCCACACTCCGCTGACGTTGCAGGAGATGTAGCCTTCGCCCGCCACGGTAAACGGCACATCCGTCGTGCCCGCGATCTTGAAAATGCTGTGCTGCTGCGTCTCGAAGTCGTAATAGACGCTGCCGAAGGGCGAGGACCAGATGACGCCGTGCGCGGTCGCCACCATACGGTCGAACTTCGAGCTCAAGACCCAGGAGGGCACTTGCTCCGGCCTCAGCGTGACCGTCTTGAACGTGCCCTTGGGCGTGCGTTCGAGGTAGCCCCAGGTGCTGTCGCTCCCCCAATAGGTGCGCCCGTCCGGGGCGTGCACGATCTCGGTGATGGAACGGTTGTGGGATTCGGGATCGATCACGTCGGACCAGCCTATATCGTCGAAGACCAGCATGGAGCCCTGTTCGACCACCATCAACCGGCCTAATGGATCGGTCGTCAGGTTGGCATTGGGCACCACATCGCCAATCTCACCAAAGCTGTAGGTACGCGTCATCGGCTGGCCGATCACCTGCGGCCCCCCTGCCCACAAGGACGGGAGCCACAGCCAACAAGCGCAGCAGAAAAAGCAAAGGATATGGATATAGCGCGGTACAGCCACCTTCAGGCGGGAGGGGAGAGATCATGCGGGGGGAGTCAAGAACCGCAACAACTCCTACATCGGCCTGATACGCGATGCCTTGAATGGGATATACACAAAAATAACGTTTATGCGTAGGTGTTCCTCTGCGGCCATCCTCAGTCTTGCGTCACTTCACGCACGATGCGCAATGTTTCGCCGGTATCCTCGAGCTCAAACAGGTGGATGCGCTCGGTCCGGTGATTGGGCTGATGCAGCGCCATCATCAGCTTGCCGTCGAAGGTCTGGAAGAGGCAACCGTGGCCCCCGTCCCGATCGAAAACCGGCTCCGCCTGCTGCCGCCACGGGCCCGCCAGCTTGCCGCTGTCGGAGATCGCCAGGCCCACGGTGTAGCCGCCCTCGCCCACGCTCGACCAGATCATGAACAGCTTGCCGGATTTCGAGGTATAGAACGACGGGCCGTCGGTGATCCATGCCCCCCGATCGGCCAGCATCTGCGACCACGGGGCCTCGCTGCCGTAAAACAGGCGCCGAGGCTCTCCGACCGTGCCCGAGAGGTCGTCCTTCAGCTGGATCATCTCCACCGTGCCGTTTACGATCTGCACCCACTCGTGGCAGTAGACCATGTAGGGCGTGCCGTCTTCGACCCACAGGGTGCCGTCGAGCGTCATCATGTCTTCCGGCAGCGTCGGCTTGCGCTCAAAGGGCTCGAACGGCCCCAGCGGCGAATCGCTGACGAGGATCTGCGAACCGCGCCGCACCCGAGGGAGCCAGTCGCGCCATTGTTCGCAAAGCTCGGTCGAGGAGTTGAAGGTGAGGAAGAGGTAATACTTGCCCTTGTAGGAGTGCATCTCGGGCGCCCAGATGCCGCGCATCGTCACCCCCGGCCAGAAGGCCTCGGGCGTCTCGAAAATCTTGTGCGGCCCTTCCCAGTGCTCGAGGTCGTGGCTCGTGTAGGCCATCACGACCCCGCGCCGGTGGTCCACGTCTCGCCCGTGAAACATGGATGAAACCAGGTAATAGGTCTCGCTTTCCGGGTCGGCCAGCACGGCGGCGTCGCGCATGTGCTTGTCCGCCAGGCGGATGGTTTCGCGTTCAGCGTGCAGGGCGGGCGTCAGTAGGGCCAGGGCGAGGGAGAGCAAGGGGTACAGGGGTAGCTTCATACCGCCCAAGGTGCACCTGTCCAGCCCGCCGCACAAGCACCGTCCAAGCGGACTGTTTGAGCCCTGCCCTGCCGCCTTCCCGCCTGGAAACGGCGGAATCCCCCACGCGGGCACCTTGAAGAGGTGCCAGCAACGAACCATTCCACCCGCTACAGTAGCACGCCCTTCGGGGTGCATTCGCGCGTGGGACGCATTCCGGTGGTGTCGGCGACCAGAGGGCCGCCTCAACCACCGGCTACAGGCTGTGACCCCTCCAGGGTCGGCGGATCAGGGTAGAGCGCAGCGTCCACGCAAGCCGCATGGGAGCTCAAAAAGGCTGAAGCTCGTGCCTCATCCCTGAAAACGTCCACCCCGCGATCCTCCCTCGCGCCTTAATCCATAGAGCGTGGGCGGTCCACCCGTGCGGCTTGGCGGCTTGGCGTTCGCCCATCTGCACGGTTCGCCATGCTGACCACGGCTGGTCCTGAGACGGCGCCCTACCGATCCCCAGCAAGCTGAAGGCTTGCCAGCCTCTAGCCGGTGGTTGAACACGCGTAGCGGGCGACACCACCGGTCAGCCGACCCCACACACGCGGGCACCTTGGAGAGGTGCCAGCAACGCGGCGATTCCACCCGCTACGCCCCGGCCCTAACAACACACCGGCGCGGATTCCGTGCGCTCGGCCACCGTGCGGTAACACAGGATCAGCGCCAGCGCGACGCCGGTCAGGGCCGCACAGACGAGAAAGGCGTTCTGGTGCCCCACCGCCTCGACGATGAAGCCGAAGGAAAACATGCCGACCAGGCTGCCCGCCGCCTGCGAATTGGAGAAGATCGACGTCGCCAGCCCGAGTTGGCGCGGCAACAGGTCCTGGAAGAACAGGATCGCCACATTGGTCAGGATGGCGAAAGACGCACCGTTGAGGCACTGCAGCAGGTAGACGTGCCAGGGCGCCGACGCTGCGGCCAACCCCAGAAAATACAGCAGCGTGATCCCCACCCCGAGCTTGATCAGCGGCAACTGAAAGCCCTTCGCCGCCAGGTGCCCGAACCATAGCATGAGCGGGATCTCCACCAGCGGCCCGATGCCGAAGACGATCCCGAAGTCCCGCTCCGTGCCGCCCAGGCTGCGCGTAATCGCCAGCGGCAGGTTCATCATGTTGATCGCGTTGGCGGCAAAGACGGCGGCGAAAGTCAGGAAGCACAGCAGCAAGTCCGGTCGCAAAAGCGTCTTCGCAAACGCCTGACGCGGCTGGCCCTGCGGCGCGCGCTCCCGCCGGCGGTGCGGCACAAAAAACAGCACCCCCACCAGAAACGCCCCATAGAGCGCCGCCGCCGCCAGGTAGAGCCCACGAAAGCCGAAGGCCAGCAGCATGGCCGAACCCAGCGCCGGCCCCACCGTCCACGAAAACGAAAAGCAGACCCGCACCACGCTCATGATGAAGCCCGAGCCCTCCTGCGACGCCTCCTCCCGCCGATCGTAGACCTCTCGCACATGGGAGAACAGCTGCGCAAAGCAGATCGACGCCAGCGCGTGCAGGCTGCAGCCGATCAGCACCAGCCAAAGGGGGTCGCGCACCAGCGCATAGCCCGTGAAGCCCAGCAGGCCGCCCACACTGCCCACGATCAGCATGTTGCGGCGCGAAAACGTGGTGTCCGACAAGCGCCCCAGGGCGGTGCTGACAAGCATCGCGCTGACCGACGTCATCGTCATGAACAGGCTGAACTGGGTCGGCGTCAGCCCCACCTCCTCCGTGCCCCACTTGGACATGAACGGCGCGGCAAACGCAAACGCGGTGCCGAGCGCGAAGGTCGAGGCCAGCAAGCCAGTGAAGTTGGGCTGCCGGTGCAGCTGACGGGCGGTTTGGAACAGGCGACGGAGCATACGGGATGAGCCCGCCACCTTCGCACCAATCGCGCCACCCTGCGTAGCTCAACAAAAGCGGACAGTCAGAGCCGGCCCTGCCGCGTTGGCAGGATGCGGTCGTTCCCTCCGAGGCAACCTCCTCCCCTTCTGGCCAAGCTGGAGCCAACCACCATCCCCCACGGGGGGCATTGGGGGGAGTTTTCGCTCTGTTATCTTCTCTGCTATCCTCTTTGTTATCCCTATTAATGTAGGGGCGCGCCAAAAGTGTCGTGGCAGGGGTGTCAGAACCGTCGTGGCTGCCATGACAGATCCGCGTGTCTGCCACGACGGAATGGACAGGGGTGAAGTCCTCAGAGTCGTCCACCTCCTCGGCGGGTTCGGGTTCGGTTTCGGGTTCGATCATGACGACCCGCAGCGTGCGACGGCGTCCGTCAAAGCCCGCAGCTTCGACCCAGCCCGCCGCGCGCAACCTCGCCAGCGAACGCTGCACCGTGCGCGCACTCAGGCCCAGGCAGTCCGCCAGGTAGGCGTTGGACGCAAAGCAGCCGCGTTCGCCATCCAGCCCGGCGATCAGCATCAGCAACAGCTTTTCGCGCGCCGCCAACGCCGTCTCGCGGCACAACGCCGCCTGAAGCCACACGCCCCGAAATCCGTCCCCCGCCCGTTGTGCCCCCTGCCGCACCATGAGCCGTATTGTAGCAGAAACACGTGAACATTTGAATCGTTGTTTTTGGGCAATGTGGAAAGGGCACCCCGGAGGGCATGCCACCGTGGCGGGTGCGCATGGCCCGTTGCTGGCACCTCTTCAAGGTGCCCCCGTGAGGGGACGGCTGACCGGTGGTGTCGCCCGCTACCGCGTGCTCAACCACCGGCTAGAAGCTGGCATCCCGCCGGGATGCTTCAGGCAGGGCGCCGACCCCGAATCAACCGTGGAGTGCCAGCATGGCGGGTCGTGGATTGTGCGAACGCGAAGCCACCAAGAGGCACGGGTAGACCGCTCAACGCGTTTGGGAGTGCGGCGCATCCCGTCGCTTCCCCGCGGACCGGAGGTCGGGAGCGTGCGTTTAGCGCCGCGCTCCACAAGCGCGTTGGATGTTCGATAGCTTGCGGACGCTACGCCCTACCCTTCCCCGCGGACCCCGGAGGGGTCACAGCTTGTAGCCGGTGGTTGAGGGGGACCGCAGAGGACCCCGACACCACCGGAATGCCCCCTCACGCGAATGCACCCCGAAGGGCGTGCCACCGTAGCGGGTGGGATTGGCCCGTTGCTGGCACCTCTTCAAGGTGCTTCCGTGGGGGACGGGGTTCCGGTGGTGTCGCCCGCTGCGCGTGCTCAACCACCGGCTAGAGGCTGGCATCCCGCTGGGATGCTTCAGGCAGGGCGCCGACCCCGAATCAACCGTGGAGTGCCAGCATGGCGAGGCGTGCAGATGGGCGTTGGGCGTTCGATAGCTTGTGGACGCTACGCCCTACCCTGATCCGCGACGGGCGTCCCGTATTCCCCGTTGCCAAGCAAAGGGATAGGCGTGTAATGTCGGCGCTTTTACGACCGTAACCCCATACATTTATGACGATGAAGCCCATCCCTACCGGTTTTGGCACCAAGGCCCTGCATGCGGGTCAGCAACCCGACCCCGCCACTGGCTCCCGCGCGGTGCCGATCTACCAGACGACTAGCTACGTCTTCCGGGATACCGAGCATGCCGCCAACCTGTTTGCCCTGAAGGAGTTGGGCAATATCTACACGCGCATCATGAACCCGACCAACGATGTGCTGGAGCAGCGCGTGGCGGCCCTGGAGGGCGGCACCGGCGGTCTGGCCCACGCCTCGGGTAGCGCGGCGGTCACCAACGCCATCCTCAACATCGCCAGCGCGGGCGACCACATCGTCTCGGTCACGCAGCTCTACGGCGGCACCTACAACCTTTTTCACCACACGCTGCCCAAGCTCGGCATCGAGGTCTCGTTTATCGACGGCACCGATCCTGAGGCGTTCCGCCAGGCGGCCAAGGACAACACCAAGGCCTTTTACGGTGAGACCCTGGGCAACCCGAGCCTCAACATCTTCCCCATCGCCGAGGTGGCCGCGATCGGGCGTGAGATGGGCATCCCGCTGATCCTGGACAACACAGCGCTGAGCCCCGCCCTGTGCCGCCCGATCGAGCACGGCGCCAATATCGTGGTCCACAGCCTGACGAAGTTCATGGGCGGCCACGGCACCAGCATCGGCGGCATCGTGGTCGACGGCGGCAACTTCGACTGGGCCGCCAGCGGTCGCTTCCCAGGCTTCACCACCGCCGATCCGTCCTACCACGGCCTGGTCTACTCGGACGTATTTCAGGCGTTCGAGCCTTTCGGCGGCGCCAACATCGCCTACATCATGAAGATGCGTCTGCAGCTGCTGCGCGACACGGGCAACTGCGCCTCGCCGTTTAACAGCTTCATGCACCTGCAGGGCATCGAAACGCTGCACCTGCGCATGGAGCGCCACTGCAGCAATGCCCAGAAGGTGGCTGAGTTTCTGCAGGCGCACGACAAGGTGGCGTGGGTCAACTATCCGGGCCTGTCCGACCACAAGGATCACGAGCGCGCCAACAAATACCTCACCGGCGGTTACGGTGCGCTCCTGGGCTTTGGCGTGAAGGGCGGCCTCGAAGCCGGACGCAAGTTCATCGAGCAGCTGAAGGTCTTCAGTCACCTCGCGAACATCGGGGACGCCAAGAGCCTCGCCATCCACCCGGCCAGCACCACCCACAGCCAGCTGACCGAAGAGGAGCAGATCACCACCGGCACCCTGCCCGACTACGTGCGCCTCAGCATCGGCATCGAAGATCCGCAGGACCTGCTCAACGATCTCGACCAGGCGCTCAAGGCGGTTTAGGCACCATTACATACGGTTTTAGCAAGGGAGGCGGTAACGTCTCCCTTTTTTATGGGCGGCATAAAGTGCACAAGAACTTAACTTACCATATCGTATTTTAAATTGGCCATAGCGGGAGGGGAGGGGGTAGGTAATTTAAGCATCCTATGTCAAACCGCATATTGCTTTACTCCACTCTCCTCGCTGCTTCTACAGCAGCTTCGCTTCTGCAGGCGCAGACCCTACCTGTGTGCGGGACACTTCCGCCAACGGCTGAGGAAAACCAATTGCATGAGGCGATCATCAGCAGCTACAGCTCGCTCTACGGCGATGAAACGGAGTTCACCGAGGTTGTTGAAATCCCGGTTGCTTTTCATGTCATCGACAACGGGCTAGGCGCAGTGGTGGCTACGGATCAACAACTGCTGGACCAAATTGCGGTCTTCAATAGCAGCTATGCAGACCAAAACATTCACTTTATCCTTCACTCGGTTAACCGCTACACAGATTCCTTGTATTGGGAATTAGAGAGAACGGAGCGCCCTGGAATGCTCGGGAAGTATAATCTGAACGAAGACTATATTGCTAATATATATATTGTCTACCACGGCTATGCAGTTGGAGATGCGAATATTCCAGAGTCCCCGCGGCCTCATGGAATCGCGTATGATTATCGCTCTTTGCCGGGTGGATCCCGTTCGGGGAACAACGATGGGAAGGTTTTAGTGCATGAGATGGGCCATTTTCTAGGGCTACGTCATACTTTTTCAGAGGGTGCGTGGTGTGAGGACACTGATTTAGTAGCTGACACACCTGCCCATGAATTTACCGGAAACTACACCCCACCCGAAGGGACCGATACATGCCCCGAGCCCGGACTAGATCCGATCCACAACTACATGAACTATGTTCTGGACGCATGGATGGAGGAATTTACAACCGGTCAAAAAGAGCGTATTGTTCAGATGGTTACAGCTCAGCGGGACCTTATGTTGACGGACTACATCTGGGCAGATTATCCAGTGGACCCTGTCACAAACATGCGCTCCGTGCCTTGGTTTGGCAACATCTGGGACAAGGAGTATCCGTGGTTCTACCATGGTTCTCATGGATGGATGTACAACGCCTCAGGAAGTGAAGATAGCTGGTATTACGACCCGACAATGAACGACTGGCTCTAGAAGCGGTTTCAAAACGTCATCCTGCGCATGGTTAGCATAATGCAGGCGATCATGAAGAAGGCATGGTATAGGTGCAGGTGGTGCTCGTGGCGCACGAGTAGCCTGCGGAAAGAGCCGAA
>Ga0163227_100014_pt1 | contig 104125 bp, 78 predicted proteins | sample MSEWel2016_09_14_2_FD_113148 | JGI IMG/M metagenome (GOLD analysis project Ga0163227, IMG submission 113148) | Subsurface microbial communities from deep shales in West Virginia, USA - MSEEL Well Study Marcellus 5H_2016_09_14 ...
GGTCGGGCGCGGTTGACGCGGGGCGGGGCGGGCTTCGGGCTCGGGATCCTCAAAAATGGGTTCGTCGGGCAGGTCCGGCTCGTCGAGCACGTTGAGCGCGCGTTCCGGATCAAGGGCGTCCTCAGACATGCTGGAGCCTTCCGGGCCTTCCACAAACGGAGTAAAGGGAGTGGAGGTCTCCTGTTTGGGTGTCTCGGGTTCCGGCTCCGGGGCGGGCTTTTCGGCCGCGGGCTTCTTCTTGCGACCAAACAGGCCGCGCTTTTCTTCCGCCGGCTCCTCGGCGGGCGTCTCTTCTTCCTTGAGGGCCGCGGCCTTTTTCTTGGCCGTCTTGGACTGGAGCTTTTCGAGCGCATCGTCCGCCAGCGGGCTGAATCCACCGTTGTTGGCCGGCTTCTGGCTGGGCTGCTCGGTGCGGGTCGCGGCGGCCGCCTGTTGCTTGGTGCTCGCCTTCAGTTTCTTCTTTTCCTCGGCCAACTGATTGCGCAGCTCCTTGATCTTGCCGCGCTCCTTGGCCTTTTCCTTCTTCGCCTTGGCCTTGGCTTCGCGGCGTTCCTTGCGACGCTGCTGGCTGCGGGCCTCCATGGCGTTCCACCAGTTGGCAATGCCCTTGAAGCTCGAGCTGCCGAGGTCCTTGAAGACGTTATCGTAAAAGAGATTGAAGCTGAGGAAGATGGTGAAGACGCCAAACACCACGAGCGACCCCACCATGCCGAGCAGGCTTTCCAGAAAGCCGTGGTAGAGGTGGCTGCCGAAGGTGCCTCCGAGGCCGGAAGGGAAGGTATTGCCGTCGAAGTCGCGCCACTGCTCGCGCTCCAGGATGCTGGCAAAGACGCTCATGCACACCGCAAAGGTGGGCATGCTGGCAATCTTGGGGATGTTCAGCACGTAGGCCTGCCCGCGGAAGCACAGATACGACATCCAGAAGCTGAAGGCCGGGATACACCAGGCCGCCAACCCCACGACCAGATAGCTCCAGTACACGATGTTGACCCCGAAGGCGCCGACGAGATTCGTCTCGGCGCTGCGGGTATTGAAGTGCTGCGGCAGCTGGTCGGGACTGTAGTCCACGAAAGCGACCAGCGTCAGCAGGGCGAAAATCAGGCACAGCACCCCCCAGAATGGACGCGGACGCGCGCCGCGAGGAGTGAGTTTGGGGGCAGGCTTAGCCTTGTCCTTTCCTTTTGAGGCCATGGTTAACGGGAAGAGGCGCACCATGCTGCGGCGCGGCTGGTTTGACAAGGGCAGATTGGCAGCTACGCTCCGAGTTCCTAGTTCATCTCCACCGTGCGAGCAACTGGAAATTCCCGACCATGAACTTTCTACTTTTCGAACCCATTTACCAGGAACGCGTTTGGGGCGGCCGTCGATTTGAGACGTCCCTCGGCCGAAGCCTGCCCGAAGGCGTGATCGGCGAAAGCTGGGAAATCGTCGACCGGCCGGAAGCCAACTCCAAGATCGCGGGCGGTTCCTGCGCCGGCAAGACGCTGGGCCAACTCATCCGTGAGAAGACGGAAGACATCATGGGCCCCGACTGGTCGGCCGATCGCCCCTTCCCCATCCTGGTCAAGTGGCTGGACTGCGCGGAGCGCCTCAGCCTGCAGGTGCACCCCCCGAAGGAAGTCGCCCCGGAGCTCAACGGTGAGCCCAAGACCGAGAACTGGTACGTGGTGGAAACGTATGGTGACAGCGCGGTCATGGCCGGTCTGCAGCCGGGCGTGACCCAGGATCAGTTTGAGGCGGCCCTGAAGAACAACGAGCTGGAGCCGCTCGTCTGCCGCCTCAAGACCGAGCCCGGCGACGCGCTCTTTGTGCCGAGCGGCCGCCTGCACGCCATCGACGGCGGCAACCTGATCCTCGAGATCCAGCAAAACAGCGACACCACCTACCGGGTATATGACTGGGGGCGCGTGGGCCTCGACGGCAAGCCGCGTCAGCTGCATATCGACCAGAGCATGCGCTCGATCGACTTCGACGATTTCTCCCCCAGCCTGACCAAGCCGCAGGGCAAGGTGACCAAGCTGGTCGAGGCCGCGGAGTTCCATCTCGACCGCATCGAGCTGGAAGCCGGGGACAACCTCGCCTTTGCCGCGCGCGAGCAGCCGCGCATCCTCAGCGTCGTCTCCGGCCGTTTGCACGACCAGACGAGCGAGATGCCCGTCACTGCGGGTGACAACGCGCTCTTGCCCTACGCCGGCAATTTCTCCTTTGTGGCCGAAGAGCCGGCCGTCGTGCTCGTCACGCACCGTTTTTCGGGTCCGGCAGCCTCCTAGTGCTGCCGGGTTCGGCCCCTCCCGCGTCCTTCTCTCACGTTAACTTCTCACCGATCGTTTACCATGGGTTGTGTGCTCAAATTCATCATCGGCCTCATTTCGCTGGCCGTGCTCGTTCTGGCCCTTGTTTTCGGCCTGATCTGGTTTGTCGACTCCCAAGGGGTGGAGCGTGTGGCCAAAAGCCTCTCCGCCGAGGTCGGCTACCCCGTCACTTACGACGATTACGAGATGAAGACGACCAACGGCTACCTCGACATCGAGGGGCTCAAAGTCTCCAACCCGCCCGAGCAGTTCGAGGTGGCGGATCTCGCTCTCGTGAAACAGTTGCGTGTCGACCTCGACTGGAAGGATACGTCGGGCGAGCGCATGGTGTTTGATGAAGTGGTGCTCGATATCGAGAACCTCAGCGTCATCACCAACGACGAAGGTGTGAACAACGTGAAGCAGCTGGCCGACCGGGTGCAGCAGGCTATGGAGTCGGGCAGCCGGGGCGAACCCGCGCCCGAAGAGCCAGCGCCGAGCGAAGAGGGCCGTCAGCTCGATTACCTGATCCGCGACCTCAAGCTGCGCATCGGCAGCGTGCGTTTCAAGGACGACTCCGGCCAGATCCCCTTCATCGGCCAGCAAGACCAGATCAAGGAGGTCAATTATACGCTGGAGCTGCAGGACGTGACCGACCTGGAAAGCGTCTATCACCAAGTGCTCGACGAGCTCTCCCGTCGCGGCCTGCAGGAAGCAATGCCCTACCTCAAGGGTTCCTTCGACGACCTGCTGCAAGATCAGGGTGTCGAGGACGAAACCCGGGGCCAAATCGAAGAAGGTTTGCGAAATCTCTTTGAAAAGAGGGCGGAGTAGCCCATGTTAGATCTTTTGTCAGCCGGCGCCCGCTCTGGTCGTCGGCTTGTCTATCGACAAGTACGAACGTTTTTTCGAACCGTTTTTCCTATGGCGGAAGAAGCGCAACAGAAGAATCCCCATTCTCAAACGACCGACTCGCCCGAGGCGAACGAACCGCAAGTGAATCAACCTGAACAAGATACGACCAACGCGCCGGAAGCGGCGGCGGAGGCCGACGAACGCAGCGAGCTGCTGCAAAAGCTCGAGCAAGTGACGGCCGAGGCCGAGGAAAACCAGCGCCGCTACCTGCGCGCGGTGGCCGACCTCGAAAATTACCGCAAGCGCGCGCAGCGCGAGAAGGACGAGGCGCGCCGCTACGGTTGCGAAAGCCTCGCCAGCGATCTGCTGCCCGTGCTCGACAACTTTTCGATGGGCCTGCAGGCCGCCAGCCAGCACGAAGCGGGCAAGGTGTTTGCCGAGGGCTTTGCCATGGTGCAAACGCAGATCCGGCAGGTGCTCGAAAGCAACGGCATCCAGCCGATCAATCCCGTGGGCGAGCCCTTCAACCCGCACCAGCACGAAGCCGTGGCGCACCAGCCCAGCGACGAGGTGCCCGAGGGCAACGTGCTTGCCGTGCAGCGCGTGGGCTTCCAGCTCCACGATCGCCAGCTGCGCCCGGCCACCGTTGTCGTTTCCAGCGGCCCGGCCCAACAAACCGAAGCAAAATCCGACGAAAGCCAGGCGTAAGGCCTTCGTGTCTCTCCCAGAGCTCATCCTGAACCATGGCAAAGTCTGATTATTACGAATTGCTAGGCGTCTCCCGCGACGCTTCTCCGGAGGAAATCAAAAAGGCTTACCGGAAGCAGGCCTTGAAGTATCACCCTGACAAGCACAAGGGCGACAAGGCCATGGAGGAGAAGTTCAAGGAAGTCTCCGAAGCCTACGAAGTGCTGAAGGACGCCGACAAGCGTGCCGCCTACGATCGCTATGGCCATGCGGCCTTCGAGGGCGGCGGAGGCGGTGCCGGTGGTATGGGAGGCATGGGCGGTTTCCGCGGCGGCGCCCACGTCGACCCGTTCGACCTCTTCCGCGAAGTCTTTGGCGGCGGAGGCGGTGGCAGCCCGTTTGACGACCTCTTCGGGGGCGGCATGGGCGGAGGCGGCGGCAGTTCCGCCCGCGCCGGAGCCGACCTGCGCTACAATCTCGAGATCTCCCTCGTCGAGGCCTACAAGGGTATGGAGAAGGAGATCAGCTACCGCTCGGCCGTGGCCTGCGATCGCTGCCATGGCGAGGGCGCGGAGCCGGGTTCGAGCGTTATCACCTGCCCCACGTGCGGCGGTGCCGGTCGCGTCGTAACCTCCCGCGGCTTCTTCCAGGTCCAGCAAGCCTGCCCCACCTGTGGCGGTGCCGGTCGTGTGCCGGAGCGCAAGTGCACCAAGTGCGGGGGCGAAGGCCGCGTGATGGAACAGCGCAAGGTGAAGCTGCGTATCCCTCCGGGCATCGACACCGGACAGCGCCTGCGTTCGTCCGGTAACGGCGAAGCGGGCATGATGGGCGGCCCGGCCGGCGACCTCTACGTCGTCATCCAGGTCAAGGACCACTCCGTGTTCGACCGTCAGGGCGACGACCTGTATTGCGACGTGCCAATCAAGTTTACGCTCGCCGCGCTGGGCGGCCAGATCGAGGTGCCGACGCTTTCCAACGAGAGCGGCATGGTGTCTCTCAAGATCCCGGCCGGCACCCAGAGCGGCACCGTCTTCAAGCTGCGCGACCGCGGGATGCCGCGCTTGCGCGGGGGTGGCCACGGCGACCAGTTTGTGCGCGTGCAGATCGAAGTGCCCAAGAAGCTGAACCACGAGCAACGCAAGCACCTGGAGGCGTTCGCGCGGGCCAGCGGTGATGCGGACCAGCCGGTGGAAGAAAGCTTCTGGGAAAAAGCGAAGAAGATCTTCGACTGAAAGGGCCGCCGGAAATGAAATTCGTCATGCTCGGTTCCGGTCGCGGCTCCAATGCCGAGGCCCTGCTGCGTGCCTGGCAGCAGGGGCAGCTCGGCTCCGCTCAGCCCGCCGCGATCTTCAGCGACAAGCCCGATGCGCGCATCCTCGAACTGGGTCCGACCTTCGGCATCGAGGCCCGCTATCTCGATCCCGGCCGCTTCAAGACCAAGCTGACGCCGGAGGCCGAGCAGGAGCTGGTCGACGCCATTCGCGCTACCGGGGCTGAGTTGATCGTGCTCGCCGGCTACATGCGCGTGATCAAGGAGCCCTTCCTCAACGCCTTCCCGCGCCGCATCATCAACCTGCACCCGAGCTTGCTGCCCTCGTTCAAGGGGCTCAACGGCATCGGCCAGGCCTACGATTACGGCGTCAAGATCACGGGCTGCACGGTGCATTGGGTGACGGGTGAGCTCGACGGCGGCCCCATTATCGATCAGGAGCCGGTCCGCATCGAACCCGGCGATACGCTGGAAGCCGTCGAGGCCAAGGTCCATGCCGCCGAACACCGTTTGCTGCCCCAGGTCGTGCGTCAGCTCGCCGACGAGTGGGGCCGATAACTTCTCTTTCCCTCTCATGATTGAACTGCGCTTTCCGGTCTCGGCCGAACAGGCCAACGCCCTCGAAGAATTCTTCTGCGAAGAGTACCAGACCCACTGGATGCTCTACGAAAACGAAAAGACGCAGCAGCATGAGCTGCGCGGTTTCTTCGACTCCGATGAAGAGGCGGCGGAGCAGATCAAGGCCCTGCGCGTGACGTTGCCCAACCTGCCGGAGCCTTACGAGGCCCGCCACCTCGACGATCAGGACTGGAAGGACGCCTACAAGCTGCATTTCAAGCCCTGGAGCGATCGCGGGCTGCACTTCGTGCCCGTCTGGGAGCGGGAAAATTATACGCTGCCGGAGGGCGACGAAATCGTCTATCTCGACCCCGGCATGGCCTTCGGCACGGGCAACCACGAGACGACGCGTCTGTGCATCCGGCGCCTGCTGGACGCGCGCGACCGCTGGGGCGACTCCATCGGTGAGCGCAACGTGATCGACGCGGGCTGTGGCTCGGGCATCCTTGCCATTTCGGCGCGCAAGATCGGCTTCGGTCCGATCTTCGGCTTCGACAACGATCCGGAATCGGTCCGTATCGCGCTCGAAAACGCCGAGCTATGCGAGGTCCAGGACACGATCGAATTTCTCTGGCTGGAGCTGCGGGAAGGCCTTGAGCGCGCCCCGGCGGACCTCGTGCTGGCCAACATCCTCGCCAACGTGCTGATGGGCTTTGCCGACCAGCTCTGCAATGCCGTGAAGCCGGGCGGTGATCTGGCGCTCAGCGGCATCCTCGCCCGCGAAGTCGGTGAAGTGCAGCGCTTTTTCGAAGCCGCCGCCGAGCGCAACTGGCCCGAAGGCATCGCCCTCTCCGACCAGCGCGTTGAAGGTGAATGGGCCGATGTGCTCCTGCGCCGCGGCGCCTAGGATCTGCGAATGGGTGTTCACAGCTTGTTACCGGTGGTTGAGGCTGGCATCCCTCCGGGAGGCTGGAGGAGAGGGCTCAGTCGGGATCACCGAACAAGCCCCATTGGCAGGGCTTCTTCCCGCAGCGTGCGAACTCCCGGAGTGCTTTCGACTACCCGGCCATTGCCTGGCGGATCTCGCGGACGGCGGCTGCCGTGTCAGAAGCTTTGAGCACGTCGGAGACGACGACGACGCGGGGGGCGCCGGCGGCCTTGACTTCGGCAATGGTCTGGCGGTTGACCCCGCCGATGGCAAACCAGGGCAGCGGTGCCTGGAGCGCGGCGACGTGCCGCACGAGTTCCAGCCCCACCGGCTCGTAAGTGGGTTTGGTGGGGGTGGCGTAGACCGGGCCGACGGCAAAGTAGTTGAGGTGCTGGCCGTGCAGCAGCATGGCATCGGCCGCTTGTTGCGGTGAGTGGGTGGAGAGGCCCAGCACGCGATCGGGGCCCAGCTGTTTGCGGGCTTCAGCCACGCTCATGTCGTCCTGGCCCAGGTGGAGGCCGAGGCGCGGGTAGGCGAGGGCGAGCTCCAGGTGGTCGTTGATGACGAGCGGCGTGTCGATATGCTCGAACAGCGGCAGGATGCGCTCGAGCAGGGTGCGCCTTTGGTCGGGCGTCTCGTGCTTTGCCCGCAGCTGGATGATGTCCGCGCCGCCGTCGATCAGGGCGCGGCACTTGTCTTCCCACGCATGGTCGGAGACGTAACCGGTATCGAGGATGCCGTAAAAGAGCGCGGCGTGGAGGTCTTGCATGCCGGGCAGGTTAGGCCGGAGCGGCGGTCTTAGCCAAGCCGCTTCTTGTCCGCTTCCTCTTCGGTGGTGTCCTCGTCCGTTTCCGTGGCGTCGGAACCGGTTTCGGAAACCGCCGCACTGTCATAGGGCTGGCGACCTTCGATGTCCTGCTTCGGTTCTTGCGGGGTATGGGACACCAGGTGCGAACCCGCGGCGGCGGTGGTGGTCGTGGAATGGGCGTTGGCGTGATGGGGCTCGGGCTCTTCTTCGCGGTGCTCGAGCAGGGGCGTGCGCGGCGCGACGGGCGGGTCGCCGACGATCTTGCGCACAGTCACGTCGATCTCGCCGATGTTTTCCAGTCCAAACTGGTTGCGCAGGGCCTCGCGAATACGGTGCTTCAGCTCGGCTTCTACTTCGGGCAGCTTGGCGGTGGCCATGAGGTCGAGGTAGACGTGCACGTAGAGCTTGCGCTTTTTCGTGCCGAACTTGCTGCGTAGCTTTTCGACGCCCGGCACGCCCATCACGGCGTGATCGATGAGGTTGCGCAGCGTGCGGGGGGCGATTTCAACCCGGCCACCCTGGGCGCGGAACGGCACGATCGGGCGATGGCTGCGGCGCCATTTTACCAGAATAATCAGAAGGATGACGGCAACGATGAGCGCCGCCAGCATGTAGAGATTGTAGCGGTCCTGAAGCCAGTCCTGCACAAGTTGCCAGTCAAATTCCATAGGTTCCTGATGCATATTAAACCATCAAAAACGCCTTCCAGCAAGTACAAGGGGTGGACTAAGCCGTTGGCGGAGGCAGACCCACGGCATCCGGGCCGCTCAGCTCCAGCCAAGGGCGGCGCCCAAACCGCGTTCCTGCAGCGTGTCGCGCAGCCACTGGACCTTGGGGTGCGTATGCCCCGGCTGGTCCTTCACCCAGTCGATGCAGGCGCGGGCATGGTTCAACTCGCCGCGTTTGGCATGTAGCCAGCCTTGGCCGATGCGCACGCACAGGCGATCGAGCCCTTCCGCGAGGTTAAAGCTCCACTCAAAAGCGGCATGCAGCTCATCCTCGCCGATCTCGTGGATGCTACCCGGAAAGTCGAGATCGCGGGGCAGGGGGCGCATGAGTTGGAAGCTGGCGGAAGAGGCGGGTTCGGGCACGCGGTAGAGCAGCTGGAAGTAATCCCGCAGGCGGTACATAGCCACGTGCATCGCGGTATCCGTCACCCAATACCAGTCGCGCAAAAAGAGAATGGCCCCCGGGTGCAGGTGAGGCAGAAAGCTCTGGAAGCTACGCTGGATGACTGCCGGATACTTCCAGGCGTCGACGATCAGGAGCGCGATGGGGCGCCCGCTCCATTCGTAGGTGGCGAGGTCGACCTGGTGTGTCTGGACCATGCCATCCCACGAGAGCATCTGGTCCATGAAGAAGTCGAAGAACGACTGGTTTTCCTGAAAGCGTCCGGCGAGGTGGGTGTGACGGACGAAACGGTCGAACTCGGGCCACCAGAGAAACTGGTCGAAGGTGTGCAGCCAGGGCTTGGAGCGGTCGGCATGGGTAGGGTTGCGCGCCAGGCCTTCCAGCAACGGCAGGGTGAGCGAGCCCAGCCAGCATCCTAGTTCCACCGCGAGCCCTTGGCTGAGGTTGGCCTCCTGCCCGAGCCACTGTACATACGCCTGCTCGTGCAAGGTGGTCATACCCACGAGCTTGTCGCGCATCGGCACCAGTTTGAGAAAGGCGTCGTGGCTGCCGGCGATCATGGTGTCTACAAAAAAGCCACCGTGGCGGTGGCGTTGGAAATGGGTTGGAGGTGGCTCGTGGCTACTCCCGGGATTGTTTGTTGGCGGCTTCCTTGGGCTGCTTGCGTTCGCCTTCCTGCGGCGTCGGCTTGCTCTCGGGGCGGCGGACCGCCTCGACGAACACGTTGACCTGCGACACGTCGTTGCCGGTCATGTTTTCGACTTCGTCGCGCACGCGGATCTGGATTTCCTGGGCGACCTGGTGGAGCTTTACGCCGAGGATCAGCACCACGTGGATGTCGATGATGTAGCGGCCCTGGGAATCTTCTTCCACCGAGACACCGCTGCCACCGCGCCCGCCAAAGAGGGGGATACCGCCCTGGCTGACGCTGAGCACGCCCTTGGTCTCCTCGGCCGCGAGCGTGGCGATGTTCTGGACGACGCCCAGCGCAATGTTGATGTTACCCGCGCCCGTATCGTGCTCGAGATACTGCTCGTAGTTGTCTTGCGGGTCGTTGAACTGGTTTTCGTTGTCTTCAGTCATGGCGGCAGGCGTTTAGGATTCTTTCGGCTCCTCCGGCTTTTCAAACAGGTCCTTGGGCGCTCGCTTGAAGAAGTCCTCAATGAAGCGCGTGGTGGCACCTTGTTCCACAAAAACGGGGTCGCGCAAGATGGCCCGGCAGAAACTGATATTCGTTTTGATCCCGCGAATCAAGTACTCGCTGAGGGCGCGATAGGCACGATCGAGTGCAATCTCGCGATTAGGGCCGTAAGCCACGACCTTGGAGATCATGCTGTCGTAATAGGGCGGGATGTGATAACCGCCGTAAACGTGGCTGTCGACCCGCACGCCGTGGCCGCCGGGCGGGTAGTAGAGCGTGATCTCGCCCGGGCTGGGCGCGAAGTTGCGTGCCGGATCTTCGGCGCACACGCGGATCTCGATCGCGTGGGCTTTGATCTTGATGTCGTCCTGCTTGAACTGGAGCTTTTCGCCCGCCGCGATGCGCAACTGCTGCTTGATCAGGTCGATGCCGGTGACTTCTTCCGTCACGGGGTGTTCGACCTGAATGCGGGTGTTCATCTCGATGAAGTAGAAGTTGCGGTGCTTATCGACGAGAAATTCGATCGTGCCCGCGTTCCAGTAATTGCAGGCTTCGGCCGCCGCAACGGCCGCCTTGCCCATCTTCTCGCGCAACTCGGGCGTGAGGAAGGGGCTGGGGGCCTCTTCGATCACCTTTTGGTGGCGGCGCTGCACCGAGCAGTCGCGCTCACCGAGATGGATGACGTTGCCGTGCTCGTCGGCGAGGATCTGGAACTCGATGTGGCGGGGTTCCTCGATGTACTTTTCGACGTAGACGGAGCCGTCGCCAAAGGCCTTGAGGGCTTCATTGCTGGCGGCGTTGAATTCCTTCTGGAAGCTGACGGCGTTGTGGGCGAGGCGCATGCCGCGTCCGCCGCCGCCGGCCACCGCCTTGATGATGACGGGAAAGCCGATTTGTTCCGCGATCTTGACGGCTTCGGCCGGATCTTCCACGGCGCCGGCGCTGCCGGGCACGGTGGGAACGCCGGCGGCCTTCACCGTTTCGCGCGCGCGGGCCTTGTTACCCATCAGGGCGATCGTCTCGGAGCGCGGACCGATGAACTTGATCTTGCACTCTTCGCACTGCTCGGCGAAGTCGTCATCTTCGGCCAGGAAGCCGTAGCCGGGGTGGATGGCGTCGACGTCGGCAATCTCGGCCGCCGCGATAATGCGCTCGGGGCGGAGGTAGCTCTCGCCCGAGGGCCCGGGGCCGATGCAGATGGCGCCGTCGGCAAGCTGCACGTGCAGGGATTGCTCGTCGGCTTCGGAATAGACGGCCACGGTCTCGATCCCGAGTTCGCGGCAGGCGCGGATGATGCGCAGGGCGATTTCCCCGCGGTTGGCGATCAGAATCTTTTTCAGCATGGGCCAGCGAGTGCCGCGCTACTTGACGCGGAAGAGGGGTTGGCCGTATTCGACCGGTTGGCCGTTTTGCGCCAGCACTTCAGTAATCGTGCCGGAGAGCTCGGCCTTGATTTCGTTCATCACCTTCATCGCTTCCACGATGCAGACGACGGACTCGTTGTTGACGGAGTCGCCTACCTTGACGAAAGGCGGGCTGTCGGGTGAGGGCGAGCTGTAAAAGGTGCCAACCATCGGGCTCTTGATGACCTTGCCTTCCTCCTTGGGAGCCTCAGCGGGAGCTGCGGCAGGAGGGGCGGCTGCGGGCATCGGCTGCGGTGCGTAAGCCAGTTGGGCCGGGGCCGCAATCTGGACTTCGTTGGTGCCTTTGCGGCTGATACGCAGCCGCAGGCCTTCTTCCTCGATCTCGAATTCGGTCAGGTCGGACCGCTTCATCAGATCGACGATGGTTTTAATTTCCTTGATATCCAAAGCCAGGTCCTGGGTGAGGTTTATGCGATGGGGAGATCGTATATTGAAGAGGATTCCACTATCGCGGTGCAATGCAAATTCTTCACGGGCTTGTCACATCATGGTGTGACGGTGCGCCACCGGTTGGCCCGTTGGGCGGGTTTTCCTCCGTTGCCTGTGCCTCCGGGGCGCCGTTGCCGCTGCTGAAGGGGTTCCACTTCCAGCCCCATTGAGGGTCTTCCAGGTTGCCGGTCACTTCCATCTCGAGCACCCCGCCGAGCGGGGTCAGCAACCCGGTCAGCATATTGCCGAGGATGGTGCCGCGCGCGATGCCGGGCGAGGTGCGCACGTCGAGATCGAGTTCCTTGGTCGGGAGATCCACGTCGCCATCGACCTTGATCTTCAGGCCCGGGCCGCCGATGCACATGTCCGGCAGGTGTAGCACGCCCTGCTGGAGCTCCAGCGCCCCGTCCACATCGCGCAGGGGGAAGGTGGTGAAGGTGATGCCCACCTCCTCGAGCAGGCGCGACAGGCCGCCGAGCAGGCGCACCCGTTGCAGCTCGGCATCCTGGATCAGCAGCTGGCCTTTGCCGCCGTAAGTGGCGAGATCGGCACCGGTGCCCTGCAGGGAAAGGTCGAGCGTCAGCTCCCCGGGCGGCTTCTCGTGGGCCGGCTCGGACGACGGGGTGTCCGGCTGGTTTTCCTGGCTCGGCTCCTCGTCCGTCAGCGAGTGGGCCCATTGCAGCGTACGGGTATAGCTGGCTTCGCGCAGGCCGAGATCGGTGTGGAAGGCTGGAGCGCCTTCCTCCGGTAGATCGGCGGAGACGGTGGCAGCGAGGCGGCCCCCGAAGACGGAGGCACTGAGCGGGTCGAGGGTCACGTGTCGGTCCTTGAACGTGCCTTCCGTGACCATCCAGTCGAAGGGCAGCTTCAGCAGCGTGAACGGCTTGTCGTTGCTGAAGGAAAAGTCGAGGTCGAAGCTCTTGTCTTCGGTCTCCCGCTGCGTGCGGATCGAGCCGGCGAAGGCGACGCGCGGTGGGGCGGTGGTCTCAAGGCGTTGGCCGATGGTGCCGGGCTCGAGCTTCAGCGCGGCTTCGAGGCCCTCCACCGGCAGGGTGCTGCGCAGGTTCACGCGCTGGATGCGGTAGAGCGGATCGTTGGGGTCGAGTTGCCAGGAGACTTGGCCGGTCAATGCGCCTTGCTCCGCCCGGGCGTCGAGGTAGACCAGCTGGATGCGGTCGGACTCCTGGCGGATGCTCAAGTCGACTTTCTCCAGCGGCGCGCCGCGGTAGACGACGTGGCGCATGTCCATGGCCAGGTGGTGATGGGCGGCGTAGTGGAGCTTCCACTGGCTGCGCACGGAAATGCTCGACCATGGCGGTGCGCCCGGGATCTCCAGCCCCGCCCATAAGTTGTCGTACCAGTCGCCAAACATCGGGTTGAGCAGCGTCGGGTAGGCGTAGCCTTCGAAATGCAGGTAAAAGTCGCGGCTGGTCAGGCTCTGGTGGAAGGAGCCGCGCGCATATTGTTGGTGGCCCGCGTCTCCGCCGGTGATGGCGAGGATGTTGTCGAGGTAGAGCCAGTCGTTCTCGATTCGGCCGTCAGCGGTGCCCCAGTCGAAGGACACGCCTTTGACCGTCACGGCGTTGAGGTATAGCTCAAGGTTGATCGGCCCCAGCTCGAAGCCCTCGTTGAGGCGCACGTGAGCTTCGACGCGCGACGGGGCGCCAAACCGGATCTGTTCCTGCGCTCCCTCCATCTCGAGGATGCGGTTGGGGTTGACCTCGGTGAACACGTAAAAGTCGCCGGTCTGGTGTGCCTGGTCCACGGTACCGTTAACCGTCAACAGGCCGCCGAGCACGTTGGCCGAGAGGTCGCGCACATGCCATTGGGGCGCTTCGTCCTCCAGTGAGGGAGCCTCCCAGTCGAGCCGCACGTGGCGGAGGGTGACGTCTTCCTTGGGGGTGAGCGACGCGATGCGCAGGGTGCCGGTCGCCAGGCCCCCCTGCCAAGGATGGGCCTGCAGCTCCAGATGCTCGGCCGTGCGCGCTTCGGCGGTCAGGCGCTCGGCCTGCAACTCAAGGGAGCGCCACGGGTGCTCGGGGTCGACCTGGCCCTGAGCGGAAAAGACGAGATCCTGTGCCTGCAGGGAAAACTGGGGCAGGTTGAGCCGGTGGGCGTAGCCGCGCAGGCTGGCGTCGGGCGGGCGGCCTTCTGTGGCGGCCTCGGCGAGCTGGATGCGAACCCCCGCACCTTCCAGCTCCGGCAGCTTTTCGGCAATGCCCTGCACCCGGGCGGCGACGTCGCGGATGCGCTGGGCAACGGGTTGATCTGCTTTCGGCTCCTCTTCGGGCAATTGGGGCAGGGGGCCCGAGGCGATCACGTGGATGCCCGCCACGTTGCCGCCCGCCTGTTGCAGCTCCCAACCCTCGCCCCGATGCTGAAGGTCGACGTAATCGATCTGGGCCAGCACGTCGTGGGAATTGGGCGCGTAGAGGCGAATATCGCGCGCCATCAGACGCTCAAGCGGTTGGCCCCCGTCTTCGCGCAGGGCAAACCAGTCGAGCGAAACCCGGGCGGTGCCGATCGAGAGCAGCTGGTCCTGATCGAAGCGATGCGTCAGGCGCAGGTTCTGGACGGTGATGCGCCCGCGCAGGTCGAAGTAGGCGTGGTCCCACTCCGCCCGCAACTGTTGCTTCACCAGCACCTGGTCGAGCCGGTTGAGCAGGACGGCGGGCAGCGGGATGTCGGGCGAGACGAAAAGTAAAATGAGAATGACGCTCTGGATCGCCAGCAGGATCAGGAGCAGGCAGTTGGCGGTAAGGCAGCTGCCGCGCCAGCAAAAGAGGCAGCAGCGCCTGAAGATAGGCCATTTGCGCATCGAACTCAGGATTCGCTTTCCGGCGTGCTTTCTTCAGCGGTTGGTTCGACCGCCTGATCCGGAATGGCGGCGGGCCCTCTGGCTTGGTCGAGCGGGGCCAGGAAAGGCTCGAGGGCCTCGATCATGAATTGAGGCAGGGTGAAGATCAGGTCTGCATCGGGCGAGGCCGCATACTGCGTCGTGCCGCCGCGCCGCTGGCTGAGGTAGTAGACGACCGTGCGGGTGGGCGCGTCGGAGGAACCCGGCTGGGTCACATCGGCCTCCAGGCGGAAGTCCCACGGGATGACCGTCTCGGCGTCGAGCTGGAAGGGCTTCTGGAAGCCGCGGCGCAGGTAGCTGCGCACCTCGAAGCTGCGGAACTGGTTGCGCAGGGTCTCGATCAAGGTGCGGTCGGGCTCGTCCTCGAGCACCTCGAGCGCCTGCCAGCTGGCGGCGTCACCCAGCTCGCGTTCGAAGACTACGGCGTCGTTGGCGTCCTGGACGAGGCGCATGCGGCGGATTTCGACCGATGCCGGCAACTGCTGCACCGTGCGGTCGCGGTAGTGCAGGGGCGAAAGTGGCAGCGTGTAGAGGATGGAGGGGCGCACCTGATAGACGGTGGCGGCCTGATTGGTCTGCGCGTAAATGACGTTGCGGTCGTCGGCCAGGGTGCCGAGGCGCAGCACGAGCGGTTCTTCCTGCCCTTCGCGGCGGAGGGTGACGATGCGTTGCGGTTGCTGGAGCCCGAAGCGTTGCAGATCGGCTTCGGCCGGTGCGTCGGTCACAAACGATACGGCTTCGAGTTCTTCCAGGGCGTCGATCACGTCGGCCAGAATCTCGGGGTCTGCCGGGGAGGATTGGAGTCCGTCGACGGGCTGGTCGAAGAGGACCTGCCACGTGCCGTTTTCAAGCTTCTGCAGCGTCGTCTTCTGCTCGTCGAGGCGGATTTCGACGGTATTGAGGTTGCGCGGCTCGAAGGTAAAGAGGCGCTTTTGCCGCAGCGATTCCTGAGCGCTGGCCACGAGGTCGAAGGTATCGGCCTGCACGGTGAAGACGGCCTCGCGGTCTTCGAGCTTGGCAAAGCGGCGCTTGGGCAGGGTTTCTCCCGGCACTTCGTTGCCGATCAGCAGGCTCTGGTTGCGCTGGGCGCTTTCGAGCGCGATGCGCAGCTCGGGATTGTCCAGCCCCTGCTCGCTCAGGCGCGCCGGCACAAAGTCGACCGCCTGCATCTGGTACAGGGCCTCGATCGCGCGGCGCACCGCCACTTCCTCGGCGGGGGCCTGCACGGGCGCTTCCAGCATCCATTCGCCCTGTTGGGCGCGCAAACGCACGCGGATGCCGTTCTGCTGAATGCTCAGCAGGCGCACTTCGGAGGGGTGGATCTGTAAAACGCGGTGGTCGACCAGGCTGTCGAGGTCGAGGAAGAGGCTGGCGAGCAGCTGGCGGTCGACGACCAGGACCTCATCTTCCCCCGAGATCTGCAGGTAGAGCTTGGCGCCCAGTTCGGTCGGCGAGCCGATGTGCAGCTCGATCTGATCGTTGGGAGTGGTCAGGGTCAGCGTGGCGCGGGCGGGCTCGAGGCCGTATTCACTGAGGCTGCGTCCGCTAGACTCGAGCTCGTGCAGAGAAAAGCGCGTCTCCCAGCGCAGGTGCAGCAACTGGTCCAGCAGGCGTTCGAGCGCGAAGCGGTTGGCCGGCCAGTTGACGGGGCTGTCGACCCACCAGCTGCGGTCGCGCTCGCTCAGGGCCCAGGTTTCTTCGGCCTGCTCGCCGCTCAGCTCCAGGCGGTCGAGCTGTTCGATGAAGCCCACCGGCAGCACGCGTCGATGGATCGACTCGGCGGAGACGACTTCACCCCGCTGCTCGAGCAGCAGGATGGTGGAGAGCACCACCACGTTGGCGATCAGGAGAAAAATGGTCAGGCGGAAACGCATGGGAGGGCTAGATGCGGCGCAGCCAGTAGAAGATGAAACCCACCAGGCCGACAGTGCCGGGCACGAGCAGGAAGTAAAGGGCCAGCTCCTTCAGCTCGCCACGGCTGGCGGTCAGCCGGTAGGAGTCGACAGGGCGAGGCGGGATGGCGAGGAACTGGTCGCGGTTGAGCAGCCAGTTGATCGTTTGCAGCAGCAGCGCCTGATTGCCCGGTGCGCTCATGCGCTGATTGGCAAAGAGTTCGCCGCAGCCAAAGACGACCAGGCGCCCCCCGGGGATGTTGATCTGCAGCTGCGAAGAGGTGCGGCGCTCGGCGGCGACGGCCAAGGGCACCGGGCCGGGCAAGTCCACGCCCTCGTTGTAGCGGGGTGGCCCGGGTGCACGATAAGCGCGCTCGCCCCAGCTGGTGGCGGAGCTGGCCATGAGGTTGGTCACGGTCAGGCGCTCGTCACCCAGGGGTTGGCCGGACGCGCGGGCGGGCCGGCTGAGGCCGCCCACGACGTAGACTTCGTTCTTGATGTGAAATTCGGTGATGGGGTGCTCGCCAAACTGGCGCACGAGGTAGCTGCCGGAGTCGACGAGGAAGTCGCGGCTCTCCTCCAGCACCAGCATGTCGTCGAGGCGCACGCCCCAGTTGGCCATCAGCTCGTCGAGGCCGTATTCGCGCCCCGGGCCCAGGAGCAGGATCACGCGCCCCGCCTGATCGTCGAGGTAGCGGCGCAGCTTCTCCTGCTCCGCGCGGGAGAAGGGGCCGCGGGGGCCTGCGACAATCACGACATCCGCAGTGTCCGGCACCTTTTCCACCTGGGTCAGATCCAGCGGACTGAGGGCGAAGTTGCGTTCGCGCAGCGCTCCAGAGACCACGGAGAGGCCGCGGCTGGGGCTGACGTCGTCTAGCTGCATCTCGTCGTGCCCGGAGGTGAAGTAGATCGTGGGTTGGCGCGGCGCGGTGACTTCGAGGATGGCACTGGTCAGCGCTTGCTCGCCCTTGAAGGCGGTCGGGTTTTCTTCGCGGTCGAACTCCACGAGGTCGGGCGGCAGCAGGATGCGCTGGCGCTGATCGGAGGCCACGAGGATGGCGTCGGGCTGCTGCAGACCGTAGCGCTGCCGCAGTTCTTCTGCGCGCCCGAGGTCCTGAAAGATGTTGACGAACTCGACTTCGACGTCGTTGGGCCCGAGCCGGGCGGCCTCCTGATATTCGCGCAGCAGGCCCTCGAGGTAGGTCTTGATGCGGTCGCTGCCGGTCTCGGCGTTGCCGGTAAAGGTGACGATGACCTGCACAGGGTTTTCGAGCTCGCGCAGGTAGGCGCGCGTCTCGGGCGAGAGCGCGTAGAGGTGCTGCTGGCTCAGGTCCTGCCGGTAGTAGTGGTGCATGGCCAGGTAGTTGACGCTCGCGAGCAGCGTCAGCAGCAGCACCGTCTGGATCAGCCGGTTGGTCCGGCGGCCCAGGTTGTTGAGGCGAAACTGGTCGAGGGCGGGCATGCTACACTTTGCTTTCCACGACGAGCACGGCGAGGCCCAGCACCATCAGCGTGCTGCTGAGGTAGTAGACCACGGGGCGGGTATCGATGACGCCGCGCACGAAGTCGTCGAAGTGATAGGTGACCTGCAGGTAGGCGAGGAATTCCTCCGGCACGAGCAGGTTGAGGTCGGGCGCGAATCCGGTGTTCTGGATCACCGGCACCCCGACGAGCAGGATAAAGATGATGCTGAAACACAGCATGCCGGCCACGAGTTGCGTGCGGGTGAGGCTGCTGCTGAAAATGCCGACCGCCACAAAGAGCGCACCCGAAAGGGCTATGAAGGCATAACCGCCGATGAGCGGGCCGGGCTCGAGCAGGCGCTGGGTCACATCCGGCTGGTCGAAGTACTGCACCGTGATGAGGGGGAAGGACAGCGAGAGCGCCCAGACGAAAATATAGAAGCCGTAGGCGGCGATAAATTTGGAGAACACCACCTCCGACGCGGTGGCGGGCGTCGCCAGCAGGGTCTGCAAGGTGCCCAGGCGCCGTTCTTCCGCCACGCTGCGCATAGTGAGCAGGGGCACGAAGATCAGGGCGGGGACAAAGAAGAAGCCGAAAAAGAGGGTGGCGGGCGCGGCCTCCTGCTCTTGCGCCGAGAGGTCGAAGAGCACGACGCAGTACCACGTGCCCATGACGAGCAGGGTGAGCACCGCGGCCACATAGGTTGCCGCGCTGGCGTAGAGGTTGCGCGCCTCGTAGTGGATGAGCGTCAGCAGTCTTCGCATCAGGCGTCGGCGGTGGTGTTGGAGGCGGAGGATTCGACATCCCAGCTGCGGCGGGTGGCAGCGAGGAAGATGTCTTCCAGGCGGGCGCGGCGTTCGCGCCATTCGCGCACCGTCAGCTCCGGGGAGGTCTGCAGTTGGCGCAAGACGTCTTCGGCGGGCAGATTGGTTTCATCCGTCTCCAGCGTGACTTGTTGCCAATCGTCTTCCAGATCTTCCCATTGGGTGATCTGCATGGTGGGGAAGTGTGCTTGCAGCACGGCTTCGAGGGCTTCGCGGGAGCCTTTGCAGACAACCTCGAAGGTCTCTCCGCGGATAAATTCGTGGCGCAGCTCGGGCAGGGTGCCGGCGGCGACGAGGTGGCCCTGATTGATGATGAGCACGCGGTCGCAGGAGACCTCGACCTCGGCCAGGATGTGGCTGGAGAGAATGACGGTCGTCTTGCCGCGCAGTTGCTCGATCAGGCGGCGGATCAGCAGGATCTGGTGCGGGTCGAGGCCGATCGTCGGCTCGTCGAGGATCGTCACTGCCGGCTGGGCCAGGACGGCTTCGGCAATACCGACGCGCTGTCGCAGGCCCTTGGAGAGCTGGCCGATCAGCCGGCGGCTGTGCTTGCGGTGCAGGTCGCACCATTCGAGGGACTGGCTCACCTGGGTGCGCAGGCGCTTGCCGTGCAGGCCCTTCAGCCGACCGCGGAAGCGCAGGTAGTCCTTCACCCGCAGGTCTTCGGGCAAGGGGTTGTTCTCCGGCATGTAGCCAAGACGTTCCTGCACCCGCTGGGGCTCGCGCGCGACGGAGATGCCGTCGACGAACGCCTCCCCTGCATCCGCCCGGATCAGGCCGGTGAGGATGCGCATGGTGGTGCTCTTGCCGGCTCCGTTGGGCCCCAGGAAGCCGACCACTTCGCCCGGGCGGACGGCAAAGCTAAGCTCGTGGAGGACCTTGGCGCGGCCGTAGGTCTTGGTCAGGCCGGCGGCCTCGATACTAAACTCACGCGTCGACTTTGCCATCGCAAACTACCAGCAAGCTGGCAGGTGCGACGCCCGGTGTAAAGAGAGGATAACAGGTTGCTGTGGCCCTCTTTACTTGGGGTCGAGGCCGTTGGCGGGCTCCGCCGCGCGTTGCTGGGCCCAGGCGGAGGTCCCGATAGTGACTTCACCCGAGTTGACCGTAATCTGCTGTTCGTTGTCGAGGTTGACTTTCAGGGCGCCGCGTTCGTCGATGCCGCCGGCTACCCCCTCAATCATCTTGCCGCGGTATTCGGCCCGGATCACACGTTGGTCAAAGGCGTCGTATTGCTGCCACAATTCCAGCATTTGCGGTAGGTGGCGGCTTTCGATGAAGCTCTGGTAGGCGTCGGTGCAGCGTTTGATCAGATCGGCCGCCAGGTTGTTGATACTCAGCACACTCGGGGCGTGTTCACTGAGGGTCGTCGCAATTTCGGCCACCTCGAGCGGCCATTCGCTCAGTTTGCCGGAGACGTTGAGCCCCAGGCCGAAGACGAGGTCGCGCGTGCGGTCGGCGTCGATCCGGGCTTCCGTGAGCATCCCGGCGACCTTGCGGTTGTTGATGATGAGGTCGTTGGGCCACTTGATCTGCACGGGCAGTTGGTGCACTTCGCGCAAGTAGTGGCAGACCGTGAGCCCCAGCCAGATCGTGATCGCCTGCATGCGGGCGTGATTGGTCTCGGGGCGGAAAGCGAAACTGATGTAGAGATTGCCCTCGTCGGGGCTGTACCAGCGGCGCCCCAAACGGCCACGTCCCCGCGTTTGCGAGCCCGAAACCACGACAAACGGGGCAGTCTGACCGTTGGCGAGACGACGCTCCGCCTCACTGTTGGTGCTGTCGAGCGTCTCGTGGAAAAAGACCGGAACCTGGGATTCTGCCGACGCCAGATAAGCCAGCAGCAACGGCTCATTGAGGCGGCGCGGCTCTTCCATCAGGCGGTAGCCACGATGGCGGACGGCTTCGACCACAAAGCCGCTTTCCCGCAACTTTTCGAGCCGGGCCCACACGCCGACACGCGAGATGCCGAGTTGCTGCGCCAGATCGTTGCCCGAGACAAAATCGTCTTTGGCGGTGAGCAGGGATTGGAGGATGGTAACGTCGGTCTGTGACATGTGGAGGCGGAAAGGTTCTTTTCTACATGGTAAATCGTAACATAGGTGGATTACCTTAGAAAAAACGTAGGGGTAGGGCGCAATTAATCTGACGATATTAAGAGAAAAATTATCAAATCAAGTGCATAAAACGGATAGGTAAGGTCAACACTTTAGCGGAAAATGCTTACTTCCAGTCCAATCCTATATCTTTCCATCGGCTCTGATGCACAGTAGCTCCAGTCGAAACGAAATCTAATTTCAACTGGGCTAGTTCTTTCATGCGCTCGAGGGTGATGCCGCCGCTGGCTTCGGTGGCCGCTCGGCCGCCGATCAGCGTAATGGCTTCCCGCAGTTCGGGCGTTGAAAAATTGTCCAGCAGGAACCAGTGGGCCCCTGCTTCGAGCGCGGGCGGGATCTGTTCGAGGCGGTCCACCTCCACCTGGATCAGCAGGTCCGGATAGCGTTCACGGGCGGTTCGGACGAAGTCGACCAGTGACTTGCCCTGCGTCGCGCCGGTGGCGGCGAGGTGGTTATCCTTGAGCATCACCCGGTCGAAGAGCCCGATCCGGTGGTTCCAGCCGCCCCCGCAGGCCACGGCATACTTTTCCAGCAGTCGATAGCCGGGGGTGGTCTTGCGGGTGTCGAGCAGGCGCACCGGCGTCGTGCCCATCGCCTGCACGTAGGTGTGGGTTTCGGTGGCGACCCCGGCGAGCTTTTGCAGGAAGTTGAGCAGCACCCGTTCGAGCTGCAGGATGTCGCGGGAAGAGCCGCTGATGCGCCCGATCTCCGTGCCGCGGGTGGCGAGGGTGCCGTCCTCGACCGCTGGCGTCCACTGGCAGTCGGCCCCGTAGGCTTCAATGACGAGGGGGACGAGTTGGAGACCCGCGACGACAAGCTCCTCGCGTGCGACCGCGGCGAAAGAGCCTTGGGTGGAGCGCGGCAGCAGCGCACTCGTCACGTCAAAGCGGTAAGGGACCGCCCGTTCGAGGCCCGCGGCCGCCAGATCTTCGTCTCGCGCCCGTTCGATGAGCGCTTGCAGGTGGGGCGTCTGCAGTTCTTCCCACGTGAGCTTTTGACTCCAACGTTCGCCATAACCAGCAGTCATGCCGCCGGTAATAAAGCCTTACCGCTCGGGAAGGCGAGTCTGAACGCCGGGCTGGAGTGTGGGTACCGCTATTCGCGGATCTGGCCTTCGCCGACGATCTGGTATTTGTAGGTCGTCAATTCGTTGAGCCCCATCGGGCCGCGCGCGTGCAGCTTGTCGGTCGATATGCCGATCTCTGCGCCGAGGCCGAATTCGTAACCGTCGGTGAAGCGGGTGGAGACGTTCCAGTAGCACGTGGCGGAGTCGACGCCTTCGAGGAAGCGCTGGGCCGTGGCGACGTCGCCCGTCACGATGGCGTCGCTGTGGCTCGAGCCGTAGGTGTTGACGAATGCCACTGCCTCGTCGGCGCTGTCGACGGTCTTTACCGCCAGGATGAGGTCGAGGTATTCCTCGTGGTAATCCAGCTCGGGGTTGACCGGCGTATAGAGGATGCCGGCCTTTTCCAGCGCCTGGCCGGAGGCTTCGTCGCAACGCAGCTCCACGCCGGCGTCGGTCAGGGCGCGCGCGATCTGCAGCCAGCCCGTGTCGAGGGTCTTGCGGTGCAGGATCAGGTTTTCCGCGGCATTGCACACGCTGGGACGCTGGCACTTGGCGTTGACGACGATGCGGGTAGCCATCTCGGCGTCAGCCGCGGCATCGACATACACGTTGCACACGCCCTTGTAGTGCTTGATCACGGGCATGCGGGCGTTTTCCGCCGTGAAGCGGATGAGGGCCTCGCCGCCGCGGGGGATAATGCAGTGGATATAATCGTCGAGCTTCAGCAGGATGTTCAGCGCCGCACGATCGGTCGTGGGCACGATCTGGACCGCGTGGGGCGTCACGCCGTGCTGCTGCAGCGCTTCGTGGATCAGCTCCGCGAGCGCGTTGTTGCTGTAAAAGGCTTCCTTGCCGCCGCGCAGGATCGTGGCGTTACCGCTCTTGAGGCAGAGCGCGGCGCAGTCGATCGTCACGTTGGGGCGCGACTCGTAAATAATGCCGATCACGCCGATGGGCACCGAGACCTTCTTGATCGTGAAGCCTTGGGGGTGCTGATGGCTCTCCATCTCGCGTCCCACGGGGTCGGGCAGTTCGGCGACCTCGCGCACGCCCTGGGCCATGCCGGCGATGCGCTTGGGCGTCAGCTCCAGACGGTCGAGCAGGGGCTTGCTCAGGCCGTTGGCAGCGCCGGCTTCGAGGTCTTTGGCGTTGGCTTCGCGCAGGCTGTCTTCGCGTTCCTCGATGAGTTTGGCGAGGGTCAGCAGCACGGCATCCTTGGTCGCACGCGGCAGCGTGGCCAAGCTGAGGGAGGCGGCGTGGGCCTGCTGTGCCAGTTGCTGGATCGTGGACTCGAGGGATACTTCGGCTACGGACATGATCCCCCTAGTCAACGAGTGGCAGGCCGGAGAGTCAAGCCGCAGGCGGAGAGCCGGACCTGGGCAAAAAGAAACCCCGCACGGCTGGAGCAGTGCGAGGTCTCGAAAGGTGTGATGAAGCCAATGCCCGCTAGGCGGTGACCTTGACGGCCTTGAGGCGTTCGTGCACTTCCGGCCAGGCGTCCTTGGGCAGGTGCGGACCGAGGTGTTGCACGATGGCGGAACCGAGGATCGCGCCGTACTGGCCGGCCACTTCCAGGGATTCGCCATTGAGCCAGCCGTAGAGGAAGCCCGCAGCCCAGATGTCGCCTGCGCCCGTGGTGTCCACCGGCTTGGAGACGACATCGGTCGTCACGTGGACGACGTTCTTGCCTTCGGCGAGGTAGGCGCCTTCCTTGCCGGCCTTGACGATGCCGATGCGGCTCATCTTGGCCAGTTCGAGGGCCATCTCGGCGTGGCTCATGCCGTCGCCAAAGAAGGCTTCGGCCTCCTCTTCGTTGGCGAGTGCCACGTCGATGTAGTGCTGCAGTGTGCGCGGGAGCGTTTCCTTGGCGGCACGGACGACTTCAAAGGAAGCGAGGTCGAGGCTGATCGTGCAGCCGGCGCGGTGAGCGCTGAGCAGCACGGACTCGAGCAAGTCCGGATTGAAGGCGAGATAGCCCTCCACGTGAGCGTGGCGGCAGCCGGCGAAGTCCAGCGGCGAAACGTCGGCCGGGTCGAGCGTCGCGGCGGCGCCGAGGTGCGTGCGCATGGTGCGCTCGCCATCGGGCGTGACCATCGAGATGCAACGGCCATTGGAGATGCGACCAACCTTGAAGCGCTCGTCGTTACCGCCCGCGCCGCGGAAGCATTCGCGGTAGAAGTCGCCGATGGCGTCGGGGCCGATCTTGCCGAGGAAGGTGGTGCGCACACCCAGCAAAGCGCAGGTATACGCGGTGTTGCCAGAGGAGCCTCCGGGCATGTCGGATCCCTTGGGCAGTGCCTTCAGGAGGTCTTCCATGCCTTCTTCGTCGATCAGCACCATTCCGCCTTTTTCGGCTTGGCGGGAGCTGAGGAAGGCGTCGTCAATATGGACCAGCGTATCGACCACAGGGGAGCCGACGCCGATCAGATCAAATTCGTATTGCTTCTCTTGTTCCATATCTAGGTTGATGACTATTCCGCAATCACCAGGCTCGTGACCAGCAGCGGTTCGTCATCGACCTCAATCAGAATCTGGTAGTTACCGGGGGTTTCGAACTTCAGGTTCTGCATCTGGTTGATCAGGTTGATCTGCTGCTGGGGTCCGGGCGATTCAAACTCGCGCTCAACGAGCTTCTCGAGCTTGTCCATCTCCAAGCCCATGGAGATGCGGAGTTGGTGTTTACCTTCAGCGACATCGCCGATGGTCAGGAACCACATCATGCGCGGGTGTGTCGCCGGAAATTGCCGGGAGCGCACCGCCGAAAAGCAACCGAGCAAGAAGGTCTTGCCCGTCGACGGATCGACGTGAACGTTGTCACAGATGTGCCACGCTAGGAGTTGGGGAACGGATGCCATTGCGCTGACGCTAGGGCCGAAAGGGCCTCTGGCAACGGTAAAATACGGTTCGTGAGCGCCCTGGTTTAGTACCGCCTCATAAAATCTCCTCCAGGCGAGACCGAGGGGGTGCTTCTGCCTTTTTCGCCACAAGGCCGAAAATGCGGTTGCCTCATGCACCCCCGCCCGCCTTAGATTTGAGTTTTTGAGTAGCACTGCCGACGTACTGCCGCTTTCGGGCGGCCCGACTGTTTCTGGATCATGACCAAGTATATTTTCGTCACCGGTGGCGTGGTTTCCTCCCTGGGCAAGGGGCTTACGGCTGCGGCGCTCGGCGCCTTGCTGGAGCAGCGGGGGCTGCGCGTGAAGCTGCAGAAGTTCGACCCCTACCTGAATGTCGACCCGGGCACCATGAACCCCTTCCAGCACGGAGAGGTGTATGTGCTCGACGACGGTTCGGAGACCGACCTCGACCTGGGCCACTACGAGCGCTTCACCAGTGGCAAGCTCTCGCGTCACAACAACCTGACCTCTGGCCAGATTTACGACACGATCATCAAGCGCGAACGGCGGGGCGACTTCCTCGGCCAGACGATCCAGGTGATCCCGCACGTGACCAACGAGATCAAGGAGCGCTTCGATCCGCAGGATGAAGATGTCGACATCTGCATCACCGAGATCGGCGGCACGGTGGGGGACATCGAAGGCCTGCCCTTCATGGAGGCGATCCGCCAGTTCATGCTCGATAAGGGGCGCGACAACGTCGTGATCATCCACGTGACGCTCGTGCCTTACCTCGCGGCGGCGGGCGAGCTGAAGACCAAGCCGACCCAGATGAGTGTGGCCAAGCTGCGCGAGATCGGTATTCAGCCGGACATTCTCGTCTGCCGCACGGAAAAACCGCTGGCCCGCGACCTGCGCCAGAAGCTCAGCCTGTTTTGCAACGTGCCGGTCAAGGCCGTGATCGAAGAGCGCGACGTCGAGACCTCGATCTACGAAGTGCCGCTGATGCTCGAAAACGAGGGCGTCGACCAACTCGTGCTGGACCAGTTGCAACTGGGCGACCGCGAGGTGAAGGAAGACGCGTGGCCCGAAGTGGTGCGCATCCTCAAATACCCGAAGCACCGCGTCGACATCGCGGTGGTCGGTAAATACATCGAGCTGCAGGACGCCTACAAGAGCGTTTACGAGTCCATCACCCACGGGGGCATCGCCCACGACTGTGCGGTCGAGATCCACCGCCTCGACTCCGAGCACCTGGAGGCGCGCGACGCCGTGGCCGAGCTGGCCAAGTATGACGGCCTGCTGGTGCCCGGCGGCTTCGGCTCTCGCGGCATCGAAGGCAAGATTCAGGCGGCCCGTTTTGCCCGTGAGCAGCGCATCCCCTACTTTGGCCTTTGCCTCGGCATGCAGATCGCGGTGATCGAATATGCCCGCCACGTGGCCGGTTTGGAAGGGGCCAACAGCACGGAGTTCGACCCGAATACGCCGCACCCGGTGATCAACCTGATGGAAGACCAGCGCGAGGTGCAGGAGAAGGGTGCGACCATGCGCCTGGGCGCCTACGACTGCGAACTGATCGACGGCAGCTGGTCACGCGCGGCCTACAGCAAGCAAAACGTCTCCGAACGCCATCGGCACCGTTACGAGTTCAACAACCAATATCGGGATGCGTTGAAGGAAGCCGGCCTGCGGCTCGCGGGCGTCAACCCGCAGCGCGACCTGGTGGAGATTGTCGAAAACCCGGACCATCCCTGGTTTGTTGGTGTGCAATTCCACCCGGAATTCCAGTCCAAGCCGCGCCAGCCGCACCCGCTCTTCGCCGCTTTCATCAAGGCTTCGCTCGAGCGCCGCAAGGCCCACCGCTAATAGCGGGAGCCGAGCCAGAGAACCTTTTCGAAGCTGAGGCCCTCAGGCCTCAGCTTTTTCGTTGTCGGTTGAATCATTCGTGCCACGCCCAACGCCAACTTTGCGGCGCTCCCAGCTGACGGCGATGACAACATGTTGATGGTTGGGGGTGAAGGCTTTGAATTTGCCGCAGTGCCCGAGCCGTTGCTCTACGCAGCGCTAGCCGGCCTGGCGGTGGTTGCGTGGAAGATCCTTCAGTAGCGGCTGCGGGGTTGTCAGCTCCGCGAGATTGCGTAACCTGCCGGCATGACCGGTGATGATTTGTTTCTGTCCAGTCGCGGGCCACGCCTCGCGCTCGGTTGCATGCACTTTGGCGGCACGTGGGAGCGTGGTTCCGAGATTTCGGATGAGGCGCGACGACGAGCGCGTGAAGCACTGGAGGCGGCGCTGGAGATCGGGATCGATTTTTTCGACCACGCCAACGTCTATTGCTGGGGGCGCAGTGAGCGCCTGTTCGGCGAGTTGGCGCAGGAGATGGGCCTGAAGCGCGAGGATTACGTGCTGCAGAGCAAGGTGGGGATCCGCTACAAGGGCGATCCGACCCCCACGGCGCCCAAGCGTTACGAGTTTTCCTATGCGCACATCATGGAGCAGGTGGAGGGCTCGCTCGAGCGCTTGCAGACGGATTACCTCGACTGCCTGCTGCTGCACCGTCCGGACATTCTGATGGAGGTTGAGGAGATTGCGCAGGCGTTTAATGAGCTGCAGGCCGCGGGCAAGGTGCGGCACTTTGGCGTTTCCAATCACACGCCGTGGCAGCTGATGCGCCTGGAGGCGGGGCTGGAGCAGCCGCTCGAAGCGAATCAGGTCGAGCTCAACTTGTTGAAGAGCTCGCTCTTCGATGCCTCGATCGTGGCGGGTGAAGATCGCGAGCCGATGCCGGCCACGGTGGCCAGTGGCACGCTCGATTACCACCAGCTGAAGGGCATTCGCACGCAGGCGTGGGCTCCTTTGGCCTACGGGTACCTGTCCGGTCGCCCGATCGGCCAGGAGTTCAAGTTTGAGGATACGGCCGCCGCGAAGCAGCGCATCGCAGATACGTCGGTACTGGTGAGCGAGCTGGCGGAGAAATACGGCGTCTCCCGCGAGGGCATTGTGATCGGCTGGGTGCTGCGGCATCCAGCCAAGATCCTGCCGATCATCGGCACGCGTGACCCGGGCCGACTGAAGGCGTGCGCAGAGGCGACGCAGGTGACGCTGGAGCGCGAAGACTGGTACCGCTTGTATAACGCGGGACGCGGTCAGGAACTCCCTTAGTCGCCGGTTTTAGCGTTGCTATTAGCGCATGAAAAAGCCCTGTCGGTTTCGGCAGGGCTTAAGTGTTTCTAATGGTCTCCGCGGTCGCGTTATTCGCCGGCGGTCTCGTGTTCGGCGTTGGTGATGGCCTGGGCACTCGCAATGGTGGCCACCAGGTAGGTGGCGAGGCCGGCAAACAGCACCTGACCGAGCGCCAGGGGCTCGACCGGGGTACCATTGGCGATGGGGAGCGCAAGGTTGACGCCCGCAGTCACGCCACCGACGAGCAAGGCGGAGACAAAGCTGCGCACGATGACGGGCTTGCTGCTGGCCGCCTGGGAAAAGGTGATGGGGTTGCGTTCGCGCTCGGCCTGCTGGTTGACCTTCTTGAAGTAGCGGCGCAGGGCGGCCTTGGATTTGCTGGAGCCGTCGCTGAGTTTGGCCACGGCTTCCAGGCCCATCTCGATCTGGGTCCGATTGTGGCTGATCGGGTCCGTCAGGCTGTGGATGTGCTGGCTGAGGGCCTTGAATTGCTCGATCAGGCGGCTATTGGCATCGTAGTCGCCCTTCAGGTTTTCGACGTGGCCGCGGACTTCGCTGATGCGCAGGCGGAGGTCTTCGGAGGCCTCCTGGGCGAGTTGGGTGTCCTCGTAGACGAGCAGCACGGTCTCGTGCAGGCTGTCGATGTCCTTGGTCGTGTCGCTGATGATCGCCTGGATCTTGGAGGGATTGGTGAGGGAGGTGTTGTCGTCCTCGCCCTCGTCGGTGCCAAACATGTGCACATTGGTGCTGCTGCCTTCGCCGGCAGTGTCAGCGGGCCCGCCGAGCTCGCCGCTGGAGGTTACGGCGTCCTGCAGGTGGTCCAGGATGTTGATGATCTGCCGCAGGTTTTCCTGCAGGTTCTCCACCAGCATGGAGAAGTTCTGGACCTGGCTGGACACCTTTTCGGTCAGGGAGACGATCCCTTCGAACTTGGCGCTGCTCTCGACGATGAGCATGTCCACTGTGCCGCTCGAGTCCTGGATGCGTTCGGCCTTGTCGAGGATCTGTTCGGCCTCTTCCAGAAGTTTTTCCGCTGTGACCACGAAGTCGTCCATCAGGCCCTGTTGCTGGCGGGCGGACTGCTGGGCCGTGTCGATGGCCGAGATAGCGTCGGTAATCGTCGGCTGTGGAGTGACGGGGGACGTGCTGGACAACATTGTTGGCGCAGGTGCTGGCGGTTGAATGACTGAGGGCAGTCAACAAGTTTTTATTGAAGAAGGCAAGACTCTATACCACTCCCGACCCAGGTAAACTGCACATGGTCCTCGGCGTTGGGGGTGGCCTGTGCGGCCGTTTGGTCTCGGAAGGGGAGCGCGGGCATGCTTTTGTGAAGCGCAACGCGGTTCAATCTTTCCACCCGCCAATCTCGAGCTTCTCCCGCTTTTGGCTTGGGGTTAACCCCACACATACTTGCATTTGCCGGGGCGGTTCAAGCTTAAGATGAGTCAGCCCACAAAATTACCGGAAAAATTACTCATAAGAATTGCTTAACATGCAGGGATAAATGAGTTATAAGCCGGATTGAAGGGTCATTCAGGGGCCAATAAGCTTTACTGTCAGAGCACCCTTCATTAGCACAGAAGACTGAATTTCGACTGCAATAGCTTCTAATTACCGCTTTCCATGAGTTCGTTGGTTAAGAAATACCTCATGGCCCTGACTGGTTTTGTACTGGTAGGCTTCGTTTGTGGCCACATGCTGGGTAACCTGCAGATGTTTCTGCACCCGGATTGGATTAACGAATACGCCTATAAGCTCCAGCATCTCCCGTATGGCCTCCTTTGGGTTGTCCGCCTGGTCCTGTTGATCACGGTGATCGTCCACGTCGTGGTGGCGGTGCAACTGGTGCTGGAAAACCGCCGCGCCCGCGGCGGCGAGAACTACGCCGCCAAGGCGAAGCTCCAGGCAACCTTCGCGAGCAAGACGATGCGCTACACCGGCCTCGTGCTGCTGGCGTTCATCATCTTCCACATTCTGCACTTCACGGTGCAGAGCGTGCACCCCGAGTTCAAGGAGTTGCACACGGAGATCACCGGCACGGGCACCCTCTGGCACGTTTACGATCACCTGAAGCCGATGGGCCACACCAACCAGCACGACGTGTATGCGATGGTGGGCATCGGGTTCAGCCCGCACTTCTGGTACGTGCCCGCCTTCTACATCTTCTCCATGGCGCTGCTCTGCATGCACTTGACGCACGGCGTGGCCAGCATGTTCCAGAGCCTGGGCCTGCGTAACAGTGTGTGGACCCCGCGTCTGCGCAAGCTGGCCCTCGTGATCGGCTGGGTCGTGTTCCTCGGCTTCTCGAGCCTCCCGGTGGCGGGCCTGTTGCAGGCCTTCCCCCATCAGGATCATATCCAGGCCCAGTATGAGCACACCTTCGACGGTGGAGCCGCTCATTCCGACGCTGCCGCTCACAACCACTAATTTTGCAGGGACATCAAGCCATGAATCTCGATCCCAAAATTCCGGAAGGTCCGATCGCCCAGAAGTGGACCAACGCCAAATTTAAGTACAAGCTCGTCAACCCGGCCAACAAGCGCAAGTACCACATCATCGTGGTCGGCTCCGGCCTGGCGGGCGGTGCGGGCGCCGCAACCCTCGGCGAGTTGGGCTACAACGTCTCCTGCTTCTGCTATCAGGACAGCCCCCGCCGCGCCCACTCGATTGCCGCCCAGGGCGGTATCAACGCGGCCAAGAATTATCAGAATGACGGCGACTCCGTCTTCCGCCTCTTTTACGACACGGTGAAGGGCGGCGACTTCCGCAGTCGCGAGGCCAACGTCTACCGTCTGTCCGAAGTCAGCGCCAACATCATCGACCAGTGCGTGGCGCAAGGCGTGCCCTTCGCCCGCGAATACGGCGGTATGCTGGCCAATCGCTCCTTTGGGGGCGCGCAGGTCTCCCGCACGTTCTACGCCCGCGGTCAGACCGGTCAGCAGCTGCTGCTCGGCGCTTACCAGAGCCTGAGCCGCCAGATCGGCCTCGGCCAGGTGAAGATGTACAACCGCCACGAGATGCTCGACCTCGTGCGGGTGACGGGGCCGGACGGTGTCAGCCGCGCCAAGGGCATCATCACGCGCAACCTGGTAACGGGCAAGATCGAGCGTTGGGCCGCGGATGCGGTCGTGCTCGCCACGGGCGGCTATTCCAACGTCTTCTTCCTTTCCACCAACGCGGCGGGCTGTAACGTGACCGCCGCGTGGCGCGCCTACAAGCGCGGGGCCGGCTTTGCCAACCCGTGCTACACCCAGATCCACCCGACCTGCATCCCGCAGGAGGGCGAGCACCAGTCGAAGCTCACGCTCATGTCCGAGTCGCTGCGCAACGACGGTCGCGTCTGGGCGCCGAAGAGCCGCGAAGTGGCGGCCAAGCTCCGCCGCCGCGAGATCAAGCCGAGCGACGTGCCGGAGGAAGAACGCGACTATTACCTGGAGCGCAAATACCCGAGCTTCGGTAACCTGGCCCCGCGCGACATCTCCAGCCGTTCGGCCAAGGAAGCTTGCGACGACGGCCGTGGGGTGGCCCCGACCGGTTACGGTGTGTTCCTCGACTTCCGCGACGCGATCAAGCGCCTCGGCAAGCACACCATCGAGGAGCGCTACGGCAACCTCTTCGACATGTATGAGAACATCACCGGCACCAACGCCTACGAGGAGCCGATGATGATCTACCCTGCCCCCCACTATACGATGGGCGGCCTCTGGGTGGACTACAATCTCATGACCACGATCCCGGGCTGCTTCGCCACGGGCGAGGCCAACTTCTCCGACCACGGCGCGAACCGTCTGGGGGCTTCGGCCCTCATGCAGGGGCTCGCCGACGGTTACTTCGTCACGCCTTACGTGCTCGGCAACTACCTCGGCTCTAATCTGCCGATCGGTCGTGCAGGTGAGACGACGACCGAAGATGCCGGCTTTGAGGAAGCGGAGCAGTTCGTGCACTCCAAGATCGACCGCATGCTCTCCATCAAGGGCACCTCGAGCCCGCGCAGCCTGCACATCGAGCTCGGCAAGATCATGCTGGGCAAGTGCGGCATGGCGCGCAACAAGGAGGGCCTCAACGAGGCGATCCAGGAAATCCAGGCGCTGCGCCAGCGCTTCTGGCAAGACCTGAAGCTGCCCGGCGGCAAGAACGAGCTCAATGTCGAGCTGGAGCGGGCCGGCCGCGTGGCCGACCACCTCGAGTTTGGCGAGTTGATGTGCCGCGACGCCTTGGCCCGCGAGGAATCCTGCGGCGGTCACTTCCGCGAGGAATACCAGACGGAGGACGGCGAGGCGGTGCGCGATGACGAGCACTACAGCCACGCGGCGGTCTGGGAATACAAAGGCGAAGATCAGGTGCCCGAACGGCACGAGGAACACCTCGACTTCGAGAACGTGAAGCTCGGCGTCCGTAGCTACAAATAAGACATGGAAGCTGACGCCTTGGCAAAGATGCACGCGCAGGAGGCGAACCACTGGTGGTTCGTCGCCCGGCGGCGCATTATCGCGCGCATCCTGCGTCACGCGAAGTTGCCAGGGCAGGCCCGCATTCTCGAAGCCGGTTGCGGCACGGGTGGCAATCTCGAGATGCTCACGCGTTTTGGCGAAGTCAAGGCGTTCGAGCTCGAAGACGGTGCCCGCCAGGTCGCCACCAATCTCGGTCGCGCTCAGGAAATCCTGCCTGGGCGCCTGCCGGACGAGGTGCCGGTTGCCTGCGAGCAGTTCGATGCCGTGGTCGCCTTCGATGTGCTGGAGCATATCGAGGACGGTCAGGGCGCGATCAAGACGCTGACCGAGCGGGTCAAGCCCGGCGGCGTCTTCTGCCTCGCAGTGCCCGCCTTCATGTCTATGTGGAGCTACCACGACACGTGGAATCACCACTTCCGCCGCTATGAGGCTCCCGTGATGCCGTCACGGCTTCAGGCGGCTGGGTTGGTGCCGGAATGCTACACGTATTTCAACACTGCCCTCTTTCCGCTCATTGCCCTCATCCGCCGCCTGAAAAACCAGCAGGCCAAGCCGGGTGACGACCTTGCGCCGCCGCCGGCGCCGGTCAACATGTTGCTCAAGCAGCTCATTGGCAGTGAGAGCTGGTTCATGCCGCGCGTGCGCTTCCCCTTTGGGTTGTCGCTGCTCGTCCTGGCCCGGCGCCCGTTAAATGTCAGCGGTTCCAAGGCCGCCTAAGTTTTATTCATCTTTATCCACTCTTACATTCCAACCGACCGAGACCATGTCCGAAGGCACCATTTCCGTTAAGCTCAAGGTCTGGCGTCAGAAAAATGGCCAGGAAAGCGGCCATTTCGAAGACTACCAGATGGACGACGTGTCGACCTCGTCGTCGTTCCTTGAGATGCTCGACCTGCTGAACGAAAAGCTGATCGACGAAGACAAGGATCCTGTGGCGTTCGACCACGACTGCCGCGAAGGCATCTGTGGGATGTGCTCGTTGACGATCAACGGCATTCCCCACGGCAAGAACGCGCTCCAGACCACCTGCCAGCTGCACATGCGTAGCTTCCAGGACGGCGATACGATCACGATCGAGCCGTTCCGCGCCCACCCGTTCCCCGTCATCCGCGACCTCGCGGTAGACCGCACCTCGTTTGAGCGCATCATGCAATCGGGCGGCTACGTGACCCAGCGTATCGGTGCGGCGCAAGACGCCAATGCCCTGCCCATCGGCAAGGAAGTGGCCGACCGCGCGATGGACGCCGCCGCCTGCATCGGCTGTGGCGCCTGCGTGGCCGTCTGCCCCAACGCCAGCGCCATGCTGTTTACCTCCGCCAAGATGACGCAGCTCAACATGTTGCCGCAGGGCCGTCCCGAAAAGGACCGCCGCAGCCTCAACATGGTGGCGCAGATGGATGCGGAAGGCTTTGGCAATTGCACCAACATCGGTGAGTGCTCCGCCGCCTGCCCGAAGGGCATCAGCATGGACTTCATTGCCATGATGAACCGCGACTACGCCGTGGCCCGCGTGAAGAGCTTCTTCGGCGCCGCCTAGCGCAATCCGCAGTTTTTTCAAGCCCGCCTGAGCGGCTTCCCCTACGTTGGCGGAAGCCGCTTTTATTTTGGCAGATGATGCGCTATCAACGGGTTAGAGGATCTGCTTCAGTCGCTGTTTGGCGGCCGGGGTGGCCAGTCTCGAAAATTCTGCCACGTTAAGGCACGGTCGCCCCCTGGGCGGCGCGCCGTTTTTGATCCCTATCTCGTAACACCGCAGCTATGAAACATTGGCCCAAACCTTTCTTGAGCCTGACCGGCGCCCTGCTTTCGGCGCTGCTCTTCCTTGCCGGCTGTGCGCAACCGCAGCAATCCAGCGCACCGCAGGCCGAAACGCCCGCGCTGGGGCCGGACGGCAATCCGTTGCCCCGCACCCGGACCGTCGAGCAGGGCGGCAGCATCTACACGGAGTCGACGATCGCGTATCCCACCGGGATTCCGGAGACCAGCGTGCTGGTGGTCGAACAGACGTCACCGCAGGAAGTCATGGTCGGCGCGTCCTTCGATTACACGATTACCGTGCGCAACGTGAGCAACGCGCAATTGACGGACGTGACGCTGCGGGACGAGGTGGCTGGTTCCTTCGACCTGTCGCACACCTCCCCGGCGGCAGCCTCCACCGATGCGGGCACGATCGTCTGGCAACTGGGGGCGATCGAGCCCGGGCAGGCGCGGACCGTGACCGTGCACGGCTCCGCGGCAGAAGAAGGTACGCTGGATTCGTGCGTCACGGCTGGCTTCTCCAACGCCCTGTGTCAGTCGATCGAGGTCGTCCGCGCCGATGTGGAGCTCGCGAGCGGGGTGCCGCAAGACGCATTGCCCTGCGACCTCATCCCGCTGCACCTGAGCGTGACCAACAGCGGCACGAGCCGCCTCACCGGCGTGACGATCCAGGACGCGCTGCCGCCGGGGCTCTCGGCGACTCGTTTGAGCGGTGACGCCACGCGGGACTTTTCGCCCGGGAGCAACCAGCAGGTGACGATCGACGTGGGCACGCTCGAGGGCGGTGAGACGCGCAACTACACGCTGGAGGTCCGTGCCGACGGCTCGGGTGCTTACGAGAGCACCGCCTCGGTCACGACGGCCCAGGGCGCGGAGGCGGAGGACACGAGCAGCTTTGCGGTGGCGGCTCCCGAGTTGCAGGTCGCCTGTACGGCGCCGGAGCAGCGCTATATTGGTCGCCCGATCGAGGTGACGCTGACGGTGGACAATGTGGGTGAGGCCTCCACGCGGGATGGCATCATCGCCCTGCAGGTCCCGGCTGGCGCGACTTTCCTGGGGGCGACCGATGGGGGCACGCTCGAAAACGGCCGCATCGTGTGGAACGTCGGCAACTTCGTCTCGGGCGCGACCAAGGAGGTCGCGGCCACGTTTGCGACAAAAGAGGCGCGCACGCTGGAGTTTGTCGGCTCGGCTGAAGGCCTGTGCGTGGGGGCGGTTACCAGCCGCAGTAAGACGGAGGCCAGCGGTATTCCAGCGATCTCGCTCGAGGTGTTGGACCTGAACGACCCGGTCGAAGTCGGCTCCAACGTCACCTATGAAGTGAGGGTCCGCAACCAGGGCTCGGCCACCGCCACCAACGTGCGCGTGACGGCCGATCTGGAGGAATCGCAGCGCTTCGTCACCGCCGAGGGCGAGAGCGAGGTGGCGAGCGTCAACGGCCGGGCCGTAATCATGAAGCCGATCGAGGCGTTGGCGCCGGGGGGCGAGGCGGTCTGGCGCATCACCGTGCAGGCGCTGGAGCCCGACGATGTGCGGTTCCAGCTCACTCTGGAGAGCGACCAGATTACCCGCATCGTGCGCGAGACCGAGGCAACGCACCAGTATTAGGGGCGGCTTGAGGCCGGTTTGCGCTTCGCGGCCAGCTGCTTTTGCGGCTGGCCCTTTTTGTCGGTTGCCAGAGCGGCGCGGGCGCGCCAGCCTCCTGCCCATGCAGACTCAAGCCACCTGGGGCGGGCGTTTTTCCAGCGGCCCCGCCGAACTCATGCAGCATTTCAGCGAGTCCGTCAGCTTTGACCAGCGGCTGGCCCGGTTCGACATTCAAGGCAGCCAGGCGCACGCGCGCATGCTGGCGCACGTCGGCATCCTCACGACCGAAGAGGCCGACGCCATCGTGCAGGGCCTGGATGAGCTGAAGGCCGAGATCGAGGCCGGTAATTTTACCTGGGATCCGAAGCTCGAGGACGTGCACATGAACATCGAGCAGGCGCTGACCCAGCGGGTCCCGGCCGCGGCCAAGCTGCACACTGCGCGTAGCCGCAACGATCAGGTGGCGACCGACATGCGCCTGTGGTTCAAGTGGGCCACCCTGGAGGTGCTCCAGGACGTAAAGGCTTTCATGCGCGTGCTGCTCGACCAGGCCGAAGCCCACCAGGAGGTCTACATCCCGGGCTACACGCACCTGCAGCGAGCTCAGCCGGTTTCGCTGGCGCACCACCTTCTGGCCTATGTCGAGATGTTGGGCCGCGACCTCAAGCGTTTCGAGCGCGTACACGACGACGCCAACTGGTGCCCGCTGGGCTCGGGTGCGATCGCGGGTACGACGCTGCCGATCAACCGCGAGTTTACGGCGCGCGCGCTGGGCTTTGTCGATGCCGACGGCCGCGCCCGGGTGACGCGCAACAGCATGGACGCCGTGAGCGATCGCGACCTGTTCCTCGACTTTGCCCATGCCTGCGGCGTCTGCGGCCTCCACCTCTCGCGCTTGTCGGAAGACCTGATCCTCTGGAACAGCGCCGAGTTCGGCTTTGTGACGCTGCCGGATACCTTTACGACGGGCTCCAGCCTGATGCCGCAAAAGAAAAATCCCGACGCTGCCGAACTGGTGCGGGGCAAATCCGGGCGCTTGCATGGGCACGTGGCCGCGCTCTACACCATGGTGAAGGGCCTGCCGCTGACCTATAATCGCGACCTGCAAGAGGACAAGCCGCCGGTCTTCGACGCGCTCGACCAGACCCAGGCCTGCCTGCGTGTGCTCGGCGGCACCCTGCAGGGCATGCGGGCGCGGCCCGACCGTTGCGCCGCCGCGGTGGCCGATCCGGCGCTGCTGGCGACCGACCTCGTGGACTACCTCGTGCGCAAGGGCATCCCCTTCCGTCAGGCGCACCACGTGATCGGCGCACTCGTGGCCAAGGCGGAGGAAAAGGATGTAAAGCTGAACGAGCTGAGCGACGCCGACGTGCAGGGCATTCACGAAGCCTTTGCTCCCGACTGGCGCGAGGCTTTCAACGTCGAGCGCGCCATGCAGGCCCGCGAACGCCCCGGTATGCCCGGCCCGAAACAGGTGGCCGGCCAGATCGCCAACTGGCGCCAGCACCTGGCTTAAAGCGCGGATTCAGCACCAAGCCTCAGGCCGCATATCGCCGCCTCGGTGGCGAGTACCACCGGAACGCAGATCTCGCCGCTGCGCGCACCGGGAATGGTTGTCTGCCTTTCCATAAAATAAGCGGGCCTGGTCAGGGCCCGCTTTGGTTTTCTGGTTTGGTCTGTAGTCTTGGTCCTTAAAGGCTCAGGTCATGATGACTTGCTCGTCCTTCACGTCGCGACGGGGCACCGGCATCAGCGGTCGGCCGCGCAACCAGCGGAAGGCGTTCTTGGTCGCCCACTTGCAGTCCTCGAGGATCACGTAGAGCCCCGGCACCAGCAGGAGGGTGATGAAGGTGGCAAAGAGCACGCCGAAGGCAAGCGAAGTCGCCATGGGGATGAGGAACTGGGCTTGTAGACTACGCTCCAACAACATCGGTACAAGTCCAAAAAAGGTCGTGAGCGAGGTCAGCAGAATCGGTCGGAAACGTTGAGCGCCGGCATCGTGGGCCGCCTGCACGACGTCCTTGCCCTGTCGGCGCTCGTCGTTGACGAAGTCGACCAGCACGAGACTGTCGTTCACCACCACCCCGATGGCGGCGATGATCCCCATGAGCGACATCTGCGTGATAGGCTGAGGGGTGAGGTGCCAGCCGTCCCACGTCCCGGTGACGAAGTGGCCCCAGATGGCGCCGACGATGCCGAACGGGATGGCCGACATCACGATGAAGGGCTGGAAGTAGCTCTTGAAGGGGATGGCCAGCAGCACGTAGATCAGGAACAACACGAAAACGAGGCCGTTGGACAGCGCCTGGTTGGACTCGCGAGTGTCCTTGGCCTCACCCTCGAGCGAGCTGTAGACGCCGGGGTAGCGCTGGAGGATGCCGTCCACGTTTTCCTGCACCTCGGCGTTGAGCGTCGTCATGTTGGCGGCGCTCTTGTCCACATCGGCCGTCACGTTGATCACACGCTGGCGATCGTAGCGGCTGATGAGGGAAAAGCCGTGCCCGATCTCGGCCTCGGCCACCTCATCGAAGGGCACCTCGCTGCCGTCGTCGAGGCGGATGCGCAGGTTGTGCAGGGCGGCGATGCTCTCGCGGTCGGCGCGCGGGTAACGCACCATCACCTTGATCTCTTCGCGCCCGCGCAGGATGCGTTGGGCTTCGGCGCCGTAGAAGGCCTGCCGGACCTGGCGGCCCAGATCGGTCGTGGTGACGCCGAGCACTTCGCCGCGCGGTTTGACCTTCAGTTTGATCTCACGGCGGCCACTGGTGAAGCTGTCGGCGATGTCGTAGACGTTGGGCAGGGTGGCCAGCATGTCCTTGATCTCCTGGGCCGCCTGCTCCATCTGCTCGAAGTCTTCCCCGACAAGCTGAACGTTGATCGGGCTGGAGCTGCCGCCGCCGGTTTCACCCCGGAAGCTGAGCGTCTGCACGCCCGGCATCGGCCCCAGCTTTTCGCGCCAGCGATTGACGAGGTCCGGCGTGGAAATATCGCGCACCTCACTCTTGGTCAGCTCGATCGTGATCCGTCCCTGGCTCACGTTGTAGCGCGAGTTGAGGGCCGTGTTTTTGACCGGGTCCGCATAGCCTTCCTCCTCCACATCGGCGAGGACTTCGTCCCAGGCGTCCATCAGCTGATTGAGGCCGGCTACGGTGGTGGGCAGGGCCGTGCCGTCGGGATACTCGAGCGTCACGCGGATGAAGTCGCTCGGCACGCGCGGGAAGGGCTGGAAGCGCATGTGGCCGCCCATGATCATGCCGACGGTGATGAAGAGAATGCCCATAAACCCGGCGGCACTGGCGTAGCGGTGCTTGATCGCGAAATTGAGCACCGGCAGGTAAAAGCGGGAGACGAAGTGCTCGAGCCCGTCGGCCACCTTGCGTTGCAGGCGCTGCAGCCAGCCCATCTTGGCCCGTTCGCGCCCGCTGCCGATCTTGAGGGTCGAGAGGTGATAGGGCAGCACCAGCTTGCTCTGCACCAGCGAGAACGCCAGCGTGATGATGACGACGTAGGGGATGGGGCGGAACATGTCGCCCGCCCAGCCGGGGATGAAGAACACCGGCACGAAGGCCACCATGGTGGTCAACACCGCGAAGATGACCGGCACGGAAACGCGGTGCGCCCCCCGGACGGCCGCTGCCACCCGAGCTGGCTTGTCCGCCGGTTTGGACTTCTGATACTCGGTAAAGACGCTCTCGCCGACCACGATGGCGTCGTCCACCACGATCCCCAGCACGAGGATGAAGGCGAAGAGCGAGACCATGTTGATCGAGAGCCCCACGAAGGGCGCGATCATGATGGTGCCGAGGAAGGACACCGGGATGCCGAGCGCGACGTAGAAGGCCAGCATGGGCCGCAGGAACATCGTCAGCACGGCCATGACGAGGATCAGGCCCAGCAAGCCGTTCTTGACCATCATGTTGAGGCGGTCGCGCAGGTAAAAGGAGGAGTCGGTAAAGATCTCCAGCTGGATGCCCTCGGGGAACTTGTTGGCGTTGGCCTCCACGTAGTCGCGCGCCTTGTTGGCGATGTCGAGCGGGCTCTCGTTGCCGACTTCGAAGATTTCGACGAAGATGGCGGGCTGGCCGTTGAAGTAGCTGATCACGTCGTAGTCGGCAAAACCGTCGCGAATGTTGGCGATGTCACCCAGCTTGATCGAGGTGCCGTCGGCACGAGTCACGAGCGTGATGTCGGCAAATTCGTCGTGTCGGTAGGCCTGCCCGAGGGTGCGCAGCAACAGCTCGCCGCTGGGGGCCTTGACCGCGCCGCCCGGCACGTCGCGCGAGGCCGAATTGACGCGTGCGGCTACCTGCTCGAGCGTCAGCCCGTATTTGCGCAGGGTGGCTTCGTCGATTTCGATCGCGATTTCGTAGTCCCGCGCGCCCTGAAACTCGATCTGGCTGATGCCGGGCATGCGTAGCAAATCGTTGCGCACGTCTTCGGCCGCTTTGCGCAGGGTGCGCTCGTCCGTATCGCCGTAGATGGCCAGCTCGAGCACATCGCGGGTCCACATCTGTTCTTCCACCGTGGGGCGTTCGGCGTCGGCGGGGAAGGAGCTGATGGCGTCGACGCGCGTCTTCACGTCTTCCTTCAGCTTTTGCAGGTCGAAGCCGTCGCTGACGGTGACCGAGACGCGGCCGCCGCCCTCCCAGGCCATGGAGTTGATTTCCTTGATGCCCTCGAGGCCCTGGATGGCCTCCTCCACGCGCATCACGAGGCCTTCTTCGGCTTCGGAAGGCGTGGCGCCCGGGTAGGAGAGGTTGACCTGGATGGTGTCGGGGTCCTGCTCCGGAAACATCTCCATGTTGAGGGAGGGGATCGCAAAGATCCCTCCGACGAGCACGACGAACATGACGAGGTTGGCGGCTACCCCGTTGCGGGTAAACCAGTCCATCAGGCCGTTCATGCCTCACCCCCTTCGTTTTGGGGCGTGCTGTTGTCGGCGGTGTCGCTGGTGGGGGCGTCCGACTGCGGGATCTCGGCGTCGACCGTCGCGGTGTCGCGATCCGGATCGAGCGGATTGACCGCCATGCCTTCGATAAAGTAGATGATGGGCGTCAGGCAGATGCGTTCACCCGGGTTCAGGCCGTTGGTGACGATCGCCTTTTCGCTGTCCGACCAGTAGACTTGGACGTCGCGGGCGGTGAGGGCGTTTTCGGGCCCGATCACGTAGAGCGTATCCTGATCGACCAGCGCGCGGCGGGGCACGACGTAGACATCGTGCAGCTGGCGCCCCGCGATGTCGGCCTCGACGAAGGAACCGATCTTGAGCGGCGGGCGGTCCGGGCCGCGGTCGCCGTAGGGATCGGGCACGCGCGCCACGACGTAGGTCAGGCGCGAACGCTGGTCGACGGTGCCTTCGGTGCGGTCGAGGTAGCCGTTCCAGGTATAGGAATCGTTGCCCAGGTGCTGGTAAAGCTGCACGCGCGGGGCCTCGTCGTGACTCTCGTCGTTGCGGTAGGCCTCCGGTAGATCGAGATAGCTCAGCTCAAAGGGCGACAGGGGCATGCGCACCTCGGCCACGTCCACTGCGTAGATCGTGGCGAGCAGGGAATTGGCGGTCACCGTCTGGCCGATATCGACCGCTTTTTCGCGAATGCGACCGGCGTAGGGGGCGCGGACTTCCGTGCGGTCCAGGTTGCGCTCGGCGCGGCGCACAGCGGCTTCGGCGGCAGCTACGTTGGCCTGGGCCAGCTCCAGTTGCGGCTGTCGCAGCACGAGGTCGTTGGCGGTAGCACCTTCGCCGAGGTCGCTCCAGTCCTGGGCGGCTTGCTCGGATTGCGCCTGTTCCTGGGCCAATGCGAGCTTGGCCTGCGCCAGTTGCGCCTTGGCGTCGGCCAGGGCGGCCTCGTAATCGAGCGGGTCGATCTCTACCAGCACGTCGCCCTTTTCGAAGAAGCCGCCGTCCTTGAAGTGATTGCTGATACGGACGATGCGGCCCGAGACCTCGGCGGTGAGCGAGGTTTCGGTGCGGGCGGTCACGTTGCCTTGGGTGTTGACCCAGAGCTGCCAGTCCTGGGGCTGGGTGACGGTGTATTCCACTTGCGGGAATTCTCGGGGGCGCTCGATTTCGGGCACATCCGGCTTCATCATGACCAAGATGAAGGCGAAGGTGGCCATCCCGAGCAGGATGACGATGGGAATGACGCCGTAGACGACAAGTTTGCGCATGACGAAAGGGTGAAGGGGAGGATATTAGCGTTCGAGCTGGACGAGCGGTGCGGGCGGCATCTGATCGCGCGGGATCGGCGCTCCGCCGAGGGCGAGGTAAAGGTCGAGGCGGTTCTGCAAGCGGGCGTTGCGGACCGAGAGGTAGTCGCTGCGGGAGTTGAAGGCGCGGCGCTGGCTTTCCAGCACCGTGATGATGGTGGTGAGGCCGCGCTGGTATTGATCCCACGCCAGCGTCTCGGCCCGGTCGTTTTCCTGGGAGGCCAGGCGGAGGGCGTCTTCACGCTCGGAGAGCCATTGCTGGGAGACGAGGGCGGTTTCCACCTCGCGGAAGGCGTTCAGCACCGCGTCCTGATAGGTGGAGGCGGCGATGGAAAAGTTGGCTTCGGCCTCCTGCTTGTTCGCGCTCAGGCGGCCGGAGTCGAAGATCGGGGCGGTGAGCCCGCCGAGGATCGACCATTCGCCGGAATCGTCACGCAGCCACTTGTCGAATTCGTTGCTCACGTAACCGCCGCTGGCCGTCAGGCGGATGGTGGGCAGGAAGGCCTTTTCCGCGGCACCTACCTGGCGAGCGGCGGCCTGTAGCTGCAACCCGAGCGAAGCGAGGTCGGGCCGACGGGTCAGGATCTCGGCCGGCAGCCCCTCGGGCAAGGGCGGGGGCAGCGTCGGCAATTCCTTGAGCGTGGAAAGGTCGCCGGAAGGGTATCGGCCGAGCAGGATCTCCAGACTGCGCACGAGCGTGTCGCGCTGGAGGTTGCGCTGGGCGAGCTGGTTGCGGGCCGAGGCGACGTTGGCGCGGGCCAGCCGCAGGTCCAGGGCGTCGTTGAGGCCGCGCTCGAAGCGCTGGCGGATGATGTTCTGGCCCGACTGGAAGCTCTCGAGCGTGTCTTCGGCCAGCTTGACCTGCTGGTTGGCCTCGATCAGGTCGAACCAGTATTGGGCCACCTGAGTGGCGAGGGAAATCTGGGCGGCGGCGAGATCGGCTTCGGCCGCTTCGTATTGGCGGCGGGCGGCATCGCGCTGCAGGCGCAGCTCGCCCCACAAATCGATCTCCCAGCTCGCAGAAAGGCCGGCATCAAAGCGGTTGGCAGTGTCGCCTTGCCCCAGGCGTTCGGCGCCAGCCCCGCGGGAGGCGGTGACATCGGCATCCAGGCTGGGCCCCAGATTCGCCCCGGCGCGGCGGGCGCGGGCGGCGGCGGCTTCGACTCGGGCGGCGGCGGTGGCGAGGTCGCGGTTATAGCGCAGCGCCTCCATGACCAGCTCCGAGAGCTGCGGGTCATGCCACTGGGACAGCCAGTTCAAGGCCTCCGGGGTGATCGGGGCCGTTTCCTTGTCGTCGGCGGCCCAGGCGGCGGGCGCCTCGGGCGCGTAGTCCTCGGCCTCAGGGGCGGGGCCGATCGTGCAGCCGGTGAGAGCGGCTAGCGAGACAAGGGAAAGGACTGTGAGAGGTGTGTTTTGAAGGGAGTAGCGAAGCATGGATCGGAATCACCCGCCGGAGACTCCGTCCTGATCGTAGGCAAAGCCGGCGGCGACAAAGTAGGTCATCTGTTTGATGATCGCCTTGAACGAAGCCGCATCCGTATTCCCGCCGCAAAAGCAGGGCATCTCGGGAATATGGAGCAGGGTGCCAACCATGGTACTGAGGGCGAAGTTGAAGCGGACGATGAGGTCGTCGTAAGAGAGGTGTGGGACGGTTTTAGCGAGTTCTGCACCAAAGACGTCGCAAACCTCGCGAAAATACTCCGTCTTAAACGTCTTCAAGAGCTCGGGAGTTTCATGGTAGGCCCGAAAAGCCAGCCGAATGGCCGTTAATTTGGGCTGATCGTTCTCTACGAGCGTCTCGCCCATGGGGCCAAAGAAGGCGTCAAAAATCTCCACCAGGCTCAGGGGGGCGTCGCCTCGCGCAGAGCGCCGCTCCTGCAGGTAACTGAGACGGAGGCGGTTGACGGGTTCGACTTGGCGGCGCATCAGCTCGACGAAGAGGTCGTGCTTGCTGCCAAAGTGGTAGTTGACGGCGGCGACGTTGGCACCCGCACGGTCGGTAATATCGCGCACGCTGGTGCCATTGAAACCGCGTTCGGCAAATAGGTACTCCGCCGCATTCAGGATGTTATCCTTGGTATTGCTGGACATGGGCTACAAACAAACAATCGTTTAGATCAGGATTTCAAACAGACAGCACACTATTTAGGGAGTGTTAACGAAAAATCTGTACATGTTATGAAAGAAGCTTCATAAGCTTCTGTATGAAGGAGCGAGTGCCTGAACTGGATCCGAAACGTTGGTTGAGTGATGAGGTGTGGGCTGTGCTGGAGCCTGCACTGGCAGATGTGCGTGATCCTCGTGGGACCAGGCCACAGCAAAGTATGCGCGAGTTTCTGACGGCGATTGCCTATCTGGTGCGCGAAGGCTGCTCTTGGCGCGGACTGCCGCCTCAGTTCGGGCATTGGCACAACGTGTATGTGCGGTTCCGGCGTTGGGAAAAAGCTAAAACCTGGGGGCTGCTCTGGCTTAAACTGCAGGGAAGCGAAGCGGCTCAAGCCCGTGCCATCTTCGTCGACTCCACGGTCATCAAGGCGCATCCTCATGCCGCCGGGGCGCCCAAAAAAACGGTGGCGATCAGGCTCTGGGACGCTCTCGAGGTGGGCTGACCACCAAGATCCACGCCGCCAGCAGCGATGAGAACCACCTGCTGCGGCTCTGTCTGAGCCCCGGCCAAACCCACGACAGCCGCGCCTTCACTGCGGTCGCTACCGGACTCGAAAAACTGCCGGAGCTGGAGGTCATTTGTGCGGACAAAGCTTACGATAGCAACGAAATCCGTGACCAGATCGAAGTCGCAGACTGCATCGCTGTCATCCCAGCCAGAAAAACGCGTAAACAACCTCAAGCTCATGACAGAGAACGCTATAAGCAGCGCAACGTGATCGAACGCGCCTTTCGTAACCTCAAGAACTTCCGCCGTATCGCCACCCGATTTGATAAACTCGCCTGCACCTTTAAGGCATTCCTCTACTTCGCAGCATCATTTCTGGTCGCAAAAATTGACGCGAATCGTTAACACCCCCTAGCTTCGTGCATCTGCCCGGAGTCCAGCCTTTTGAGTGTCTTCTATCAGATTTTTTGAAGATAACGCGAAAAACTAAAGTTTTTCCACTATAGAATCGGCGTTGTCTTCTGGAGCAAGGCACTGGGTGCCCACGCACAACTGGTAACCGTCAAGGCTGTTGTCGCTCATGATGAAGAGCGGGCGCCACGGTTTGTTTTCCAGTTTGGTGCGGACCGCTTCCCAATCGGCGTCCGGGCCGCCCTTGAGCACGGCGATACCGGTGGCGTCCTGTGCCCAGTAGGCGAGGGCGTGGCCGATGCCCTGCGGTGCCTGCTCGATCAGGCCGGTGTAGCAGACGCGGTGACGTTCGAGCTCTTCCTGGTAGCGTGCGTCGCCGGTAAGGGCGTACAGCTGGGAGAAGATGGCGACGAGGCCGCTGTTGCCGGCGGGGGTCGCGGTATCGAACCACTCCTTGGCACGGTGGGGGATGCCCTCGTGATCGTCGCTGGTAAAATAGTAGCCGACGGCGTTGGGGTCGCGGAAGTGGCGGATGATGCTGTTGGTCAGGCGCTTGGCCCGATCGAGATAGGTGGCGGAAGCCCCGGGCTGGATCCAGTCGATCTTGCTCGCGACCGCCAGCAGGGCCTGAACCGCCGCCACGTAGTCGTCGAGGTAGGCGTTCTGGCGCGCCTCGCCGCCGTAGTTGACCGCGTAGAGGCGGGGCGTCTCGCTATCGGGCTCACGCACCTGGTTTTGCCAGAGCCAGTCCACGCCCGCCCGTGCCCCATTCATCCAATCCCAGCGCCCGAAGGTATAGGCGGCCTCGGCCAGCGCACGCCAGGTGAGGGCGTTCCAGGAAACCACGACCTTGTCGTCCCGGGCAGGGGCCGTGCGCTTGCGGCGATGATTCAACAAGGTCTGCCGGGCATTTTCGAACAACTGGCGTTGATCAAAATCGCGCTCAACCAAGGTTAGTTGAGTCGTTTCGTGTTCAAAGTTGCCCTCGGCGGTCACACCGTAGGCTTCGCAAAAGCTCTCGCCCAGTTCATTGCCGAGCACCTGCTTGATCTCGTCGGGCGTCCAGACGTAGTAGCTGCCTTCTTCGCCCCCGCTGTCGGCATCCAGGCTGGCGGCAAAGACACCTTCTTGCAGCTGCATCTCGCGCTGGAGCCACTGGGCGGTCTCGTCGATGGCGGCGGCAAAAAGCGGGTTGCGGTAGCGGCGCCAGCCCTCGGTGTAGGATTCGATGAGCAGGGCGTTGTCGTAGAGCATCTTCTCGAAGTGCGGGATCGTCCAGTAGCGGTCTACGCTGTAGCGCGAGAAGCCACCGCCGACCTGATCGTAGATGCCGCCGCGGGCCATGGCCTCGAGCGTGTGCGGCACCATCTGGTCGATCTGCTGGCGCAACTGGGGCTGGCGCTCATCGATCGCGGCTGTGTTGCGCATCGCGAGCAGGAACTCGAGCAGCCCCGTCGGGGGGAACTTGGGGGCCGTGCCAAAGCCGCCGTACTCGTTGTCGTAGCCGGGCTGGAGCTTCTGGAAGGCCTCGAGCAACTGCGCGTTGTCAAAGCCGTCGCCGGTGGCGCCGACCGGGTCGTTGGCCAGCTTGAGGTTGCCGATGATGGCCTCGGCATTTTCCTCGAGATCGGCGCGGTTGCGCTTGAAGTAGTCGGCCACCCGCATGAGCAGCTGAGGCCACGGCACGATGCCCTGGTTGCGGTCTTCGGGCGGGAAGTAGGTGCCGCCGGCAAACGGGCGTCCATCGGGCAGGCAAAACATGTTCAGGGGCCAGCCGCCGTGCCCGTTGATCATCTGCACCGCCTCGAGGTAAATGCGGTCGAGGTCGGGGCGCTCCTCGCGGTCTACCTTGATGCAGACGAAGTGCTGGTTCATCAGGTTGGCGATGTAGGCGCTCTCGAAGGACTCGTGCGCCATCACGTGGCACCAGTGACAGCTGCTGTAGCCGATGGAGACGAGCAGGGGCTTGTCCTCGGCCTTGGCTTTGTTCAGGGCTTCCTCGCCCCACGGATACCAATCCACGGGGTTGTCGGCATGTTGGCGGAGGTAGAGAGACTTTTCGTGCGCCAGTCGGTTGGGCATGTCAGTACCGTGCTGGAACTCTTCCGAATTGCAAGGGTCGGCGTCTCGGGAGCGTCAGATGGCTTCGTTTGCGGCGGCGGGCGCGTCTTCCTGCAGGCCTTCGCCCTGGGCCTCGCCGACGTAGCGGGTGGGAAAGACGAAGGCGTCGTGGCCCTGTTCGCGTAGGTAGCGGCTGAACTCGTGGACCTGCCCGTGGGTCACGCCGATGCGTTCCGCGCCGGTGGCCTCGATCGCGCGCAGCAACCCGGGCCAGTCGGCGTGGTCGCTCAAGACGAAGCCGCGGTCGAAGTCCCGATTGCGGCGGGCGGCACGCGTCATCATCCAGCCGCTGGCAAAGGCCCAGCTGACGCCGCCCAGTTTACGGATCAACCCCACTTCCTGCGCCGCCGAAGAGGTGATGACGAGGCCGCGGCCTTTGATCTCCGGCACGGTCGCTTCGCTCAGGGTGACGCTGGGGGCCAGCTGCACGCCCGCGCGCTCATACATTGGCGCATAGGTCTTTACGCTGCCGTGTAGCGCGATGGGGCCGATGGAGGCCTCCAGCCCAGCGAGCAGGCGCTGGCTCTTGCCGAGCGGATAGGCCGGTAGCACGCTGGCGATCCCGTTCTCCTGGTTGCGCCGCCACCAGGCGTGGATCTGCCCGAAAACCTGCTCGGGGGAGGGCCAGCGGTAGATCGGCAGCCCGAAGGTCGACTCGGTAATGAAGGTATGGCAGCGCACGGGCTCATAGGGCACGCAGGAGCCGCTGGCGTGGGTGGGGTTGTAATCGCCGCTGACCACCCATACTTCGCCCTGGTGCTCGAGGCGCACCTGCGAGCTGCCGAGGATGTGACCGGCGGGGTGCAGCGACACCTGGACGCCCCCAATCGTGGTGGTGGCACCGTAGGGCAGCGTCTCGATCGTGCCTTGCGTCCCGACCCGCTCCTGCAGGATCTCGCGACCGGAGGCTTCGCACAGGTACCACTTGGCGCCGCGCCGGGCGTGATCGCTGTGGGCGTGGGTGATGACGGCCCGTTCGACCGCCCGCCACGGGTCGATGTAAAAGTCGCCCGCCACACAGTAAGGACCGGACTCCGTGGGGCGCACCAGAGGCTCTCGTTCCGCCATAAGGTATTACGGGTGACACAAATCCGCCGAGACGCCAAGCGTTGGGCAAACTTGCATTGCGCGGCATCCGGGGCCTTATTGGTGCCTTCATGCAGTGGCTCATACTCGGCACCCTTCCGTTTATCTCCGCCCTGATTGGTTGGCTGACCAATCGGCTGGCGATCCACATGCTGTTCAATCCCCGCGAGGAGAAGAAATTGCTCGGCATCCGCTATCAGGGCCTGATCCCGCGACGGCAGCACGAGATCGCCGCCAAGACGGGCGAGATCGTGGCGGACGAACTCCTGACCTCTCACACCCTGCAGGGGGAGATCAACAAGATCGACCTCGACCCCTACCTGCGGCAGGCCGCCGACACCCTGATCTACCAGCGCATGGGCCCGCGCCTGAAGAAGATGCCGCTGGTGGGCAGCTTCCTCAACGACAGCGTGTTGTCGCAGGTCCACAAGATCGCGCTGGAGGAAATGACGCGTCAGGCCGAGCCGATCAAGCTGCGCTTTGCCAGCGAGGCGGAGCAGCACCTCGACGTGAAGCGCCTCGTGCGGGAAAAGGTCGAGAGCTTCGACCTCAGCCAGCTGGAAGCAATCGTCCACCGTCTCGCGGGGCAGGAGTTTCGCCAGATCGAGCTGCTCGGCGGCGTCATCGGTTTCATCGTCGGCCTGGTCCAGCTCGGCCTGATGCTGGCCGCCCAGGCGGTGGGTTAGGCGCGCGCTGCGACCGTCTCGAGCAGAGCCTCGGGATGGCGATCGGCGACTTCCAGGAGCACCTGGGCGGCCCCCGTCGGATGGCGGTGCCCTTGTTCCCAATTCTGCAGCGTTCGCAGGCTGATTCCCATCATTTCGGCGAAGCGAGCCTGTGAGAGTTGGAGCCGTTGCCGGACGCGCGTGACGTGAGAAGGTTCCATACGGGAGCGTCGCGTCGGCTCTTGCTTTCCGCGCTCAACCGCTTTCATTTCCTTCACGCTTGAAACCAGTTGCTGAAAGAGTTGGTCGTCCATGGTCAATGACGTATATGCGATCAACGAATGTTTCAGCATGCAAGCTGAAGGCTTGCCATAGCGTAGCCGGTGGTTGAGCCCGCGTAGCTGGGCGACACCACCGGGCGGTGTCAACAGGTCAACCCGCACCCGGGAAGGGTGCCATAGCGTCAGTATCATGCTTTTGTCCTCGATCCAGGGGCGTCGAGGGCACTATCGCCCTACCGCCGGCGGCCGGCGCGGAGGCGCGGATCCTCGGTTTCGGTCTCGATGACTTCGTCGTTGGGCAGCACCACTTTTTCCAATTCGACCCAGAAACTGCCGACTGCGACCTCGCTCTCCATGCGCAGCGGGAAGCGGTGATTGTCGTCGGAAAACCAGAAGTGGATTGCGGCGTCCTTGCTCTTTTTGAAGACGCCCCCGAGGTCCTTCACGTTGGGCTCGACCAGCACGGTGTCGAACCGCCCGGCGCGGAACTTCTTCTCCTCCTTTTTCACGACTTCCACGCTGCTGAGCATGACTTCCTTGCCGTTGGTCGTCGGGACCGTCATCTCATTGCCGACCTCGAGCGGCAGGGTGCGCAGGAAGAAGGTCAGCGAAATGACGTCGTAGATGTGTTCCGGCACGGCGACCCAATCGCGCAGGGTATTGTCAGTCAGGTTCTGGTAGCGCACGGCGTCGTGCTCCCAGTCGAAGTGAAACACGGTCTTCTTCTCGTTGCCGCCCTCATTTTGAGAGCTGATGTAGTGCAGGCTGTGCGTGAGGTCCGGATCGGCGTAGGACACGGCCTCGTTGCGCACCTTGTAAAACTTGTCCGCAAAGCCGTTGGTGCGGGCGCGCATGGTGAACTTCCACGCGGGTGCGCTCTCCCAGTCGCCCTCTTCGACTGTGATGATGGCCGTGCCGACGGCAAAGATGCCCCAGCCGATCTTGTAGTGCAGCTCTTCGCCCGCCTTGAAGGGGAAGGGCGGCTGTGGCAGGAGGGCTTCCAACTCGGTGGATACCTCGGCGGCTTCTGCGGCGAGCGGCGGAGGGTTGACGGGATCTGCGTCCTGCGCGCGCACTTGGGGCGCGAGCAGGCAGACAAAAAGCCCCCAGAGGCCGGACAGCTTCTGGGGGGTAAAGGGGTTGAGACGTCCGGGGAACACTACCCGTAGAGAGTTACTTGACGCGCACGGCGTTCAATTTCCAGATATCGCGGGCGTATTCGCTAATGGTGCGGTCGGTGGAGAACTTGCCGACGCGGGCGGTGTTGTGGATCGCCATCTGCGCCCAGCGCTTGCGATCCTGATAGGCCGCATCGGCCTCGCGTTGCTTCTCCACGTAGGCGCGCCAGTCGGCGAGCACAAAGTAGGGATCGCCGCCCTGCAGGAAGCTGTCCTTGAGCGGCTTGAAGGCTTCCGGCTCGTTGGGCGTCCAGTAGTTGGAGCCCAGCCAGTCGACGACGTCGCGCAACTCCTCGTCGTGGTAGTAGAGGTCCCACGGATTGTAGCCGCGCTGGCGCATGGCTTCGACCTCTTCGACCGTCAGGCCGAAGATAAAGATGTTGTCCTGACCGACTTCCTCGCGGATCTCGACGTTGGCGCCGTCGAGCGTGCCCATGGTCAGGGCGCCGTTGAGGGCAAACTTCATGTTGCCGGTGCCCGAGGCTTCCTTGCCGGCGGTGGAGATCTGCTCGGAGATGTCGGCGGCGGGGATCATGCGCTCGGCCAGCGTCACGCGGTAGTTGGGCATGAAGAGGACCTTCAGCTTGCCCTTGATGCGCGGGTCGTGGTTGATCTTGGCACCCACGGCGTTGATGGCGTGGATGATGCGCTTGGCAAGATAGTAACCCGGTGCTGCCTTGGCCCCAAAGAGGAACACGCGCGGGTGCATCTCGAGATCGGGGTTGTGCAACAGCTGGCGGTAGAGGTGCAGGATGTGCAACAGGTTGAGGTGCTGGCGCTTGTATTCGTGCAGGCGCTTGATCTGCACGTCGAAGATTGCCTGCGGGTCCACCTTTTCACCCATCGTGTCGAGGATGATCTGGGCGAGCGCCTGCTTGTTGTGGAGCTTGATCTCCATGAAGCGCTTTTGGAAGGAGGCATCCTTGGCGTGCTTGTCCAGCCCGCGCAGCTTGTCCAGGTCGACCTGCCAACCGTCGCCGATGGTGTCGGTGATGAGCGAGGAGAGTTCGGGATTGCAGCCCTGCAGCCAGCGGCGCGGGGTGATCCCGTTGGTCTTGTTCTGGATCTTGTCGGGATACAGGTTGTCGAAGTCGTTGAAGAGGTCCTCCTTGAGCAGACGCGTATGCAGCGCGGCGACGCCGTTGACGGCGGTGGAGCCGACAACCGAAAGGTAGGCCATGCGGATCATCTTCGGGCTGCCTTCCTCGATGAGGGAGAGGCGGCGCTTCATCTCGTTGTCGCCCGGCCACTTGGCTTCCACCTCTTCCTCGAGGAAGCGGCGGTTGATCTCGTAAATGATCTGCAAGTGGCGCGGCAGCACCTTCTCGAACAGCGGCACACTCCAGCGCTCGAGCGCTTCGGGCATCAGCGTGTGGTTGGTGTAGTTGAACACCTTGCGCGTGATGTCCCAAGCCTTGTTCCACTCGATTTCCTCATCGTCCACGAGCAGGCGCATCAGCTCGGCCACGGCGACAGCCGGGTGCGTGTCGTTGAGCTGGATGGTGTTCTTTTCGTGGAAGGTGTCCCAGTGGCCGTTGTGTTTGCGCCAGCGGCGGATGATGTCCTGGATCGAGCAGCTGACGAAGAAGTATTGCTGCACGAGGCGCAGTTCCTTGCCGCTTTCGGAATTGTCATTGGGGTAGAGGACCTTGGAAATGGTTTCGGCCACGGCCTTTTCGCGGACCGCCTCGACGTAACCGCCCTCATTGAACACATCGAGGTTGAAGTCCTGGGACGCGCGGCTTTCCCACAGGCGCAGGAAGTTGACCGTTTCGGCGCCATAGCCGCAGATCGGGATGTCATAGGGCAGGCCCATGATTTCCTGGGTATCGACCCAGCGCGGGTGCGGATTGCCCAGGTCGTCGAAGCCCATTTCCACGCGGCCGTAGACGCGCACGCTCTTCATGTATTCCGGGCGGCGGATCTGCCACGGGCAGCCGAAGTTGCGCCAGTTGTCGGGGCGCTCGACCTGTTTGCCGTCGATGATCTCCTGGCGGAAGAGGCCGAACTCGTAGTAGATGCCGTAGCCGACGGCGGGGAGGTTGAGCGTGGCCAGCGAGTCGAGGAAGCAGGCGGCGAGACGGCCCAGGCCACCGTTGCCGAGGCCCATGTCGTCTTCCTGGTCCATGATCTCGTTGAGGTCGAGATCCAGTTCCTGCATGGCTTTTTCCACGCTCTGGCGCAGGCCGCTGTTCCAGATGTTGTTGTTCAACATCCGCCCCATGAGGTATTCGAGGCTCAGGTAGTAGACGCGGCGCGCGTTGCCCTCGTGGTGGGCCCGCATCGTGTCGTTGAAGCGCTCGAGGATGCGGTCGTGGATGGCGTGGCAGGTGGCGATCCACCAGTCGCGCTTGGTCGCGGTTTCGGTATCGCGCGCCAAGGTAAACTTGAGGTGGTTGAGGATCGACTGCTTTACGCCGGGGGCGTCACTGCTGATATTGAAGTTAAAATTCTGGTTGGCCGGGACAGAGCTCATACGACTGTAGATTCGAGTTTGCGGTAGAGATTGATCTTAGGCGAAGGTGCCTAACAGGAGGGATTAAGCAAAGCGTAATGCTAAAAAATCAAGGGTGCGACCCCGGTCAAAGCCTGTGTGGGCAGTACAATTCTTAGGTCGGCCCAAAAACATCCTGACGCCAGTGGCAAAGACCGGCTTTATATCAGGCAGCGTGCGGCCTTTTCAAGCGCGTCCCGCAGCGCTTCGATCTTGATCGGCTTGGTCAGGTAATCGTTCATGCCCGCACCGGCGGCGTTCTGGCGATCCCCTTCCAGAGCTCCCGCCGTCAGGGCAATGATCCACGGTTGTTCCGTTCCGCCGCTGATTTCGCGGATCTTGCGGGTGGCCCCCAGACCGTCCAATTCGGGCATCTGGACATCCATCAGGATCACATCGAAGTGGGCATCCTGGTATGCCTCGACCGCTTCGAAGCCATTGGCGACCACCATCGGATTGTAGCCCAGCCGTGCGAGCATCATTTTGGTCACGCGCTGGTTGATGAGGTTGTCTTCGGCCACGAGCACCGTGAGTGATTCCTCGGTCGCCACGGTGGCGGGTTGAGGCGGGCTGCTCTCGTGGCCGGAGGAGGCGGGGGTGCTCTCCTCGAAGGCGGCCCGCCAGAGTTGGCGCGGTTTCAAGGGCTTGCGCAGCACCTGGACTCCGTCGGGCACTTGCACGTTTTCCCGTGGGTGGGCCGCGACCAGCACGCGGATGCCCTGGAGGCGAGGCGCCAGGTCCTGCAAGGCGATGAGTTGGCTGCTGTCGACTAATAGTACGTCCACGGCCTTTCGGCCCGGATCCGTGAAATCTTCGAGGTTGCTGCGCAGGTTTACGCTGGCGCCCCAGGCGCGCATCTGCGCGCTCCAGATTTCGCCGATCGGGCGGTTGGGCATCGCCAACCAGACGCGTTTGGACGTTGTGTGGAGTTCGGGCGCGTCGCCGGTCTCGGCCGCGGTGGCCAGGGCGATGGTAAAGTGGAAGGTCGTCCCGCGCCCGGCGGCGGAGTTGACCCACATCTCGCCGCCCATCGCTTCCGCCAGTCGTTTGCTGATGGCGAGTCCCAGCCCGGTGCCGCCAAACCGGCGCGTATTGGAGGCGTCGACCTGCGAAAAGGACTTGAAGAGACGGTCCTGGCGGTCTTCGGGGATGCCGATGCCCGAGTCTTCCACGCGGAAGTGCAGGCGCGGCTTATCCTGGGCCTGGGTGTCCGCCAGTTCGACCTTTACCGTTACTTGGCCGGCGTCGGTGAACTTCACCCCATTGCTGAGCAGGTTGACCAGGATTTGGCGCAGGCGCGTTACATCGCCGATCCAGCGCAGGGGGACACCGGGGGAGATGAGGAAGCCCAACTCAAGGCTCTTGCGGGCGGCTTCGATGGCAAACAGATCGACGGCGTCTTCCAGGCTCTGGCGCAGGTCAAACTCGGTCGATTCGAGTTCCATGCGGCCTGCCTCGATCTTGGAGTAATCAAGAATATCGTTGATGATCGCCAGCAGGTTCTCACCGCTGACCTGGATGGTGCGCAGAAAGTCTTGCTGCTGGTCGTCGAGGTCGGTGTTGAGCATCAGGCTGGCCGCGCCGATCACGCCGTTCATGGGCGTGCGGATCTCGTGGCTCATCACGGCGAGGAATTCGCTTTTGGCGCGATTGGCCTGATCGGCTTCTTCCTTGGCCTGGATCAGCTTCTGTTCGGCCTCTACCGTCATGGTGGCGTCCCAGGTAGCGCCCACAATGCGCACCACATCGCCCTCGTCGTTGCGGAAGAGCTGGCAGACGCTGCGGAGGTGTCTGGTTTTGCCATTGTCGGCGCGCCGGATCCTGAAGTGGAAAGAGGCTGTGCCCTCCTGGGAGTCGAGCTTGTGAAGCGTTTGCCGCATACACGCGAAATCGTCGGGCTCGACCAGCTTGCGCCAGGTATCGCCCCGGTGGTCGAACTCGTCGGGATCGACTCCATAGATCGCAAACATCGTCTCGTTCCACTCAATGTGATCGCTCGAAAAATCAAATTCCCATACCCCGATTTCGCCGGTGCGGGTGGCGACATCCAGTCGTTGGGAGACTTCACGCAACTGGTTTTCGGCATTCACGCGCTCCGTTACGTCCCGGCTGATGCAGAGCACGCCCGCGACCTCATCGTTGCGGTTGAAGATGGGGGAGCGCACCATGTCGAGGATGACCTTGCGACCACTCTTGGAGTTGACGACTTCTTCGCTGCGGATGGTGCGGCGTTCGAGCACCACCTTACGGTCCAGTTCGCGCCAGGGTCGGCCGGCTTCGGGCCCAAAGACCTCGACGTCGCTCTTGCCGATGAGCGTCTCGGTGGGCAGGCCGACGAAGCGACCGAAGGCCGGGTTGCCTCCCAGATAGTTGCCGTAGGGGTCTTTGTAGGAGACCTGGTCGGTGAGGCTGGTAAAGAGGGAACGGATCAGGTCGCGGTCGCGCTCAGCGCGCAGCTGGGCCTGTTTCTGGCGCGTGAGGTCGTTGAGAAAACCGTCCCAGAGAATACTGCCGTCGGGCATGCGCCGGGGGCGTGCGCGGCCCAATAGCCACCATTCCCAGCCGTTGCTGTGGACGACGCGGAACTCCCGGTACCACTCCTGCAGGGTACGGCCGGAGGCCATCAGAGATTCGTGGACGGATTGACGTTCGTCCGGGTGGACGCGTTTCCAGAGGCGCTCGACATCGGCGTAGACTTCCTCGGGCGTCGCCTCGAAAAGGGTTTTGGCTGCCTCACTGCAGTAGAGCACGCGCTCCTGCCCATCGGCCAGGCGCTGGTACTGCAGGAGCACCCCGGGAATCTGCGAGGCGATCTGGTGGAAGCGGTTGGAAATTTCGTCGCGTTGTTGCTGCAGACGGCGCTCTTCTGTGATGTCGACAAAGGCGGCGAGGATGCCGACCTGGCCGCTGTGCGGGTCGACCATGCGCGTCTTGTAGCTGATGAAGCGAAAGCTCTTGCCGTTGGGGAACGGAATCGTGAGTTCGTGGATATCCTGCGCCTCCCCGCTGCGCAGAAAGTCCTGGTCCCGTTGGCGCATACGCTCCGCCTGTTGGCGGTCGCTGACGACGCGGTAGATGTCGTGGCCGATGATGTGCTGCGGCTCGGCTCCCATGTATTCAGACATGGTCCGGTTGACCACGCGGTAAATGCCGTCGCTGTCCTTGAAGTAGACCGGCATGGGCAGCACATCCAGCAGGTTTTGTAAGAAGGTCCGCTCCTTGCGCAGCTGTTGCTGGGCGGCCAGATGTTGGCTCCACTGGCGTCCGAGCAGCACAGAGACCAGGAGGTAGAAGGCGAGCAGGAACAGGAAGATGCAGATGTAGTGTTCTTCGGTCTCCTGAATGCCGATTGCCTCGTCCAGATCGGGCTGGTAGGCGACTAGAAACCAGTTGAAATTGTTGGCGTAGGCGTGTTCGCCTACCAGCATTTCTTCGGAGAAGAGGCTTTGGATCTGCGCGGGCACCAGGCGCCGCGCGGTCAACAGGCCATCATTCGCCTGTTGCCCTGCCTGCTCCACCTGCTGCAGCCAGCTCCACATCTCCGGCATCTCGGTGGATAGGGGAGAGTGGAGCGCGGCCTCCTGGGCGGGCACCGGCCAGACGCGCCCTTGTTCACCTTCGACGATCGAAACGTGGTGCGGGGCCAGCCATTTGAACATCTGCAGGCAGTCCCGTTCCAGCGCCAGATACTGGCGCTCGCCATCGTGCCCCGATAACTGAGCGATCATCCAGACCGACCACCCTTTCCCCCGACTCGAAGGCATGACGGGAGAAACGTAGACGCCCTTGGGATCCATATCCTGCAGGAAGCTTTTGGCCTCCGGGGTCAAGAGCGGCAGCGGCATGGCGACTTGGCTCCCAACCTGCGATTCGATGGAATGGAGCACGCCGAAATTGCGGTCGTAGATCACCGTGGAGGTGTAGACTTGCTGTTGGGCGTGCAAAAAAGGGTAGAGCAGGTGCCCGTAGCGGGCCTCTCCTCGCTCCATGTGGGTTTCCTCTTCCAGCTGCGAAACGAGAAAGTCGATGTCCCGCAAAATGCTGATGGCGGTTCCCTGTACGGAGGCACGCGCTGCCACCACGTCAGCCCATTGCTTTTCCCGGGCCAGCTCGACGCGGTTGTGGCGTTCGTGGCTGAACAGGGCTCCGATTGCGATCGCGGTGACGATCGTTAACAGGAGGAAGATGGTGACGCTGGCTCCAATCCATCGAGATGGTTGTGCGCTCGTTACTGCCATGTATGCGGAATAATGCCGGAGACTTAGTGTCTATCCCTTAAGTTCGGCTCCTTGACAGGAAAGTTTACTGAGCGCAAATCCTCAAAGACCGAGCCGTTGATCGATCTCACTCTTCCTAACTTCAAAGAACGTTGGCCGCCAATCGGGACTGGTCAACGGTTGCCGACAGCGGAGTAGGCTTTCGGCCAACGGCAGCACTTCTGCCTCATTTGGCAGTGGTGAGATGCGCGCTATGCGCCGTACCGCAAGCCTCAGTGCCGAGTCACGCGCGTCATCCGCCTTGAACGAGCGACTGCCCTGTTCGCGCACCAGCCCGATCAGATCGTGCAGGTAATCGACCGCTGCTTCGGGCTCAAACCAGCTGGGAATGCTGGAGATGCGGTAAAAATGTTTTCCGAAGGGTTCAAATGTAAAACCCAGGCTGGGCCAGAAATCGCGATGCCGCTCCACGGTGTCGGCTTCCAGCGGGCTGAGCTCCAGTGAGAGGGGAAACAGCAGCGTTTGACTCGCCTGCTCGGCTTCGCGCTCGCTCGCTTCGATGCGCTCGTAGGTCACCCGTTCCTGGGCCGCCCGCAGGTTGAGGCATACGACCCCCTCCCGCGTTTCGAGCCAGGCATACCGCTCTTGCACGATGCCCAGCAGGCGCCAGGCGAGGCGAGAGGGCGCAGGTTCGGACGAAGCGGGCGCCTTCGGTTGCGGATGCGTCGGGGGTGTCGGCCGGGCTTGGGGGGCTGGCGCGGGTGTTTCACGCCGGGCGGGTGTTTCAACCGCTTGTGAGCGCGCGGGTGCAGCTTTCTGGACGGGCGGCGGTGGCGTCGCGCGGGCGGCAGATCGGCTGCGCTCGCGCGATGGGGCCGGGGCGGTGCCCGGGCGTTCCGTTGGCTGGGCGGCCTTGGGAAGGACCGTCCTGGGGGCAGGGGCCGGCTGCACGGTGGGCGCGGCCTCGGGTGCTTCAGCGCCGTCCTCTGCCTCTTCGTTCTCGGCTTCCGGGGCGGGCGTAAAGTCTTCGACCCGTTCGGCGCGCTTCAAGGTCTGGCGGGTGGCGTGGCGCAGTTGCTCCAGCACGGCTTCCATGATGAAGCGGCGCAGGAACTCTTCCTCCCGAAAGCGCACCTCCCGCTTGGCCGGGTGCACGTTGACGTCGACCGTCATCGGCGGCACGTCGATAAACAGGTAGGCCACCGGGTAGCGCCCGCTGGGCAGGTAACTGTGATAGGCTTCGATCAGGGCGTATTGGAGCACGCGACTGTCGACCGGGCGGCGGTTGACGTAGGCCAGCATATCGGCCCGCGTGGCGCGGCCGACCCCGGGCTCGCCGAGCAGCCCCCATACGCGGTAGGTGCCGCCGGCATGCGACTCTTCTGCCGGTTTGAGCTCGAGCAGTTCCTGGCCGAGGCGTTGGCCGTAGATTTCCTGTACGCGCTCGCGCAGGTTGGCGCACTCGGGGCTGCGGAAGACCTGGCGCCCGTTTTCGATCAAGGTAAAGGCAACCTCCGGGTGTGCCACGGCCAGCAGGCGGCAGAGGTGGGTGATGTGGGCGGCCTCGGTGCGGTCGGTCTTGAGGAACTTGCGGCGCGCCGGCACGGTATTGAAGAGGCGGGCGACCTCGATGTGGGTGCCGGGGCTCATCCCACAGGCCTGGGGCTGGCTGCGGCGGCCACGCGTCACCCGCACCTCGGTCCCGACTTCGGCTTCGGGCGGTCGGGAGCGCAGGAGGAAGTCGCTCACGCTGGCGATGCTGGGCAGCGCTTCGCCGCGAAAGCCGAAGCTGGCGATGTGGTTGAGGTCGTCCGCGCTGCTGATCTTGCTGGTGGCGTGGCGCTCGAGGCAGGCGACGGCGTCTTCGGGATCCATGCCCCCGCCGTTGTCGGTCACGCGGATGAGGCGCTTCCCCCCCTGGCGAAATTCGATCTCGATGCGCGAGGCGCCGGCGTCGAGGGAGTTTTCGACCAGCTCCTTCACGACCGCCACGGGGCGCTCGACCACTTCGCCGGCCGCGATCTGGTTCGCGACATGGTCGGGCAGTTGCACAATCCTCGGCATCCGGCACAGGATGCCATGCCCGCGCTACGATGCAAGAATGGGGATGCGGTGGCAGTCGATCCGCCTGCCGCCGGCACAACTGTCGTCAAGTGAGGCGGTTGACATGGGGCAGGCGAGGGCGTAAGACCCTAACCAGCATGTACGAACTGATTTACCTCTTCCAGTTGGCGCTCACGATTTATGCCTTGGTGCATGCGATTCGGCATGGCGCTCAATGGTGGTGGTATCTGCTGATCTTTTTCGTGCAGCCGCTGGGCGCGATCATTTACCTGATCGTGGAGGTGTTGCCGGGCGTGACGCAGCAACAGCAACAGGTGCGCAAGGCACGGGCGCACATCGCCAAGCCCGGGCAGAGTGACATCCGCCGCCTGCGTCGCGAGGTGGAAGACACGCCCACGCCGCGCAATTACGCGCTGTTGGCCGATGCCCTGGCGGTGAACGGCAAGGCGGAGGAGGCGATCCAGCTCTACCGCGAGGAATGCCTGCGCGGGCACAATGCCGACGATGCCGAGCTGCTGGAAGGGCTGGCCCGCGCCCAGCTGGAGGCCAAGGATGGCGCCGGCGCGCTGGAGACGCTGGACCGCATCCCCGATCAAGGCATCGCGGCGGAAAAACAGGAGCGCGAGTTGTTGCGCTGCCGGGCGCTGATCCAGGCCGGGCGCGACGAAGAGGCGCTGCCCCGGCTCGAGCAGCTGGCCGAAGTCTACCCGGGCGAAGAGGCGCGTCTGTACCTGGGCGAAGTGCAGGCCCGTCTGGGCCGCACGGAGGCGGCCCGCGATTCTTTCCAGCTGGTGATCAAGCACGTGCGCCGTCTCAAGGGCAATTGGCGGCGGCGGCAGGTGCCGTTCCTGCGCCGGGCTCAAAAGGGCCTGAAGGGGCTCGCTTGAGCGGGACGCTGGCGTTGGGCCGCCTTTTGTCCCATAGTAGGGTATGCGCCGCTTCACGCAGCTGTTCATCGAGCTGGATGCCTCCAACAAGACCAACGAGAAGGTCCGGGTGCTGCGCGAATACTTCCAGTCGGCCCCGCCGGAGGATGCGGCCTGGACGCTCTGGTTCCTCATTGGCAAACGCTTCCCCGCTCTGGTTCGCAGCAAGCGTCTGCGGGAGTGGACGAGCGACCTTTCCGGCTATCCCGACTGGCTCGTCGCCGAATGCTATGAGCGGGTGGGGGACGGCGCGGAGACGGTGGCGCTGTTGCTGCCCGATGCGCATCCGGAGGGGCTGGACGAGCCGTTGCACGAGTTGGTGCAGCACCGCCTGCTGGCCCTGCGCGACTGGGATGAGGCGGTGCAGTTTCAGCTGTTGCGCGAGACCTGGGCCCAGCTCGACCGTCAGCAGATGTTCGTCTTCAACAAGATGCTGACGGGTGCCTTCCGCGTGGGCGTGAGCCGGGCGTTGGTGATTCGGGGCGTCGCGGAGGCGGCGGGGCTCGACCGCGGTACCATCGCGCACCGCCTGATGGGCGACTGGCAGCCGTCGCCGCACTTTTTCGAGCGCCTGATCACCAAGGGCGAGACCGACGAGGATGCCTCGCGCCCCTACCCGTTTTACCTCGCGAGCCCGGCGGACCACCCGCCGACGGAGCTGGGCGAGCGGGCCCAGTGGCAGGTGGAGTGGAAGTGGGACGGCATCCGTGCGCAGTTGATCAAGCGGCACGGGCAGCTCTACCTGTGGTCGCGGGGGGATGAGCTGGTGACGGAAAACTACCCCGAGGTGGTGCAGGCCGCCGCCCGCTTGCCCAACGGTACGGTGCTCGACGGCGAGCTGCTCTGCTGGCGGGAGGGGCGGCCGCTGGGGTTTAACGTCATGCAGACGCGGATCAGCCGCAAGCGCCTCAACGATCGCATCTTGCGCGACTGCCCGGTCAGCTTTCTGGCCTACGATTGCATGGAGGACGATGGGCAGGACATCCGCGCGCTGCCCCTAAGGGAGCGCCGGGCGCGGCTGGAGCGCATTGTGACGGGGCTGGGCGCGGGCGACCGGATCGTGGCCTCCGAGGTGGTGGAAGCGGACGCCTGGGAGGCGCTCGAGGCGTTGTGGCAGGAGAGCCGGGCGCGCGGCGTCGAAGGCTTTATGCTCAAGGGCCTGGACTCCCCCTACGAGGCCGGGCGGGTGCGCGGCCAGTGGTGGAAGTGGAAGGTGGCCCCCTTTACCGCCGATCTGGTGATGGTATATGCGCAGGCGGGGCATGGGCGCCGGGCAAGCCTCTTCACCGATTACACGCTGGCCGCCTGGGACGGTGAGGAACTGGTGCCCGTGGCCAAGGCCTACAGCGGCCTGACCGACGCCGAAATCCGCGAAGTCGACCGCTGGGTGAAGCGTCACACGTTGGCAAAGCGAGGCCCGGTGCGCACCGTCCCCGCCGAGCAGGTCTTCGAGATCGCCTTTGAGGGCATCCGGGCCAGCACCCGGCACAAGAGCGGCGTGGCCTTCCGCTTCCCTCGGATCAACCGCTGGCGGCGAGACAAAAAGCCGGAGGAGGCGGAACGGCTGGAAACGCTGAAGGCGATGCTGTTGGCAGACGGGGCCGCGCCGCCGGAAGCAGGCGAATCGGCCCCGCCCGCCCAGCCCATCCAACAGGAGCTGATGTAGGGCACGGCTTTTGCTCTGCGAAAAAAGTCCCCATCCTGCTGGAAGCCGCGTGTACTTTGGCTCACTGTAAGGGGCGGCGTCCGCCCACGTTTACCTACATGAAATACCTGACCCTCCCAGTTTTTGCGCTCGCGCTGTGCCTCTCGGGGTGCAGCTCGGTTTATTACAACACGATGGAAAAGTTCGGCATCGAGAAGCGGGAGATCCTCGTGGACCGGGTCGCCGATGCGCGGGAGAGCCAGCAGGAGGCCAAGGAAGAGTTTCGCGACGCGCTGGATGCCTTCATGGCGGTGGTCGAGGTCGATGCGCCGGAGCTGGAAAAGGCCTACCGTCGCCTGGACGGTGATTACGAACGCTTGAGCAAGCGGGCGGATGACGTGCACGAGCGCATCAACAAGGTGGAAGACGTCGCCAACGCGCTTTTTGCCGAGTGGGAGGACGAACTGGACGAATACCAGCGCGACGACTTGCGCCGGGCGAGCGAACAGACGCTGCGCGAGACGCGTCAGCGGGCGGACGACCTGATCCGCGTGATGCGGCGGGCGGAGTCCCGCATGTATCCGGTGCTGGACGCTTTTCAGGATCAGGTGCTCTTTCTCAAGCACAACCTGAATGCGCGCGCCATCGCCTCGCTCGAGGCGGAGGCCAGCCGCGTGGAAGCCGAGGTGGCGGAGTTGATTCGCGAGATGGAACGGTCGATCGAAGAGGCGGAATCGTTTATCGCCGACATGCAGCAATAGCTCCCGGGCCACGAGTGGAGCCCCCTGTCTCAGCTACGTGAATCAGCGGTGACGGCGTAGTGACAAGTGCCTGATTGGGCCTGTTTCACTTGAGAGACAGGAAATTCTGCCGTTTAATAAGTAAGTCGATACGGCGTACGAGGCTGTATCCGTCTCTCTCATCCGCCCAACCCGCACTGTCATGAAATACGCTTTTCTCTCGTTTGCACTCCTTCCAGGTCTCGCGGCTACCGCTGCGGCGCAGACTTATGGCTTCGAAACCGACCTCTCCGGCTGGACGACCGGCGGCAATGTCGCGATCGAGGATGCCTCCACTTTCGGCCCCACCGCGACCGAAGGCAGCTCCTACGTGGTCCTCGACACCGGTGACCGTACGGTCGACATGGACTTTGGCGCCACGCCCACGCCCAACCCGACCGGTGTGACGGCGGCAGACCTTGGCCTGGGGCTGGACAAGTCGACCCTCGACGCCGCGTTCAGCATCGACTCCTACGATCTTTCGTACCTGTCGCGGACCTTCACGGTCAACGCGGGCGACACGATCACCTTCGACTGGAAGTTTCTCACCAACGAGTTTCCGGACGCGTTCAACGAGTTTAACGACACCGCGTTCTTCGCGACGAGTTTCGGCGATCTCGGCGCGCTGGCCCAGGTCAATTCGGCTTCCTATATGGACTTTCCGAGCGCGATCGTGAGCTATGAAAGCGATTGGATGAGCGGCTCCATCACCGCCACTTCCTCAGGCTCCATGACGCTGCTGTTTGGCGTGGTCGACGATGGCGGCAATGAAGTGGCCTCCATGCTGGCGGTGGATAACCTGACCATCACGGCGGTTCCAGAGCCCTCCACCTATGCGGCGCTGGCCGGCCTGGGCGTGCTCGGCCTCGTTGTCTTGCGCCGTCGCCGCCAGTAGTACGCCGCCTCGACCTTGATTTTGAGCAGGCCGGGAGCACCGGCCTTTTTTGTGCCCGTAGCCCAAGGCCGTAAAGAAAGCCCCCGGCGGCGGGCCGGAGGCTGAGGAGACAGGAGAGCGAGAGAGGGCAGGCTGATCCGGTAGGGTTTAGAAGTGGAAGCGGGCCTCGATCGGGTCGTGGTCGGAGGAGCGCAAGGGCGTGCTGGCGTCGGCCTCGAGATTGGCCGGCCAGGCGGCGTTGACGTGCAGGATGTCCTGGCCGCGCAGGTTGTCGAGCAGGGCGGGGCTGACGATCAGGTGGTCCAGAACCTGGGCGTTGCCGACATACATGTAAGTGTAGCGGTCGTATTCCGGTACCTGCTCGATCAGGTTGGTCAATGCGGTGTCGCCGGTGGTGCCGTCGACCACGATGCTGACGGGGTTCTGGCCTTCGCCCGGCTCGTCGAAGTAGAAGTCGTTCAGGTCGCCACCGACGACGATGTTGGCGTCGGCGTTCTCCGCGAGCAGCTGGTTCACGTAGTCGCGCACCACCTGGGCCTGCAGCTTGCGCTGTTGTTCGGTTTCGCGAACAAAGGGTTCGCCCGTGCCCCAGAGCGCGCCGTCGCCGCCCTTGGATTTGAAGTGATTGGCGATCACGGTCACCTCTTCGCTGCCCAGCTGGAAGATGCCCACGTAGGGCTCGCGGCCGGGGCTGGCGGAGGCGGGCCCGAACGCGGCTTCCGTGCCCGGCACGAGGGATTCGGTGATGAGGAAGGCGTCGATCAGATCGACCGTATGGTCGTTGTAGAGGATGGCGCACTCGATGCCGCGACCGTCGCTGCTGCCGCCCGAGATGGCGACGTAGTCCGTGTCGGCGATGGCGTTCACGCGGTCGGCCAGCACTTGCAGAATCTCCGTGTTTTCGGTCTCCTCGATCGTCAGCACGTCGGGTAGTTCCAGTTCCTCGATCAAGGCGAGGGTCAGCTTGGAGAGCTTGGTTTCGAGCTCGTCCGCGGTAGGTGTGGAGCCCTCGTCGTCCTTGTCGGGGTTGTCGACGAGGTCGAAGAGGTTTTCGACGTTGAAGGTGCCGATCTTGTAGTTCCATGCGCCGGAGTTGCTGCTGCGGCGGGAGACGGGGGTGCTCGGGATCGGGCGGGCGAGGTAGGTCATCTCGTCGTAGACCACCTTGTAATCGCTAAAGGTGTAGTCCATCACGCCCACCACGCCGCGCACCAGGTCGCCGGGCTTGAGGTTGGCCGTCGTGCGCGCGGCATCGTCGATCATGATGCGCTCGGGGTTGTAGTCCACGCTGTCGCCGCCGAGGCTGCGCACCATCATGGCGCGGTGGTAGGGATTATAGCCCGAGCCCAGGCGCATGTCCGCGCGGGTAATGACGACGAACTCGCCGTAATTGTTGGTGGGGCCGACCACGTAACCCAGCGGCACGCTCACGCGCATACCCTCGAGGCTCTCGCGGTAGGCGCTCTCGGCCGCCATGTCGAGGTTTTCACGGTCATTGAGCAGCACGGGCTCCGGCAGGTCGTGATCCTTGGAAAGCACCGTCACGGTATCGGGCTGTTCGGTCTCGGTCAGGTCGTAGTATTCGGTGATGTTGGCCACGACCTCGACCAGATCGCCCACCTCGACCGCGCTGTTGGTGGAGAGGCCGCGGTAGACGTAAAGGCCGTCGGAAGTCGCGTCGTCACCGTCGCCATCCGGGTCCTGAATCCAGAAGTGATCGTCCGCGACAAGCGTCACCACCCCCGTGGTCTGCACGCTCTGGCCGACGTAGGGGCTGGTGTAGCCGCTGCCCTGGATCTGCATGATCGTGACCCCTTCGGGGCCGGAGGAACCCCCGGTCGTCGGATTTTCGGAGTAAGAGGTGCTGGTCGCGGCGTTATTGGCGGCGCCCGGCGTGTGACTGGCGAAATCACCGAAGCCGATGATCGAGTAGCCGCCGTCGGCGTTGCGCTGGGCCGCGCCGGGCACGAAGGAGCCGTCCGGGCCGAGGAAGGTGTCGCCGTAGAGCTTTTCGCCACTGGGGTCTTCGAGCAGGCCCAGGCTGGAGGCGATGCTCGTCCAGGGCGTGACGTCGAGTACGCCGTCGTCGTCGGTGTCGAGATCCTGACCGTCGCTACCGGTGAAGCCTTCGACGAGCAGGTGGGTGACGTTGTCGCTGTTCTCGAAGTTGAGGCTCGTGACGTAGTCGGCGGTGCCGAGGGTGAAGGTGCTCTCCGCCGCCACGAAGAAGCCGCTGGCGGGGAGGGTCTGGCCGGTCAGCGGCGTGACGTTTTCGATCGTGCCGCTGTTGCCTGAGCCGTCGCCGATCACGAGGTAGGTCAGGTTGTCGAGGCTGGCGTTGGCCGGGCCGGCGAGCTCGAAAAACTCGTCGTCGTCGGTGCTGGACTGGTCGATCCGGAGTTCGTTGATGACGACCTGCCCTTGCAGGTGGGTGCCTGCCAGGGCGATGCAGGTGAGGCTGCAGAGAGATGGGAAAAACTTCATGGAGAGAGGTGGTAGGTTGAGAGAGCAGCGACGGGCGCTGAGGGCTCAGCTTTTCCCAGAAATGTGCGGCGGACGCCTCGCGAACAGGTGAAGTTTCGGTGAAGATGAAGCCGGCTGAGGTGGATCCCCGGGCTGCTTTTTAGGATCGCCGCACGGGCGGGCTGAGAATAGAAAAAGACGCATGCACCTCGCGCATCTCTCCGACGTTTCCGTGGAGTCGCTTCGCTCCCCCAGCGGGCGCTACCAGGTCGAACGCCTGCTGCTCAGTCAGCACTTGGGCGCACCCAAGGACGCGCCGCCGAGCCAGGGCGGCCACCCCTTTGAGGTTGAGGTCTGCCGCATCCCGCCGGGAGCGATCAACTGGCCGCTGCATCAGCACAGCACGCAGTGGGAGTTCTTTATCGTGCAGGCCGGTGAGGGCGTCGTCGAGACGGTGGATGGGCGCACGCCGATCCGCCAGGGGCACTTTTTCATGCAGCCGCCGCACCAGGCGCACCACATTCTCAATACCGGCAGCGAAGACCTCGAGCTGCTGATCGTGGCCAACAACAGTGAGGCCGACGTCACCTATTACCCCAACTCAGGCCGCTGGTTCATCAAGCCGCAGCGCAAGATGTTCAAGATGCAGGAGGCCAGCCATTTCTATGAATGGGAGGACGGCGACGAGGCAGAGGGGTAACAAGGGATGAGCTGTCCGCAGATGGGCAGGATCGGCGGAAAAAATAACAATCCTTCCAATCCTGAAAATCGGCGGATCATAGAGAAAGAAGTCATCCATAGATTCAGAGGATTAAATGGATTTCTCTTCGGGACCCCGTTCGTGCACAGGAGATCCCGTACCTTCCGTTCCTCGAGGAAGAATCGTTTCCTAATGGTCCCAGGGCAGGCGGACTTCCTCGCGTGGGTGCTCCCAGACCTTGAAGGGCTCCCAGATCTTGCCGGGGTTGAGGATGCCGTTGGGGTCGAGGGCCTCTTTGATCGCGCGCATGGCCCGGATTTCGGCCGGGCTGTGCTGGAGGCTGAGGAAGGGGGCTTTGGCCAGCCCGACGCCGTGCTCGCCGGTGATGACGCCACCCAGCTCGACCACCTTGGCCATCAGCTCGTGGATGCCCTTCTCGGCGCGCAAGGCCTGTTCCGCATTTTTGCGGTCATACATGATGTGCACGTGGAAGTTGCCGTCGGCGGCGTGTCCGAAGGTCGGCGTGCCGAGGCCGATGCGGTCGCGCAACTCCAGCGTGTAGGCAAAGAGCGCCTCGTAGGAGCGCAGGGGTACGACGATGTCTTCGTTCAGCTTGGTGTCGGCCAGCTGGAACATGCTCTGGCTGCTCGCGCGGCGGACCTGCCAGAGGGCTTCGGCTTCCTCGGCGTTCTGGGCGTTGTACCACTTTTCGGTGTGCTGGCGCAGCAGTTCCTCGAGGCGCAGCTGGCTTTGCGCGACCTCGGCGGGGTGGCCGTCCAGCTCGATCAACAGGTAGGCGCCGGGACGGCTGATGAAATTGCTGATGATGGGGTGCCCGAAGAGGTGCTCCGGACGGTCCGGCTTGTGCGCCCAGATCTGGAAGCACTCGCTGGTCTGGCGATCGATCAGCTCCAGAATGCTGGGATTGAAGCCTTGCTCGAGCATGGTGCGTACGACCTTGAGCGCGGCGGCATCGGTCTCGAACGAAGCGAGGAAGGTGCTCTGCGCGCCCGGCGCGGGCAACAGCTTCAGCACCGCGCCCGTGACGATGCCCAGGGTGCCTTCACTGCCGATCCAGAGGTCGCGCATGTTGTAGCCGCTGACGTACTTTTTGGTGTCGGCTCCCCAGCGCACGAATTCGCCGGTGGGTAAAAATCCCTCGAGGGCGTAGACGTAATCGCGCGTGACGCCGTATTTGGCCCCGCGCAAGCCCCCCGCATTGCAGGCCAGGGTGCCGCCGAGCGTGGCGTACTTCTTCGAGCCCGGGTCCGGCGGGTAAAACAGGCCCTCCTCGCGGGCGGCGGTGTCCAGCTCCTGCACGGTCACGCCCGGCTGGACGTAGGCCATGCGGGCCACCGGATCGATCTCGAACTGCTTCCATTCGGCGAAGTCCAGCACCCAGCCCCCGCGAATGGGTGTGGCCGCTCCGGTGGTGTTGCTGCCCGCGCCCCGCGCCGTGATGGGCACGTGCAGGCGGTTGGCGAGTTTCAGCACCGTGGCGACGTCCTCCTCATCCCGTGGGCGCACGACGGCCTCCGGCAGGTGAGACAACCGCAGGTTGTCGAGCGAGGCCTGGTAACGGATGGCGTCACCAGTGCGCACGCAAGGAGAGGGCAGGGCTGCCTGGAGTGCCTTGAGGGCCTCCGAAGGCTCAGTCGCCGGATCACGAGATGCCATGCGGGTCAGCTTGTCAGAGCTGTGCGGCGTTGTCACGCATGGAGCCGGTTCCTGAGGCGTTTGGAGGGATGCCCGGGTTGGATTACCATCAGGGATGCAGACTGCAATCCCCTACCATAGGTGGAGCAGTGTCCTGCCCAGGTATACATCAGGCGAATATGAGGGAATACGCTTCCTATACCTGGGAGCAGTTCTCCGGGGCCATGGCACGGTAGCAGCCGAGCGCAAGGAGCCACACCAGGTGCAGCGTGCGGAGGACGGGATTCAAGATATAGGTGCTGTTTCTCATGGTCGTATGAATTTCAGGCAGCAATACGCAGTACCCGTACCAGTTCCAGCGCGTGTACGTTTTTGCGCGGTGCTGTATTTTCTCACCCGCTGCGAAGCTGGTCCTACAGGGCCCTCATCGCTCCCGAACCTTTTTAGCGAGGTTGAAAGCCGGGGGTATCCCTGTCCTGAGCAAAGAACCTGATCGATTCCGAAACCATGATCGGCTCCCCACCTCAGAAGTGGGCCTAACCCGGGCCGTAGAAGACAGGGAGGACCGTCCGGCTGATCAAAAATGCTCACGCCCGGAAATCGTGACCGCCGGTGGCCTTCAAGCGGACTGAGCCCGCTCCGCTCAGCCAGCGCAGGTAGTGGGCAAAGTCCTGATTGGCACTGGCGGCGTAGTGAACCTATTAGGTATGAGGCAACATGCGGAGCTAGGCCAGAAACTGCAGGCATTCGGCGATGGTGGGTTGCTGACGTTCGAGTATCGCTTCGGGCGAAACATATCTCATTCGGAGCAACAGTTTTTCTGATGGTTACGAGCAAATCGTTTCATTTCTGCATTTGCCCCTGCGCTGTTTTCGCCTAAGTTGCCGCAGCAATGGCTGGGGGAAATGTGGCTAAATTCGACGTGCTCGTACTCGGTGCGGGCTTCGCGGGCGTGTATTGCGCCAAAACGCTGGGCAAGTTCGCCAAACGCAATCCCGACTTCAAGGTGGGGATGGTTGCGGCGGAAAATTACATGGTCTTTCAACCCATGTTGCCCGAGGTGGCCGCGGCATCCGTCTCCCCGCGCCACGTGGTCAGCCCGGTGCGGCAGCTCTGCCCTAATGTATCAGTCTTCAAGGGCAGCGTGCGCGACATCGACCACGAGAACAAGATTGTGCACGTCAACGCCGGTGACTTTACGCCGGATGTGACCCTGCAGTTCGATCAGCTGGTGCTGGCGCTGGGCGCGACGATCGACCTCAGCCGCGTGCCGGGCATGAGTGAGCACGCGCTGCTGATGCAGAACGTGGGTGACGCCATGAAGCTGCGGGCCCACCTCATCAGCCGCTTCGAGGAAGCCAACCTGGTGACCGATGCGCAGGCCAAGCGCCGCCTGTTGCGCTTTGTGGTGGTCGGCGGCGGCTATTCCGGGGTCGAGACCGCGGGCGAAATCGAGGACATGATGCGCGACATGGTCCGCTTTTACGAATACATCCAGCCCGAGGATTATGAGGTGGTGCTGGTGCATTCGCGCGATCACCTGCTGCCGACGCTGACGAGCAAGCTGGGCGACTATTGTCAGCGCGCGCTGGAGAAACGTGGGCTGCGCATCATCCTCAACGAACGCGTCAAAGCGGTCACCTCCAAGACGGTGATCCTGGACAGCGGCGAGGTGCTCAACGCCACTACGGTCATTTCCACGATTGGCAATTCACCGCACCCGCACGTGCTGCGCCTGGCGCGCGAGCTGGATGCGGAGATCGATCACGGGCGCCTGAAGGCTGACCGCACCGGTCGTGTGCCAGCGGCGAACTGGCTCTGGACCGCGGGCGACTGTTCGGCCATCCCGATGAAAAACGGCGAAACGAGCCCGCCGACCGCGCAATTCGCCCAGCGCCAAGGCACGCTCGTGGGCAAGAACATCGTGGCCCTGCGCAGCCAGAAGGAGGTGAAGACCTTTGACTTCGCGGGCTTGGGCGAGTTGGCGGCAATCGGGCACCGGAGCGCAGTTGGCGACGTCATGGGCGTCAAACTCTCGGGCTTCATCGCCTGGTGGATCTGGCGCACGGTTTACATCGGCAAGCTGCCGGGCTTTCAGAAAAAGCTGCGCATCATGGTCGACTGGACCTTCGACCTGTTCTTCCCGCGCGACATCAATCTGCTGAGTCCGCAATACTCCAAGCTGCTCAAGACGATCCACCTCGAGCCCGGCGACGTGCTCTTCAACAAGGACGAGCCGGCCTTCTCGATCTACTTCGTGCAGCGCGGCGAGATGGAGCTGAAGGACGAGGATCACCTGATCAAGACGGTCGAGGAGGGGGATTACTTTGGCGAGGCCGCCCTGCTGAGCGACAACATCTGGCGCTACACGGCGCGGGCGAAGGTGGCGACCAATCTCGTAGCGCTCGGAGCGAAGGAATTTTACGCAATCACCTCGGGCAGTGACGCGCTGCGGCGCATGTTCCAGCGTTCGGCTCAGGCCTACCTCCGCCACGATGAGGTGCAGGCGGTGCGCGCCCAGCTCGGGCAGGAGACCCTGCGCAAGCAGGCGAAGGAGATCATGAACACGCACATGGACGTGCTGAAGCCGGAGATGAGCGTGCGGCAGGCGATGGAAATCTTGCGCGACCACCGCCACGGTTCCTATCCGGTCGTGGACCAGGAGGGCGTGCTGGAGGGTGTGCTCAAGCGCGACGACGTATTCGATTTCATCAAGTCAGGCGGTGGTCCGGAGGCACCCTTGAGCGAGCTGTCGTTCAGCCAGTTGCCGACGGCCAGTGTAGATGCGCCAGTGGCCGATCTGGTGGAGATCCTCCTGCGCTCAGGCCGCAACAAGCTGATCGTGATCGACGGTGACCACAGGTTAAAAGGCATCGTCACCCTGCTGGACCTCGTTGGCGGCATGTCGCGTCACAATGAGCCAGCCGAGATGAGCTGAGATCGGTTGGGTGACTATTTGCGCGCCTTTCTTGCTTTTTAGAATCATTCTTATTAGTGTGACTGCCATATGTCAGTTGCACCCGATACCCAGACCAAATTTACTGCCTACGCGCATCCTGAGTCGCTGGTGAGCACCGAGTGGGTGGCCCAGCATCTGGACGATCCGAACGTGCGTGTGATCGAGAGTAATGAGGACGTGTTGCTCTACGACACGGGGCACCTGCCGGGGGCCGTTCATATCGACTGGCGGGCGGACCTCAACAACGACCTGATCCGCGACTATGTGGACCCTAAAGGCTTTGCCGAGCTGTGTGAGCGCCACGGGATCACACCGGACATGACGCTGATCTTCTACGGCGACAAGAGTAACTGGTGGGCCTGCTACGCCTTATGGGTCTTCCGGCTCTTCGGCCATCAGGATGTGCGTGTGATGGATGGCGGACGTCAGAAGTGGCAGGCAGAAGAGCGCGCCTTCACCCGCGAAGTGCCGCGCTATGAGCACAGTGCGTATCCGGTGCCGGATCACCGCCGTGACGATGAGATCCGCGCGTTCTATGCGGATACTTTGGCCCACTCGATTGCGAAGAAGCCGCTGATCGACGTGCGCTCGCCGGGCGAGTTCCGCGGCGAGATCACGCACATGCCGGAGTATCCGCAGGAGGGGGTGTTGCGCGGCGGTCACGTGCCGGGAGCCCAGAGCGTGCCGTGGAAAACGGCGGCGAATGACGATGGCACGTTCAAGAGCCGCGAAGAACTGGAAAAGATTTATACGCAGGATCTCGGGCTGGGGCAGGACGACGATATCGTGGCCTATTGCCGGATCGGGGAGCGCTCGAGCCACACGTGGTTTGTGCTGAAGTACCTGCTCGGCTACCGCAAGGTCCGCAACTACGACGGCTCCTGGACGGAGTGGGGTAACATGGTCCGTTCACCTATCGAACGCTCAGACAGCTAATCGAACGATGCCGTATCCGAAGAAACTGCAGGAAATCGTCGACCTCTTTGAGCATCTCGACGAACCAGAGAAGCGCGAAAATCTGATCGTCTATGCCGACCAGGCTGACAGCCATACTCCGGTCGACGAGGAGGACTACGCGCTTGAGGATGTGCGCAAGGACGAAGAGTGCACCGATACGGTCGGTATTTTTCTGAAGGAAGAGGCCGGCGGAGGGGTGACATTCCGCGTGTCCCTCGGGCCGCAGGTGCAGACCCTTACCCGCGCCATGACGGCCATCCTCTGCGAGGGCCTCAGCGGTGAAACGCCGCAGACGGTGCGCGAGGTGCCGGCGGATTTCGTGCCCAAGATTGTGGGCGGTCAGCTGGTGCGCCAGCGTTCGCAAACGGTCTACTACGTGCTGGGCCGCATGAAAGGGGCCTGCCAGGTCTACGAGCGCCGCAAGGCGATGGCCGAGTAGAAAAACAAGTCGCACCGCCGGAGGTCAGGCCGAACGGTGCGATGTGTCAGGTGAGTCATCTCCGGGATCAGACCGGAGAAATAAGAGCCTATGCCTGCTTGCTCTCCTCGTAAAGCTAGAACGTGCTTTTGGATAAACAAAAAGCACCGTGCGACCTTGGCCGACACGGTGCGAAAAGAGGAAGCCTGGCGCGCTCTAGAAAGAGAGCCAGAAGGTAAAGTAGAGATACATGCCGAGCACGAGCACCAGCACGAGGGTGGCCAGCAGCGTGTTGCCGCGGTCCCAGCTCGCCTTGACCTCTGGATCGCCGCTGACCGTGGCGTAGGTGAGGCTGTCGGTCTTGGTGGCAGGAGGCGCCTCGGTCATCAGCGATACGCCGATGAGGATGAGAATGCTGATCACGAAGAGCACGCCAGCGGCGTAGAACTTGTTGAAGTCGCCGATCGCGGCGAGGAAGGCCGGATCGGAAACGCGCGTGGCGCCGAAGACGCTCTCGATCGCCAGCTTGGTCATGCCCAGAGCAAAACCACCCCCCAGACACCAGGCGGCGCCGTAGGCGTTGATGCGCTTCCAGAAGAGGCCGAGCAGGAAGACGGCGGCGATGGGCGGCGCCAGGTAGCCTTGCACCCCTTGCAGGTAGTCGTAGAGGCCACCGTCGGAGATGGCGCGCATGATCGGGATCCAGAGGATGCCGAGGCCTACGACCACGGTGGTGGCAATCCGGCCGACGAGCACGTAGTGGCGTTGGCTCTGGTTGGGCTTGAGCTTTTCGTAAATGTCGACCGTAAAGAGGGTGGCGCACGAGTTGAAGAGCGAGGCCAGCGAGCTCATCAGGGCCGCCAGCATACAGGCGATGATCAGGCCGCGCAGGCCGATCGGCAGCAGTTCTTCCACCATGGTCGGGAAGATCTTGTCGCCCACGATTTCCTCGGTGCCGTTGGGGCCCATCACGGTTTCGATGTGGATGATGCCCTTTTGGTGCAGCGCCCAGCCGATGAGGCCCGGGATGAGGAAGATCAGCACGGGGGTGACCTTGAGCAGGCCGCCGAAGAGCGCACCGCGGCGGGCTTCCTTCAGGTTCTTGCCGGTCAGGGTGCGCTGCACGATGTATTGGTCGGTACACCAATACCAGATACCGATGATGGGCGAGGCGATCAGCACCGCGAGCCAGGGCAGCTGCGGATCGTCGAGCGGGCGCCAGAGCGCGAGGTCTTCCTTGCGGTCGGCAGCCATCGAGACGAGCTCATGCCAGCCACCGAGTTGGTGCAGGCCGATGAACGTGATGATGCAGGAGCCGATGATCAGCAGCACGGCCTGTGGGGCTTCGGTGTAGATCACGGCGCGCATCCCGCCGATGACGGTGTAGATCCCGGTGAGGATCACCGTGGAGAAGGCCCCGACCCAAAAGGCGTTTTCCGGCGTGCCGAAGGTGGTCGGCAGCAGGGATTCAAAGACGAGCGCGCCGGCGTAGATCGTCACACTCACCTTTGTCAGCACGTAGGCCGTCAGGGAGACGATACTGAGGATCCAGCGGGAGGTGGGGCCAAAGCGCCGCTCCAGGTATTCCGGCATCGTGTAGACGCCCGACTTGTAATAAAAGGGCACGAAGACGTAGGCGAGGATGACCAGCACCCAGGCGTGCAGCTCCCAGTGGGCCATGGCCAGACCGCTCGAGGCGCCGGAGCCGGCCAGACCGACGATGTGCTCCGAGCCGATGTTCGACGAAAAGATCGAGGCGCCGATCAGAAAGAAGCCGGCGTGCCGCCCGGCCAGGAAGTAATCTTCGGTGCTTTTGTTCTGGCGGCCGGCCCAGAGGGTGATGCCCGCGATGAAGGCAAAGTATATCGCAATGATCGTCCAATCTAGCCAATGCATGGGGTCTCCTTTGGTGGAGTGGGGGTATGAATCGTGAAGGGGCTGTCAGGAGTCGGAAAGACGCACAACCACGCCCCGTCGCGCGGAATTGCGGCGAAGGAACGCAGGATGGGGTCTGGATGGCTGGGGCCGCTCCCGGCGCTTTGGAGCCAGGAAGGGGGAGGAGGTGTCGGAAGCAGCTGAGACCATCCCGGTGGATCTTCTGCGCGCGGGAACGCGCGGACAACCCGCCGGTTCCGATTCCTGTAGTAGAACCGTAGCCAAACGCTGACAATATTTTTCCCGGCGTTAAACCCTCAGGGCGCTTGACAGTCAAGCTGCGGCCGCTGCTGCCGGTATAACTATAGAATCAAAAGCTGCTGACCGTGTGCCTGGCCCGACGGTCACGGTTGCCGCTCAAGCACGTTTACCTACGCAGCGATGCGTTTTTGTATCGGAGGCCTGAGTTCTGTGAGAGCAAGTGAAAGTGTTTATAGGTAATATACCTCGGATGCTTAAGTATTCCTACTGTCCGATTTTGGGCGATTTGTGAAGCGGTAGGTTGCGTCATAAAGGTGTAAACTGCAGCGGCCCGCTCTCCCCCTCTCCGGGTCTCTGCTGAACGACTACTAAACATAGACTACCCCTCTCCTGGCCGCTTGCGTTCAGTCTGGTCAGGAGCGACCCCTCCTTACACTTATGAAACGACCCCCTTTGGCGGTGGCTGTGCTACTGCTTACCCTGAATCCAGCGCTGCGTGGTGAAAACGTGTCGCTGATCCCGGCCGACGTGGCCTCGGTCAATATCGCCGGAGACGCCGGAGCGCCTTCGATTTCGACCAGTGGTGTCGGCGATACGATCTACCTGCGTTCGCGCGAGTTTTCCTCCGGCGCCGTGCGCAACAACGTCGCCTACCTGCAGTTCGACCTCTCTTCTCTCAACAACGACGACGTGATTCAGGCCGCGACGTTGCGCCTGAACAAGATCGCAGGCGATACCGTCGTGACCGGGCGCGTGGCGCTCTTCGGCTTGATGGACCTGGCGGGCAACGTCCAGCAGGACTGGAACTCCGGCAGCTTCACCTACGGCGATGAGTTCGATCCGGCAATCTTTAACGATGCGGTGTCCACGCCGGGGGCCTCGCCGATCAACCTCAGCAACGTGGTGAACTTCGACGAGCAGGAAGCCGTCAGTGGCAACACCGTGACGCTGAGCTCCGACGACCTGAACGACTTTTTGCAGAGCCGCGTGGCCGACGATGGTCTGGTGACCTTTATCCTGACCTTCCCGAGCCAGGGGGACGGCAACGACAAGAGCCTGACCTACGCCTCTCACACTTATACGGACGACACCAACCTGCGCCCGACGCTGGAAGTGGCGTTCTCCGATGCGAGCCTGCCCTCACCGCCGAGCGATTTGATGCTGGGCAACGTGAGCTACTCGGCCAATCCCTCACTGACGATCAATTGGGGCGGCATCGACGGCGCGCTTTCCTACAAGGTCTTCCGTCGTGCCGATGGCGAAGAGGAACCGACTCAGGTAGGCACCGTCACCAGCCCGAGCTACTTTGACGACAGCGTCGAGCTCTTCGGCCAGTATTACTATTCCGTCGCGGTGGTGACTGATGCGGGCGAGTCCGTGCGGTCGACCGAACTCTACGTGGATGTGACCGACTCCGATGCCGGCCGTCCCGCGGCCCCGGGCGATTTCACGGTCGCGGCCAGCACGCCCGCGCAGATCCAGCTGGGCTGGAATGCGGTGAGCGGCGTCTACCTGTATGAGGTCTACCGCTCCGTTTATCCGGACCGTGCGTTCAGCCTCGTGGACACGGTGGACACGCCCCATTACACCGACGACAACGTGGTGGGCTTCCGCAGCTACTATTACAAGGTCAAGTCCATTGGCGGCGGCGGTATCTCCTGGGCCAGCGATGTTTTCGAGGTCGAGCCGCGTTTTGTGACCGGTGGCACGATTCCCGCCGCGCCGCAAAATCTCAGCCTCGGCAGCAACACCACCTATTCCACCACCATCGGCTGGGATGCGGTCGCCGACGCGCAGGCCTACTACGTCTACCGTTCGGTCAGCGGCACCGGCGATTATCATTTGGTGGGCATCAGCGAAACGACTTCGCTGGAAGACACCTATGCGGTGATGCCGCAGATTGCCTACGATTATACCGTCTATGCGGCGGGCCAGGGCGGCTTCTCCGAGCCCTCCGCCGTACTGGGCGTGGATGCCACGTTGCACAACTACCGTCAGATGGAGAACATCACCCGCGCCCCGGTGGCGGTGCCGAGTGAAGACGGCATGTTGATCAGTTGGCGCCTGCTGGGCACCGATCCGGAAAACATCGGCTTCTCCGTCTATCGCGACGGCCACCGCCTGAACAACTTCCCGATCACCGGCGCAACCAACTACCTCGACGAAGCGGGCACGACGGCTTCGACCTACGAGGTGCGGGCCAAGATCGGTAACTACGAGCTGCCTGAGGGCGAAACGGCCCGCGTGCTCGGCCAGGGCTACCTCAGCGTGCCGATCGAGGCGCCTGCGGGCGGCACGACCCCGGACGACGTCGACTATACCTACAACGCCAACGACGCGAGCGTGGGCGATCTGGACGGCGACGGTGAATACGAGATCGTGCTCAAGTGGGATCCGACCAACGCGAAGGACAATTCCCAATCGGGCTACACGGGCAACGTCTTCATCGATGCTTACGAGATGGACGGCACGCGCCTGTGGCGCATCGACCTGGGCCGCAACATCCGCGCGGGCGCTCACTACACGCAGTTCATGGTGTATGACTTCGACGGCGACGGCCGCGCAGAGATGATCTGCAAGACTGCCGATGCGACGACGGATGCCGAAGGCACCGTGATCGGCGACCCGGATGCCGACTACCGCAACGACGGTGGCTACATCCTCGACGGTCCAGAATTCCTCACGGCCTTCGACGGTATGACTGGTGCGATCATGGATACGATCGACTACGTCCCGCCGCGCGGCAACCTCTCCGACTGGGGCGACACCTACGGCAATCGGGTGGACCGCTTCAACGCGGCGGTGGCCTACTTTGACGGGGTGCACCCGAGCTTTGTCGCGGCTCGCGGCTATTACTACGGCCAGTCTGGGCAGGGCATCGGTCGCACAGTGATCGCCGCCCACGACCTGGTCGATGGCCAACTCGTCGAGCGCTGGGTCTTCGACAGCCAGGTCGAAGGCGATCAATACGTCGGCCAGGGCAATCACCAGCTGACGGTCGGCGACGCCGATGGCGATGGCTACGATGAAGTGATGCACGGTTCCCTGACGATCGACCAGGACGGCTCCGCCCTTTGGGTATCCGGCCTCGGTCACGGTGACGCCATGCACTTCGGCGATCTGGACCCGAGCCATCCGGGCATGGAAATGTTTGCGGTGAAGGAAGAAACGGGCGCCGAATACCACGACGTCTTCACCAACGCCGCCACGGGCGAAACCATCTGGGGTGTCAACAACGCCCGTGATACCGGGCGCGGCCTCGCCGCCGACATCGACCCGAACTACGCGGGCACCGAAGTCTGGGGCGCCGCCAATCTCAGCGTCTGGTCCGCCCAGGGCGAGGTCATCGGCCTCACGCGCCCCTCGATCAACTTCGCGATCTGGTGGGACGGCGATCCCCTGCGCGAGCTGATGGACGGCACCTCCGTGCGCAAGTGGGACTGGGTGAACCAGCAGGAAGTGGTGTTGCTCGATGCGACCGGCACCGCCTCCAACAACGGCACCAAGGCGACCCCGTCGCTCCAGGCCGACTTGCTGGGTGACTGGCGTGAAGAGGTGATGCTGCGCACGGACGACAACACGGCCCTGCGTATCTACAGCACCTCGGCCCCCACGGTCCTGCGCATCCCCACCCTGATGCACGACCCGAATTATCGTGTGGCGGTGGCCTGGCAGAACAGCGCCTACAATCAGCCCCCGCATCCCTCGTTCTTCATCGGCAACAATATGCCCGATGTGGCGATGCCGGATGTGTTCGTCGATCCGCGCCCGGATCTCTACGGCCTGATGGATGACGAGGGCGTCTACACGACGGATGTGCGTGTGGCCCTGAACGCCAACCTCGGCGCGCCTCTGGTCAACGAATACCGCGTCGATAGCGGCTCGTGGATGACCTACAGTACGCCCTTCATGGTCCAGGGCAACGGCAGCCACACGGTGGACTTCCGTACCTACGACGGCGAAAGCAACCTGTTGGCCGAAGCCAGCTCAACCTTCACGATCAATGCTCAGCTGCCGGGTGACCTCGACGGCGATAACGACGTGGATGTCGACGACCGGCTGGTGCTGATCGGCAGCCTGCGCAAGTGCGAGGGGGACGCCGGTTACAACGCCGCGGCCGACCTCGATGGCAACGGTTGCGTCAACATGGTCGACTACGCCAAGTGGCGCGCCTACTACGCCGCCGCCAACCGCCCCCGCTAAATGCACTCCCTCCTCTCAACTCACACTTCGCACCACATGAAAAGAACGATCCTCCCGCTTCTGGCCCTCGCCGCAACCGCCACCGGCGTATATGCCAGCCCCGGCATCACCCTCAATCCTTCCGCTGCATCCGTGCAGGTGGGGGACGCCTTCACCGTCGACGTCGTGGCCAATTACGACGCCATGACGGAACTCGGTTCCATGGCCGAACTCACCTCGTTCGGCTTCATGGTCGATCCTTCCAGCATGTTCACCATTGGTGATTACACTGGCTTCACCATGAACATGGACTATGACGACTTCTCCATGGATCCGGGGGAAGTCGTGGGCATTGCCGGACTCGATGGCGGTTCGACCGATACGATGGTCACGCTCGGCACGCTCTCGTTTACGGCGACGGGCTTGGGCACGCAGTCGCTGGAGATCTTCGGCGACGAAAGCGACTCGTCGGGCACGATGGGGCTCTACTACACGGTCTACAACGACATTGGGGACCCGCTGGACGATCAGTATTTGTCCTTCGACCTCAGCGGCTCGACCTCGATCTCCGTCGTGCCAGAGCCTGCAACGACGGCGTTCATGGCCGGTGCCGCCGCTCTCGCCGCACTCGGCTTCGTTCGCCGCCGACGCGCCTGATCGGTTCTATACTTGGCGATTATGCAGTTTCGAGGAGCAGGATTCGTCCTGCTCCTTTTTTAATGCGGTAGGTATGTATAAGGTGTGATAGAGGACTGAATTCCTTAGGTATTTCGTGCATGCTTTGCGGTGCTACTGGTAGGTTTGGATCGGAGTTGTGATTAGCTCCTACTGTCCGATTTTAGGGCGTTTGTTGTGAGCAGCAGCTGGTGCTTATTTAGTGCGCAGCAGGCTTTCTGTTCTCTTGGGCCTGCCCCTTGTTAACCTCAAATAGTACCCCCGCTCCGGCTTTCTCCCCCCCCCTCGCAGCCGGGGCGCGCACACCTACGATGAAAAAACACCACCTTGCGGTGGCGATGCTACCGCTTACTCTGTCTCCTGTGACTTGGGGCGCCTCCACGGCGCTCAGTCCTACCTCCATCGCTTCGATCAACGTCGGCGGCGAAGATGGTAACCCAGCCATCAGCACCGGCGGCGTCGGCAATACCATCTACATCCGCTCCCGCGATTTTGCCTCCGGACCGGTTCGTCATAATGTCGCCTACCTGCGCTTCCATGTGGACGATCTCAGCGACGCCGAGATCTACACGGCCAGCTTGCGCTTGAACCGGGTGGGCGGCGACTTCGCGGTCGAAGGGCGCGTGGCCATCTACGGCTTGCTCGATCTGCCGTCGAATCTGGTGCAGGACTGGACGACCGACACCTTTGCCTATGGCGCTGAGTTCGACCCGTCGATGTACAGCGATGGGGCTTCGGTGCCCGGAGCGACGCCGATCACGCTCAGCCAGGTCGAAGACCTAAGCGATCTGGAGACTGTCACCGAATACACCACCATCACGCTGACGGACGACGCGTTCGTCGACTTTCTGCAATCGCGGGCCGATGACGACGGCAACGTGACGCTGATCGTGACCATGCCCAGCCAGGGCGGTAACGACAAATACTACGAACTGGCCTCGGACACCTACGACGATGCCAGCCTGCGCCCGGTGCTGGAAATCGCTTACGGCCCGGCCGGGCTGCCCGCGCCACCCGTCGGGCTGGCGGTCGACAACATCAGTTACGCGGCCGAGCCCACGTTGACGGTGGATTGGGATGCGATCCCGGAAGCGCAAAGCTACAAGGTCTACCGGCGTGCAGAAGGCGAGCAGGACGCCACCCTCGTCTCGCAGTCCAATGCCGCCAGCTACTTCGATGACGACGTGCAGTTGTTTGGCGTCTATTACTATTCCGTGGCCGCGGTTGCCAGCGAGGGCGAATCGGTGCCCAGCGTCGAGCTGCGGGTGGAGGTCCGCGACTCCATGGCGGGCGATCCTGCCGCGCCGAACAATCTTGCGGTGGTGGACAGCACGCCCGGCACCATCCAGATCGGCTGGGACGCTCCGGCCGGCGCGTTCCTCTACGACGTCTATCGCTCCACCCATCCCGATCGCGATTTCGAGCAGGTCGATACCGTGGCGACGCCCGCTTACACCGATAGCGACGTGGTCGGTTACCGCAGCTACTACTACCGCGTCTCCACCACGGGGGCGGGTGGCGTTTCCGGCCCCAGCGAAACCGTGGCCGTGGCGCCGCGCTTTGTGGAAGGCGGCACCGTGCCGGAAGCTCCGGGCAATCTGTCGCTGATCGACAACACCCTCTACACGACCGAGATCGGCTGGGACGCGGTGGATGATGCGCAGGCCTATTACGTCTACCGCTCGACTCATACGGATGGCGACTTCCACCTCGTGGGGATCAGCGATACCACCTCGCTCAACGACACCTTCGCGGTCATGCCGCAAAATGCCTACTACTACACGGTTTATGCGGTGGGAGAGGGTGGCTTTTCCGAGCCGTCGGACATCTTCGGCGTCGACGCCACCTTGCATGTGCATCGACAGATGGAAAACCTGACGCGTGCGCCGGTTGCGGTACCCAACGAAGAAGGGATTCTGGTCTCCTGGCGCCTGTTGGGCACAGACCCGCGCGATACCGGTTTTTACATCTACCGCGACGGTCACCGCCTGAACAACTTCCCCCTCACCGGCGCGACCAACTACGTCGACACCGAGGGCACGGTTGATTCGACTTACGAGATCCGGGCCACGCTCGACGGCTTTGAGCTGCCGAGCGGCGAGACCGCCCGCATGCTCGAAAACGGCTACCTGAGCGTGCCGCTCGACATCCCGGAAGGCGGCACGACGCCCGACGGGGTCGACTTTACCTACACGGCCAACGACGCCAGCGCCGCCGATCTCGATGGCGACGGTGCATACGAGGTCGTGCTGAAGTGGGACCCCACCAACACGGGCAACAACATGCCGGGCTATTACACCGGCAACGTCATTATCGACGCTTACGAGATGGACGGCACGCGCCTCTGGCGCATCGACCTGGGCCGCAACGTCCGGGCCGGCTCGCCCTATACCCAGTTCATGGTCTACGACTTCGACGGTAACGGGAAGGCGGAGATGATCTGCAAGACCGCCGATGCAACCGTCGACGGCCTGGGCAACGTGATCGGGGATCCAGATGCCGACTGGCGCAGCAGCGAGGGCATGGTGCTCGAAGGACCGGAATTCCTCACCGTCTTCAACGGCGAGACGGGCGAGGCGATGGATACGGTCGACTATGTGCCGCAGCGCGGGGACATCTCCGAGTGGGGCGACTCATACGGGGGACGCGTGGACCGCCTGAATGCGGCAGTCGCGTAACTCGATGGTGTGCACCCCACCTTCCTCGCCGGGCGCGGCTACTACTACGGCCAACCGGGTCAGGGGCCGGGCCGCACGGTGATCGCGGCGCACGACTACATCGACGGCCAGTTGGTCGAGCGCTGGGTCTTCGACACCCGCGACGCCGGGGCCGAATACATCGGCCAGGGCAATCACCAGTTCTCTGTCGGCGATGTCGACGGCGATGGCAAGGACGAGCTGATGCAGGGCTCGCTGACCTTCGACGACGACGGGACGGCTCTCTGGTGCAGCGGTCTCGGCCACGGTGACGCCATGCACTACGGCGACCTCGACCCGACGCGTCCGGGCATGGAGCTGTTCTCCGTGAAGGAAGAGACGGACATCCCCTACCACACCGTCTTCAGCGATGCTGCCACGGGTGAAACCATCTGGGGCGTATTCAATGGCCGGGACACCGGTCGCGGGCTCGCCGCCGACATCGACCCGCGCTATGCCGGCACCGAAGTCTGGGGCGCGGCCAACCTCAATGTGTGGTCCGCCGCCGGCGAAGTCATCGGTAATGTGCGCCCTTCGATCAACTTCTCGATCTACTGGGACGGCGACCCGTTGAGCGAACTGCTCGACAACATCTCGGTGCGCAAATGGGATTGGGTGAACCAGCGTGAAGTCGTGCTGCTCGACGCCGAAGGCACGGCCTCCAACAACAGCACCAAAGCCAACCCCTGCCTGCAGGCCGACTTGCTCGGCGACTGGCGCGAAGAGGTGATGCTGCGCACAGCCGACAACACCGCGTTGCGCATCTACTCCACGCCTTACCCGACGGATCTGCGCATCCACACCCTGATGCACGATCCGGCTTATCGCGTGGCGATCGCCTGGCAGAACAGCACCTACAATCAGCCGCCGCACCCCTCGTTCTTCATCGGCAACGACATGCCGGCAGTCGCCCAGCCGGATATCTTCGTCTATCCAGAGCCGGACTTCTACGGCTTGATGGATGAGAACGGCGACTACACGACCGATGTGCGCGTCGCATTGACCGTCAACCTCGATGAACCGCTGAGCAACACTTACCGCGTCGATGGCGGGTCATGGACGTCTTACAGCGGGCCGTTCATGGTCACGGGCGACGGCAGCCACACGGTCGAGTTCCGCACCTATGATGGTGACGACAATCTTCTGGTCGAAGCCAGCAAGACCATGACCATCAACGCAGCGGTGCCGGGCGATCTCGACGGCGACGGCGATGTGGACGTGGACGACCGCCTGGTGCTGATCGGTAGTCTGCGCACCTGCGAGGGCGACAGTGGCTACAACCCCGCCGCCGACCTCGATGGCAACGGCTGCGTCGACATGGTCGACTACGCGAAGTGGCGCGCCTACTACGCCGCTGCCCATCGCCCCGGCTGATCTTCTTTCGCCAAACGAGTAGACAGTGTTACAGGACTCCGGAGGGAGCAGGCAAGAACCTGCTCCTTCTTTTTGGGCCACAAGCGACGCTCGCCGGGTGGGGCGACTACATCAGCAGCCAGCTGCCGAGGGCGAGAAAGATGAGGAAGCCGCCGGTGTCCGTCAGGGCGGTGAGGAAGATCGAGGAGCTTTGGGCGGGGTCTCGCTTGAGGGCGCGCAGCGCCAGCGGGATGAAGGCGCCCGAGACGCCGGCGATGGCCATGTTGGCGATCATCGCGAGCAGGATGACGAGTGACAGCTTGGCCTGGCCGGTGATAAGGTAGGCGATGACGGCCGCGACGCAGCCAACCGCAAATCCGTTGATCAGGCCGATGGAGAGTTGTTTGAAAAGGATGACGCGCTTTTCCGCCTCGTGGATCTCGCCCATCGCGAGACTGCGGATTGCGACCGCGAGGGCCTGCTGACCGGAGTTGCCGCCGATGCCGGCCACGATGGGCATGAAGGCCGCCAGCACGGGCATGGCGCTGATCTGATCGCCGAAGGACATGACGACGGCCGAGGCCATGAAGGCGGTGGCCAGGTTGACGTGCAGCCAGGGGATGCGGCGCTTGACGGAGTAGGTCACCTTGTCCGTCAGGCTCTCGTCACCACCGGCACCGGCCAGCTTCTGGATGTCTTCCGTGGCCTCCTCGTAAACGACGTCCAGGATGTCGTCGTGCGTGATGACGCCGAGCAGGTGGTTGTCTTCGTCCACCACCGCGATGTCCGGCAAATTGTATTCGGCCATCAACTGCGCGACCTCTTCCTGGTCCGTCTCCGGGCGCACGATGCCGCGGATGTCGGGGTTCATCACCTCGCGCACTTTTTGCGTGGGACGGGCCTGGATCAGCTTGCGCAGGGAGACGATGCCCAGCAGGCGACGCTTGCGATCCACCACGTAAACGTAGTGGAGATCTTCATACTGCTCGGCGAAGCTGCGGATGCGTTCCACGGCGGCATCGACGCTCATGACATCGAAGAGCGTCGCCACCTCGGTCGTCATCAGGCCGCCGGCGGTGTCGGACTCGTATTCGAGCAGGCGCTCGATCGTTTCACGCCAGCCGCTCTCGATCTTGGCCAGCAAACGCTCGCGGTGCTCGTCTTCGAGCTCCGCCACCACGTCGGCCGCGTCGTCGGCGTCGAAACTGTCGAGCACCTTCACCGCGCGCAGTTCGCGCATGGCGCTGAGCACTTCCGCCGCGTGCTCTTCGTCCATCTCGGAGAGCACGTGCGCGGCGCGCTCGTTGGAGAGCTGCCGCAGCACGACGCGCCGTTGGTCCACCTCCAGACGGTCGAGGAAGCTCGCGAGGGTGTGGTCCGACGTCTCGGCCAGGCGCACCGGATCGAACCGCCCGAGATCCTGTACGGGCCACTCGGCCAGCTCCTCCATCGTGTAGGGGCTGACTTCGTTGGGCGTCATGATGACTTCACCTTCGGACATATAGAGCCTGTGATGGTTGAGTTGGGCGGACGGGAAGCTTGGGACGGCGCCTCATGCTCTGTGGCGGCGGCTGAAGGGATTCGAGGGCCGGAATGACTCAATTACTCTAATGCCGTTTGCCGACTTCCTCAATGCAGAGACTTCACCAGTTTCGTGAACGCGCGGAACTGGGGATGCTCCGACGAGTGCAGCAGGCTGTAGAAAACCGCCTCGCTCGGCAAGAGGCTGATGCCTTCGATGCGCGAAAGCAGGTCGAGCACGTCGCGGGCATCCTGTGCGCGGCGGGCGCTGACGCAGTCGGTGAAGAGCGTCACGTCGATCTCGCGACGCAGGGCGTCCATCACCGTCTGGTAGACACAAATGGTGGTTTCGAGCCCGGCCAGCAGCAGCACCTCCACGCCCAGGTCTTCCAGCTTGTCCTCGAGACCCTCGGCGCCGAAGGCAGAAAAAGCGGTCTTGGCAAAGACGCAGCCCTGGTCGACGTGTTCGAGCACTTCGGGCACGGTGGGACCGAGTTTGTCCGGCACCTGCTCGGTGGCGAGCACGGGGATGTCGAGCAGGCGGGCGGCCTGGGCGGCGAAGGCGCAGCGCTGCAGCACTTCATCGCCGTTGGGGATCGCCTGGATGAGGCTGGCCTGCAGGTCGAGCAGGAGCAGGGCGACGCGCGGTTGTTCGGGTTGATCTTCGATCATGACGTACGAGGCGGTTTTTTGCCCGCACCGACGGTCGCGAGGGTTGGGGCAGGTTTTTCGGCTGGGTGTTCCGGATAATACTGGTGGTAAAAGCGCCGGCGCCCCTTCACTTGGTAGACGGCACCGTCGGGCCAGATGAAGGCCGTGAGGCGCCCGCCGGTGACGGCCCCGGTGTCGATGCAGATCGAAGCCGAGCGCACGAGTGGGGCCGGGCGGGGCGTGTGCCCGTAGATGACGAATTCCGGCCCGTGCCACTCGTTGGCCCATGGGCGGCCCTTGGGGCATTCCTGCCGCTTGGCGGGTTTGCCTTCCGGGTCGAGCACCTGAATCCGGGTCACGATGTCGGCCTCCTGCTCACTCCAGTGCGGCTGGGGCAGGAAGCCGCCGTGCACGATCACGGTGTTATAGGCTGGCTCGGTCAGAGTCAGGGGCATCCGCTCAAGATAATCCCAATGGGCTGGTTGCAACTGCTGCAGTGTCACCTTGTCGTATTCCTTCAGAATCGTCGGATCGCCCTCGCGGCGATAACGCAGCAGGCGCAACTCGTGGTTGCCCATGACCGCCTCTGCCTGGAGGGCGATGGCCTGATCCACCACGCCCGCGCTGTCAAAGCCCTTGTTCACGAGGTCGCCGACGAAGATGAGGCGGTCTTCCGGCTGTGGTTGGAGCCAGTCAAGGAGTCGCGCGAGGTCGTCCGCGCAACCGTGTACGTCGCCAATTGTAATGAGTCGACCTGTTGCCATCACAGCGCAAAGTTGCCAAAGGTTCGAACGTCGCGCTACACTGTGCCTCGAATTCCCAACCGTAAACGGTAAAATTTGGACGTATCGCTGAAAACTCCCGCCCGGCACTGCGCCGTGACCGGTCAATCCTTCGCACCCGGCGACCGCCGGGTATGCCTGCTGGTGCGCAACGCCGACGGCGATCTCGAGCGCTGGGACGTGCAGCCGGAGGCGGTCGAGCAATTCGCGCCGCTGGGTGAGATCCTGTGCCGCTGGGTCCACACCGTGCGCGACCCGGCGGAGGCCTCCAAGCAGAAGCGCCAGCAGCTGCAGACAGTCGAAGACCTCTTCCTCGCCCTTTGCGGCGAGCCGGACATGCTTTCGGGGCTGGACGACGAGGATCTACCCGTCTCCGATGCGGGCGCAGAGGAGCGGGCGACGCTCAAATACCTGCTGGCCCTGCAGCTGGAGCGCAAGCGCGTGCTCAAGCCCCACGACGCCGAACATTACTGGCACGTGCGCCGCAAAAAAGCTTACGCGGTGGAACCCATCGAGCTCGAGCCCGAACGCGTGGCGGCCGTGCAGGCCCAATTGACGCTGCTGGTGTAGCCGGCGTTGGGCGGCGGGCGGCTAGTCCAGCTTCAGGCCGGGAGGATCGACGGGCCAGAGCTCTTCGTTGGCGTTGTCGCCCGCCTTGTTTTCCAGCTCCGGCTCGGTGGCGAGCTCCGGTTGGGGCGGGCGCACGAGGTCGGAGGGGGCGGTGAGCAGCGGGCTCATCAGGCCGGGGATGTAATCGGAAAACGTCTCCTCGTCCGGCGTGGCGCGCAGGGAGTGCTGCACCATGCCCATCTTGGCGTCGAGGTTGTCCACCATGCTGACGAAGACTGCTTCGGGCGTGGCGGCGCGGATCGCGGCCCCCCATTCCGGTTCGCCCTGGTGGCTCAAGATGATGTGCTCGAGGCGCTCCATCAGGTCGGCCGAGAGCTTGGCGCGCAGGGCGGCCTTGCGCGCCTGGCGGTAGCCCAGCACCACGTGGCCGTTCAGCGTGCCTTCGCGCGTCTTGCGGGTGGCCCACGGGCCGGTGTATTCGAGCGCCTTGCCGATGTCATGCAGGATGATGCCCGCCAGCGCCAGATCACCCGGCACTTCGGGGTAGAGCGGCAACAGGGCCTTGGCGGCGCGGGCCATGCGCACGGTGTGCTCCATCAGACCGCCGCGGTAGGCGTGGTGCATCGAGATAGCGCCGGGCATGCCCTTGAAGACTTCGCCCAGTTCGTCGATCGCCAGTCGCACCGTCTCGCGCAGCTCCGTATGCTCAATGCTCTTGATGTAGCCCTGCAGCTCGTCCCACAGCTCGTCGAGGTCCTCGGGCGCGCTCTCGACCAGGCTTTCGGCCCAGTGGATCACCTCGTCTTCGGGCACCAGCGCGATCTGCTGCAGGGTGGGGGAGAAGCGGTTCTGATAATAATCGGTGTTACCCGTTACGCGGATGACCTGGCCTTCGCCGATCGAGTTGAAGAGCTCGAAGTTGGCCGAGTTTTCGAAACAGACCGTATGGAAGAGGCCGGTGCGGTCGCCCAGCTCCACCGTGAGGAACTGGCTGTTGTTGCGCGCCTTTTTCATGGCGAGCTTGCGCACCAGCAGCACGGCTTCGAAATTGACCTTCTGCTCCTTCGGGGCGCTCTTCAGTTGCGCAACGGTAAACATGCGGTCCAGCTTCTGGAATTTCGGCGCCAAGTGACAAGTAAAAGGCGTCGCGCAGGTGATTTGACGATCCTTTGACGCCATGGGCTGGCTTGCAAACCAAGCGCAGGTGTCACCTCTTCGAGGTGCTGGGAGAGGTGACAAGTATGGCGAAAGCGAAGCCTGACCAACTCGCCACTAGGCATGAGCGGACCCGATGCTTTGGCGGTCCGTCGCCGCGCAACCCCGACGGGGTTGTAGCATATAGCCGGTGGTTGAGGTGACGTGAGTCACCGACACCACCGGTCACCCTCCATCCCTCCGATGCACCTTGAAGAGGTGCCAGCAATGGCCAATCGCCGGCCCGTGATACGCCCTTCGGAGTGCCCTCCGTCGCCTACTCGTCCGAAGCGGCGGCGAGGGCGTCCCAGCCGATGTTTTGTTCCACCCAGTCGCAGAAGGCACGGCTGCCGCCGACGTAGGGCAAGAGCGGGGAGCGCACGTGGAACTGCTTGAGCGGAAAGGCCTCGTGGTCGAGATAATGGATGTTGCCGCCGACCGCGCCGACGAGGGCGGAGGCCGCCGCGATGTCCCAGACCTTGACCTTGAAGTCCACGCAGCCGTCCATCAGGCCGAGCGCGGTGTAGGTGAGGTTGAGCGCGCCACTGCCCATGCAGCGCGCGCGGTAGGACGTGAGCAGCGGCTTGAGGGGCTCGAAATAGCGCTCCGGGATGGGAAAGTGCATGCCCACGACGCCGTCCTTGCGCTCGAAGGGCCGCTTCTCGGGCGTAAAGCGTTTGCCGTTGCGCCACAGGCCGTGCCCCGGGCCGCCTTCGACGATCCAGTCTGCGCTATAGTCGTAGATAAAGCCGTAGACCGGCACGCCATCCTTGAGCAAAGCCAGCGATATGGCGCAAAACGGGATGCCTAGCGCGTAGTTGTTGGTGCCGTCGATCGGATCGAGCACCCAGGCGTAGCGCGCCCCGAGGGAGAGCACTTCATCCAGCGGATTGCTTTCCTCCGAGCAATAATCGTCCTCCGGGAAGGAGTGGCGCAGCTCGGTGAAGACGCGCTCCGAGATGGCGAAATCCGCGAACGTGACCCGGGTTTCGTCTTCTTTCCATTCGCTGGGAACCTGCGCATACTGTTTGCGGAAGAAGGCTACCTGCTTTTCGACGGCCACGCGGCCGGCGTTTACGCGATGTCGTAAGATCTTGTCCATCTTGTCTTAGCGTCGGCGGCTGCCAATGCGCCTTATGCGGTCGTAACCATTGTCATCATCCTCGTCCGGAGGCTCCGGCTTGGGCGCGGGCTGGGCGACTGCCACCGGCTCCGGGTGCGGACGCGTTGGGGCGGGGGTAGCAGGTGCCGTGCGCGCCGGCGTGTCGGGTGTGGTTTGCCGGGCCTCGTTTTGCAGTTCCCGCAAATCGCGTTGGACGACGCGCGGGGCATCCGCCCGTTTGCGCCATTCAGCCAGTTGACGCTCTTGTGCTTCCACGGTTTCCTGCAGGTCGGCCAGGGCGTCACGGGCCTGCTTGCGCTCCTGTTCCGCCCGGGCCAGACTGTCGGCGAGGGCGATATTGCGGTCGGCTTCCTGTTGGCGGGCCAGTTTTTCCATCGCCACCTGCGCCTCGAGCTGGACCAGCTTGTCCAGCATCTCTTCGGGGGCCTTGGCCTTTTGCTCGCGCAGCTGCTCGAGCTCGGCTTGCAGGGCGGCCCGCTCGTCGATGAGGCCATCGACTGTCTGATTGAGGGACGCGATGCGCTGCTGGGCGGTCTGCAGCTGCTTTTCGAGGTCGTGCATCCGGGCTTCGGTCCGCGTCAGCACGTCGCCCAGCTGACGCAGGCTGTCGCGCAGATTGGCGGCCTCGTCTTCGGGTGTCGTTTCGGGAAAGTCGGCGCCGGTAAAATTCAGATCGCCCTCGACCATCGCAAAGCGTTCGGCCTGATCGCTCCAGAAGACCAGTTGAAAGGCACCCTGTTCCACGGTGGGGCTCTGCTGCGGGTAGGCTTCGGAATCGACCAGATCGCCCTGCGGGTCCTCCAGCCAGAGATAAAGCCAGGCGGCGCGGAAGTCCTGCTCACCGATCGGGTCGCCGTTGATGGGCAGCAGCAGCTCGATCACGTCCGTGTCTTCGCCTGACGGGCGGTCGATGACTTCCAGTTCGGCACCGACGTCGCTGCGCTGCTGCATCCAGTAGGTGGCGACGCGGAAGCGGTCCAGCGCCAGCTCGGCCAGTTCGGCCACTTGACCATAGCGTGTGCCGCCGCGCTGGTCTTCGAGGGTGCCGCTGGCCTTCTTGCGCAACAGCATGGAGCCCGACAGCACGAGGCCTTCGGCGGCTTCCGGCAGCAGCGCGTCGTCCGTCGCGGTAATGACGCCCTCAAAGACCAGCGGGTAGCCCGGCGCCTCGAGGTCAAACGCCTGCGCGCTGGCCGTCGATACGCCCCACAGCACCCCGACGGTCATTCCAAGCTGCCAAGTTCTGGCCAACAGCTGCATTCTGTCTAGTATTGGAGGGGAATGGGCGCTGTCCACCGCAATATGGAGCCTGCCGATACGGACGATAAATGGGTCTTCGGGCCTGGCTCGGCCGTGTGGGAGGTCACGCGCGAGCTGTCGTTGCTCTCGGGCGGGCCGGCCGCCGCGACGTTACAGACCGCGCACCCAGGAGTGGCGCTGGGTGTGGCGCGGCATTCCCGCTTTCGCGAAAACGCGTGGCAGCGGCTCCGGCATACCTTGCTGGCGACCTGGGGCGTGGGCTTTGGCACCCGGGAGGAGGCCGAGGCCGTGCGGGCGGAAATGGAAGCCATTCATCGCCGCATCACCGGTCCAAAGGGCGCGGCGAATCCCGAAGGCGAGGACCCGAGGTCCGGTGATCCGGAATACCCGCTGGGGCAGCATTACGAGCTGCAATTTTGGGTGCTCGCGACCCTGATCCAGGGCAGCGTCGACGGCTATGAGCGCGTGCATGGGCCGATGAGCGCCGACTTGCGGGAGCGTTTCTACCGGGAGATGCAGGTCTTCGGCACCTACTTCGGTTTGCCGGAGCGCTATGGGCCGCCGGATTGGGCCGGCTTCACGCAGTATTATCAAGAGATGATCCACGCCGACTGGATGGCGTCGTTGCCGGAGTGCCGGGAGATCGCCGCCGCCGTGGCCTTGCCGCCCAAGCCGTGGTGGGCCCACGTGCTGATGTTGCCCAACCGCTTTTTGCTGGCCGAATACCTGCCGCACCCGATCAACGAGAAGCTGGGCTTCCCCTCGACGCGCTGGTCACGCCTGCAACGCCGCGTGCTCGACTGGCTGCTGCCGCGCGTCGTACCCCTGCTGCCGCCAATCTTGCGTTACCCGCCCAAATACCGTCACGCCTGCCGCGCTGCGAAACGACAGGCGGCCCACCCGTCCTGACGGGTTGGCTAGATCCCCGATTGGGCGGATTTTGAGGATTTGCTTGCGGGGTAGGGGGGCGACTAGCCCGCTTCTTGCCCCAGGCGAGGCCTAGCTCGCGAGCGGGTGAGCGGTGGCGCGGATCTGTTCACCCTTTTCGCGTTCGGCCCGGCGCAGATCGTAATCCGTCTGCAGGCGCAGCCAGAACTCCGGTGAGACGCCGAAGCACTTGCCCAGCCGCAGGGCGTATTCCGCCGACAGCCGCCGCTTGCCTTGCACGAGTTCGTTGAAGCGCACGTAGGAAATGCCGCTGGCTTCGGCGACCGCCTTTTGCGTCAGGCCCGCCGGCTCAATAAACTCCTCCAGCAAGATGCGGCCCGGAGGATCGAAGGAAATCAGTGCAGGTTTTTGGGGCATGGCTTGGTCGATTCTTAAGCCAGTCGGTGCTCGAGCTGGCGGATGAGTTCTTCGAGGAACCAGGTATCGGCGTCCCAGTCGGCGCAGAGGCGGAGGGCTTCGCGGGTCAGCTCGGCCGCCCGCTCGCGGCTGGCCTCGAGTCCGTGCACGCGCACGTAGGTGTTCTTCTGGTTGTTCACATCGGCGCCGGTGGTCTTGCCCAGCACCTCGGGGTTACTGGTCGCGTCGAGGATATCGTCTACGATCTGGAAGACCAGGCCCAGGTGCCGCCCAATCTGGTCGGCCTTGGCGTCGGCATCGACGGGGGCATCGGTACAGGCGAGCCCCATGCGCAGGGCCGCGCGCAAGAGGGCGGCGGTCTTGTTGAGGTGGATGTAGTCCAGCTCCTCGGGCCCGATCTCCTGCTGTTCGGCCAAGGTGTCGAGCACCTGCCCCCCGATCAGGCGACGGCTGTCCCCGGCTTCGGAGAGCAGGCGCACGAGGCGCAGGCCCACGCTCGGCTCGTCCACATAGGCGCGGGAGAGGATGCTGAAGGCCTCCGTGAGCAGCGCATCACCAGCGAGCACGGCGGTGGCCTGGTCGAACTTCACGTGGGCCGAGGGGCGTCCCCGGCGCAAGTCGCTGTCGTCCATGCACGGCAAATCGTCGTGGATGAGCGTGTAGGTGTGCAGCAGCTCGATGGCGACCGCCGCGGGCAGGGCGTCCACCCGCTGGTGGTAGAGTTCCGCGCAGGCGAGCACCAGCACGGGACGCAGACGCTTGCCGCCGGCATCGACGGAGTAGCGCATGGCCTCGTGGATTCTGGCCGGGCGGGCGGCAGCCGGGGGCAGCCACGCGTCGAGCGCTGCTTCTACTTGTTGACGGTATGCCTCGTGCCGGTCAGTGAATTCCATTGTCGCGGAAAGACTCATTCAGTATTACGCTAATTTACGATGGTGCAGTTGGAAAGTCTCAGTCGAACGATCCTGAGTGATCGGGATATCAGAAGCAAGTGGTTGCTGGGCGGCCTCCTGCTTTCTTTGCCGTTCGTTAACCTGTTGGTGTTCGGCTACTGGCTCGTCTACGCGCGGCGCCTGTTGGACCGTCGCAGCCCGCAGTTGCCGCCCTGGATGCACTGGGAGCAGATCCTGGTCGACACGCTGCGTATGCTGGGCCTCTACCTCGCCTATGCCTTGCTGCCCGTGCTCGTGTGCGGTGCCGTCTCTGGCCTGCTGGCGGCGTTGTTCCACTTGCTGTGGCTCGATTTGCTGGCCTGGACAGTCGCGTGGATCCCGCTGATGGTCGCCGTCGCGCTGGCCCCGTTGACGTTTCTGGCGGCGACCTTTGCCTTTGTGTCCACGGGCGGTGACTGGAAGGTATTGCTGCAGCCGCTCGACATCCTGTCGCTCATTCAACGCGGTTGGGGGCAGCTCGTGATCCCGCTGCTGGCCTTTTGGGGCGTGGCGGCCCTGGGATGGCCGGTCGCCGGATTTCTTATTTTCCTTGGCTTTAGCATCTTGATCCCTTACGCCTTTAGCGTATTTTCGCAGGTTTCGGAATAAAAGCATATACACATGCCTACCTACGAATACGTCTGCCAAACGTGTGATCGTGAATACGAAGTCTTCCAACGGATGTCGGAAGATGCTCACACCACTTGTAACTGCGGCCGGAACGAGCCGGTAAAACGCAAGATCGGCACCGGTGCCGGTATTATCTTCAAGGGTGGGGGCTTTTACGAGACCGACTTCAAGGCGAAGAAGGGCAGCTCCAGCTCGAGCTCGGAAAGTAAATCGAGCGACAGCAAGGGCTCCAGCGACGCAAAGTCGAGCACGTCCAAGGCTGAATGATCCGCTAACTCCAACTCTATCCGATCATGGCGCGCCGTGGTGAAAAAGACATTCCTTCCCCTCCCACCTGGAGGGTCGCTGCCGGCGCGTTGCTGGTCGCTTTGATTGGTGCCGGCTTCGGCCTGTTCCGCCTCGCTCACGAACCCACTACCGTGGTCCGCGATCGTGAGGCGCTACTCGAACTGGAGCCGGGCACTTCCAGCTACCTCGTCGGGTCTATGGAGGGCGGCGAGACCTGGGAACAGAAACGCACCGTCGTCGTGCGCGGCGATGCCGATGCGCTCGACGTGACGCCGGGAGAACTCAACCGCTGGAGCAACCGCTATTTTCGCGCGGTCGAAACCGAAGAGGGCACCCATACGGTCCTTGGCGTGCTGGACTTTTCCTTCGCCAACACGGCGGCCCCCAATTTCCGCATCCTCGACAACGGTCAATTGCAAGTGGCCGTGCCGCTCGAGTTTACGGCCCTCGCCCCGGAAGAGGAGTTTCATTACATCGTGCTAGGCCGCTTTTACCGCAGTGGCGAGACGGGTGAAGTCTACTTCGGGGTCGAAGAAAGTCGCCTGAACGCCGCGCCGCTGACCTTCGCCGGTCCGCTGCAGCAAAAGGTCTTCAAGTGGGTCATGGCCCCCTTCGCCAAGTCCCCCGAAGGCGAGGATATGGCACGCGCCTGGCCGAATCTCAAGGCGGCGGAAATTTCCGGGCCGGAGCAGGTCGTGAAGTTCCTGATGGAGCGTGCGCCCGAGGAGGCCTAGCTCTTTTTCCCGCACGTGAGTTGCAGCGCTGCGCATTCGTGGTGCGGGGCGTGGCTTGCCTGTTCCCGTAACGGTACCCATACTGGATTTTTCCTACCCCGATTATGATGAAGATGACGCACTTTGCCCGTAACGGCCTCGGTCTGCTCGCCCTGGCCTCGCTCGTGAACCCCATCTGGGCCGCGAGCGAGATGAACCTCGACCACGCGACCCGCCTCGACGCCGACAACCCTCACATCCGCTACAGCGGGCGCTCCGAAGGCATCGGGACCGATACGGTCACCTTTGGCCATAGTGGTGCGCGGGTGCGCCTGCGCTTCGAGGGCACTTCGGTCGGCGCGTGGATCGACGATGAATCGCAGAAGAATTACTGCATGGTGTGGCTCGATGGAGAGCCTGGAAAGAAGTTCCAGCTCAATCACGAGAACGACTTTTACACGCTCGCCCACGATCTCGAGCCAGGCGAGCACACGGTGGAAGTCGTGCGCGTGACGGAGGGCTTCCTCGGCCTGGCGCACTTCAAGGGCTTTGCCCTCGATCATGACGCGGAGGTGCTGGACTGGCAGACCGCGCACGACCGCAAGATCGAGTTCATCGGCGACTCCATCACCTGCGGCTACGGCGTCGAGGCCAACGACCCCAAGGAGCACTTTACGCCCGCCACAGAGAACTTCTGCCTTGGCTACTCCGGCCTCACCGCCCGTCGTCTGGATGCGGACTATCTCGTGGTCTCGCGCTCCGGCATCGGCATGGTGCGCAACTATGACGGCCCCTACGACGGCAGCGACAACGCGATGCCCGACATCTACCCGCAGACCTTTTACACCGAGACCGAGCCGAAGTGGGACTTCGACCGCTTCACCCCCGACGTCGTCTGCATCAACCTTGGCACGAACGACTTCAGTACCACCGGCGTCAACGTGGACAACTACGTGTCCGCCTACGTGACCTTTGCCGGCAAGGTGCTCGATCGCTATCCCGAAGCCGAGTTGGTCGTTCTGGAAGGCCCGATGAACAACAGCAAGGAACTGCGCGCCGCCCTCGACCGCGTCGTCGACCAGCTCCAGGAGCAGGCCCCCGAACGCGTGCACTTCGTCGAGCTCAGCGCGCAAGGCGAGCTCGGCTACGGCGCCGACTATCACCCCAACCGCGCCCAATCCCGCCGCAACGCTGACGAGCTGACCGCCTACCTCGCCGACCTCATGGATTGGCAGTAGTCGCGGATTGGAGAGGGATGGCGGAGCCCGTCACCCGTTTCGCTGCGGGCTCTCCTCTCCCTTGGAGGGCGCATCTCCTTCCCGGCGGCGGGGTTACAAAGCGGGTGACAAAAGAGGGGACCGGACCGAGAATTTTTTGCCTCCAAAAATAAAGGCGACCCGTCGGCCGCCTTTAATAAGAAACCCTTTCTTACGCCGACGTGCTTGCATGGCAAGCAGTGGTCAAGGCTCGGGTTACTAACTTTGTCTTGATTCCAGAAAGATGGGTAGAGGAATCCTCAGGTCTGATCAAGATCAATCTTGTGTATGCTTAGAGAAAAACCTTGAGACAGGGGCGTTATATTATTAGTGAGCATTTATGGTCACTATGTCAGACGCCGTTTCTTTCTCATTTGATATTGGACATGCTTCGATTGGTTGGGCGGCGCTGGCCGCAGACGGCAAGGTGCTGGGCTGCGGGAGCGTGATCTTCCCCAAGGAAGACTGCCAGAACTTTGCCCGTGCAGGGCTGCGCCGACAGCGTCGCCATGTCGCGGCGACGCGCAACCGCATGAAGCGTCTGCGCCAGCTCTTCGTGGAGAAGGGCGTGCTGACGGTGCAGGAGGCTTATGAACAGGCGCAGCCGTCGAGCGGTGTGATGATGCCGTGGCTGCTGGCGGCGCAGGCGCTGGAGAAGGGACGTCAATTGACCTGGCGCGAGCTGTGGCAGGTGATCCGCTGGTACGCGCACAATCGCGGTTACGACGGCAACGCCGAGTGGGCGGGCGACGGCCCCACGGCGGAAGACACCGAGAAAGTCCAGAACGCGAAACAGATGATGGAGGATAGCGGCGCCGATAGTATGGCGGTCGCGATCTGCCGCTTTCTCGAAGTCGACCTGGAGACAGGCGTGCTGCATGGCGATAAATACTTCAAGGGTCAAAACGTCGCCTTTCCGCGCGAAACCGTGCGCGGCGAAGTCCGCACCATCCTCACCCAGGCCGAGAGCTACCTGCCGGGTTGCGACGTTACCTTTATACGGATGGTGATGGATGAACTGAGCCCGGAAGAGGCCAAGCGCTTTGGACTGCCGGAGCGATATCGCGGCGGTCTGCTCTTTGGGCAGATGATCCCGCGCTTTGACAACCGCATCATCAGCACCTGCCCCATCAGCGGAGAAAAGACGCCGCTCAAGCATTGCCCCGAGTATTATCGCTACCGCTGGGCGGAGTTGATGGCGAATCTTGCCGTAGAAGTAGACGGCGTAAAGCGTCCGCTGCTGCCCCGTGAACGCGAAGCCCTCCATGCGTGCATGACTGAACAGGGCTATCTGACCAAGGGCCAGCTCAAGAAGGCGCTGGAAGAGATTACCGGCGGCAGCGCCAAGCAGGTGGACGACTACTTCCTGCATGCGGAGATGGAAAAGGCGCTGGTGTTGGATCCCGTCCGGAAGGAGGTGACGGGAAGCAAGTTGGGGCCGATCTGGCAGACGCTCTCCTCGAAGCACCAGAAGATTTTCGCGAATCAGTTCTTCCGCGATGGTAAGATTAAGCTGGAGGATTGGCGAGCGCGCTTGCTCAAAGATGGGGAAGATGTCTCCGCTTTTGACGCCGCCGTGGAGGAGGTCGTGGCCCAGACCAAACCCCGAGGCAAGAGGAAGGCCGAGCCGCTGACGGTCGACGCCCTCATGACTCAGGTCCATCGGCTGGGCGCTGCCGCATCGGGAAGGGCCCCGTATTCACGCCAGCTGATGCAACAGGCGGTTGAGGAGGTAATGGCTGGCCTTCATCCAAAGGCAGTCAAGAGTGACGACCCGAGTAATCCGCAACAGCGCAACGGCTGTCTGGCTCGAACCAATGAGATTCTGGAGCGCGAGCGCGGCCGCCGCCTGGACGAGCAAACGAACAACCACCTCGTGCGCCACCGGATGCTGATGTTCCGTCGACTGCTGGAAGATCTTTACCAGCAATACGCGGGCGGAGATATTCGCCGAGTCGGCCCGACCACGATCGAAGTCGCGCGCGACATGGTGGAATATTCCGGTATGAGCGCGCAGGACAAGGCCAAGCTCTTCGGCCAGAAAGTCGCCCCGTTCAACCGGGCGGAGAAATACCTGCGGGAGGCCTTTGAAGACGCGGACATTTTCAAGCCGATCACTTACAACATGATTCGCAAGGCCCGCATTGCGATGGCGCAGAATTGGGTGTGCCCCTACACTGGGCGTAGCTTCGGGCCTCAGGAGATTGCCTATGATCAGGTTGACTTCGAGCACATCGTTCCGCGCTCGCAGAAGATCAGCGATTCGCTGGACGGCCTCGTCATCACGTTCCGCGAGGTGAATAAAATGAAAGGAAACCGCTTGGCGCTGGACTTCGTGCGGCAGTGTGCGGGCACTTCCGTTGCTGTCGTCTACGAAGATGAAAACAGCGAGATCGTGTCGGAGAAACGCTTCCGCCAGATTGTAGATGGCTGGTACCCCAAGCGCGACCCGCGCAGCTTGCCGAATGCGACCGACGAGGACTTCATCCGCTGGCGGCGCAAACAGAACCTGCTGCGTGAGACCTATGATGAAAAGGACAACGACTTCACGCCGCGTCTGCTGACATTCACGTCTCACCTCAACAAACTGGCAGCTCTCGAAGCCCGCAAGTTCTGGCATGCGGAGGCGGCAAAGGTAGACGCATTACGCCAAGTCGAGCCGGAGCACCTGGTGGGACATATGCAGGGCAGCGTCACGCATCGCTTCCGCTCGGATTGGAAGCTGTTGGGCTGCCTGGCTGAAGTTTGCCCGGAGGTCGTTGAGAAGGTTGGGGATGACAGTCGCTTGCTGCCAAAAGCGCAGATCCGCGAGATCACCCACCTGCACCACGCCGTGGATGCGGTAGCGATTGGACTGACGCGACAGTGCTTCGCCCGCCTCGGCTACCCAGTGCTCGAGCGCGAGAAGTGCCAGACGATTCTCAAGCGCAAGGCGTCCAACAATGATGAGCGCGATTGGCTGGCTTCCCTGGGCATCTTTCAGTTCGACCACCAAGGACGGCACCACCTGAAGCCTCTAGATGAGGACATTCGAGCATCGCTCATCGCCGCTTTGGCGCAAAAGCGCGTGGTGCAGCATGTCCCGGCTTCCATGAGCGGGTTGAAAGTCGAGCAGACGCAATGGCGTGTGCTGCATGGACCCGATGGCGATGGCAAGCTTACCCTCCGTCAGCGGGGTCCGCGCGAGAACGGACACCGTCGCTTTAAGGAAGCCAAGGAAGCCAGCAGCCGCGTGCTCGGCTTTGCTCCGACCCGCGAAGAGAGCAAGCTGAAGCCGCGTCAGGCAGGCATCGTCATTTCGGAGAACTTCGGCGCTGCGATTTCTGACGCAGGGGCGACCGTCATCCCCTTCCACCGTGTTTGGAATCGCCTACAGGAGTTGAAGGGGGCTGATGGTAAGCCACCGTTGGTCATCCGCCGGGGGCAGGTGATCCAGGTCGCGAATGGGCGCTATAAAGGGCTCTGGCGCATCCATTCGGTTAAGGACAACAAGACCGGCGTTTCGCTCGACATGGCCCGTCCGGAGCTAGTAAAGGCCGAGAACAAGAAGGCGGGCTGCGGCATGAATGTGCGCCTGGCCAGCTTGGTCAAAAACGGCCTGCGCCAATATGAAACGACTTTGACGGGAGACCCGATGTAAGCGCGCATGTCCTACCACATCATCACGATTGAGGAGACCGGCGGCATGGTTTCGTGCCGCAAAGGGCAACTCGTTTGTGAGAGCGAGCAGGGGCGTAAGTCGATTCCTCTCGAAGATGTGGCCGCCATCATCATTACGAGCTTCTCGACCAGCCTGCACAGTCACCTGCTGATCGAAGCGGCAAAGCAGGGGGTCGCACTGGTCATTTGCGAGCACTTTCAGCCGGTCAGCCTCCTGCTGCCGGCGAATCGGTCCTCGGATACGCTCTTGACCAAGGCGACGCTGGCGCTGCCGGAAAAGCGCAAGGGCAGCCTTTGGCGGCGCACGATCAACGCCAAGTGCGTCAACCAGTATCTCGTGGCGCTCGAGCTCGCGCCCTATCATGCAAAACTCGAGCGGCTGCGGGCGACTGCCTACGGCAAAAGCCCACACAAGGAATCCGCGGCCGCCCGCTACTACTGGCAGATCTACGGTGAGGCCCTCGGCGAAAAAGGCTTCGAGCGTAATGAGGGCGGCCACCGCCTCAACGGCCTGTTGAATTATGGTTACGCTGTCTTGCTGACGTCCGTGCTGCAAAAGCTGTTTGCAGTTGGGCTGGACCCGACTTTCGGCATATACCACGCCACGCGCGAGCGTAGCACCCCTCTCGCCTACGATCTGATGGAGCCGTTTCGCCCGTGCGTCGACTGGCGGGTATGGCAGTGGATGCGCCAGCAGGAAGACCCGGAGGATTTTACGCTGACCAAGGAATTCAAGCGCTTCGTCACCGGCTTTGTCCTGGAGAAGGTCGGCTACCTCGAGATGGAGGTGGATATCCGCTCCTGCATCGAAGGTGTGGTGCGCAGTTTCAGGCGGGCTGTGCTGGAGCAGCGCGCAACCCACTATCAACCATGGACACCCAAAAATTCAAAGTGGGCTGGATGATCGTGGCATTTGACCTTCCGGTGAAGGAAAAAGACGAGAGAAGGGCATACGCTAATTTCCGTAAGTTCCTGCTCGCCGACGGCTATCAAATGCTTCAGTTTAGCGTATATGCGCGACCGATGGTCAGCCATGCCCGGATGGAGACGCACGTGCGCCGTCTCCGCGCCAATCTGCCACCCGAAGGCAGTATTCGCGCCGTCTTTGTCACCCAGGCGCAGTGGGACCGCTCCTTCGTCATCTACGGCAAACCCCCGGAGGAATTTCCTCCAGAGGGCCTTCCTGACCAGTTGCAGTTCTGGTAACTCGTTGGAGTTTAATCATAACGGGAACGGTTAGTCTGCCTTCGTCAGAAGTGGAATCAAGGCAAAGCCTGCGCTTGCGTCTCGTGCGCTTGGCGGGTAGTCTGCCTTCGTCAGAAGTGGAATCAAGGCAAAGCTCTGCCTACGCAATCCTCGTCGAGGCAACGAGTCTGCCTTCGTCAGAAGTGGAATCAAGGCAAAGCACGCCGTCGGTATCCTTGCCGCGATAGGTCAGTCTGCCTTCGTCAGAAGTGGAATCAAGGCAAAGCTCCCGGTGGTCGCGGGACTGCCTCCATGTAGTCTGCCTTCGTCAGAAGTGGAATCAAGGCAAAGCGCTCGTGTCCGCAGGGGCTGCCGCGTGGGTAGTCTGCCTTCGTCAGAAGTGGAATCAAGGCAAAGCGACAATGCGGAGCGCTTGTTTTTGCGCTGGAGTCTGCCTTCGTCAGAAGTGGAATCAAGGCAAAGCCTCTCGCAGGTAGGCCGAGATGATCCTACTAGTCTGCCTTCGTCAGAAGTGGAATCAAGGCAAAGCTACAAAGGTCTACACCAATGTATCTCGATAGTCTGCCTTCGTCAGAAGTGGAATCAAGGCAAAGCAATGAACCGTCGGAAGCCTCAGTGCCTCCGAGTCTGCCTTCGTCAGAAGTGGAATCAAGGCAAAGCCTGCAAAAATCGTGGTCGCTTGCGCTGGCGAGTCTGCCTTCGTCAGAAGTGGAATCAAGGCAAAGCGCGGAAGCCAAACTCGACGTTGCCCCAGTTAGTCTGCCTTCGTCAGAAGTGGAATCAAGGCAAAGCTGCCCGGCACCGCGCTCATGAGGGTCTTTCAGTCTGCCTTCGTCAGAAGTGGAATCAAGGCAAAGCCATAGACCCGTGAACCTGCGGCCGATATTTAGTCTGCCTTCGTCAGAAGTGGAATCAAGGCAAAGCCACCTGCGCATCGGCACGCCAAGCACTGCCAGTCTGCCTTCGTCAGAAGTGGAATCAAGGCAAAGCCGAGATATACGGTGCGCGCTCCGCCCTTGAAGTCTGCCTTCGTCAGAAGTGGAATCAAGGCAAAGCACCAAACGGGCCGCCGAAATGGAGCGCAGCAGTCTGCCTTCGTCAGAAGTGGAATCAAGGCAAAGCAGGCGGGCGCGGATGTCGTCAGGCGTTTCGAGTCTGCCTTCGTCAGAAGTGGAATCAAGGCAAAGCGATCCAGCGTTGCTCCGTACAGTTTGTCCAGTCTGCCTTCGTCAGAAGTGGAATCAAGGCAAAGCAGACGCGGCGGGCCTGTAGATGGCGGTTGAAGTCTGCCTTCGTCAGAAGTGGAATCAAGGCAAAGCCAGCACGCCGGAGTCCGCAGCGCCATCAAGAGTCTGCCTTCGTCAGAAGTGGAATCAAGGCAAAGCCGCGCCGGTGACTGGATAGCTCATTGACTCAGTCTGCCTTCGTCAGAAGTGGAATCAAGGCAAAGCGTGGATGCAGCGGTGCTGACGGCAGCTTGAAGTCTGCCTTCGTCAGAAGTGGAATCAAGGCAAAGCACCAAAAGCAGCGCATCGCTTGACCAGTTCAGTCTGCCTTCGTCAGAAGTGGAATCAAGGCAAAGCCGAGGAAATCTCCACTCCATCATAGGCATAGTCTGCCTTCGTCAGAAGTGGAATCAAGGCAAAGCGGAACCACAAGCCAAGATTTGCACCGTAAAAGTCTGCCTTCGTCAGAAGTGGAATCAAGGCAAAGCACATCGGCGGGCCTCCACTGGAACGGTAGGAGTCTGCCTTCGTCAGAAGTGGAATCAAGGCAAAGCAAGATTGAACCAGTCGAAAACACCATCAATAGTCTGCCTTCGTCAGAAGTGGAATCAAGGCAAAGCGGCAAAGGCGTCCTGGATCGGGTCAGCAAAAGTCTGCCTTCGTCAGAAGTGGAATCAAGGCAAAGCAGTAGGGGGAAGCGCATGACTTCCCCGGGGAGTCTGCCTTCGTCAGAAGTGGAATCAAGGCAAAGCAGGGGCCGAAGGCGTCGCATTCAGCGGCGTAGTCTGCCTTCGTCAGAAGTGGAATCAAGGCAAAGCTCAGTTTGCCATCCATGGTAAACGCGGGTGAGTCTGCCTTCGTCAGAAGTGGAATCAAGGCAAAGCGCGCTGGTGGACGGGCACGCAGCCGGTGACAGTCTGCCTTCGTCAGAAGTGGAATCAAGGCAAAGCTATGTCATACCGTTTGGCGTCCGAATCGAAGTCTGCCTTCGTCAGAAGTGGAATCAAGGCAAAGCCATTCCAATCATCAAGCGTTACACTGTTGAGTCTGCCTTCGTCAGAAGTGGAATCAAGGCAAAGCCCGATTGACGATTTCGTAGACGCGATCCCAGTCTGCCTTCGTCAGAAGTGGAATCAAGGCAAAGCACAAGTGCGATACAGCCAGCAAGCCCAGCGAGTCTGCCTTCGTCAGAAGTGGAATCAAGGCAAAGCCCCTACTACCCCACGAAGCGCGCCGCCGAGAGTCTGCCTTCGTCAGAAGTGGAATCAAGGCAAAGCTGCGATCAATAGCGCGATCCAAAGCATGAGAGTCTGCCTTCGTCAGAAGTGGAATCAAGGCAAAGCTGCTCTCTCGAGTGCGAGACGAGATAATGGAGTCTGCCTTCGTCAGAAGTGGAATCAAGGCAAAGCGTGTTTTACGGTGATCCGGATTTGCCTGAGAGTCTGCCTTCGTCAGAAGTGGAATCAAGGCAAAGCTCGCCTGATGGTCAGGAGTTCTCCGCGATGAGTCTGCCTTCGTCAGAAGTGGAATCAAGGCAAAGCAATATTGGCAATTACTACATCGTGACCGTAGTCTGCCTTCGTCAGAAGTGGAATCAAGGCAAAGCAAGGAGGTGCGGTGCTGCACGCCAACGCATAGTCTGCCTTCGTCAGAAGTGGAATCAAGGCAAAGCGGAACTTATGCGCAGGTCAGCTCGCGCTTAGTCTGCCTTCGTCAGAAGTGGAATCAAGGCAAAGCTAATCGGAATCGGAATGTTTGCTGGAGGTAAGTCTGCCTTCGTCAGAAGTGGAATCAAGGCAAAGCGCAAACCCTGCTGGGCGACAATGGCTCTCAGTCTGCCTTCGTCAGAAGTGGAATCAAGGCAAAGCATCCAATCATACGGCATCATCAGAGAAGATAGTCTGCCTTCGTCAGAAGTGGAATCAAGGCAAAGCTTTTAGAAGTAATAGCCCTGCGGTTAGATAAGTCTGCCTTCGTCAGAAGTGGAATCAAGGCAAAGCGCAGCAATTGCGTTGGTGCGCGTGCGGATGAGTCTGCCTTCGTCAGAAGTGGAATCAAGGCAAAGCAGCAGGCGCTTATGAAAGTGCTTCTCACGCAGTCTGCCTTCGTCAGAAGTGGAATCAAGGCAAAGCCTCAAGCAGGCAATCGAACGCATCAGCCATAGTCTGCCTTCGTCAGAAGTGGAATCAAGGCAAAGCCGTTCGGGCTCGCGATCCACACCAGCTGGCAGTCTGCCTTCGTCAGAAGTGGAATCAAGGCAAAGCAATCGACGATATAGGCTGATCCAGGCTCGCAGTCTGCCTTCGTCAGAAGTGGAATCAAGGCAAAGCTGATACCGATGCCACCGCACTAGAAGCGGTTTCAAAACGTCATCCTGCGCATGGTTAGCATAATGCAGGCGATCATGAAGAAGGCATGGTATAGGTGCAGGTGGTGCTCGTGGCGCACGAGTAGCCTGCGGAAAGAGCCGAA
>Ga0163227_100015_pt1 | contig 103761 bp, 85 predicted proteins | sample MSEWel2016_09_14_2_FD_113148 | JGI IMG/M metagenome (GOLD analysis project Ga0163227, IMG submission 113148) | Subsurface microbial communities from deep shales in West Virginia, USA - MSEEL Well Study Marcellus 5H_2016_09_14 ...
CCAGAATGTCGAAGGCTTCTGGGAAGACCTTTTCCCGGTGGAGCGAAACCGGCTCATCCGCCTCCTGGTGGATAAGGTCGAGATCCGCGAGACCGGGATCGACATGGAGCTGCGCACCAACGGGCTGACAACACTCATCGCCGAGCTGGCTGGTCTGGCATGCGAAGTCACCGAACGGAGGGTAAGCCGATGAAAATGAAGCCGACCATTACCGTAGCCGACAACGGCAACCTGCAGATCCACATCCCGATGCTGATCCGGCGCATGCGCGGCCGCAAGACGGTCATCGCGCCCAAGGCCCTGGATGGAGATATCCCCGGGGCGCAGGAGCCGGTACAGTCCGCCGTCCTCCAGGCTCTGGCAAGGGCCTTTTCCTGGGCCGACATCCTCGAATCCGGCCAGATCAAGTCCATCAGCGAGCTTGCCCGTACCCTCGACGTCGATGGCTCGTATGTGGCCCGCATCCTCAAGCTGACGACCCTGGCCCCCGACATCGTCGAAGCCCTGATCAACGGCGAGGAACCCAACGGGCTCTCGCTGGCCAAGCTGACCCAGACCTTCCCCGAGGACTGGGCCGAGCAGCGCCGCCAGTTCGGCTTCGCCACCGACTGACGACCGGACCGGAGACCACCCCAGAGAGCCGACCATCAGCGTCGGCTTTTCTTCTTCGGGGGCAGGAAACCGGAGTTGACCACGCTTCTTTTCATGGCCGAGGCGGGTGATTTCGAAAAAAACGTCCGGTTGCGGCATCGAGCGATGACCTAAGACAACCGCCCAAAACGGCAACCAGCCGCAAACCCATATCAATCAAGGATGTAGCTTTCCGGACGAGCTTCGGACTTGGTCCGGAGAAAACAGAGAATCAGGGGCCAAACAGAGAAAAAAAGGCGGGAGGATGGGGAGAATCGATGGTGCGAAGAGGTGCTTTGGAAAGATGTGAAACGGGCGCAAACCCTTTATAAACAAGGAGAAAAAGAAAACCCGTCACCCCGGAGAATGACCCCAGAGAGACGGGTTTGTCTTTTTTAAATGGTGGAGGTGGCGGGATTTGAACCCGCGTCCCAAGAGCTTTCACGACACGCTTCTACAGGCTTAGTTGCTCTATAGTTTTCGCCACACGATCGCGAAGCAACGCGCAATCGGGCCGCTATCTACCAGGAAGTTACGGCTTGCTCTCTGGTAGCCCGGAGCAAGCTATATCCACTAAATCGTCGGATTACCTCTTAGCGGACGTCAGAGGGTCACCGTGCTGCACGTAAAGTTACGCAGCAAGGGCGTATTCTTGTTCGCCATTTATTGGTTTGGCCGATTTTAAAGGAGCCTTCGGCCAACTCCTGCCTGCCACGAGTCACTCCGGCTCAAGGTCGAATTCCGGAACACCCCCATGGTCTTTCACTAGGAAAGAACAAAAGTGAATCGATGAGAGTCGCGCGTTTCGGTGGCTTTGTCAAGCCAGGTATTGGGGTGCGTCTGACATCAGCAAGTCAGATCGCGCGGAGAGGTTTCAAAAGATCCGAACGGCAATAGGCTCGACAACCGAATCGCCTCAGGCTCATCATGATACTCCTTATGAAAGTGTACGTGAATGGACAGTTCGTCGATGAAGCGGAAGCGAAGATTTCGGTCTTCGACCACGGATTGCTCTATGGAGATGGAGTATTCGAGGGGATTCGTTTGTATGACGGCTGTGTATTCCGGCTGGACGAGCACCTTGAGCGCCTGGAGAAGTCTGCCAAGGCGATCATGCTCAACCTGCCGTGGAGCCGTCAGGAGCTGGCCGACATCATCTGCGAGTCCTGCCGCCAGAACGGCCTGAAGAACGGATACATCCGCTTCATCGTCACGCGCGGCGTCGGCTCGCTGGGCCTCAGCCCGAAGAGCTGCACCGAGCCGGGCATCATCTGCATTGCGGACACGATTTCGCTCTACCCGGAGGAGTTTTACACGCAGGGCTTGCGCATCATCACGGCGCCGACGCGCCGCATGAACCCGGCCGCGCTCGCTCCGATGGTCAAGAGCCTCAACTACCTCAACAACATTCTGGCCAAGATGGAGGCGCAAAACGGCGGCTGCCTCGAAGCTCTGATGTTGAACGACGAGGGCTATGTGGCCGAGTGCACGGGCGACAACGTCTTTATCCGCCACCACGATACCTGGCTGACGCCGGCGTATTATGCTGGCGCACTGAAGGGCGTGACGCGCGGCGCGGTGATCGACATCATGCGCGAGGCCGGGATGAATGTCGTGGAGACCAACCTCACGCGCTACGAAGTGTGGACGGCCGACGAGATGTTCCTCACGGGCACCGCGGCGGAAGTCATTCCAGTGGTAGAAGTCGACGGCCGCACGATCGGCGACGGTTCGGTGGGGCAGCAAACGCTCGACCTCCTGCAGTCGTTTCACCGCATCGTGCGCGAAGACGGCACCCAGATCTAGGGCAGGGCGGACCGCCTTTCGCTTTTGCAGCCACCTTTCTTTCGAGGGTGGCTTTTTTGTCGGTGCCCGGATGGAGCTGAATGGGTGGCGCGAGACGAACGCTCGCCAGATTAGCACCCGCTGGTTTCGAATCCAGTTACGCTCAACAACTTTACCAAGAAGGGCTTTTGGCTGGAAAACTCGGCAACCCGGAGTAAGCTGTTTGTATGGCCAAACCGGAGCAGTGCAAACACTGTCAGAAACCGGCCACAATCCATCTCACCCAGATTGTGGACAACAAGATGCACCAGGTCGACCTTTGCGAGGACTGCCCGTTCAAGCAAGGCGTGACGGACCCGGAGGGCTTCTCGTTGGCTGACTTTCTGATGAAGCCGCCGGCGGTGCTGAGTGCCCGCCAGGAGGCTTTGAAGTGCGAGGAGTGTGGCTTCACCCCCGCGGATTTCAAGAAAACGGGTCGTTTTGGCTGCCCGCATTGCTACAGCACGTTCTCGGATCTGCTGCAGCCGATGTTGCGGAACATGCACAAAGACGTCGTCCACCGCGGCAAAACCCCGGAGCGGGCGCGCCAGCGGGTCGACATCAAGCGCAAGCTGACGGAGCGCGAAGAAGCGATGACGCAGGCGATTTCGGAAGAAAATTACGAGAAAGCCGCTGAAATTCGCGACGAAATCAACGAATTAAAGAAACAGCTCGAGGCCGAAACGTCCTCATCGTAAGCGATCATGCAGATTACTCCCCTTATTGCCGCCAAAGCGGAGCTGACCTCAGGTGGGCTTCCGGCGGAGCCGATCGTCTTGAGCACGCGGGTCCGCCTGGCGCGTAACATTGTGTCATTCCCCTTCCCGGGGCGTGCCAATTCGTCTCAGCGCGAGCAGGTATTGCACACCTGTTTCGAAGCCATGCAGGACCTGCACGACTTCGAAGACGGGCATTTGCTCGAGACGCTCAAGCTGTCCCCCCTGGAAAAGCAGGCCCTCGTGGAGCGTCATCTGATCAGCCGCGAGCTGAGCCAGGCCGAGCATGCCGGCGGCGTCGCCGTGAGTGCCGACCAGAAGGTATCGGTGATGGTGAACGAAGAGGATCACCTGCGGCTGCAACTGGTGCGGACGGGCTTCAACCTCGATACGACGTGGAACGAAATCAACGCGCTCGACACGGAGATGGAGGGCAAGCTGGACTACGCTTTCAGTGACCAGTTGGGCTACCTCACGGCCTGTCCTACCAATCTGGGCACCGGTCTGCGGGCGAGTGCGATGCTTCACCTGCCCGGCCTGGTGATGCAGGAGTATATGGAAAAGGTGGTGCGGATGGTGAACCAGCTGGGCATGGCCGTACGCGGCCTGTTTGGCGAGGGTTCCGAAGCGACCGGCTCCATTTTTCAGATCTCCAACCAGCAGACACTGGGCGAAAGTGAGCAGGACATCATCAAGCGTCTGAGCAGCATCCTGCACGCGATTATCGAACAGGAGCAAAACGCGCGGCAGGTGATTTTGGAGAAGAAGCCGGCCCGTCTTTTCGACAAAATTGGCCGTGCTTATGGAATTTTACAGAACGGGCATCTTTTAAGCTCGGAAGAAGCCATGAACTTGCTGAGTCTCATGCGACTCGCGGTAGATCTCGGATTGCTTCCTGAAGATTACCGCACTCAGGTCGACCGCCTGTTTATCGAGGCTCAGCCGGGGCATGTGCAGTTAACCGCTAAAGGTGAAATAGAACCGCGTGAGCGGGATAAGCAGCGTGCCACCAGAATGCGGGAAGAGTTTGCACAGGCACCGACTCTAAATTATAAAAACCTATCATACCCAGCCGGGTAAAACCCGATTTTCGCCATGGCAATGGAACCGATGAACAATTTCACGCCCAGAGCACAACAAGTCCTCGCTCTGGCGCGCAAGGAGGCAGATCGCTTTCACCACAACTACGTGGGGACGGAGCACCTCTTGCTCGGCTTGATCAACCTCGGCCAAGGCGTCGCGGTCAACGTCCTGCAAAAGATGGGGCTCGACCTCGAGACGGTGCGCAGCGCGGTGGAGAAGCAAGTCGGCAAGGGCCCTGCGGCCAAGCCGAGTGGCAATATCCCCTACACGCCGCGCGTGAAGAAGGTGCTCGCCCTCGCGGGGCGCGAAGCCAAGGCGCTCAATCACTCCTACGTGGGCACCGAGCACATCCTGCTCGGCCTGCTGCGCGAGGGTGAAGGCGTGGCCGCTCGGGTGCTCAAGAGTCTCGATGTGGATGTCGAGCGCTGCCGCGAGGAAATTCTTTCCGAACTGGATCCCAATTTTGCCGGTGAAGGTGGCGAGCCTGCCGGTGCGGGCTCCGGACCTACCGGCGCGCCCGGAGAAGAAAAGAAGGACGTCAAGACGCCCGCGCTCAAGGCCTTTGGCCGCGACCTGACCGAGCTCGCCCGTAACGGGGATCTCGATCCCGTGATCGGCCGCAAGAAGGAAATCCGCCGCGTAATCCAGATCCTCTGCCGCCGCACCAAAAACAACCCGGTGCTGATCGGGGAGGCCGGGGTCGGCAAGACCGCAATCGTGGAAGGCCTCGCGCTCGAGATCGCCAATGGTCTCGTGCCGGAGATCCTGGCGGACAAGCGCCTCATCACGCTCGACCTCGCCCTCATGGTGGCGGGCACGAAGTACCGTGGCCAGTTCGAGGAACGCATCAAGGCCGTGATGGATGAGATCCGCCGCGCCAAGAACGTGATCATCTTTATCGACGAGCTGCACACCATCGTGGGTGCCGGCGCGGCCGAAGGTGCCATGGATGCGTCCAACATCTTCAAGCCTGCGCTCAGCCGCGGCGAGCTGCAGTGCATCGGCGCGACGACGCTGGCCGAATACCGCAAGTATATCGAAAAGGACAGCGCGCTCGACCGCCGCTTCCAAAGCGTGATGGTCGATGCCCCGTCGGAAGAAGACTCGCTCGAAATCCTCAAGGGCATTGCGCCGAAGTACGAGGAGCACCACAAGGTGACCTTTACGCAGCTGGCCCTGGAAAGCGCAGTCAAGCTGTCCGAACGCTACATCACCTCCCGCTACCTGCCGGACAAGGCGATCGACGTCCTGGACGAGGCCGGCGCGCGTGCGCGCATCAATTCTTTGAACCGCCCGCCGGAAATCGAAGACCTGGGCAGCCAGATCGACGATATCTGCTCCAAGAAGGAAGAGGCCATCAGCAAGCAGCAGTTTGAGGATGCCGCCCGCTTCCGTGACCAGGAAAAGCAGCTGCGTCAAAAGCGTGAAGACATGATCGAGGAGTGGAAGCGCAACCGCGCCGAATCCGTGATCACGGTCGACGAAGACGACATGCTGCAAGTGGTCAGCGACTGGACAGGTATTCCGCTCAACCGCATGGAGCAAAAGGAGTCCCAGCGCCTGCTCAATCTCGAGAAGGAGCTGCAAGGGGCCGTCATCGGTCAGGACGAAGCGACCATCGCCATCGCGAAGGCGTTGCGCCGCAGCCGCGCGGACCTCAAGGACCCGCGTCGCCCGATCGGTTCGTTCCTCTTCATGGGCCCGACCGGTGTCGGTAAGACGCACCTGGCCAAGACGCTCGCGGAGCTGATTTTTGGCGACAAGGACTCGATCGTCCAGATCGACATGTCCGAGTATATGGAGAAGTTCTCCGTCAGCCGCCTGATCGGTTCGCCCCCCGGCTACGTGGGCTACGAAGAAGGTGGCCAGCTGACGGAGGCCGTGCGCCGCAAGCCCTACAGCGTGGTGCTCTTCGACGAAATCGAAAAGGCCCACCCGGACGTGGTGCAACTGCTCCTGCAGGTGCTGGAAGAAGGCCGCCTGACCGACTCGCTCGGCCGCTCGGTGGACTTCCGTAATACGATTATCATCATGACCTCCAATGTGGGGGCGCACATCCTGCAAAAGGGCACCGGCCTCGGGTTTGGCACCGAAGACCAGGACTTCTCCTGGGATTCGACCAAGTCGAAGATCCTTGACGAGGCTAAGCGCGTCTTCAAGCCGGAGTTCCTGAACCGGATCAACTCGATCATCGTGTTCCGTCAGCTCAACCGCGATCACCTGCGCCGCATCATCGACATCGAACTGCGCGGCATTACCCGTCGCCTGCGCGACCGCGGTATCACGCTCGACGTCGACCTGCCGGCCAAGGACTTCCTTATCGAGCAGGGCTACGACGAGAAATATGGTGCGCGACCGCTCCGCCGCTCAGTCGAGCAACACCTCGAAGACCCGCTGGCGGAAGCCCTGCTGCGGGGTGAGGTGAAGGAAGGCGAGCCCCTCACGGTGAAGCTGTCCGAGTCCGGCAAGACGCTGGCCTTCGTCCAGCAAGAACCGGCCGAAGGTGCCAGCAGCACCAACGAGAAGTAAACGACACTTCGATCACCTTTAACGAAAAAGCCTCATCCATTGCGGATGAGGCTTTTCTTTTTGGGGTCAAATAGAGGAGGAGGCGTTCAGGCTTCCGGCTGCTTCGCGAGTTCCATGTTAAAGATCTGAACCGTATAGGGCTGGAGGCGCACATAGAGGCCGCGCTGATACATTTCATTGCCGGAACGCAGGTAAACCTCCGGGGACAGGCGATCCTTCAATTGCCAGAGCCGGCCACAAACTCCGCACAGAGGGACCATGACACGTCCCTCTTCCGAGTGTTCGGAGAGATTGACGACCACCAAGTCCATCCGACCATCTTCTGCCCGCCAGAGGTAGGCCTGGATGCGCCAGTGCGAGTGGTTGCCCTGCCAGGCAGCCTGGGTCTCCAGCAGGCACCATTGGCCGTGCCCGATCACACTTTCCTGCAGTAACTTGAAGAGACGCTCGTAATAGGCTTGCTCCTCTTTGTTGGGGGCTTCTTCCGCCCTACGCTGGAGATGGAGCGAGTGACGGTAGCTGCGCCCTTCCATTTGTCCGTCGTGGATCAGGCGCATCCCCGGCAGCGTCGCCACCATGGTGGCCGCCGCGCGGCGGAGGTGGTCATGGGGCAGGGAAGTGGTTGCCCGGGCTTCGTCGTGGTTTTCGATGAAAAATACGGAATGTTCCGCCAGGGCCCGATCCGTCAAAGAACCCCGCAGCCCGTCTACCTTGCGGGAGGTCAGCAAGTCGTAAAACTGCTTCCGGTAGGTGTAGTCAAAGCCCAGCGCCTGCAGGTGGGCTTCCATGCCCCAATAGGCTTCAGCCATGAAGGTAAAGCGCGGGTATTGCGTGCGCACGCTGTCGATCGCCCAGGCCCAGAATTCCTCGTAAGGGGCGGGCAGGGGCTCGTAGTCGCCGCGCCAGGTGGCCTTGAAAATATCGCTGATGGCCAGCATCGCCATGTCGCAGCGCACCCCGTCGCAGAGTTCGGCGACCTTCAGGAGCTGCTCGATCGCGTTCTTGCGCACCACGTGCAGACGGAAATCGAGCTGCAGGGTGTCCTTCCAGGCTGGGAAGTAAGGATCGCGACCGTGCGCGATGATCTGATCGCCGACCTTCACATAATTGTCCGGCTCTTGCGCGAGATCCTCCTCCGTCCCGCGTATGTAGTATTCCGGGTGTTCCTGCACCCATGTGTGGTCCAGGGCGGTGTGGTTGAGCACGAAGTCGAGGATCAGGCCGATATTGCGCTCTGCCAGCTTCTTGCGCAATTTCTTCAGCGCCTTCTCCCCGCCCAGTTCGCGGGCGACGTCTCCCTGACAGATCGCATAAGGCGAGCCGCTGACGTCTTCGGGCTTCCAGTCTGGCAGATCCTGCTCGTAGTGCTGGGTAAATTCGGGGTGTGTGCGGCTGACCTCGACGCTGCTTTCGCCACGCTGCCAGACGCCCATGATCCAGACGGCGTTGAACCCAAGCTTTTCCCACTGGTCCAATAACTTGTCCGGCACGTCGGCCAGCGTGGCCTTTTTGCCGTTCGCCTTCTGACAGCTAAGCCAGAGTTGGTGTGCGTTTATCTCGTAGACCAGCGGATAGTCGGGGAGGTTCATGGCTGGAGTATATAGTGGTGGGAGCGGGGAGACGAGCCTCCTGGCCACGGCCCGAGGTGCTATAAGCGGCAGCTCTCGAGCCCATGCAGGCTAGGACGCGTAGGAGGCATCGAAGTACAGGTGACTATATAATCCGTTAGGCAGCGTTTGTAAAACCGAATTCGGACGATGGATTGACGATCCACTGCAACCGCGACTTGCGGCAGCCTTTCTTTGGGCTTATGAGTAAAGGATGGAATTTATCGCCCAAGACTGGATCTGGCTCCTGACCGTGATCGCTTGGGCTATGTTTGCGCTGGCGGCGGGCTACTACTGGGGCTTGCGCCATGGTCGGCGCGACTCCGAGGAGGAAGTGCCTGAGCCGGCTCACCAGCAGACGACCTTTACGCTCGAGACGGATCTGGAGATTCTGGAAATCTACGACGACCCGCGGCCGATCCTCGAACCTTCCGGCGACTCGACACAGCAGAACGTGCCCGGAGGCGATATGGTTGAACGTACGGCCAAAGTGCGTAAACGCTCGACGGGAGAAGTGCGGCTGATCCGCCTTGTCGTTCCGCATCAAAACTAGGGTAGTTGAAGATATTCTGGTTGTAAGGCGTTGAGTTTCAGCAGCCCGTTTGCTAGGGTGCCTGAACCCCAAAGCCCATGGAATCGAAGCTATATCAATCCCCCGTCTTCGATATGGCGTGCCAGCAGTTTGATTTGGCCGCCGATATTCTGCAGCTCGAAGACAACCTGCGCAACCGGACGAAATACCCGAAGCGCTGCGTCGCAGTGGCGTTTCCGCTCAAACGCGACGACGGCAGCATCCAGATGCTCGAGGGCTATCGCGTCCAGCATCACCTGTCGCGAGGCCCCACCAAAGGTGGCGTGCGCTTTCACCCTGAGGTGACTCTCGGTGAAGTTGGCGCGCTGGCCATGTGGATGAGTTGGAAGACCGCGCTCGCGGGCCTGCCCTATGGCGGGGCCAAAGGTGGCGTGACCGTGGATCCCACCACGTTGAGCATGGGAGAAAAGGAGCGCGTCTCTCGCCGCTTCATGCAGGAGATGATTCCCTTCGTCGGCCCCAATACCGATGTGATGGCGCCGGATATGGGCACCACGCCCCAGATCATGGCGTGGATGATGGATACCTACTCCAATATTGTCGGCTCATCCACCCCCGCCATTGTCACGGGCAAACCCGTGGAAATCGGTGGAAGCCAAGGCCGCGTCGAAGCGACCGGGCGCGGTGTGGCGTACCTGGTGAAGCGCTACCTCGAAACCTACGGTGTAAAACAGGGGCAGGCCTCCGTCGTCATCCAGGGCTTCGGCAACGTCGGTTCGCACGCCGCGCTTGGCCTGGTCGACTACGGTTGCAAGGTGATTGCGATCTCCGACGTTACGGGAGCCTTTTACAATCAGAACGGCATCGATGTGCATGAGGCGGTGCGCTACCAGGATGCCCACGGGACGCTGGAGGGCTATGACGGCGGTGACAAGATCTCCAACGAGGAGATGCTGGAGCTGGACTGCACGGTCTTGATCCCCGCTGCCCTGGCGCAGGTGATTACGAAGCAGAACGCGCCCAAGCTGAAGTGCCGCTTTTTGGCCGAGGCGGCGAATGGCCCAACCACCGTCGAAGCAGACCAGATCATGGAGGAGCGCGACGATATCCAGGTCATCCCCGATATCCTCTGTAATGCCGGCGGGGTCATTGTCTCCTACTTCGAATGGGTGCAAGACATCTCCAGCCTCTATTGGGAGCGTGATGAAGTACTGCGGCGCCTCTTCGAAATCCTCGAACGCGCACGCTACGAGGTCGAAGCGCAACGGGAACGGCTCGGGATCAGCCGCCGCATGGCCGCCTTGAGCCTCGGCATCGAGCGCGTCGCTCTGGCGAAATCCGTCCGCGGCATCTTCCCCTAGACGCAGGGGGCATGGCCGCCGGTGCTCAGGATGCTTCGGCGGCCGTTTCTTCGGCGAAGCGGTGTAGCTGCTGCATGTCGCTCAACACCCCTTCGAACTCGATCTTGAGCTGCGGAAAAAGCCGCTTGGAGGTCGAGAGGTCATGATGCTTGGCAGCGTCGTCGAGAATTTCGCAGAGCCGCCCCATTCGGACGGCTCCAAAAGTCGGCATAGCTCCCTTGAAGGAGTGGGCGATCCGCTTGATTTCCGGCAGCCTGCTTTCCGTGACGGCTGACTCCAGTTCGAGTATCGCCGGCGGCATGGTGGAGAGAAAGACCTCCACGATATCTTTCAGGTAACCGCAGTCCTCGGTATAGTCTTCGAGACCGGCCCCTTGAAGGAAGGCCGCCAGGTCCAAATGTTCCAGATCAGGCAGGGAAGGCATCAACGTAAGCTACCCGCAATTTCGATCTTACCTGAAAATGGAGCCAGCCATCGGACTCGAACCGACGACCTGCTCATTACGAATGAGCTGCTCTACCAACTGAGCTAGGCTGGCGTAGAAAAGTAAGATAGTGTGGGGCAGTAGAGGGTTTGACAAGACTAAATCGTGTTAAAGATGAAGATTTCAGGAGTGGCAACTCTTTTTCCTTGCCGAAATCTAGTTAGCGGACATTTGTCAGAATAGACGATGCAATGCATTACGTATACCTCTAGCCAGGCGTTCTGGTGGTGGAAAGCGGCTCTCCGATGGTGACGAGGCGCTGCCTCAGCCTGTCCATTGTAGAGCCGATAGCACTGACTGCTGTCGGCTTTTTTTGTGTCCAAACAAACCAGCCTACCCACCACTGATCATGTCCATTTCATCTCCCGTCTATCATTTGGAGTCCTGCGCCGTCTTCGGCCGCACCCTGCATGAATACCGCCGCTTCTTCGCCTTGGGCGACCTCCCGCCAGGGGCGAGCATCCTCGACGTCGCCGCCGGCAGTGCGAGCTTCACCGCCGAAGCGCGCGCCCTGGGCTATCGCGCCAAGGCCCTCGACCCTTCTTACGCCATGAACGAGCGTGCGTTGCGCCTGCGAATCGAGGACGATTACGCGCGGTGCATCGACCGTCTGATGCTCAGCCGCGCCCATTTTAACGGTCGCGACGGTGCACTCGAAGCCGCCGTTGCGCAACGGCGTGAAGCCAAGGACCGCTTTCTCGCAGACTTTCGGCTCGGTCAGGCTGCCGGCTATTACCTTGCCGACGAACTGCCGCATACCGGATTGGAAACGGCGGCTTTCGACTACGTGCTGTCCGGCCACTTCCTCTTCCTCTACGGCCAGTTCGAAGGCTTCGACCGCGACTTCCACCTGGCGGCGTGTCGTGAGTTGGCGCGTTTGGCCGCCGTCGAGGCCCGGATCTACCCCGTGATCCAGATGGACGGCGAGCCGTATCCGCATCTGGATGCCGTTCGCGAGGAACTGGAGCAGACCGGCGTGCACAGCGAACTCCGCACCGTCGACTACGAATTCCTGCGCGGCGCCCATCAGATGCTGGTCCTCCAGGGCGGAAACGATTAAGAGACTGTCATGTACCGCTACCCGGTCTTTTTCGTCAACGCCTTCACCCGCGAGCTGTTCGGCGGCAATCCCGCGGCGATCTGCCCGCTGGAAATGTGGCTGCCCGACCGCACGCTGCAGGCGATTGCGGCCCAGCACAACCTCTCGGAAACGGCCTTCCTGGTCGGCACCGGCAACCGCTACCACCTGCGCTGGTTTACACCGACTCGAGAGGTCGACCTCTGTGGTCATGCGACGCTTGCGGCAGTGCACGTGTTGCTGAGCCGTTCGCCGACGGTGCGCCATTACATCTTCACCACGCGCAGCGGCGAGCTGAAGGCCACCGTCACGGACAACCGCATCGAGCTGGATTTCCCCCGTTACGGCAGTTGGCAAGCCGTGGCAGCGCCAGCCCTGTCAGGGCTCGGGCCGGTGAAGCATGCTGTCGCGGTGGCGGAGCTCGACCAACCGGATTTGCTGCTCGAACTGGAGGACGAGGCTGCGGTGCGCGCCGCCCAGCCGAACATGGACGAACTCGAAGCGCTCCCGTATCGGGGGGTGATCCTGACTGCGAGAGGGGCCGAGGCCGACTTTATTTCACGCTTCTTCGCGCCCGCCTGCGGCATCCAGGAAGACCCGGTAACCGGGTCCGCCCATTGCCTGTTGACGCCCTACTGGGCGCAGGAGCTGGGCAAGACAGAGCTGTATGCGCGGCAGATATCGAGCCGGGGCGGCGAACTGTGGTGTCGCGAAGAGGGCGAGCGCATCTTTATCGGCGGTCAGACCCGCGTGTATGCCCACGGCGAGATCTCCCTGCGCCCGGGCGACATCCTGCGATAACAAAAAAGCCGCTTCCCCACGGTGAGGAAGCGGCGCTTGAAAATACGGGAACTCAGGCCTAGAGGCTCTGGGCGGCTTCGACCACTGCGTCGGTCGTGATGCCCAGCTCTTCCATCACCTTGGGGCCGGGGGCGCTCATACCGAAGCGGTTGATGCCGATGACCTTGCCTTCGAGGCCCACATACTTGTACCAGAGGCCCGGTACGCCGGCTTCGATTGCGATGCGCTTGCGGCATTCGAGCGGCAGGACTTCGTTGCGGTAGTCCTCGGATTGACGATCGAAGCGCTCGGTGCTCGGCATTGAGACGACGCGCACGCCGCCACCGAGTTGCTTGGCGGCCGCAACGGCATGCTGCAGCTCGGAACCGGTCGCGATGATGATCGTCTCCAGCTTGCTGCTTTCCTTGACCGCGATATAGCCGCCCTTCAGCGTGCCTTGGCGACGCGTTTCGGCGGGGATGTCGGAGAGCGTCGGCACGCCCTGGCGGGAAAGAATGAGCGAGGTCGGGCCATCGGGGCGGGCGCAAGCCGCGGCAAAGGCGGCGGCCGTTTCTTCCGGATCGGCCGGGCGAATCACGTCCATGTTCGGGATCATGCGCAGGCTGCTGGTGATTTCCACCGGCTGGTGGGTCGGTCCGTCTTCACCTACTCCCACGGAATCGTGCGTGAAGATGTGGAAAATCGGCAGGTGGGAGAGGGCGGCCAGGCGCAGGCTGCCGCGCATGTAGTCCGAGAAGGTCAGGAAGGTCGAGCCGGAGGCAAGGAAGAAACCGTCGTAGCCGAGGCCGTTGACGATCGCCCCCATGGCGTGCTCGCGAATGCCAAACTTGATGTTGCGGCCCAGCCAGTTGCTCGGCTTGAAGTCGCCCTTGTTCTTGAGGTAATTCTTGGTCGAGCCAAAGAGGTCGGCGCTGCCCGTCACGAGGTAGGGCAGTCGGTCGGAGAGGGGCTGCAGCACTTCGCCACCGGCGGCACGGGTCGCGAGCTTCTTGTCGGCGTCGAATTCCGGGATAGCTTCGAGCAGGGCTTCGGCGGTCGGGCGGTTGCTGGCGGCCATGTCGTCGAGCAGGTCGGCCTTGTCCGGGTTGGCCTCGCGCCAAGCGGTATAGGTCTTCTGCCATTCCTGATACTGCTGCACGAGCTGCTTCTTGTGCTCGGAGAAGTAGACGCGCACGTCTTCACCCACGTAGAAGTGCGTGTCCGGCAGGCCGAGGCCCTTGCGGGCTTCTTCGGCAAACTTCGCGCCGCCTTCGCCGTGGGCCTTTTGCGTGCCGGCGATTTCGGGGATGCCGCGGCCGATTTCGGTCTTGGCCACGATGATCTTCGGCCGGCCATTGTCGTCGGCCTTGGCCTTTTCGAACGCCTTGAGGAAGGCTTCCATGTCGTGGCCGTCGATCTTGACCGCGTCGAAGCCGAGGGCCTCGTAGATCTTGACCGTGTCCTCGCCCTGGGTCTCCTTGGCCATGTCGTCGAGGGTCACCTCGTTGGCATCGTAGATCAGGATGAGGTTGTCGAGGCCGGCGTGACCGGCGAAAGCGCTGGCTTCGCGGGCGACACCTTCCTGCATGCAACCGTCGCCGAGCAGGCAGACCACGTGGTTGTCGATGATCTTGTGCTCGTCGGTGTTAAAGTGGGCGGCCAGCATCTTGCCGGACATCGCGAGGCCGACGGAGTTGCCCACACCCTGGCCGAGCGGCCCGGTGGTGCATTCGACGCCCGGGGTCATGAAGCTCTCGGGGTGGCCCGGTGTGGCGGAGTGCAGTTGACGGAAATTCTTGATCTGCTCCAGCGGCAGTTCGAAGCCGGCGAGGTGCAACCAGGAGTAGAGGAACATGCTGCCGTGGCCCGCGGACAGCACAAAGCGGTCGCGATTCAGCCACTTCGGCTCGTCGGGGTTGAGCTGCAGCGCATGGCCGAAGAGCACGGCGCCCATCTCGGCACAACCGAGGGGCAGGCCGAGGTGGCCGCTGTTGCAGGCATGAACCGCATCGATCGCCAAGCCACGTGCTTGGGTGGCGGCCTTGGAGAGGATATCCGTCTGGAGTGACATACTGTTACTTTGCAAAATGGGGAATCGAGTCAAAGGCCAGCCCAGAATGTCCTCTCTGCGCAAAAATCTGACCGATTGAGCAGAATGCGCAAAATATATGAAGATCCTTCATGTTGAGCGACTACGACTGCGACGATCTGACGTTTACGGCAGTTATGACTTTCAGGATGGCCGGTGAGAGGTTAGAGGCTGTAACCATACGGATAGAGAACTGCCTGCGCTCTCGCAAGCCTTTCAGGCTTTTGGCCGCCACAGCCTGCTGGACAGTCAAATAAAGACGCCTTCAGCTCTGCATCATAAATTGCCATAGCACGGCGCCGACGCCGGCCAGACTCTCGCCCGCGACAAAGCCCGCCGCAATCGACAGCGTGAAGCGGGCCGCCAGATTCGGGACCCATTTGCTGGCCAGCCAGGCGATCAGGGCCCCGAGGAACATGCTGATCGACAGCGAAGCGGGGATGACGAACGCCAGACCGATCGCCGGGATGCTCGGCAGCCACCGCTGGACCTTGGGTGGGCTCAGGCGGCTGAAGATTTCAATGACCAACGCCAGCACCGCCGCGATCAGCATGGCCCAGCGCGCGTGCATGGGGATGGTGCTGAGGCCGTCCTGCAGGACTTCTGCCACGGCCTTCCAGGTCGCCACCGCCGGGGCCGGCCACTCTTCCGTGATCAGCATTTCCTGTGGATTCGGGATCAACAGCATATAGGTGGCGCAGCCGACAAGCGAGCCGGTCAGAATGCCGAAGACCTGAGCGATGATCTGAGAGCGTGGGTTCACGCGCACCAGCAGGCCGGTCTTCAAGTCGTTCAGCAGGTCGGAGCATTGACCCGCCGTGCCGCCCGCGACGTTGGCCGTCATAAGGTTGGCGGTGACATTGGCTGGCGCAATGACGGTAAAGGCGACCTGCGAGACCTTGCCCAGGGCCCCGATCGGCGGGATCCCGGTCTCGCCCACCACGCGCGCGGCAACGACGCCCAGAACGAACGAAATGGGGATGGCCAGTAGCGCGGGCAACACGGCGATGTGGAAGATCGTCACCTGGGCTACAACCGCGGCGCCGCCGAAAACCAACAGGCCGCCCCAGAACCAGAGCGCGGGTATGCCTTCCTGCACGCCGGGCGCATCCTCTTCGATCTGCGCGCCCGCGTCGTCGACGATCACGCCGTCATCGGTTTCAGCGGACTGCGGCTCTTTCGGGCGATAAGCCTGCCAGATCGAGAAGCCGAAGGACGTGAGCGAGCTGACGACCATCATGGTGACGCCGGGCCAGAGCAACCATTCCACCAGGCCGCCAAACCAGCTGGCGGTGGGGTCCGTCACGCCGGGCGTCATCCAGCCATGCTGCAGGGCGATCGGTGCCAGCACGCCCCAGCCGATAATGGCCCCGATCAAAAGGCTCACGCCCGCGCGGATGCCGATGATCGCGCCAAAGCCGATCATGAGCAGTGAGGGATCGAGCCCGAAAGACAAGTTGCTCAAGGTCGCCGTGCTGCCGCCCATCGCGCCGCCACGCGCTGCGATCTGAGTCAGGGTGGGGGTCCAGACGCCGGGCCCTAGACGTTTCATGAGCTCGAGGGCGGCCGCGGCAACACCGGCGGAGAGCAACACGGCCACGCGCTGGAAAGCCTCCTTGCCCTTGGCGTAGATCTCGCGAATGGTTTCGGCCGTGGCTACGCCAGCGGGGAACGCCAGTTTTTCGCGGATCAGCATCTGCCGGCGCAGGGCGACCGCCACGACGATACCCGTGGCGCTGACCGCAAAGACCCAGACACTCATCACCAGCCACGAGAGTTGTTGCCCGGTGATCATCGTAAGTGCCGGGATGGGCGCCACCAGACCGCCGGAGATGATCGAGGCCGCGCTGGAGGCGGTCGTCTGATTGATCGTATTCTCCTTTTGGCCCCAGGGCGAAGCGCCGAAAGCCTCGAACAGTTTCCAGATCGCATAGCTCAGCAGGCAGGCATTGATCGACATGTTGAACGACCAGCCGATGCGCAAACCGCTGTAGATATTGGCGGGAGTCAGCAGAGCACCGATGACGATGCCGGTGAGCAGGGCACGTAAAGTGAGTTGGGGGAGAGAGTCCTCAGGTTTTTCCACTGAGCAAAGCGTAAGGATGAAAAGACTGAATGGCTTGCGCTAGAAGTATATACCGAGGGTCAAGGTAATCACAAACGTCAGCGGCAACTCGCGACTTCTACTTCTGTGTATTTTGCGTTCTAATAGATTCCTGAAGCTCCTTGAGCCGCACTTATAGGCTGGACTATTGTGGTTTCAATGGATCTCGAGTTCCTGTCGCGGCTGCAGTTCGCGGTCACTATCGCTTTTCACTATATTTTCCCTCCGCTCAGCATCGGATTGGGGACGTACTTGGTCATCAACGAAGCCGTTTACCTGAAGACGCGGGACGAGTTTTACCGCCAGGCTACCAAGTACTGGGTGCGCATTTTTGCCCTGATCTTCGCCATCGGCGTGGCCACGGGCATTGTGATGGAGTTTGAGTTCGGGACCAACTGGGCCACCTATTCGCGCTTCGTCGGAGACGTATTCGGCAGCGCCTTGGCAGCGGAGGGCATTTTCGCCTTCTTCCTCGAGTCGGGTTTTCTCGCGGTACTGCTCTTCGGCTGGGACAAGGTGGGGCCCAAGATGCACTTTTTCTCGACCCTCATGGTCTGTCTGGGCTCCCACTTCAGCGCTATCTGGATCGTGGTCGCCAATAGCTGGATGCAGACGCCCGCCGGCTTTGTGCTGGAGGTGAACGGCCAGCGGCTGAATCCCGAAGCGTCGCTGCGACCCGAGGATGTGGAGCACACGCGCGCTGTGATTTACGACTTTTGGGCGATGGTGTTCAACCCCTCGTCGGTAGAACGCCTGACGCACGTGATCCTCGGTTCCTGGCTCGCCGGAGCGTTTCTCGTGCTCAGCATCAGCGCCTTTTACCTCCTGCGGGGCAAGCACATCCGCTTCGCCCGCTTTTCCTTTGCGACGGGCCTGGTCCTGGCGACGGTCTCCTCGCTGCTGCAACTGGTCAGCGGCCACTCCTCGGCGGAAGTCGTCGCGGAGCATCAACCGGTCAAGCTGGCCGCGATGGAAGGCCAATACGAGACCGTGGATAGCGCCAGCCTGAGCATCGTGGGCTGGGTCGACGAGGACAACCAGCAGACCTACAGCGTCGCGATCCCCGGCATGCTCAGCTGGCTGATCAGTGGTGAAACGCAGCACGAGGTAAAGGGCCTCAAGGATCTGCCCGGCGACGACTTTATCGCCGAGCGACACCCGGAAGCGGCGCCTGAGGACTACCCGCAGCTACGGGAGGAACATTACTGGCCCAAGGTGCACTACGTTTTCCAATTCTACCACCTCATGGTCGCCATCGGCATGGCCTTGATCGCGCTCAGCCTCTGGGGCTGCTGGCTCTGGTGGCGGGGCACGCTCTTCGACCTCTCGCGCAAGGGCACCCGGATCTTCCTGGGCGTAACCGTGGTTTCCGTCCTGGGCCCGCAGATCGCGAATCAAGTCGGTTGGTTTACCGCCGAGATGGGGCGTCAGCCGTGGATTGTCTACGAATTGATGCGCACCTCGGAAGGGCTTTCCAAAGTCGTGGTGCCGGAGCAAGTGCTCGGATCGTTGCTGATGTTTGGCTTCATCTACGCGCTGCTCTTCGCCCTCTTTGTCTTCCTGCTGACGCTGAAGATCACGCACGGCCCGGACATCGAGGAAGACGAGACCGAATACGCCCATACCAAACAACTCTTCAAGCAGTGATGGACTGGCTACCGATCGATCTCAACACGCTTTGGTTCCTGCTGGTGGGCGTCCTGTTTGCCGGCTACGCCATCCTCGACGGCTTCGACCTGGGGGTGGGGGTGCTGCACCTGTTTTCTCGCACGGACGAGGAACGGCGGGTAAATCTCAATGCCATCGGCCCGGTCTGGGACGGCAATGAAGTCTGGCTCGTAACCGGCGGTGGGGCGCTCTTCGCGGCATTTCCCGAAGTCTATGCGACCGTGTTCAGCGGGTTTTACCTCGCATTCTTTGCGCTCCTGGCCGGCCTGATCTTCCGCGCAGTCGCCATCGACTTTCGCAGCAAGCTGAAATACCGCTGGTGGCGCCAGGCCTGGGACATCAGCTTCTCGTGTGCGTCGATCCTCTGCAGCTTCATTATCGGCGTGGCGATGGGCAACATTGCCCGAGGCGTGCCGCTGGATGCCGACTACGAGTACGCCGGCACGCTCTGGACGCTGCTCAACCCATACGCGCTCTGGATGGGGGTGACCACGGTGGCCCTGTTTGCCATGCACGGGGCCATTTACCTGCACCTCAAGACGGCGGGTGACTACCACCAGAAGGTGCGGGGCTGGATCCAGCCGGCGATGATCGCCTTCATCCTCTGCTATGCGCTCTTTACGTTGGCAACGCTGCTCTACGTGCCGCACATCACCGATGCGCTGCGCGATCAGCCGACCTATTTCGTGCTCGTGGTGCTGGTCATCCTCGCGATTGCCAACATCCCTCGCGCGATCTACCACGACCAGGGCTGGCTGGCGTTCCTGTCTTCGGTGGTGGCGATGGCGCTGCTGATGGGGCTGTTCGGCATCGGCATGTATCCCTATTTGATCTATTCAATCCCGGAAACGGCCAACAGCCTCGACATCTACAATGGCGCAAGCAGCACCAAGACGCTCGGCATCATGGGCATCATCGCGGCGATCGGGGTGCCGCTCGTGCTCGGCTATACGGCCATCATCTACTGGATTTTCCGGGGGAAAGTCCGTTTGGATGAAATGAGTTATTAGGACTACAAACTTGCCGATATAGAAGGGAAACCGTAGCTTACGCTTGTCAGCGGTTTGTAGAACCCCCGAATCCCATGTGCAAATACTTGCTGTTGCTGTCTTGGTGGCTGGCGGTCTCGTTGACTGCTCAGCCTCTCGAATACGTGCGCTACAAGGTGGGCGATGCCACCATGGAGTCGGCCTTGGCGATGCCGGAAGGGGCCACCGCCGAGTCCCCGCGGCCGGCGATCCTGATCGTCCCCAATTGGATGGGGCCTGGCGCCTACTACGACACGATGGCGCGCGAGTTTGCCCAACAGGGTTTTGTGGCCATGACGGTCGATATCTATGGGGCGGATGTGCGTCCCAAGACTGCCAAGGATGCGGCGGAAGCGGCTGGCAAGGTAGGCACCGGTGATCGCAGCACGATGCGCAACCGGCTGATTGCGGCCGTCAAGCAGATCCGGAATCGTCCGGAGGTAGACAAACAGCACATCGTCGCCATCGGCTTCAGCTTTGGTGGGACGGGCGTTTTGGAGCTGGCCCGCAGCGGCAGCACGATCAGCGGAGTCGTTTCCTTTCATGGCGGCCTGTCGACGCCGTTGCCGGAGGATAACCGCAAGATCAAGACCAGTCTGTTGGTCTTGCAGGGCTCTCGGGATCCGTACGTGACGATGGAAGATGTGCTGAAGTTCCTGGCGCAGATGAAGGATACCGAGGTGCAGTGGACCTTTGTCGAATACAGCCAGGCGACACACGCGTTTACCAATCCTGCCGCGAAGGAAAAGGGTAAGGAGGAATATAACGAGCAGGCGGCGCTGCAGGCTTGGGAGGACGCTTACGATTTCATTGGCCGCATGTGCGAAGTCGATACTTCGTACATGAAGGAAGCCGATATGCTGAACGCGCTGAAGAAGACGGTCGCCAACGATGCGAGCATCACCACGCTGCCGACGCAGCCGGAAGAACCGATCGGCAAGCCTTAGGGCGTTTCCGACGGCAGCGCAAACGTCGCCGGGGGCAGCGGCAAGTTGACCGCCACGTCGATGATTTCGAGGCGGGAGAGGGCTTCTCCGTTGAGACGGTTTTCGAGCTCCATCGGCCAACGCACACCTGCGACCTCTTCGTAATGGGAGGGAATGACGTCGAATCGGTCTGGAAATTTTTCCGGGTAGACCGTCACGACCGTGATCTGCTCGATGTCCCCTGCCGTGTCCAGTCGGTGTTCGGTAAAGACGCCGTCGCCGTGGGCAAGTCGAACGATCGTATCGCCGCCAGCGCCGGATTCCACCATGATCGACTGTGGCACATAGCGTTTCTGCAAGTAGGCTACAAGGCTGCCTAGCGGGAAGGCTTCAGCCAGTTGCACCGTGGCTTCTGCGCCCTCCAGTTGCCGCATTTCCGGCTCTTGCGCGCTGAGGGTGAACTGCCAGGCCTCGCCGAAACGCGTCAACTCGACCTGCTGCCACTCTGGAAACTGCAACACCAGCCGGCTCATTTGTGGGCGCGCATAATACAGCATAAACGGAATGCTGCGCCCAGTTTGCAGGTGTAGAAAGCCGGTGAAGCGGACGTTTTCTACCGCATTGATGGCCTCGGAGCCGCCCAAGGCGTCCAGATACCGCTTCATCAACGGATCCTGCTCCTGTGCCTGCAAAACGCCCCCAAGGGAGCAGAGGTATGCGATCAGGAGGAAGCGTCTGGCCATTGCGTGATAATGTAGCGCCTATGCGCCCAAACGCAACGGCCCGGCTTAAGTCAGGCGCACCGGCAGGCCTGCCTGGTGCAGGTGCTCTTTGGCCTGCGCAATCGTGAAGGTGCCGAAGTGAAAGATGGAGGCGGCGAGAACCGCCGATGCTTTGCCGTCGCGCAAGACGTCGACAAAGTGGTCGAGCGTGCCGGCCCCGCCCGAGGCAATGACCGGGACTTCCACTGCTTCGCTTAGTCGGCGGGTCAACTCCACATCGTAACCTGCCTTGGTGCCATCGGCATCCATGCTCGTGAGCAGGATCTCACCCGCGCCTCGGCGGGTGACTTCCTGGGCCCAGGCGATAGCGTCGAGCCCCGTGGGGTTACGCCCGCCGTGGGTGTAGACTTCCCAGCGGTCTTCGCCTGCCACGCGCTTCGCGTCGATGGCGACGACGATGCACTGGTTGCCGAAAAAGCTGGCTGCCTTGTCGACCAGGTCGGGCGTCTTCACCGCAGAGGTGTTGAGGCTGACCTTGTCGGCACCTGAATTGAGCATCGCCCGGATATCATCCACTGTGCGCAGGCCACCGCCGACGGTGAGGGGCATGAAGCACTGGGAGGCGGTGGCTTCCACCACATCGTGCATGATGTTTCGCTCATCGCTCGAAGCGGTGATGTCGAGAAACACCAGCTCGTCGGCCCCTTGTGCTTCATAGGCCTTGGCCGTTTCCACGGGATCTCCGGCATCCCGGAGTTCCTGGAAACGGACGCCCTTCACAACCCGCCCGGCATTGACGTCCAGGCAGGGGATGATCCGAACTGAAAGCATGTCGCGAAAAGCGCGGGCTTAGGCCTCCAGCATCGCCACATCGGGCGTGAAGGAGATCTTCAGGCGGTATTGCACGCCCGGGCGCATTTGCAACGGATGATCGCGCAGCAGCGTCTGGATGTAGTGGATGTTACCCCAGTAGCCACGGTAGGTCGGCTCGTTGGTCACCTCTTCGGTTTCCTGCCATTGGCCTTGGAAATCATCGTGTTCCACTTCGCAACCGAGGCCGTTGGCGCCAAGCGTAAAGGTCCCGGGCAGGTGCTTCTCGCTGTGCGGCGAACCGATGGCGAGCACGTAGCGCATGCTGTCGCACTTGATCGGCGACTTCACGGTGAAGATAAACTCGCTGGAAAGGTGGTTGCCGGAGAAGTTCCAGTTCACGCGGCAGGAGCCGAGGCCCGGGACGAGCTTTTCTTCCGTCGTGATCAGCTCGGGCTGTTCGTAGCGGAAGTAGAAGGAGCGACGCAGGCCCATGCCCGTGACGATCTTCTTGCCGTAGAAAGAGGGCACCACCTTGTGCTCACCGAAGGTCAGCTCGGGCTGCAGGATCGGCAGGAAGGCGTCGACCGGCCAATCGAAGACGCCGGGGCAGTGCGGGAAGGCAAGGCCGTTGGCGTTCTTGAGGCCGTTGTTGGCCACGAGCGGCAAGTGGAGGTGCAGACCGCTTTCCGCATCCTGATAGATGAAGAGGCCCTGCTCCTTCTTGTTGCTCTTGTCGAACACCACCATACGACCGGCGGTGCGGCTGGGGTTGTTCTGCGGCTTGAGGTCGCCCCCGATGTGGTTGGCCAGGCGCGCCCACTGGCAAAGGTAACGGGCGGCGTCGAAGTTGGCCATCCGGGTGGTGTGGGCGTCCTGCGTGTCGCGTTCCGGATCGCGGATGACGACGTAGCCGTGTTCTTGATCCATGTAGGTCAGGAAGAAGAACTGGAAGAGGCGGCGCAGCATGTCATTGTATTGAGCACGCTTGTCGTCAGCGATCCAACCGTCACGCAGTGACTGCAGCACCAGCGAAATGCAGTGCATCTGACCATAGGCACCGATGCCGCGGCCGAAGTTCCAGCCCAGGCCGTCTTGACGCACGAGGTCGGGAAGCAGCTTGAGGTACTTCTCGGCGACGGTGCGGAGGCTGGGCAGCTTGCGGTCGCGCAGGTGGATGTTGGCGTGCAGCTGCAGGGACTGGCGGATGAACACGAGGGACATCACGCCGTAAATGTCGAAGATACCCGGGAAGGGGCTCTCGTCCGAGCTGTCGTCGCAGAAGCCGGCCGAGCTGCGGGCTTGCGAGCGCTCGATGAAGCGGTCGATCAGCTTGCCGGTCTCGTCCTTCTTGGACAGACCCATGCTGTAACGCACGACCGACTTGGCGATGTTGAAGGCCTGCAGGTGGTTGTCGTAATCCGTCCGGGCAAGCATGCGCTTGTCGAGCCGTTCGCGGGTGGGATCGAGCAAGCGCTCCCACACCAGATTACGTTCCTTGGCAGGACCGAAAGAAAGAATGCCCAACGCGGCATAGCCGAGACCGTTCTCATGCTCTTCTTCTGTGAAGGCTTGAGCGGTCACGCAGCGGGCGGCGAGGTCTACCAGGTCGAAGCCGGAGAACTGCGTCTCACCCGTCGCACGGTAGAACTCTCCGATGGCAAGGGCCGCGTGGCCACTTTCATCGGCGCGGGCTTGTTCGCCCTCGATGGGTTGAATCGTCCCATCCGCGTTGATCGATTCCAGGTTTTGGCCCAAGATTGCACGGGCCATGTCTAAGCACTGAGCGGCGAAGTTCTCCATTCCGAAAGAAGCAGCATTTAGGAGAGGTCCTATTTGCCTCGCAAGGATAAACCGGAGGAAAATTCTTCATTCCTTCGAAAAAGACCTGGTAGGGGCGAAACACGGCGGGTCTGGGGCACAAAAAAGCCGGGCGTGAGGCCCGGCAAATAGTGCTTCTAGACTTCCAGCAGTTTCATGAACTGCTCGTTGGTCGTCGTTTTGGAAAGGCGGCTGAGCGCCTTCTCGATCGCGTCGTCCGGCTTCATGCTGGTCAGCGCACGTCGGAAGAGCGTCGATTTTTTCAACACGTCCGGCGGCAGGATCAATTCCTCGCGACGCGTGCCGGAGCTGGCGATATTCATGGCAGGCCAGAGGCGCAGCTCTGCGATCTTGCGGTCGAGCACCATCTCCATGTTGCCGGTACCCTTGAACTCCTGGAAGATCAGCTCGTCCATGCGGCTGCCGGTTTCGATCAGCGCGCTGGCGATGATGGTCAGGCTGCCGGCCTCCTCGGTGTTGCGCGCGGCGGAGAAAAGCTGGCGCGGCTTTTCCAGCGCACGCACGTCGAGGCCGCCCGTCATGGTGCGCCCGCTCCCGGATTTCGCCGCATTGTAGGCACGGGCGAGGCGGGTAAGCGAATCCATCAGCACCACGACATCCTTGCCGCCTTCGACCAGCCGCTTGGCGTGATCGATGGCCAGCTCGGCAACGTAAAGGTGGTTCTTGGTGTCTTCGTCGTTGGAAGAGGCGAAGAGGCGGCCCGGCACGTTGCGCTTGATATCGGTGACTTCCTCGGGGCGCTCGTCGACGAGCAGGATGATCACTTCGCAGTCGGGATCGTTTTCGGAGACGGCGTGGGCGATCTCCTGCAGCACGGTCGTCTTGCCGGTGCGGGGCGGGGCGACAATCAGGCCGCGCTGGCCTTTGCCGATGGGGCAAAAGAGGTCGATCATGCGCCCGACCATACTACCGCTGCCCTCGCGCTCCATCTTCAGCCACTGGTTGGGCGTGATGGTGGTGAGGTGCTCGAAGGAGAGCACGCGCTTGCGCTCTTCGACTTTGACGCCGTCGATCTTCTCGACGAAGCGCACCTTCGGGTTCGGGTGTTTGCCGTCCGCCTGCCCGAAACCTTCCACGTAGCTGCCGCGCTGAATCTTGAAGCGCCGGATCATTTCTCGCGGCACAAAGGGATCCGCCGGCCGTGATTTGCCGTGGTTCTCCGGATTCAGCAATACGCCTGACTTGTTGTTCTGTGGCTCGAAAATGCCCGCAACGGGTATGCTATCGCGCGGCGAGTCTTGGTTCTCCATAAGTCCTGATAGAAGAGGCTATAACGGTACGCGAAAACCACCCGGTTGTTCGCGAATCGGCGCTCCTTTGGGAAGAGACGCTCCGATAAGGGAAAATGGGGAGCCAACACCGTTTTAACCTAAGTCGGCTCGCACCAATGGTTCCTATCTAGTGAAATGTTCTTTGAGGTGTCAACTCGCAGGCGCGAGAATTATCGGTGCACCCGCCGGCTTGACGCCCTGCGTTCAACCAACCTTGATAACGCTATGTACGCGCGTGGCTGGTCGTTGCTGGAGCTGGTCTTCGTGGTCGCAATCCTGGGGCTGATGATGGGCGCACTGGGTTGGGGCGGCCTCGCGCTGCAAAATCGCCAACGCTACGACCAGGCCGGAGCCGAGATGGCCGCGCTCGCGGAGGCACTGCAAACCTATCACCGCTACTGGGGCGACTATCCGCACGCGCCGCTGAATGCCGATGGCGCGGCGAAGCTCTACCGGGCGCTGCAACGCGGGGAGGGGCCGAGGGGGGAACCGGCTCCCGCTGACTGGCAGCCGTTGGCCGCCGGCGTCGACGAAGGACGGTTGTTGGACCCCTGGGGCACGCCCTACGGCTACGTCTATGGGGCGGCCGAGGAGGTGGATTGGCGAGCGCCGCAATACCGCCTGGTTTGCCGCGGCAAAAGCGCCTTGCGCTCCGGCGCGGACGAAGACCTGGGCGTGCTGGCCGATGGCACCTTGCGGGAGCACTACGACGAACGCGCGCCTTATGCGGACAACCTCGTTTATGGTGAGTAGCCACCGGCGCGGCTTTTCCTTGCTTGAGGTGATGGCGGTGGTTGCCATCGTGGGCCTATTGCTGGCGATCGCACTGCCGGCGATTGCCGGTTCGCAGCAGTCGACCCGCATCCAGCAGACGCGGGCTCAATTTGCCCGTTTCAGTCTGGCCGTGGAAGGCTATCACAGCCGCTACGGGCATTATCCGCCGCTGCCGGATCGGGCGGTCGTTGCGCTCGAAGGGGAGCACGCATGGCTCCTGCCGTGCCTGATCGGACAGCAGACCGACGGTGATGATCTGTCGGGCACTGCGCTCACCGCGAATCCGGATCGGGTGCGCTTCCTGCAAATGGGGCCGGTGGATCTGGACGACCGCGGGCACGTGATCGATGCCTTTGGCAACCCGCACTGGCTCTACATTTGGGACCACGATGGCGATGGCTGGATCCGTCCGAATGAACTGGGGGCGGTCCCGGCGGATGTGCGTCCGGCTTCGCCGCTGCCTGCCGGTGTCTACTGGTGTGTGCAGGGCTCAGCTGATCAACCCTGGATCGCGAGTTGGTAGCATGCGGCGCAAGGGCTTTAGTTTGTTGGAGATCGTGGTGGTGCTGGGCTTGATTACCGGGCTGCTGATGGCCGCGGTCTGGGTGCTGCAGCCGCCTGCCGTCGATACAGTGCCGGAGCCCCTGGGCATGGCCCGCGCCTGGGAAGACTATCTCGCAGGGGCGTCCGAGTTGGCGAGCGCTCGCGGCCGGCCCGTGATGGTGGCCGTGTGGACCGACGGACGCCATTGGGCAGCCCGGCGTTTGCTGGACGACGGTGGCGGCTGGCAGGTGGTGGCCGAGGCCGGTTTCCATGGGACCGACCGACCTCTGGTGTTGACCGACGGCTGGGGCTCGATGGTTGTGACGGCATACCCCGATAAAGGGCCGGCGGAAGTGCTGGAGCTCGATGCGTCCGGGCAGCCGCTCCATCGCTACGCGTGGCAATGGGAGAGTGGGGTACGCGGCCAGTGGGAGCCCGGCAGTCGCCCGTTACACCAGGAGGGCACGCCGTGAAGCGCCGCCGCGGGTTTACCCTGATGGAGGTGGTGCTGGCGTTGGGCGTTATGGCGGTCGCGCTGATGGCGCTCATGCTGTTGCTGGCGCGGCAGCTTGCTCGGGCGCCGGGGGCGGAGAGCGCCCGCCCAGCCGAGGTGGTGGCAGAAGTCCGGACTCATCTGCGGCAGGCACCACCTGAGACGATGGAAGCGCACTTCTTGCAGCCGATCACGGAAGACGATGCCTTTGCGTGGCAGGATTGCTGCCCAAACGAGCGCGGTTGGAAAGTCACCTTTACACCGGCGGAAACTCCCGGTGAAGTGTGGGTGACGCTCGAAGCGTCCGGCTCCCTGCAAACGTGGAGTTGGTTGGAGGTGGTACGATGATGAAGCGACGCGGGTTTTCTTTGTTGGAGTTGACGATTGCGCTAAGCTTGCTGGCGGCGATCACGTTGACGCTGGTGGCAATCTTTCGCTCGAGCCTTCAGGCGGTGGCCGCGCAGACCACGGTGGCCGAGGTTTCGCGAGTCGAAGGCGCGCTATATCAACTGCAGGACGAGTGGCACCACCTGCTGCCGCCACCGCAGGCCGACCCATGGCTGATCGTCCGTCGCGGCGAACTGGCAGGGGAGGGCCTGTTGCTGAAAGCGGCCTGGCTGGACGAGGAGCAATCGCTCTTTTGGCAAGCCCTGGTTTTGGTGCCGCACGATGCGTTTGGTGAGCCGAGCGAGCAATACTACCTTGCCAAGGTCACGCTGACGCCAACCGCAGTGCACGCCGCGCGCAAGGCCGGTACGACGCTGGAAAACTGGAATCCGCTGGTGCAGGGCCAGCCGGTGGTGATCGCAGGTCCGATGCCGGGTCTCGCGTTACACGTTGGGCACTTGTACAACGGTGAGTTTCAGTCACTACCGTTGCCAGATGGGGAACGCTATTGGCGGCCGGGGCCGACTTTTGCGCAGGAGCATCCGGTCATGACGGTGCACTGGCAGGAGAAGGAGGCCTTCCAAGGCTTCGCGATGGACTTGAGGACGGCGGTGCCTGAATCGAAGTGATTGCTTTCCCGGCGGACCCTTCGTAACCCTAGCTGTATGGCAAACCCCTGGCTGCTCGCCACTCGCCCCAAGACCTTACCGGCGGCCCTGATTCCGGTCGTGCTCGGCACTGCCCTCGCCGCGCATGCGCAGACGCTGCACTTCCTGCCGGCCGGGCTGGCCCTATTGTTTGCGCTGCTGGTACAGATTGGGACCAATTTCTCCAACGACTATTATGACTTCATCAAGGGCGCGGACACCGCAGACCGCATCGGGCCGACGCGAGCCACTGCGGCGGGGTTGATCAAGCCGGAGCAGATGCGCACCGCCATGTGGCTGGTCTTTGGCGCCGCCTTTCTCGTCGGTTGCGGCCTCATACCCTTTGGCGGATGGTGGCTGCTGGTGGTCGGCGTGGCCAGCATCGCGAGCGGCTGGGCCTATACCGGCGGACCTTATCCGTTGGGTTACAATGGGCTGGGCGACCTGTTCGTGTTTTTCTTCTTTGGCTTCATGGCCACGATGCTGACGTTTTACGTCCAAGCGGGCACGTGGCTGGTCCTGCCGGTGGAAGAGCCGGAAATCATCAACTATTTCGGGCCCGCTTTCTGGCTGTCGGCTGTGCCGGGCGCGCTGGCGACCAATATCCTCGTCGTCAATAACCTGCGTGACGTCGGCACCGACTCCATCAGCGGCAAGCGCACGCTGGCGGTGCGTCTGGGCGCGACTTTCGGCGTGCGCCAGTACCAGGCGCTAACGCTGATGGCGGCGACGGTGCCCTTGATGCTGATCGTGGACTATGAGTTCGGCTTTTGGACCCTGTTGCCGTGGATCGTGCTACCGCTGGGGATCAAGCTGTGCTTTCAGATGGGCAAACCGGCGGAGCGCGAGCAATGGCTGGCGCGCCTGGGGCAGACGGCCTTCTTCACGCTCAGCTACGGCTTGCTGCTGGCGATCGGCCTGTTGCTCGACGCCGCGCAGTAGGGCACAAAAAAAGCCGGCCGTCCGCGAGGGACGACCGGCCGTAGAAAGTCGTTGTGCAACGAGTTGAGGTGCTAGTTCAGCTCCTTGACCTTCTTGGCGATGGCTTCCTTCTGCACGAGGCCGACCGATTGGTCGCGGAGCTCGCCGTCCTTGAAGAAGAGCAGGGTCGGAATGCCCCGCACATTAAACTTCTGCGCGAGGGCCTGGTTTTCGTCCACATTCACTTTGGTGACCTGGACTTCTCCGCTCATTTCCTGAGCCAGTTGCTCCAGGATCGGAGCGATGGTCCGGCAAGGGCCGCACCAGGGTGCCCAGAAGTCTACCACGACGACCTTGTCGGACTTCGTGACGACTTCTTCGAAGTTGGCTTCATTAAGATTTACGATAGCTTCAGACATGGTTGCGTTTCGATAAGGAGGCTCAGCGAGCTTGTTTAACGGGGCGTGTTCTTGTCGATGATTTCCGCCAATTCCTGGGGTTCGGCCTCTTCGAGGCGCTTGCCTTTGGTTTGGAGATCTTCGCAAGTCTTCATCAGCGTCTCGGTCATGCGCGAGTGCGTTTCGTCCGACCCGCCAACGATCGAGAACTGTTCCGCACGCGTAATCCGCTTGTGACCATCGCTATGGTCCAAACCGATCCCCAGAAGATGGGCTCGCTGTGCCGCGTGCTCTCGTTGATTCATTGGTGACAACCTTGTGAAAGTATGAGGTTTTGCAAGGAGCTTTATTCCTTTGCCGGAGGCGCTTCTGGGTTGGAGAAGAGGCTTTCGCCGTCGGAATCCTCTCGCCGCAGGCATGAAATATCCGTGAAATTTTCCTCCTGTTCAAGGCTAAGTCGTTTCAAGCGTGTCAGTTCCAACAGGGCGAGGAATGTCGCCACCACAAACATCAGGCTCGGCTTTTCCTGCTCTGCCAGCAATTCGGTAAAGGTAAAGCGGTGCTGGTGGGGCAAACGTTTCAGGATGGCTTCCATGCGTTCGGCGACCGTTACGGTCTCGTCTTCGATCTCCCCGACCTGGACTTTTTCAGCGAGGCGCCGCAGCACGCGGTTGAAGGTGTTCCAAAGCTCTACATGGTCCGTGGGGACCAGCGGGCGTTCCTCCGGTTTCTCGGCCTCTTGCTCCACCCGGCGCTCGACGAGGGCCTGGGCTTGATCGACGAGATCCGCGAGGTCGATGGCGGCCTCTTTGAAGCGGCGGTATTCGAGCAGCTGCTGCACGAGTTCCCAGCGCGGATCGAGGTCGTCGTCTTCATCACTTTCCTCTTCCTCGGGCGCCTGTTCGGGCGGCAGCAGCATGCGGCTCTTGATCTGCATGAGGGTTGCGGCCATGACGAAAAACTCGCCGGCCACCTCCAGCTGCCGCTCTTCCGTGGCGCGCAAGATGTCCAGATACTGCCGGGTAACCTGCTCGATCGGGATGTCGTAGATGTCGATCTCCTGGCGCCGGATGAGAAATAACAGCAAGTCGAGCGGCCCCTCGAATGCCGAGAGCCGGATCGGGTGGTCCGTGCGGGGCAGGAAGCTGTTGAGTTCGGCCGTGTCGGACATCTCTGACCACCGGTTCTAAAAAGCGAGGAAGCGCACCTTCAGCTGAATCCGCATGTCGTCCTGGCGCTGGTCGCCGTTGGTGAGCAAGACCCCGTAATCGAACTCCCAGAAGCTGCCCCAACGTTGGCGGACTGCGTACAGTTGGCGGGTCAGGTCGCCCAGTTCATCGTCGTAGCGGGCCGAAGCGAGCACTCCGATGTTTTCCGTCAGGCGATAGAAGCCGCTGAGGCCGATCTGGGTGACCTCGTCTTCCAGGTGGTCGACGCTCATCGTCGCGCGCCACTTGTCCGCGCTCAGGATGCTGGCGTTGATGTAGTAGGCTTCGGCTTCAGCGTCTTCCGTGCGCCACTTGTGAGCCAGGCGGAAGTCGAGCCACGGCGCGGGCTGTGTGCTCAGCTCCGTATAAAGGGCGTCGCGTGCCTCGTCTTCCAGGTCGAAATCCTGAAACAGGTCCAGCCGCACCAGATTGCGGGACTGCCCGTTCTTGCCGCGCGTCTGCAGGGTGTTTTCCACCCCGACGCGGGTCACGTGCAGTTTGCTGAGCGAATCAACGTCGACGCGATCGCCCAGATTGAAGAGCGGGCGCGAAGGGTGGGGCAGATAGTAATCAAACTGATAGATCTCATCGAGGCCGGCGCCTTGGTCCTCGCGGTAGAGGTAGCGCACCATGGGCCGCACGATATGGCGGAGCCCATTGATGTTCCAGGTCTTGTTCTGGTAGTTCCAGTAGGCGGAGCCTTCGGCGGTCAGATCGAGGCCGACTTGCGTCAGCAGGCGGTCGGCGTCGTCACCGGAGGGGCTGTCGCCGTAGTAGATATAGCGGGCGGCCGCATTGGGGGTGAGGCGCAGCCAGTTGGTGATCCAGCTCGGGCGCTGCAGCTCGTAATAGCCGTCTACGCGTGCCACGCCATCCCCGAAGTCGACCTCCAGCACCTCCTCTTCCGGCAGGCGATCGTTGTAGTCGAGACCTTCGATCGTCTGACGGCGCAGGTAGCCAGCCTGTAGGTGACCGCGGTGGTAGATATTGAATTCGGTGATCGGGCGCAGCCGCGTTTGCAGCCGCACCTCGGGCAGGCGCTCCGTGATCGGATAATACGAAGAGAGGCTGGTGCGGCCCCAGGCGGTCAGGAACCAGTCTTCGGCCGTGTAGAGGACCTCAAAATGACTGTCGGCCTCCTGCAGATACGGGTAGAGGTCCCAGCGGAAGTCGCGCAGGATCTCGGAGTCGGAGACGTAATTGAGCTGCGCGTTGAAGCTCAGGTTCTTGAACGTCTGCCGGTGGTTGAGGCGCGCGAAGTAGCGCTGTGGGTCGATCGGCTGATTCAGGCGGTCGTCGCCCCGCTCGTCGTCATTGTAATCGTAGATCCAACCCGAGTTGAGGGTGGTGGTGCTGGTCGATTCGCCTTCGTTGTCTCGATAGCTGACAATCGGGCCGACCAGCGCGCCACGGTTGGTGTAGACGTCGAGGTTCGTCCCGCCCAGGACGTTGGAGCCAAAGGGGAAGAGCAGCTCGGACTGCACGTAGGCGCCGAGGTTGCCGCGGTAGCCGCCCGCGACCGAGGCCTGGATCGGCGGCAGCGCAAAGGAGCGGTCGAGCGTGGCGATCGGGATCTCGAAATCCAGCCCCTGCACGCCAAAGCGAATATCCTCCGCCCGCACGCGTTCACCGGGGCGGACCCGGGCCGAGCCGACGCGCAGCCGCGGCGTGCCGGTGGCCGGCTCGCCATAATAAAGCGTCGCGATCTCGCCGATGAACTCCTCCGGCGTGCCCTCCGCGTTTTCCCCTTCGATGAAGAAGGGTGGATAACCCGCCCGGAAGTGCCCGGTATTGAAGCGCTGGGTGTCGAGGTCGTAGGTCAGCTCATCCGTCAGCAGGCGCAATCCCTTGCCCGTGGCGGTCACGTGACCTTCGGCGATCAGCTTGCGATCCTGCTCGTAATACTGGATCAGGTCCGCCGTGATGCGGATGTCTTCGGTGCGGACTTCGGCATTGCCCCGCGCGGTGACCACCCCGTTCTGCAGGTCGCGTTCGAGCGGTTCATCGGCGCTCAGTTCGGCGCCGGAAGCCAGGTCGGATGCCTGGGCATGGAGACTCGGCGCGGCATACAGACCGCAGACGGTGGCAAACAAGAAAAGGTGGCGCAACCTCACCCTGCGCAGTGTGTGGGGCAGGCGCTGGCATACAAGCCAAAAGGCTGGGGGAAAGAGCGGCCATTCGATGTGTCTGGGTAAAATAGCCTACGCATGGGCGGGTCGCCCGAAGCGGTTGTGGCTGAAAGGCTTTGCCTTTTGGTCGGACTAACGCGCTGTTGAGATAAACGTAGATTAAGAATCGCAAAACCGTTGGACAGAAAAGGCTTTTCAGAACTAGTTGTGGATAGTACGCAAGTAGTGCGACACAACCCGAACCCTCTCCCCTTAGCCGTGATTATCAGCAAAGACGAACTCCGCTCCTTTTTGGAAGCCAAACAGTGGGACCCCCACCAATATCTGGGGATGCACCCCTTCAAGAAAAACGGGTCGATGGGCGTGATCGCCCGGGCCTTCGTCCGCGATGCCAAGGCCTGCGACATCGTCGACACCCAGACGGATGAGCGCTTCCCGTTGGAGCAGATTGCCAAAGAGGGCTTTTTCGAGGGCATATTGGGTGACCGCAAGGACGTGTTCCGCTACCGGCTCCGCGTCACGCACCACAACGGCGAGATCCACCAGTTTTACGACCCCTACGCTTTCCTGCCCACGATCAGCAACGAAGAGCTCTACCTCTTCAACGAAGGCAGTGAGCACTTCATCCACCGCAAGCTGGGGGCGCACATGCGCGAGATCGACGGCGTCCCGGGCGTGAGCTTTGCGGTCTGGGCCCCCAATGCGGCTCGCCTGTCCGTCGTGGGCGACTTCAACGGCTGGGACGGGCGCTACCACCAGATGCGCGCTTTGGGCAGCTCGGGCGTGTGGGAGATCTTCATCCCCGGCGTGGTAGAGGGCACGAAGTACAAGTTCGAGATTTACGACCGTCAAAACTGTCTGCACCTGAAGTCCGACCCGTACGCGACTTCTTACGAGGCGCCGCCGCACAACGCCTCCGTCGTCTGCAACGTCGAAGACTATAAGTGGGGCGACGAAGATTGGATGTCGCAACGCTCGGAAACGAATTGGCACGAGACGCCGATCAGCGTCTATGAGGTCCACTTCGGCTCCTGGAAGCGCGTGATGGAAGACGGCAATCGCCCGCTTTCCTACCGCGAAGCGGCGGACGAGTTGACGGCCTACGTGAAGGAGCAGGGCTTCACCCACGTCGAGTTCCTGCCGTTGGCGGAGCACCCGTTCGACGGCTCGTGGGGCTACCAGGTAACCGGCTTTTTCGCCCCGACCCAGCGCTTCGGCACCCCGGAAGACTTCCAATACCTCGTCGATACGCTGCACCAAAACGGCATCGGCGTGATCATGGACTGGGTGCCCGCCCACTTCCCGACGGATGCCTTTGCCCTCGCCAATTTCGACGGCTCGGCGCTCTACGAACACTCCGACCCGCGCCAGGGCTTCCACCAGGACTGGGGCACGCTCATCCCCAACTACGGACGGCATGAGGTGCGCTGCTTCCTCGTCGCCAGCGCCTTGTCCTGGCTTGAGCGCTTCCACATCGACGGTCTGCGCGTCGACGCCGTGGCCTCGATGCTCTACCTCGACTACTCCCGCAAGGAGGGTGAGTGGGTGCCCAACCAATATGGCGGCCGCGAAAACCTCGAGGCGATCAGCTTCCTGCGCCACGTCAACGGCCTCATCCACCACTACTACCCCGGCGCGGTCACCATCGCGGAAGAGTCCACCTCCTTCGGTGGGGTCAGCCGCCCCTCCGAACACGGCGGTCTGGGCTTCGACTTCAAGTGGAACATGGGCTGGATGCACGACACGCTCCAGTACTTCCAGAAAGACCCGATCTACCGGAAGTATCACCACCACAACATCACCTTCGGGATGATCTACCAGTTCCACGAGAACTTCGTGCAGGTCTTCTCCCACGACGAGGTGGTGCACGGCAAGGCGTCCATGCTGATGAAGATGGCGGCCCCCTCCATCACGGCCAAGGCCGCCACCCTGCGCGCCCTCTACGCCCTCATGTGGTGCTGGCCGGGCAAGAAGACCCTCTTCATGGGCTGCGAGTTTGGGCAATCCGCCGAGTGGCGCTACGACGGCAGCCTAGACTGGCATTTGCTGCAGTATCAGGACCACCACGGCATTCAGTCCGTCGTGCGCGACCTGAACGAACTGTACCGCCAGGAGCCGGCCTTCGCGTTTGGGGATTGCCGCCACGAGGGCTTCGAGTGGGTCACGATGAATGACGCCGAGGCCTCCGTCTTTGCCTTCCTGCGCAAGGGCCCGAACAAGGAAGACACGCTGCTCGTCATTGGCCACTACACCCCGGTTGCCCGCCACGCCTACACGATCGGCGTGCCTTACGACGGCTACTGGAAGGAAGTCATCAACTCCGACGCCACCGTTTACGGCGGCAAGGGCGAGGGCAACATGGGCGGACGCCTCAGCGATCCCGTGCCGTGGGACGGCCATCAGCACTCCCTCAAGCTCACCCTGCCGGGCAACGCCACCATCGTGCTAAAATATACCGGCCCGAAGGAAGTCTAAGCCTTTCATTCAAGCCGCCTCGGAAAATGAGGCGGCTTTTTTGTGGTTCTGCATGAACCTGCACTTTGGTGAAAACGCAGGTGCAGATTCCGGATGATCTTGACCAGAAGGCCAAGCGTGTTTCATCAGCAGATGTAGGATACCGTCCGAGGTCTTTCCAAAACGCCCCGCCACATTTTTTGATATTCGACTGGCGCTCAGCTTGCGAGAGCAGGGCGTGCGTGAATTTGCGACGCGCAACCTAAAGGATTTCGAGCACCTTGGATTTGAGTGAGTCTTCGATCCGCTCCTCCTGCAGATTTTAAAACAGAACGGCGCACTCCCGCGGGGAATGCGCCGTGTCTTCTCTTGGTCTCTCTTGTCTAGTCGCTAATATCTCAGGCTCGAAAATCAGGAGCGGATGAGGCTGCCGATCAGGTTGGAGGCATTGACCATGAGGTTGGCCGAAACGCCGAGCTTGTTGCGGGCTTCGAGTCTGGCCCCGGCGGCGCGCAGCACCTTCACGACTTCGTGCCGCCCGAACATCGCGGCAAACATGATCGGCGTCATGCCTCCGCCGTTGTCAGCGTTGATGTCGGCCCCGCGGTCGATCAGGAGCTGGACGATCTCGACGTAACCCTTGAAGGCCACGCCGCCGAGCGGGGTCTGGCCGCGATCGTTGCGCCGGTCGAGGTCGGCCCCGTGGTCGAGCAGCATCTCCGTTGTCTCCTGGTTACCGTTGTAACTGGCCAACATGAGCAAGCTGTTGCCCTTGGTATCGGCGAGGTTGACCGGCATACCGGCTTCGACCATCACCTTAAGGCCTTCGGTGAAGCCTTGGCGGGCATAGTCGATCGCCTGCTGCTGGAGTTCGGCGTAGCGCTGCTCTTCTTGTTGGCTCAGGACGGTTTCCATGATGAGAAAAAGGGTGGGGCGCCCGCCACGCGGACGGGCGCAGATTCAAGAGAAGGTTGAGCGGTTACGCTTGCGCACCGGCGGTCGTGATCGACTCCGGCAGCGGCACGCCCGTGGCCTTGGACACGCCTTCGGCGTAGGCCGGGTCGGCGCGGTGGAAGTGCACCAGCTGACGTTGGATGATCTCGGCGGGCACGCCGTCCATCGCACCAGCGATGTTGGTGAACAGGCGTTCCTTTTCGTCCTGGGGCATCAAACGGAAGAGGTCTCCCGGCTGGGTGTAGTCGTCATTGCCCTCGCGGTGGTCGAAGCGCGCGGCCGTCTCGGCGGAGATGCGCAGCGGCGGCTCGATCATGTTCGGGTCCTGCACCGGGCCGTTGAAGCTGTTGGGTTCGTAGTAGGCGTTGGTCCCCTGCGGCGAGTCGAAGCGCATCGGGCCGTCGAAGTTGTAGGTGTTCACCGCCACCTTGGGGCGGTTGACCGGCAGCATCTCGTAGTGGGTGCCGATGCGGTAGCGGTGGGCGTCGGCATAGGAGAAGATGCGGGCCTGCAACATCTTGTCGGGCGAGAAGCTGATGCCCGGTACGATGTTGGATGGGCTGAAGGCGGCCTGCTCGACCTCGGCAAAATAGTTTTCCGGGTTGCGGTTCAGCTCCAGCTCACCCACTTCGATCAGCGGGTAGTCGCCATGCGGCCACACCTTGGTCAGATCGAACGGGTTGATCTTGTAGGTCTCGGCGTCCATCTCCGGCATCACCTGCACATAGACCTTCCACTTCGGGAAGTTGCGCTTCTCGATATTGTCGAAGAGGTCGCGCTGGTGCGATTCCCGGTCTTCGGCCACGATCTGAGCGGCTTCCTCATTGGTCAGGTTCTCGATGCCCTGCTGGGTTTTGAAGTGGAACTTGATCCAGAAACGCTCGTTATTGGCGTTGATAAAGCTGTAGGTGTGGCTGCCGTAGCCGTTGACGTGGCGGTAGCTGCGCGGCAGGCCGCGGTCACTCATCAGGATGGTGACCTGGTGCAGGCTCTCCGGGCTCAACGACCAGAAGTCCCACATGGCGGTGGGGCTGCGCAGGTTGGTCTTGGGGTGACGCTTTTGCGTGTGGATGAAGTCCGGGAACTTGTAGGGGTCGCGGACGAAGAATACCGGCGTGTTGTTGCCGACCATGTCCCAGTTGCCCTCGTCGGTGTAGAACTTCAGGGCAAAGCCGCGCACGTCGCGCTCGGCGTCGGCCGCCCCGCGCTCACCGGCCACGGTGGAGAAGCGCAGCAGCACGTCGGTCTGCTTGCCGACCCGGCCGAAGACGCTGGCCTTGGTGTATTTGGTGATGTCGTTCGTAACGGTAAAGGTGCCATAGGCGGCAGAGCCCTTGGCGTGCACGGTGCGCTCGGGGATGCGTTCGCGGTTCTGGTGGGCCAGCTTTTCGATCAGCTGGTAATCTTGCATCAAGAGCGGCCCGCGAGGCCCGGCAGTGAGCGAATTCTGATTGTCTCCCACCGGATTGCCGGCGGTCGTGGTCAGGGTGGTCTTCATATTCATCAAGGTTCGGTTGGTCAGAGGAGCGGCGTGTCTGAGGCACGCTGGCGAATGAACTATAGCCTCATCATATAGATTTGTGTTCCATTTGTGAAATATTTAGTTTGTATGGTATCCATATATACCATCTATGGAGCTGCACCAGATACGCTACTTCGTCGAGGTGGCCCGCGTTCGGAATTTTACCCGTGCGGCCGAGCGCTGCCACATCTCGCAGCCGACGCTCAGCCACCAGATCCGCAAGCTGGAGGAAGAGCTGGGGGAGCCGCTCTTTCACCGTCAGCGCTCGGGGGTGAGGCTCACGCCCTTTGGCGACATCTTTTATCCGCGTGCCACCCGCATCCTGCAGGAAGTCAAATCCGTCGAAGACGAGGCACTCTCCTTTCAGCAGGAAGTGCGGGGCGTCCTGCGCATCGGGGTGATCCCCACTATCGCGCCGTATTTGCTGCCGCGATTGGTCGAGGCGATGATCGAGCAGCACCCGGGGGTCACCTTTGAGGTATCCGAAGACCCGACCGAGATCCTGCTGCAACGCCTTCGGCACGGGCAACTCGATATGGCGCTGGCCAGTCCGCCGCTGCCGGATGAGCAAGACTGGAGGTTGTGCGACTTGCTGGAGGACGAACTGCTGATCACCCTGCCGCGCCACCACCCATTGGCGGGGCGTCAGCAGTTGAGCCTGGATGAGTTGAAGCAACACCCGCTGGTGCTGATGAAGGAGGCACACTGCCTCAGCCAGCAGAGCTTGTCCGTCTGTCACCGTGCGGGATTCCAGCCCAACGTCAAGATCGAGAGCTCCCAGCTGGAGACGGTGCTGGCCCTGGTGGAAGTGGGCCTCGGGTTGTCCTTCACCCCTTCGATCGCGCTGCCCTTCATGTCTCCGCGGGAGGTCGTTTTCAGCTCTATCGCGCCGCAGTCCGTCTTTCGCCGTATCTCATTGATCTGGCCAAAGTCGGCAGCCCCGACCCGTGCGCATCTGGCCTTTCTGGAGCTGGCTCAAGAGCTTTTTGCCTCCATGCCCAAGGCAAAAGGTGAAGCGGTGCTTCCGGTCGAGACAAAAGGGGGCACGGGTTCTTGACTCAAGATACCGAGTTTACTCTTGCTTAGGTACATGGATTCCCTTTGCTGAGCCCCAAACCCTTTACTGACATGGAAACGACGCTGATTATTCTGAAGCCGGACGCTTTTGCGGGGCAAAAGATTGGGGCCACCATCACCCGCTTCGAGCAAGCGGGCTTTCAAATCGTGGGCTGCAAAATGATTTCGCTCGATGAAGCGAAGCTCAAGGAGCACTACTCCCATATTGCCGACAAGCCCTTCTTCCCCGAGTTGGCTGGCTTCATGGGCTCCCGCCCGGTCATCGTCATGGCCCTCCGCGGCCAAGGCATCATCGACCGCGTGCGTCTGCTCGTGGGCCCGACCAATTCAGCCGAAGCGCCGGCCGGTACCATCCGTGGCGACTTTGGCGCGGACAAGATGCACAACATCGTGCACGCCTCCGACAGCGCCGAATCTGCCGAAGCCGAGCTCAAGCGCTTCTTCGTCGACGGCGAAATTTTCTAGAGCCCGTCCGGCTACACCCTTTCAAGGCGCCTCCCTCATCCGGTGGCGCCTTTTTTGTGTCAGCGGGGTTCCTTTTGCCCGGCGGGAACGGACGCGGTCAGATAAAAGTTTCCCGGCCCTCATCGCAGTCGTGATCAGGTAAAACACGCCATCGTGGTAGCGCAGGGTGGGCGCGTAGATGCCGTCGCGCTCGCGCAGGCCGGTGAAGTCGATCTGGTCCGGGCGATCGAGGCCGTGCCCGATCAGCTCCCAGTTGACGAGGTCCTTGCTATGGTAGATGGGCAGGCCGGGAAACCAGACGAAGGACGAGGTCGCCAGATAATAGTCGTCGCCCACGCGGCAAATTGACGGGTCGGGATTGAAGCCGGGCAAAACAGGATTCCTGAAGGTGCCCGGCGGTTGGGCCGAGACAGCACAAAGCTGCAGCGCGAAGGCGAGGAGGACAAAAATCAGGCGCTTTCTCATGGGATGGCGGCGGTGGCCTCCAGCACTAGGTCAATCCCGGCCCGGCGACACTTTTTCACGCCTCTGACAGTCGGAGATGGGCCTATGGCTCGCGGTGCAGGAGCGTTGCCACCGCGTGGGCCGCAATCCCGGCCCGGCGCCCCAGATCGCCAATCTTCTCGTTGGTCGTAGCCTTGATTCCGACGCGAGCGGTGCTGACGCCCAGGGTCTGCGCCAGGCGTTTACGCATCGCCTCCAGATGAGGCGCGATCTTGGGCTCCTCCGCGATCAGGGCGACATCGACGTTGCCGATAACGTAATCGTGCTCCTGGGCCAGCTCGACCGCGCGGGCGAGGATCTTCTGGCTGTCGATGCCGGCGATGCTCGGGTCGGTATTGGGAAACAGGTGCCCGATGTCGGGCAGGGCCAGGGCGCCGAGGATGGCATCCGCCAGGGCGTGCGTCAGCACATCGGCGTCGGAATGGCCTTCCAGACCCCGGTCATGCGGGATCTCGACACCGCCGAGGACGAGGGGACGCCCTTCGGCAAAGCGGTGAATATCGTAGCCGAGGCCGACGCGAAAGGGCAGGGCAACACTCATGAGGGGCGGCTTAGCAAAAATTCGACGTAGGGCAAGTCTTCCGGCGTCGTGATCTTGGGGTTCGGCAACGGGTTTTCAACCAGGGCGACCGGCACGCCCAATTTGCCGACGGCCGCCGTATCGTCGGTGATCGGTTCGGCAATTTCGCGGTAGGCCCGCAGGATCAGCTCGCGGTGGAAGCATTGCGGCGTCTCCATGGCCCAGAGACTCGGGCGGGCCAGATCTTCCAGTAACACCGCCTCTTCCGGTGCCTGTGCGGTCGTCGGGAGGCGTTTGATCGTATCCGTCGGACGGTGGGCGAGGCAGACGGCGGCATCGCGTTTCAGGCGTTGGGCAAGCTCCTGGACGCGCTCAGGCGAAAGAACTGGACGGGCACAGTCGTGGATCATGACCCCATCGACGTCCTCTGCGGTGGCTTCCAAACCCGCCCGCACGGAATCTTGTCGCTCGACGCCGCCCTGAACGAAGGTCAGGTGGTCGAGTGCGCCCTCGGCATCCTGCTCAAACAGCTCACGCTGTTCTGTGTCGCGATAAACCACGATGTATTGCGCGCAGCAGCCGCTGGCGGCAAAGGCCTGAAGCGAGTGCACCCAGACCGGTCGTCCGGCGAGCGTCCAGCGACATTTGTCTTCCACGGCACCCCGCATGCGGCTGCCACGTCCGGCGGCGAGTAGAACGGCTGCAATTCGCATGTCTTCACGTTGACTCAGAGGCTCACGAAGGCAAACCTTTCACGCTATGTCATCGGTCCGCTGGCAGCGTCGGGTCACCTGTCCCGCCAAAATCAACCTGGGGCTATGGGTCCTCGGCCAGCGCGCGGACAGCTTTCACGCACTCGCGTCACTCGTTGTGCAGACGCAGTGGGGCGACGACCTGGAAATGACGTGGCACGCCGAAGCGGGGCTCGACCGCCTCAAATGCGATGTGCCGGATTTGCCGACCGATGAACGCAACCTGATCATCAAGGCCTGCCGGCTGTTTCGCGATCGCCATGCGCTCGAGGGGCACGCGGTTTTCCGGCTCGATAAGCGGGTGCCGTGGGGCGGTGGGCTCGGCGGGGGCAGCGCGAACGGAGCCTGGGCGCTGCGTCTGCTCAACGAAGCGCACGGCCACCCCTCGACTCCCGCCGAACTGCATGAACTGGCCGCCGAACTGGGCTCGGATGTGCCCCTCTTTCTGTGGGACGCACCCGTCTGGATGCGGGGCCGTGGTGAGGAGATCGAAGCGGTGGAAGCGGCCTTGGCCGAGCGACTGCGCCGCCTGGCGGTGACGATTGCCCATCCGGGGTTTCCCGTCGAGACGCTGTGGGCATATCGCGAACTCGCGGCGCGGCAGGCTTATTCGTCCGCTTCACAGGTCGAAGACGCTGTGCAGCATTGGCATCAGGCGCAGCTGCCGTCCCTGGAGGCATTCCACAACGACTTTCGCGCCGTGGTAGACTGTAAATATCCGACCATCCCGGTCGTACTGGATGCGCTTGGTGAGGTGGAAGGGATCCGCGCACAACTCAGTGGCAGCGGGAGTGCCTGCTTTGCCATCTACGAAGAAGCATCCCGTGCGGGGGCAGTTGAACGGGTCATCCGCGAGGCGTGGGGCAACTCAGCCTTTGTCGTGCACACCCAGATGCGATAAAAAGGCATAAGATTCATAAGGAAGAGGCTCGAAAACACTTTTTACATTGCCTTTGTCGCGTGGCGTAATACCGATGGTTTGGGGTATGTCAGAAATGAAAGAGGAACGTGTCTATCAAGGCATTGCGGCCGCACCTGGAGTGGCGCATGGACCTGCGTTCCTATCCGTGCGCAGCGATCTCGACATACCTAAGCGTCTGGTGCCCCGTGAGCGCCGCGAGGAGGAGATCTCGCGCTTCGAGCAAGGCCTGTTGACCACGCGCCAGCAGATCACCCAGATCCGGGCTGAGATCGAGGAACGTCTCGGCGAGGACGAGGCTGCTATCTTCGACGCGCATCAGATGGTGCTCGAAGACCGGGCCCTGATTGAAGAAACGATCAAGGAAGTCGCCGAAACGGGCTACAATATTGAGTTCTGCTTCCAACAGGTCGCATACCGTTATATCGAGGCGTTCTCCAACATCGACGACGAATACATCCGCGAGCGTGCGGCCGACATCCGCGATGTGACCCGGCGCGTGATTTTCAACCTGATGGGCCGTCGCGAGAGCGATCTGGACATGCTGGTCGAGCCCAGCGTGCTGGTGGCCGACGACCTGCACCCCTCCGACACCACCCATATGGCCCGAGGCCGTGTGCTCGGCATCATTTCCGAGCAAGGAGGCCGCACCGGCCACTCGGTCATCATGGCGCGTTCGCTCAACGTGCCATGTGTGGTGGGTCTGCCGCAGATCACTAACGCGATTGCGGCCGACGACCAGGCCTTGGTGGATGGCTTCGACGGTATCGTGATCGTCAACCCGTCCGAACAGACGCTGTATCGCTACGGGCGCCTGCGCAGTGCCCGCGCCGATATCGAGCGCCGCTTCAACGAGGCCAAGTTTGCCGAGGCCTCGACCACCGACGACTGCCGATTCGCGATTCAGCTCAACATCGAGGGCAACGAGCCCGAAGATTTACTGAAAAACTCCGGGGCCACGGGCGTAGGCCTATTCCGGACCGAAGCGCTTTTCCTCTCCTCCCGCGAATTTCCGAACGAGGAGGCTCAGTTTCGTGCCTACCGCCGGGTGGTGGAGCAGATGGCGCCGCATCCGGTGACGATTCGCACGCTGGATCTGGGGGGTGACAAGAACCCGCACAACAGCCTTTACGGCTATCAGGAAGCGAACCCCTTTATGGGCTTCCGTGCGATCCGCTTCTGCCTGGAAAACCCGAAAGTTTTCAAGGAACAGCTGCGGGCGATCCTGCGCGCGAGTGCCTATGGCAAGGTGAAGGTCATGTATCCCATGATCGCCTCCTGCGAGGAGGTTGTGGCCGCCAACAAGTTGGTGGAGGAATGCAAGGACGAGCTGCGCCGCGAAGGCCAGGCCTTCGATGAGAAAATCGCCTGTGGCGCGATGATCGAGACGCCGAGCGCGGCCGTCATCACCGACTTGCTGGCCCAGCATTGCGACTTTTTCAGCATCGGCACGAACGACCTCGTGCAGTATCTGCTGGCCGTTGACCGGGTGAACGACCGAATCGCCCATCTCTATGAGCCTGCCCACCCGGCGGTGATCCGTGCCCTCAACTTCATCTTCGAAGCGGGCCGCGAGCACGAGGTGCCGGTCAGCGTCTGCGGTGAACTAGCCGGCGATCCGCTCTACGTGCCCTTATTGCTCGGCATGGGCGCGAGCGAACTCAGCATGACCTGGAGCTGCGTGCCGGAAGTCAAATACCTCATCCGCGAAATGACGTACCGCGACGCCAAGCGCCTCGCCATGCGGGTTATCCGGGCTGGTTCGGCTCCGGAGGTCAATGAGCTGCTGCGCGACTTCTATTCGCGCACCGTCAGCATCAAGATGCCTCAGGCTTGAAGCCGGTCGCGAGCAGCGTCTCGAAGCACGGCTCGCGTTCTTCTTTGGCCACAATGTCGACGCGCACGTTTTCGAATCCGGCGGACTGTTGCCACTGGTAGATTTCGTTGGGCGAAAAGCCGAGCCAGCGGTCGGCGTAGAGCTCACGCGCCTGCTCGAAATTGTGGGCCTTCAGGTCGAGAATCACCAACTGGCCGCCCGGCTTGAGGATGCGGAAGGCCTCCTCGATTGCTCGGTTGGGGTGTTCGGCGTGGTGCAGAGCCTGGCTCAACAGGGCGAGGTCGAGCGTGTTGTCCTCGAGCGGCACCTCCTCGATGTCGCCGAAGCGGTATTCGAGATTCGTCAGCCCCTGTTCCTTCGCCAGCTGCATCCCTACTTCGACCATGCGCTGCGAGTAGTCGATGCAGTAGACCTGACGGGCGCGTCGGGCGAGCAATTGGGCAATCAGGCCCTCGCCAGCACCCAGGTCGGCCACCACGATGGGCGGCGTCAGGTGCAGCAGCATATGGCCAATCGCCTCCCAGGATCGCCCGGGGCAGTAATTGCGCCCCAGACGCCCCGCTACGGCGTTGAAGTAGGCCTCGGAGGCGGCGCGCCGGCGTTCCAATACGCGTTCCAGCGCACGCTGGTCCTGGGCGACGACGGGATCCGCCTCAAAAGCCTTGAGCGCCGATTCGATCAGCGTCCGCATCTCGCGGAAAGGCTCGGGGCGAAACGTATAGTAGCTTCGCTTGCCGTCCTTGCGGTCCTGCACGAGCCCCACCTGGCGCAACAGGCCGAGGTGGGACGAAATGCGTGACTGTCCCATGTCGAGGATCTCCTGCAGCTCGGCCACGGAGAGTTCCTCGGAGCGCAGCAAGTGTAGCAGACGCAAACGAGTTGCGTCCGCCATCAGCTTGAGGATTTCCAGCGGATCAGCCATCGATCACAGCCGCTTACGGCTGGCTACGCGGAAACGCCGGATTTTTGAAGGTCAAACCACCGCTCGATGCTCTTGACCTCGTATTCATCTTCGTTGTCGCCGACCTTTACCTTGATCTGTTCGCCCGGTGCGCGGGAGATCAGGGCCTTGGCCAGCGGCGTCTGGTAAGAGAGAATGTGCTTTTCCGGATTGCCGTCCCAGGCGCCGAGGATGGAGTAGGTGACCATCTCGCCCGTCTGGAGGTTACGCAGCCCGACGACGCTGCCGATACCGACGCGGCCTTTTGGAGCGTCGCTGAAGTCGGTGACCTTGCAGCGGTTGATCGCCAATTCGAGTTCGGCCTTGCGGGAGAGCAGGATATCCTGTTCCTGGCGGGCCATCTTGTATTCGGCGTTCTCGCGCAAGTCGCCGTGAGCGCGTGCGTCGGCAATGTCCTGCTTGTTGCGCGGGATCTGGTTTTGCACCAGATCCTCGTATTCGCGCTTCTGCTCTTCAAAGCTCCACTTGGAGACGATGAGCCCTTCTTCCTCGGCGGTCGGTTCGGCGGATTCGCCGGAGACGAGCGCCTGGACGCTGGGATACAGCTTGATAAAGCGGGCGAGCAGGGACTTCTTGGAAAGGTCTTCGAAGCCTTGATTGAGCATCAGCGTCTGCGCCAGGTCGTGCGCCGTTTCCGGCGTGGCCGTGGTCAACAGGTCGCCGATCAGCTCCTGGTCTTCGATCACGAGATCGGCGAGCGGGATGCGGCGGGTGCTGGTGTTTTGCAGCGCCTCATAGTCGATCGCAAAGAAAATGGCGCTGAGCAGGCGGGGCCCCATCAAACCGTCGAGCATCGGCGAATACTTGCGGCTGCTGCGGTTTTTGAGGATCCAGGCCAGCACAGGGGCCTTGAGGTTTTGCTCGACGAGCCAGCGGCGCATGGTCGTGGCCAGTTCGTCCTGCAGGTTGCGCTCGAGCAGGAAGTTGATGCACTCGCTGGTGAACTTGCCGGAGCTGTTCTTCAGCAGCTCGAACACCACGCGTACCCACTCTTCGGGCAGAACCCGTGTGATGAGGTCGAGGAAACGCTTGTGGTAGGCGGCGGGGATCTGGTCGGCCAGCTCGCTCAGGTTTTCGGACTCTTCCAGCACGGAGGCGGAGGTCGGTTCGAGCTGCTCCACATCTTCATGAATGAAGCGGGCCAGGTCGTTGCGCACCCAGATGCCGTGCAGGCGTTCGCCCGGGTTGAGTTGCTTCGTCTCGGCGAGCGAGGCGGTCAGCTCACGCAGAATGTCCGGCAGGGAGTCGGCAATATCGTCGTGAGCGACGGAAAGCTCAATCAGGCGGCTGGCCAGATTGATCTTCTTCTTGGGCGCCTTGGTCTCGAAGAACTCTTCGAGCACTTCTTCTTCGGCGCGGACCGGCTCGTCACGCAAGATGTAGGGGTCGGTCTTCTTGGAAGGCACGGCGACCCGCGGGTCGCGCACGAGTACCTTCTTCGTGGCCGTCCACCACTTCTTGTATTTCGTTTGTCCGAGCAGTCGGCTCAGCGTGGTCTCGATTTCAAGGTTGGTGGCGCTGTGGCTGTCCGTCTGGGAGAGGATCTCGACGATGAGGTCGGCCGGTTCGTTCTTGATCAATTGATTGATCCGATCCGGTTCTTCGCGCGATTGCACGAGAATACCTTTCTCCGGCAAGACTTCCAGCTTCTCGGCGCAGAAGACCGGGTCCATCGGGTGCCCCTTCTTGCCTTCCTCGAAGTCGATAATCAGCTTGTTATCCTGAGCATCATACTCCTGAATCTGCCCCAGCCCCCAGCTACGATGAACCACATAAGCACCAGGCTTCATGGCTTCGAGCTTGGCACGCTGGCGCTTCAGGCGGGGTGAATTCTTAATGAGCTGATCGATCGCTTCCTTATCCATAGAACTCTCGCTAAATTCGGGAACAATCAGCACAACAAGGCGCATATAGCAGGTCAACAAAAAGGTGGATAGGCGAATGATACCCCTCGAACAGGCATGGAGGCAGGCGCACTGGACCCTCGTCCAGTATCGGCGTCAGCCCGGAAAAATCGACGAACTTCTCGAACGCGCGGAAGATCAGGTAGACGCAGTTGCCCAAGGGCGGCTACACTGGCTGGTTTACGGTGTTGTGCGGCATTGGAGGCGTCTGGAGGACGCCCTGAAACGGCAGGTCTCCAAGGCCCCACGGCCCAAGGCCGAGGCGGCTTTGCTGCTGGGCTTCTACGAGCTGTGGGCCGACGAAAAATCGGGCCGCGCGCAGGTGATAGATTTTGTCACCGAGCAGTCCAAAAAGGTGCTTTCGAAGCCCGAAGCGAACTTTGTGCACGCGGTTTTGCGGCGTTCGCCGGAACAATGGCCCGAGACGGACGACGTTTCTCTGGCGGCCAGCCACCCGCGTTGGCTTTACGAGCGCTGGACGCAGGAGTTTGGCGCGGAGGCGGCGGAAGCGCTGATGCAGTGGGACCAGCAGGCGCCGGAATTGTGGGTGCAAACAGCGCCCGCGGTGGTGCCGCCGGCGGATTGGCAGCCGGGCGAATGGCCGCGCTTCTTCAAGGCACCGGCCACGATGGCGGAGGTGCGCCCTTGGCTGGAGAAGGGCCTGGCCTACGTGACAGACCCCTCCACGCGCTGGCCGGTGGAGTTCGCCGGTATCCAGCCGGGCATGCGCGTGCTCGATCTTTGCGCCTCTCCTGGAGGCAAGAGCTGGCAGATCCTCCAGCGACTGCAGGGGCAGGGCAGCCTTGTCGCGGTCGACCTTGCCCCGCGAGTGGGCCGCCTGAAGGGCAATCTGCAGAAGGCACAGCAACCTTATGTGGACGCCATCGAACAGGAAGCGCTCCGGGTGCAGGTAATCGAGGCGGATGTGCTGGAACTGACGCCCGACACTTTGCACGCGCATTCGGGCTTTGCCGCCTTCGATGTGGTCTTGTTGGACGCCCCGTGCTCGAATACCGGGGTGTTGCGACGGCGACCGGACGCCAAGTGGCGGCTTTCCCCGAAGGAAATCGACCAGGTGGCGGCCCTGCAGCGGAAGCTGATCCGTCAGGCGGCTGAGTTTGTGGCGGCTGACGGCGCGCTGGTATATAGTACCTGCAGTATCGAGCCGCAGGAAAACGAGGCGCAGGTGACGCAGGCACTCCAGGAGTTGCCCTTTGCCTTGGCGCAGTCCAAGCTCAGTCGTCCAGACGTGGATGGGCATGATGGCGGCGGCGCTTTCCGTTTGACGCGTATTTACGCTGGATCTTGAATTTCAGGAACTTCGCAATGGCTTCCAATCTTCCTTACAGTCGGCAGATCATGGCCGGAGCCTGGGTCGGTAACGGACTCCTGACCGTTATCGCCTTCGTGCTGGCCTTTACGCAACAGGACCGTCTGACCCCGGTCACGTTTTTGGCGGTCGCCTTCACTATCCTCGCGGGCAATTTACTCCCGCTCGCCGTGTATGTGATCGAGCTCTTGTATCACCAGGCCGAAGTCAAGGGTGAGCACGCCCGGGCCGGCGATACGCTGCGCAAATCGGTCGCTCATATGGACAAGGTCGAGGCACGCCTGCAGGAGACGGCGGAATCCGCCTCCAAGAGTATCCTGATCGCCCGTCAGGTGCCGGACCGGATCGAGGAGCGCCTGAAAGGCTTTCAGGCTTTTATGGAGCTTGCCCAGGAGGGCGGTCTCGATGAGACCTTGCGCAAACTCGGCGCAGGCGGCAAAGGCGGGGTGAGTCGCGAGGAATTCAAGGCGCTGGAGGCCAAGTTGGACGCCATTTTGCGGCGGCTGGAGCAGTCTCCCGTCACCGCAGCGTCCGTTCCTGCTCCAGCAGAGCCCGCCCCGAAGCCCGCAACGCCTGCCTCCACTCCGGCGGAGACGCCCGCGGCGAAGACTGAAAACAAGCCCCGTCGCCTCGGGCGCGGCCTGGACCGGCTCATCAGCAAAGGGGTAACGATTTCGCCCAAGGGCAAAGGCACTGCCGCCGAAAAACCCAAAGCGCCGGCCCAACCGGAGCCTCCAGCCGTCAAGCCCGTGGCGGAAACCCCGCCACCCGCGGAACCGGCTTCGGCAGTCGAACCGCCGCAACCCGAGCCCACCGCGGCGGATGAGTTGGACGAGGTGGAATCGCCCATCGCACGCAAGCCTTCTCCCGCTGAGGCAGTGCCGCCGGTCGAGCCGGAGCCGGAACCGGTGACGGAACCCGAGGCCGAAGAAGCCGAAGCGCAAGCGGAGGCGGACCAGAACTGGCTCGACCCGGAAGAGCTGGCCCAGTTGGAAGATGAATTTGCGGCTGAAGTCTCTGTCGATGAGGACGCCGAGGCTGAAACGAAGCCTGCGGACGAAACAGAGCAGGAGTTGTCAGAAGAGGAGAAGCTGGCGAGCGATGTCCAGGCGACGCTTCTCTTTGAAGACGATGAGTTGGATTGGGACGACGACGATCTGGACGTGAGCCACGGTCGCGAGACTCCGCCCGCCGCGACGCCAGCAGCCAAGGAGCCGGAAGCGCCGGTGGAGTCCGCTCCTGAAACGCCGGCTCCAGAAGCGCCGCCGGAGCAGCCGACGGCGGAAAAGAAGAAGAGCGTGCTGGTGGTACGTTCGATGGTGGGCGACAACCACCTGTTGACGCTCCGGGGCGAGCAGGCGCCGCTCGATCCCAATGACGGACTCATCCTCGATATGACCGGCATCGGCGAATATCGCTGGGAAGTCGATTTGAGCGAGCCGCTGCATTTCCGCGTTTATCTCGACGACGAGAAACCGGCGAATGGCGATGAGCTCGTGCTCGAACCGGGCAAGACTCTGCGCGTCATGCCGCGCTTTCCCCGGGACTAGCAAAGACTAGCCCCAGAGGCGCTTTCGCGGCTCACGGCCTTTCCACGAAAAAGCCCGCATCCATGACGGATACGGGCTCTCGTGAAATGCTTTTGGCGGGTGTGTATTCGCGTCTCTATTCCTGGACTTCGACGGGCACCGTCACCGTATTGTAGCCCGGTGCGCTGAGCTCGATGATGCCGGTGCCGGAGTCGCCGCCTTCGACGTTGACGTTCACGCTGCGTGCGCCTTCCGGAATCACGATCTCCGGCATGATGACGCTGTCCGGGATGTCGGTCATGGCGTCGATGGTCAGGCCGCCTGCAGGGGCTTCGCCGCCCACTTCGACCACCATCAGTTTGATCTCGCCGGCGTAGAGGCTGAGGTTTTGCGGCTGGACTTGCAGTTGCGCCGCGTCCACGCGGAAGGTGCCGGCGTCGAGTTCGCTGTCTGCGGTGCGCACGGTCACGTTGTAGGTGCGGCCCGGTTGCAGGGGCGGCACGACAAACTCGATATCGCGCGGTGTGTTGACCGTGGTCTGGGCTTCCTGACCGCCAATGACCACCGTGTCTCCGGCGGAGAAGCCGCGACCGATGAGGGCGATGCGACTGCCGACGGGCCCGCGGTTGCTGACGAGTTCGCTGGCGTAGCGGTTGGTCAGGTTCGCGTAAAAGAGGTCGCCGGTTTCGTTGAAGCTGTCCTTGATCGTGGTCTTGCGAATACCCGAATTGATGTAGTCATACTTGAGGATGTAGTAGTATTTAACTTCACTCTCTCCGGGTTGGACCTTAAAGTCGTAAGTAAAGATGAGCGGCTCGTCTGAGGCCTTCTGCATCTGATAGGTGTCGCCGTCGATTACGATTTGCGCTTCGACGGAGTCTTCGACCACATTGGTGGCGTCGAACTTGGCGGCAAACGAGAAGGTATAAATTCCCGAGGCATTCTGGCGCAGCTGAGTCGGTGTGTAGTTGTTAAACAGGTTGTTACAACCACTGAAGGTCAGTCCCATCAAAGCCAGAGTCCCGACGCAAACCCACGTTTTGCCTTTAAAGCGTTTCATTATCCGCTACTTAGCCGAGGAACAAATGAATCTGCAAGCAAAAGCTGTTCATACCCCGCCGCTCGGGCTTTACCTGCACGTGCCCTTTTGCGCGCGTGCCTGCGACTTCTGCAATTTCTATCAGGAGGCGCCGCGGCGTGCCGAATTGGACCGCTATCTGGCGGGGATAGAGCGCGAATTGCAGCTGCGGCCTATCGAGCGTCCGGTCGACACCGTCTTTTGGGGTGGGGGCACGCCGAGCCTGCTGGCTGCGAAGGACTTGGAACGGTTAGGGAACGCCGTGCTGGGTGCCTTGCCGCAAGCGCCGGAAGAGTGGACGATCGAAATGGCGCCCAGCACGGTCAAGGCAGACAAGCTGGCGGTGCTGCGCGAGTTGGGCGTCAACCGGATCTCCATGGGCGTGCAAAGCTTCGACCCGGTGTTGCTCGACCGCCTGGGACGCTCGCACCTGCCCAAGCAGGTCTACCACGCGATCGACCTGATCCGGGCCGCCGGCTTTGAGAACCTCAATCTCGATCTGATCTTCGCCGTGCCTGGGCAGACGCTGGAGGCATGGGAGGCGGATTTGCGGGAGGCGCTGCGTCAGGAGCCCCAGCACCTCAGCACCTATTGCCTGACCTTTGAGGAAGACACGGCGCTTTGGGTGAAGCTGCAGAAGGGGCAGACCACCAAACTGAGCATCGAGGATGAGAGCGATTACTACACCCGCGCCTGGGAAGTGTTGGGCGAGGCCGGGCTGCCGCAGTATGAGATATCCAACTTCGCCCGCCCCGGGTTTGCCTGCCGCCACAACCTCAATACCTGGGCTATGCACGAGTGGCTGGCCTACGGGCCGTCTGCCTCCGGGCAGTTCGGCGGACGCCGCTGGACCAACGCGGCCAATATCGACCAGTGGCTGGAAGGCGTCGAAAGCGGGCAGATGGCCGAGCAGGAGATCGTGCTGTTGACTGCGGAATCGATGCTGGCCGACGCGTTGGTCTTCGGCCTGCGCATGAACGCAGGCGTGGATCTCGAGGAACTGCAGGGCTGTTTCGGCGTGCCGCTGCCGTCGACCGTGGCGGGGCTCTTCCGCGATCTGGTGGAGGAGGGGCTCATGGTGCAGGAAGGGCCGCGCGTGGCGCTGACCTTGGAGGGTCGCCTGCTGGCCGATCGCATCGCCACGGCCATCCTCGAAGCGCTCTAGGCTTCCAACCCGTCGCGGTCGATGTAGACGTGGGTGTCGACCGGTGTCTGGTCGAACAACGCGATCAGATCGTCGTCGCGCAAGAGCAGGCAGCCGCTGGAATCCCGCTGAGGAAAGCGCTCCGGGTGGACCGTGCCGTGGATGTAGACGTAGCGGCCGTAGGTGTCGTGATCGCCGCCCTGGTTCAGGTCGGGCTCCAACCCCTTGAGCCAGAGGATACGCGTCGCGACGTAGGCGGGTTGCTCCGGCCCTGCGTCCGCGAGTTCCCAATAGCGCCCCTGCGGGACCCGTCCGACGAACACGGTGCCCGGCGCCGCACCCTCGCCGTGCTTTTCGGCGACGGCGTGCAGGCCCCAGGGAGTCCCTTGCGAGTTTTCGCGGCACGAAATCGGTTTGCGGCTAAAGCTCAGGGGATAAGCGGCCTGCGCTTCGCCATCGCGTAGGAGCCAGAGAATTTGCTGGCCAAGCGAAACGAAAATCGCATGGTGCGAGGGTTCAATTTGCCACTTCTGGCAAACTTGTTCGTAAGGTCCCCTCAATCGTATCCAATCAGATGGCATACCGCGTAGGCATCGTCGGCGCGACCGGCGCCGTAGGTCAAGAATTCATCCGTTTGCTGCACGAACGCAACTTCCCCATGCAGGAACTGCGTTTGCTGGCGTCCGCTCGCTCAGCCGGCAAAACCATGACTTACGGTGAGCACACCTTTACCGTGGAAGAGACCACGCCCGAGGTGTTCCGTGAGCTCGACGTCGCGTTGTTCAGCGCGGGCGGCAGCATTTCCGAAAAGTTCGTGCCTGCCGCCGTCGAAGCCGGTTGCGTGGTGGTCGACAACAGCTCGGCCTTCCGCATGGATCCCTCCGTGCCGCTCGTGGTGCCGGAGATCAATGCGCACGCACTCTCCGAGCACACCGGCGTGATTGCCAACCCCAACTGCTCGACCGCCATCACGCTGATGGGGCTCTATCCGCTGCACCAGAAGTTCAAGCTGCGCCGCTTCACCGCTGCCACCTATCAGGCGACGTCTGGCAGCGGGGTGGAAGGCATGGAAGAGCTGCAGCGTCAGGTGGAGAGCTACGCCAAGGGCGAAACCGTGAAGACGGAATTCTACCCGCACCAGATCGCCTTCAATCTCTTGCCGCAGGTCGACCAGTTCCTGGACAACGGCTACACGAAGGAAGAGCTGAAGATGCTCAACGAGAGCCGCAAGATCATGGGCCTCGGAGATATGGCCTGCTCGGTCACCTGCGTGCGGGTGCCGGTGTTCCGCGCCCACTCCATCGCGATCAATGCCGAGTTCTTCGAACCGGTCGATCTCGAGGAAGCGCGTCAGGCGATCCGCGAGTTCCCCGGCGTGGAGCTTCTGGATGAGCCGGCGCAAGCCCAGTATCCGATGCCGCTCGACTACAGTGGCAAGAACGACTGCGGCGTCGGCCGTCTGCGCAAGGACATGGCCTTCGACAACGGCCTGGCCTTCTGGGTCGTCGGCGATCAGCTCCTGAAGGGCGCAGCGCTCAATGCCGTCCAGATCGCGGAGAAGCTGCACGAGATGGACATGTTGCGCGTGCCGGCCAAGGCATAGGGCCGATCCACGGCTGTCTTTTCAGCAGGGAATGGGGGTGCCTCCATTCCCTTTTTAGTATCTGCCCCTCTCGGGTAGGGCAGAAGCCCGAGGGTGACCGCCTAATGCCGTTGACGGTCGGTTTCGGGCAACGCAGCATGATCCGAATGTCGATGAAGGATCAGTTGAAGGCGCTGGTGTTGCTGGATGAGCAGGCGTTGCGGCGCCATGCGTGGTGGCTGTTGCTGGTGCTGGCCTGCCTGACCCTGCTGCCGGGAATGGACCTGTTGCCGATGGTGGACCGCGACGAGCCGCGTTTCGCCGAGGCCACGCAGGAGATGATCAATCGGGAAAACGCCTTCATCCCTTACTTCAACGGCCACTATCGTTTCGACAAGCCGCCGCTGACCTATTGGTGGATGGCGATCCACTACGGTTTGCTTGGGCGCAGTGAGTTTGCCGCCCGCCTGCACTCGGCCATTTCCGCCTACCTCGTGGCGCTGGTCATTCTCGCGCTGGGCCGACGCATCTTCGGGATCAAGGCGGGCTTCTTCGCTGCCGGAGCATGGCTCACGTGTCTGCAGGTCTTCATCCACGGGCGGTTGGCTTTGGCCGACATGCCCATGATCCTCGCGGTGGCGCTGAGTATGTGGGCGCTTTACGAATTGCTCACGCGCGAGGAAGCGCCGCCGCGCTACAGCCGCTGGTATTGGCAACTATGGCTGGCGCAGGCGATGGGCTTTCTGGCCAAGGGACCGATCGCGCTGGCAGTGCCGTTACTGGCGCTGCTGCTCTGGCGCTGGGTCTTTTATCGCCGACCGCTGCCGTGGAAACGTCTGCAGGCGGCGACGGGTCTACCGCTGGCCCTGCTGCCCATTGCTGCCTGGGGTATCCCAGCGTTGCTGATGACACATGGCCAGTTCTGGGAAGTGGGCATGGGCAAGCACGTGATCGAGCGCGGCACCAGCAGTTTCAACGAGCGCTTCGTATTACCGTTCTACTACCTCGGCACCGCCTTTTTCAGCCTCTTCCCCTGGATCGCGCTGCTGGGCCTCGCCTGGCACCGTATGCGCCGTGACTGGGGCCCCGCCAACAGCTTCCTGCTCGCCTGGTTCCTGGCTCCGGTGCTGATCTTCAGTTTCTACGCGACACAGCTGCCACACTATATCATGCCCGGCTTTCCCGCGCTGTTCCTGATGCTTTTCCAGAGTGATCGGCTGCCCGAAAAGCGTGGCGTGGAGCGTGTCTTTTACTGGGTGGTCATGGGGCTGTGGGCGGTCATTATCGGCACGCTGGCCTACGGGATCTTTGGCGTCGAATGGAGTGGGCGACTCGTCTTGCTCCGGCAGGCGCTGATGGGCGTGGCTGCGGCGTTGGTCGGCTACTGGCTACTGGCGATCTTCGCGCGCTACCAGCTCAAGCAGGTGCTCGGCTTCGGCCTATTGCTGATCGTGATCGGCGCCACCATGGCCGGGGCTTTCCTCAAGTTCTCCGTGGCGACGCGCCAACTGGCGCTGCTCTGGCACAATCTGGAGCCGCAGGGCCAGACGGTCGGGTGGGGCTACAGTGAGCCGGGCCTGGTCTTTTACAGCCAGCGCCTCTGGGATTTTTACGACGACGAAGAGCGTCCGTTGTCCGAGCTGCTGGAGCAGGAAGGCACCCAGACCGTCTTGGCCCGGGTGCGCGAATGGCGGTTGGACGATCCGACTTTCAAGGCTGTGCTGGCGGGTGAAACGGCAGCCCCCTGGCGTGATCGTAGTGAAGCAATCGCCGCCGCCGAAGCTCAAGCCGACCGATTGGGCTTCGAGACGTTGCGCCTGACCGGCTTCAACTATGCCCGTTCCAGTTGGGTTGAGCTCGCGGTGTTCGTCCGCCCCGAGGGCCTGACTGACCAAGCCCGTCAAGCCATTACGCAGCCTGCAGCGCCTGCGGCCGAATAGGAACGCTGGCGTGTGCGTCAGGCTTCGTCTCGGGGCCGTCCGGATGGGGCTACGCTTCTTCGGAGGGGTTGGCGATCGCCTTGCGTAGCCGCTCTTCCTCCTCTTCTTTCTGGCGCGCAATGAGGCGGCGCCCGGCGATGCCGATGATCAAGCCCCAGGATGCGCCGAGACTGCCGCCCAGCAACACGTCGGACGGCCAGTGGCGATTGCGCTCCATCCGCGCCCAGGCCACGCTGCCCGCCGCGATGGTGACCGGGATGGCCCAGGCGGGGGCGAGCACACAGGCCGCCGTCGAAAAACCGAAGCTCGTGGCACTGTGACCGCTGGGTAAAGATTGCAGGTGATAGCTGCTGCTGGGGCCGTAAAGGCGTTGTGGCGGCGGGTCGCCGGGATCGGCGCCCTCCGGCATTTCGGGCGCGCCGAAGAGGAACCAGGCGCCTTTTTCGTCTTGCGTGCCCACAATGTCTTCCCATTGGGCACTGGGGCGTGGCCGGCCGAGTGTGAGGCGGAAGAAATTGACGTTAACGCCGGCAATAGCCGCCGCCAGAAAAACCGCGACAGCGCCCGCCTTCCAGCTCTTGCGTTTGAAGACGGTGCCAAAGACCCAGAAGATCAGACAGAGCCAGGTCGGCAGGTAGAGAAAGTCGCCTTGGCGTCCGATAAAGCCGGCCCATTCGTAGGCCTCGCTGGGCCGCCCGACCCGTAGCCAGGGGAGCAGGTCGTGCTCGAAAAAGGCTACGATGACGGCCGGAATGATAAAGGCCAGGTTGAGGACGAGAAGGGAACGCCAATGGTCACGCACGACGGAAGGAATGCTCTTCCAGTAGGTGACGATCATCTGCCATGTGCTCATGGCAGCCGAAGTTGAAGCGATCGCTGGAGCGGAGCAAGCGCAACCGTTCTCAGGCGCGGCTCAATACCAACGTTCCGCTCGCGGCAACGGCAGTTGGGTGGCCCGTTCGAGCGGAAAAGCGGCGACGCCGTCGTCTACGGCATTGGCGGCCCCGTAGCGCATCGCTTCGGCCAGGGCGCCCGCCCAGGACTCTCCTCGATCGAGATGGGCGATCAGACCGGCGAGGGTGACGTCACCGGAGCCCACGGCTGAACGCACGTCATTCATCGTCGGCGGGATGAGGCGGTAAAAAGCTCGATGGTCGTCGACAAAGAGCGTTTCCTTCGCCCCGTTGGTGATGATCCAGCGTTGAATGACGCACTCCTGCAAGGCCGCTTCCAGCCCTTCGCGCAATTCTTCGCTCCAGCCGCGCTGGTCGGCCAAGTGCTGCCATTCGTCCAGGTTGATCTTCAGGACTTCAAAGGGAAAATTAAGGGCGGAGGCCAAGGGCGGCCCGTAAGTATCGAGCACAAACTTCACGCCCCGGTCGCGCATAGCCTCCATCGTCGACTGCATGACGTCGAGGAACGCGGGTTCCCAACCGGGGATGGAGCCGCAGACGGCGACCCACGTGCCGGCCTTGCTCTGGTCGGCCAGCGCACTCCAGGCCTGCTTCCAGGAGTCGAGCGGCACCCGCCGGTCCATGCCGAGAAAGGTCGTTTCGTGTTCTTGCCCATCGACGCGCACAACCCAGCCCTGGCGATTGTCCGCGCTGAGCTCGAAAGACTTGAGGTGGAACGGCTGCTGATCGAGCCACGTCCGGCACTTGGCCCCAATCTCGCCGCCCGTGAAACAGTAGGCGGTGCTGTCGAGCCCGAGTCGCTGGGCCATGCGGGATACATTGATGCCCTTGCCGCCGACTTGGAACGTTTCGCGGTAGGCCCGCTGTGTTTTTTGCCAATCGGCGTTGTGATAGTAGGCGGTCGTCTCGGCAAGCAGGTTGCCGGTGAGGGTGAGGAGCTGGGACATGGTAGAAATTGGGTTCAGCGTCTGGCGTAGCGGACGCGTCCGGAGGGACTGCGATAGGTATCGGGATGATCCTGCGGGGGTGTCAACAGTGTGCAGAGCAGAAAGCCGGTGGCGAAGCCTCCCACATGTGCCCACCAGGCGACACCGCCTCCGCCGACATGTCCGAGTGACATCGAGCCGTTGAACAGTTGCAGGACGATCCAGTAAAGGAGGAAGACGTAGGCCGGAATGCGGAAAAACGGGCCGAATACGAGCGGCGGAATCAGCATGTCGATCCGGGCTTTGGGGTAGAGGCGCAGGTAGGCGCCCATGACGCCGGCAATGGCGCCACTGGCGCCGATGATGGGCGTTTCCGAATGCGGGTTGACCAGGATTTCCAGCCCACTGGCGGCCATGCCGGCCAGGAAATAGAGTAGGATGAAGCGGCTGACCCCGAGGCGGTCTTCCACGTTGTCGCCAAAGACGAAGAGCGTCCACATGTTGGCGAGGAGGTGAAACCAGCCGCCGTGCATGAACAGGGTGGTGAAGAGGCTCTGGATCAGGTGAAGCGCCCCGAGTTGCTCGCGCAGGGCCGGATCGGTAAAGAAGCGCGGCACGACCCCGAAGTAGTAGACGGCCGCAGTTCGGTCTGATCCGAGCCCGAGTTCCCAGAGGAACACGATTACGTTGAAGATCAGGATGGCCGGGACGACGCGGGCCTTACGGCGCGTCGGGTTATAGTCCTTGATCGGAATCATGGCGTATCGTCTGGCTCGGCTCGGGGCTTCACCAGAGTATAAAAAAGCCTCGCCGGACAAGGGCGAGGCTGAAAGGCAGTCGATTTCGAATGACAACAGGTAAGCCAGCGGCCTACACGTCGAAATACAGGTTGTATTCGTACGGGTGGGTGCGCAGGCGGACCGCGTCGTATTCGGCCATCTTGAGGGACACGAAGTTGTCGATGAAGTCCTTCGAGAACACGTCGCCCTTGAGCAGGAACTCGTGGTCGGCCGAGAGGGCTTCGCAAGCGCCCTTGAGGCTTTCCGGCACCATTTGCAGGTTGGCGGCTTCTTCCGGCGGCAGATCGTAGAGGTTCTTGTCGATCGCTTCGCCCGGGTCGATCTGGTTTTCGATACCGTCGAGACCGGCCATCATGATGGCGGAGAAGGCGAGATACGGGTTGGCGGCCGGGTCCGGGCAACGGAACTCGACGCGCTTGGCCTTCGGGGACTGGCTGTACTGCGGGATGCGGCAGATCGCGGAGCGATTGCGAGCCGAGTAGGCCAGGATCACCGGGGCTTCGAAGCCCGGGACCAGACGCTTGTAGGAGTTGTTGGTCGGGTTGGTCAGCGCGCAGAGGGCGGAAGCGTGCTTGAGGATACCGCCAATGTAGTAGAGCGCATTCTGGCTGAGGCCGGCATAGCCGTCACCCGCGAAGGTCGGCTTGCCGTCCTTCCAGATGGAGCTGTGCACGTGCATGCCGGAGCCGTTGTCGCCGAAGATGGGCTTGGGCATGAAGGTGGCGGCCTTGCCATACTTGTAGGCCACGTTCTTCACCACATACTTGTACTTGCAGATGTCGTCGGCCATCTTGAGCAGCGGGGCGAAGCGGAGGTCGATCTCGGATTGACCGGCGGTCGCCACTTCGTGGTGCTGCGTTTCGATGTCGAGGCCGATGGCTTGCATCGTCAGGACCATCTCGTTGCGGAGGTCCATCAGCTTGTCCATCGGGGGCACCGGCAGGTAGCCTTGCTTGTGCGGGATCTTGTAGGCCAGATTCGGGGCTTCGTCAGCGCCGGTATTCCAGATGGCTTCCACGGAGTCGACCGAGTAGAAGCACTCGTTGGAGGTGCTGGAATAGCGGACGTCGTCGAAGACGAAAAATTCAGCTTCCGGGCCGAAGAAACAGGTGTCACCGAGGCCGGTGCTCTTCAGGTATTCTTCAGCCTTCTTGGCCACGCCACGGGGGGAGCGGGAATAGGGCTCGCGGGTCACCGGATCTTCGACGTCGCAAGTCAGGCTCATGGTGGGAGCCGCAACAAAGGGGTCGATGAAAGCGGAATCGGCGTCGGGCATGATAAGCATGTCCGAGGCTTCGATCCCGGCCCAGCCGCGAATGGAAGACCCGTCGAAACCGTGACCGTCAGCGAAGAGGTCTTCGTTCAGTTCGTGCGAAGGCATCGTCAAGTGGTGCCAACGGCCGTGGAGGTCGGAAAACTTCAGGTCCACAAACTGGACGTCGTTCTTCTGTGCCAGCTCCAGAACTTCTTTGGGTGTCATTTAGCTTATGTGTTGGGTTGAGAGGTGATGTGAGGTTTTTGCGGCCAGTGCTCTCTGGCTCAATCAACCGCATCTGAAGTCAGCACCGAAAATGCCAACGATGAAGGAGTTGATCGAAATGGATAAAATTATACAGAAGGTGCCAGGACCTGCTCAAGGGATGGAAGCAATTCCGCCACGGCCAGTTGTACCGCGGAGCGGTGTTCCCGGTATTGGGCTTCGAAGTTGGCGGGCGTCAATTTCATCCAGAGCGCGAGGTCGTGCAGCGTTTCGTCCCCCGCTGGCAGTTCGCTCACGGATTCGTGAGCTTCGCGCCTCAAGTGGAGTTCGATGCGACGATAGAAAGTGTAAGCTTTCTCAAAAAGGTCCAGCTTTTCCTCTGTAATCAGCTGGGCATCTGCGGCGGCGCGCAGCATCGTGCGGGTGTTGGCGGTGCGCAGCTGCGGGTAGTCCCGACCGTGGCGTAATTGCAGGCGCTGGGCGAGGAACTCAATATCGATCAGCCCGCCGCGCCCGACCTTGAAGGCCCGGTAGTCCTCGCCTTCGCCTTTCGTCTTTTCGGTGAGGATGCGTTCGCGCATGCGGTCCATGTCGGCTTCTTCCTCTTCGGTGAAGGGAGTCTCGTAGACGCGGGCCTGCCGCCACGTTTCGAATTGCCGTTCCAGTTCAGGATCGCCGGCTACGACGCGGGCCCGGGTCAACATCTGGCGTTCCCAGGTCTGCGCGTGCTTCTCATGGTAGCGCTTGAGTGCGGCCAGGGTCGTCACCAGCGGGCCGTCCTGGCCGTGTGGACGCAGCCGGAAGTCGAGGTCGAAGGTGCGGCCCAGTTCGATTTCCTTGTAGGAAACCAGCTTGTCGAGCGCACGGGCCGCCTGCAGCACCGTATCGTCGTTCGCGCTCGGCCCGACCAGCATCAGGTCGAGGTCGGAGCCCAGCGCGAGTTCCTTGCCGCCATATTTGCCCAGCGCGACGACCAGGAGCTGCCCTTCGGGATCAACGCGGTCCAGCGCGCAGGCGAGCACGGCGTCCGCCAGTTCCGAGAGCTGTTGCTCCAGGTCGACCAAGGTAAAGTCTTCGAGCAGACCATTGATCGAGGCCCGCACTTGCTCCGCCTTCACAAACAACCAGAGCCAGCGCGTGAAAGCGTCTGGATCTTTGGGGCCGTGCTGGAGTTCATCCAGCAGGTCGGAGCGCGACTTCTGCCGCCGGACGCTGTGCAGAAGCAACTCTTCCATGATCTCTGGATGCTTGCACAAGAGCTTGAAGATAAACTCACTGCGGTCGAATAGCAGGCAGAGCACGTGGAAGAATGACGGGTTGAGGCCGCAGGTCTTGAGGAATTGCTTGCGCGCGCCGTAGCGCTCGGCGAAGCGGCTGATCCGGCGCAGGGTCCGCAACGGGCGGGCCAGGCCTTTGAAGGCCTCGTCGAAGTTCTCCGCCAGATCTACAAACAGCGTCAGGTGTTCACGTGTCAGGGAGGCATCGGGGGCGCCGAGGATGAACTCATGCAGGTCCTTGGATGCCTCGGTACCTGCGCCAAACCACTGGTCGATCTTGGACTGGACGAACGCGCTGGCCTTGCCGGAGCCGAGAAAGTCGCCCCATTCGTCTTCGTGTCGGTGGTCCTCGGTGTGCGGGAAGAGGTCGGCATAGTTGCGGCGCACGCGGTCGCGGCGCTCCTTCAGGTCCGCATCCAGCGCCTCTTCGCTCGCGTAACCCATTGACTTGGCCAGGCGGGCACGGTCGGGCCCCGACGGCGGCAAATCATGCGTCTGCTGCTCGTCCCGCATCTGGGCGCGGTGTTCCAGTCGGCGCAGCAAGTCGTAGGTCTCCAGCAAAAAGGTCTTCAGCTCTGGCTGGATCAGGTTGTAACGCGTCAGCTGCCGGATCGCCTCCCGCGTGGAGGGCGTCTGCAAAAACGGATAGCGGCCCGCATGGACGAGTTGGAGGATCTGCGCGAAAAACTCGATCTCGCGGATGCCGCCGTAGCCGTTCTTGAGGTTGAGCTGCAGGCGCGCTTCACCCAGCACCTCCTTCTCCATGCGCTGCTTCATGGCCGCGACGTCTTGCGGCAGCGAAACCGGGGGGTGGCGCGGGTAACGGAAGGTATGGACCAGCTCCAGAAATTCGCCGCAGACGTCCTTTTCGCCCGCCACCGCACGGGCCTTGAGCAGCATCATGCGCTCCCAGGTCTGCCCACGGGTGAAGTAGTAGTTCACGGCCGCGTTGATGGGGATGATGAGCTGCCCGGCGGCGCCCTCGGGACGCAGCCGCAAGTCTACGTTATAGAGGAAGCCGTCGGCGGTGCGCTTGGAGATTACCTGCATCATCTCCTGGCAGACGCGCAGGAAAAACTCGCCGTTGGTCGTACCGCTGATGCGCTCGCCGCGCTTCAGGTGGCCTTGCCCTTCGCTGAGAAAAATCAGATCGACATCGGAGCAGAAATTCAGCTCCTCACTGCCCAGCTTGCCGAGGCCCAACACGCCCAGTTTGGCCGGCACGTCGTTCTCTTCATCCCACGGGGTGCCGAGCTTTTGCTCCCACTTGTCCCAAACTTGTTGAAAGACCGTTTGCAGGCAGAAATCGGCGAGCGAGGAAAGCTCCTTGAGGGTCACGCGCATTGGGGCCAGCTCGTTGACTTCGCGCCACGCGATGCGCATCGAGTGCCATCGGCGGAATTGCCGCAGCTTGCTGTAAAGCGCTTCACCACTGGCTTCGCCGGCAAACTCCTTCCAGTGATGAGCGTAGCGGCCGATGCCGAAGGGGATGTCCAACGCGCCCGAGTCGGCCAACCAGGCAATGATTTGGGGCTGCCGCAAGGGCAGGCGACCATAGAGGGGGCTGGCTTCGGCCAGGCGTTCAAACTCGGTCGCGCGGCCGGAGGATTCCAACCAGGCCACGATGCTCGCTTCACTCTGCGACGTGGCCAGGACCTGACGTAGTTCCTCGAGAAAATCCATGGGGTAAAGGGGGCGGCGTTCTCCGCCTCTGGGCAGCTCCGCCCATGTTGGATTGGGGGCGGTTACGTGCAAGCTTCTTTTCCCATGTGCGCCAGGCGAGCACCTCTTGCATCGTTTCCTGGCGGAAGACCGCTACCAGTTGCCCCTGATGATAGATCAGGATGCGTCCGACCTTGGGCTCCAGCTTGGGCAGGTAGATGCCGAGCGGAGCGGTGGCGTCGGCGATGCGGGAACGCGGCAGGGGCAGGGAACCCAGCGTTGCCTCCCACGGATGCTCTTCGGCCAATTCGCGCACTTCCTCCTCCACCAGCACTGCGGGCAGCGGGTGGAGCTGCACCACGATCTCGGGCACCTGTTCGCGGCGCATCAACGTCAGGGCTTCACCCAGGGTGATTTCCGCAGGTACGGCGCGCCAGCGATGCGCGGAAACCTCGCCCATCGAGACGCCGCGCATCAACTCGTCGCGGCGGATCGCCTGGTATTCCAGGTCCCCCGCCAAATAGATGAACCCGAAGAGGATCGCGGGCTGCCAGCTGCCGTTGAGGATCGCGAAAAGGGCGGCCGCCAGGGCCAGGGGTTTCGCCACCCAGACCGACCAGCGGGTGGCCGTGAGGTAGTCGAGCCGCGTCGCGAGCAGTGAGCGCAGGATGCGCCCCCCATCCATGGGGTAGACCGGCACAAGGTTGAAGATCCCCATCGTGAGGTTATAGATCAGCATGAAGAGCAGGAAGCCGATGCCGTCGAACGGCACGAACGCCCGCTCCAGCCCATTCAATCCCGGCCAGGCCCCCATTGCCTGCAGCAGCAGGTAGACGAGCAGGGCGATGGCGAAGTTGACCGCCGGCCCTGCTGCGGTGACGATAAACTCGCGCCCGGGCTGCCGCGGCAATTGATCCATCTCCGCCACCCCGCCAATCGGCAACAGCAGGATGCGGCGCGTGGCAACGCCATAGCGCCGGGCCGCCAGAATGTGCCCGAACTCGTGCATGACTACGCAGGCGAACACACCCATTACCAACAAGATCCACCACAGCGCGTTCATCTGCGGCGGCACATCTATCGGCCGGGCCGGATGCGTGGCGCCCATCCAGCCCGCATAGACCAGCAGCAGCAGGAAGGTCAGGTGCAGGTCGAGGCGGACGCCCAGAATCTTGAAGAGGGGGATGGACCACGAGCGGTCTCTCATGCTCCCAACCTCACCATAGCCTCCGCTTTTCGCAAGTGATTGCGTGGTTTACCGATGTGGAGGATGTGGTCAAAATTGATCAGGCCCGATTTTGATCTCGATTGGCTGGTCAAATTTAGTCATGGTGACATAATATTCAGATTGAGAACACTTCCTGCTGACCCGAGGGATAACTTTCCGTTTCTATGTGCGCAGACGCTTCGCCCCAGATTCTCATAATCGACGATGATTCCGAAATTCTCTATTCCCTCGACCGTGTGCTCAGCTCGCGCGGCTACCGGGTCTCCACCGCCAGCAGCGGTGAGGCAGGCATAGCGGTTGCCGAGCGCGAACGCCCCCATGTGATCTTCCTCGATAATCGGATGGAAGGCATGAGCGGGCTCGAGACGCTCCAGCACATCCGCTCGGTCAGCGCCAACTCGATGACGATCCTCATGACCGCCTTCGGGACGACGCAGACGGCGATCGAGGCGATGAAGTTCGGGGCGTTCGATTACATCATCAAGCCCTTCGACATCAAGAAGGTGCTCAGCCTGACGGAGAAGGCCGTGCAGGCCCACCGCGACTTGGCCGCCACCGAGCGCAACCAGTATTCGCCCGTCCTGAACAGCGACGATTATCAGGAGGGCCTCGTCGGCAGCTCTGAGCCGATGCAGGAGGTCTTCAAGATCATCGGTCAGGTCGCCGCCAGCGATGTCACAGTGATGGTGACGGGCGAGAGCGGGACGGGTAAGGAGCTGGTCGCCCGCTGTATTTACCAGCACAGCCACCGCAGCAGCGGCCCCTTCATGGCCGTCAACTGTGCGGCGATCCCGGACAACCTGATCGAGTCGGAGCTGTTCGGCCACGAAAAGGGATCCTTTACCGGCGCGACGCAGCAACGTCTCGGCAAGTTCGAACTCTGCGACGGCGGCACGCTCTTTCTCGACGAAATCGGCGACATGGCCTTGCCGACGCAGACCAAGATCCTGCGCGCGCTCCAGGAGGGCGAGATCCAGCGTGTCGGCGGCACCTCGACCATCAAGGTCAATGTGCGCCTGATCGCGGCCACGAACAAGAATCTCGAGCACATGGTGGAGGAGGGCGAGTTCCGCGAGGACCTCTACTACCGCCTCAACGTGATGCGCATCCGCCTGCCCGCGCTGCGCGAGCGCCAGGACGACGTGCCCGCGCTGATCGACTTTATGCTGCAACGCCTGCATAAGGACCGTGGCAGCCGCGTGCGTCGCGTCTCTTCCGAAGCGATGCAGCGCCTCGTCGATTACACCTGGCCCGGCAACGTGCGCGAACTGGAGAACGTGATCCAGCGCAGCGCGGTCCTGGCCCAGGGGGATACGATTCTGGCCAAGGACCTGCCGGACGAAATCCGCCGGCCCGGTGCTACGCCGTCACCGACGCGCAAGTCGAGCGGCACCACCAAGCCGCCTTTTGAGCAGCCGACCGCGGAAGAGCCGTCGGCCGACGGTAACGCGACGAGTGAAGCGCCCGCCGCCCAGGCGGAGGAAGCCGCTCCCACGCCCCAGGCGCATGAAGCAAATCCGGCCCCGGCGACGGCAACGGCCGAACCGGCGACCTTCCCGGCCCCTTCGCCCGGGCTCGACCGCAGCGCCATCGACCTCGATCAGGCCCTCGACATCCTCTTTGAAAAGATCCGGGCCGAAGTGGACGAAGACATCCTGCACTACATCGAGCGCGAGATGATCGTGCGCGTTCTGCGCGAAACCGGCGGCAATCAGGTGAAAGCCAGTGCCATTCTCGGCATCACCCGCGCCACCCTGCGCAAACGCATCGACCAACACAGCCTGCGCTGGTAGATGGCTCCAGCCTCTAGGGCCTCACAAGGTCGTAGAGGTGCAAATCTTCCGTGGCCGCCAGCCCGGGGGGAAGCACGTGACCGTTCACCCAAAGCTGTTCTGGCCGTAGCCGAACTGGCTGCCGGACCCGCTGCGCTTTCTCCTCCCTTTCCCTTGCCAAGCGGGCTGCCGTCTGCCACCTCTAGTCGTTTCCCATGAGCGATTCGAAGAAGCCGCAGTCCATCGACACTTCCGATCAATATGCCGTGCGCCGGGCCAAGCTCGACGAGATGCGCAGCAACGGCTTGGACCCCTTCCAGAAAAACTGGGAGCAGACGCATACCTCCGTCGAAGCCCAGGGCACCTGGGTGGAGGATGAGGCTGCGTGTCCTGAAGTCAGCTGCGCCGGGCGCCTGGTAGGCAAGCGCGTGATGGGCAAGGCCAGCTTTGCGCATATTCAGGATCGCGCGGGCAAGCTGCAGCTCTACGTGCAGCGCGAGGTCCTGGGCGAGGAGGCATACGCCTTTTTCAAGAAGCAGCTCGATCTGGGCGACTTTGTGGGCGTGCGCGGCAAGGTCTTCAAGACCAAGACCGGCGAGGTGACCCTGCGCGTCGAAGAGCTCCAGCTCGTGACCAAGGCCCTGCGCCCGCTGCCCGAAAAGTGGCACGGTCTGCAGGACGACGACCAGCGCTACCGTCAACGCTACCTCGACCTTATTTCCAACGAGGACAGCCGCCGCGTGTTCCAGCTGCGCAGCCGTGTGATCGCCGCGATCCGCCGCTACCTGCAGGACCAGGACTTCCTCGAAGTCGAGACGCCCGTGTTGCAGCCCGAGGCGGGTGGGGCGGCCGCGCGCCCGTTCCAGACGCACTTCAACGCGCTGGATTGCGACTTTTACCTGCGCATCGCACTGGAGCTGCACCTCAAGCGCATGCTCGTGGGTGGCTTCGACCGTGTGTTCGAGCTCAGCCGCGTCTTCCGCAACGAGGGCCTCAGCCGCCGCCACAACCCCGAGTTTACCATGCTGGAGGTCTACCAGGCCTACAGCGACTACCGGGGCATGATGAAGCTGATTCGCGGCATGATCGACCGCATCTGCATCGACGTGCTCGGCAGCCACGAGATCACCCGCTACGACGGCCAAGTCATCAACCTGGGTGGCGAGTGGCGCGAAGCCCGTTACAAGGACCTCGTGGTCGAGGCTACGGGCAAGAGCGACTGGTTTGACCTGACGCGCGAGCAGAAGATCGACTGGTGCCGTGAAGCCGGGATCGAGATCGACCACGTGGAGGAGCGCGAGGACTTCGAGATCACCAACAACGTGTTTGAGAAGCGCGTCGAGCACACCCTGATCCAGCCGACCTTCGTCACGCATCTGCCCAAGCAACTCGTGCCGCTGGCCAAGCTTTCCCCCGACGATCCGGAGACGGTCGAGGTGTTCGAACTCTGCATCAACGGCCAGGAAATCGCCCCGGCTTACAGCGAGCAGAATGACCCGCTCGTCCAGCGCCAACAGCTGGAATTTCAGGCTGGCGAAGAGACGCAGAAAATCGACGAAGACTTCCTGCTGGCGCTCGAGCACGGTATGCCGCCCGCCGGGGGCATGGGTGTCGGGATCGACCGCTTGATCATCCTCTTGACGGGCGTGCCCTCGATCCGCGACGTGATCCTCTTCCCCTCCATGAAGCCCTTGCGCGACATCGAACGCGAAAAGGCTGACGCCGAGCCCGAGGCCTAGCTTTTGTTTTCGGTGGCAGGATGCCCTCGGCGTCCTGCCACATTTCATTTCCGCCGCTACCGTATGCCCTGGTTCCTCTACCTCGCCCTCAAGCAGCTTTTCCCCTCGGGCAAGCGCTTCGGCTCGTTCTTCTTCTGGGCCTCGACGCTGGGGGTGGCACTGGGCGTGGCGGTGCTGGTCGTCGTTCAAAGCGTGATGGGTGGCTTTGGGCAGGAACACCGCGACCGCATGGTCAAGCTGACCGGTGAGGTGGTGATCGACGGCAACGGGCGTCCGTTTTATCCTGCGGCGGCGATGGGCCCGCTCAGCGAGCGCGACGACGTGCAGGCGGCGGTGCCGATGGCGAATGGCATGGTCATGGTCATGTACCGCAACATCCCGGTCTTTCCGCAGATCGTGGGCGTCGATCCCACTCAGGCGGACGGCTACGGTTGGGACAGTTTCATGAAACAGGGGCAGTTGTCCGCGCTTTACGATGACTCAGTGGCGGTTTCGCGCACCTTGGCAGACCAGATTGGCGTTGGTATCGGCGATTACATCGAGGTCTACTCGCCGCTGATGCTCGAGGGGTTGAAGCAGGACGAGGTGATCCTGCCGCGCGAGCTCGAAATCGTGGCGATCTACGACGTGGATTGGTATGAGAACATGGTGCCGGGGCTGATCGTGACGCTGCGCACGATGCAGGACCTCTACGAGCTGAACGATGCTGTGCACTCCGTGCAAGTCCGCCTCAAACCCGGCAGCAGCGAAATCGACGCCGTGCAGGAGTTGAATCGGCAGCTGCCGCTGGGCTTGCGCGCGCTCACCTGGAAGCAGCGCTTCGCGAGCCAGCTCTGGGTGCTCGATTTCGAGAAGACGATGATGCTTTTCATCAACCTCTTCATCGTGGCGGTCGCGGTCTTTGCCATCGCGATCGCCCAGCTGCTGAATGTGGTGCGCAAGACCCGCGAAATCGGCATCCTCGGGGCCATGGGCGCACGAGCGCGCGAGTTGGTGATCCAGTACTGCTTCCAGGGGTTCTGTATCGGCGTCATTGGTACTACGGTGGGGGTTGTCTCCGCAGTGTTGATCCTGACCTTCCGCAATCCGATCATCGACGTTCTTACCCGTGCCACCGGCAGCTACGACACACTGGTGCAGTTCTATTTCTTCTATCGCCTGCCGGTGCATTACACCGTGCAAGACTTCGTCGTCATCATTTCCAGCGCACTGCTGTTGTCCACGCTCGCCGGCCTGATCCCGGCGCTGCGGGCCGCCCGTATGCGGCCCGCCGAAGCCCTCCGCACCGAAGCCTGATCCGCCATGCACTACGTTCTTTCGGTTGACGACATCCAGAAGCGTTTCCGCAGCGGCCCGCGCGAGATTCAGGTCCTGCAGGGCATCCACCTCTACGTGCGCCCCGGCGAGAGCATCAGCCTGCGCGGCGCCTCCGGTAGCGGCAAGACGACCCTGCTCAACATCATGGCCCGGATGGAAGACGCCGACGGCGGTACCATCCACTGGGGCGAACGCGAGGTCACGGCCCAGCGCTCCAGTCGCCTGGCCCGGGTGCGAGCGCGGCATCTCGGCATGGTCTTTCAGTCCTATTACCTCGTGCCGGAGCTGAACGCGCTGCAGAACGTCGTCCTGGCGGGGCGCATCGGTGGCATGAAGCGAAAGGAGGCCCTCGATCGGGCGCGTGAATTGATGGGCCTCGTCGGTCTGGACGAGCGCGAGCACCATTTGCCGACCCAGCTCTCCGGCGGAGAGCGTCAGCGCGTCGCCGTCGCTCGTGCCCTCGTGAATCGTCCCGACGTGTTGCTCGCGGACGAACCCACCGGCAATCTCGACGAAACGACCGGGGACCTGATCATGGACCTGCTGCTGAAAGTCTGTCAGGACCAGCAGGCCGCGCTGGTGCTCGTGACCCATAGCCGCGTCTTTGCCGCCCGCACCGAGCGCCAATACGAACTCCACGCCGGCACCCTGCACGAAGTCGGCGCAGAGACATCAGAAGACTAAGGCAAGAGGCCGAACGCCAAGCCGCAGAAACGCAAAGAGGGCTATGGCAGTCGTTCTGTGACACTCGCCTCTCCTGCTTCGCGTTTGTCCAATGCCTTTCCCATACAAGGTACCGTCCGGCCTGAAATCCCTTTTCCATCCGCGCTTGCGCTAGGGAAGGCTGTTACTCATCCTTCGATCCCATGATGGCGCAAGCGCAGGCTTCCGACAAAAAAGTTAAATGCGGCGTGGTGGGCGTGGGCTCGCTGGGGCAACACCACGCACGGCTCTACGGCGCTTTGCCGGAGGTCGAGCTGGTCGGCATTTACGACAACAATGCCGAACGGGCGGCGGAGATCGCGGACCGCAACGGCGGCCAGGTTTTCAGCTCGATCGAAGAACTCGGTGCGGCCTGCGAAGCGATCAGCGTCGTGGTCCCGACCCATCTGCATCGTGAGATCGCGTTGCCGCTGCTCGCCCAGGGGTGCCACCTGCTGATTGAAAAGCCCATTTGCGCCAGCCTGCAGGAGGCCGAGGAAGTGCTCGCCGCCGCCAAGGCTGCCAACCGCATCGTGCAGGTCGGCCACATCGAGCACTTCAACCCTGTGATGAGCTTCCTCGAGGAAAACGTGCACGACCCACGTTTCATCACGGCCGAGCGTCTGGCGCCCTTCACGCCGCGCGGGACCGACGTCGGCGTCGTGCTCGATCTGATGATCCACGACATCGGCATCATTATGGAACTGGTCAAGAGCCCGCTCGAGCGCGTCGAAGCCGTCGGGGTACAAGTCCTCACCGCGCACGAAGACATCGCCAACGCGCGTTTGGTCTTTGAAAACGGCTGCGTGGCCAACCTCAACACCAGCCGCGTCAGCCTCAAAAAGGTGCGCGAAATTCGGGTCTTCCAGCCCGAGACCTACTTGTCGCTCAACTTCATGGAGCAGAGCGGTCACCTTATCCGCAAGCAAGGCCCGACGCTGGACAAGCAAGACATCCCCATTGAGCGCGATGAGCCCCTGAAGCTCGAGCTGGCCTCCTTTGCCGAAACGGTGCGCAAGGCGGGCGACCCCAAGTTTTCCGGCGATATGGGCAAGACTGCGCTTGAAGTGGCCATCCAGATCACGGACCTGATCCGTGCCGGCTGGAAGCGATAGCCCATGGCGTCGCAAGCACCATTATTGACGCCTGATTCCGGCCCCGCCGACGTGCTTATCCTCGCAGGAGAGCACTCGGGCGACCAGCATGCGGCGCGCGTCGTACGCGAGCTGCAACAAAAGCAGCCAGACGTTTCGGTCGCGGCGCTGGGAGGTCCGCAACTGAAGAAGGCGGGCGCCCAGCTGCTCTTCGATTTGCCAGCACACAGCGTGGTGGGCCTGGTCGAGGTCCTGAAGCACTACGGCTTTTTCAAGCAGCTCTTCGACGAGACGCTGGCCTGGATCGAGCGGAACCGGCCCAAGGTCGTTGTGCTGGTCGACTATCCGGGCTTCAACCTGCGCCTGGCCAAGCAGCTGAAGGAGCGCGGGCTCAGCCGGCAGGGTGGGGGTGAGATCGCCGTCTACTTTTATATCAGCCCGCAGATCTGGGCCTGGAAGGCGCACCGCCGCTTTACCATGGCGGAGCAGTTGGACGAATTGGGCGTGATCTTTCCGTTCGAAATCGAGACCTACGCCGACACCCGGCTGCCGGTGAAATTTGTCGGCCATCCCTTCGTCGAACCCGATTACGTCTGGCCGGTGCGTTACGAGGCGGGTGCTCCCGTGCTGCTGCTCCCCGGCAGCCGCCGACAGCCCGTGCAGCGGATCTTCCCTATGCTGGCGGCCACGGCGGAAGCCGCAGTGCGTCAGGATCCCTCGCGTCGCTTCACCGTCATCTACGCAGAGGACTCGCTCAAGGCGTTGATGCAGGAGATGCTGGCGCGCCATCCGGGCTTGGAAGGCAAGCTGGACTTCGTCGAAAGCGGTGAGCCCGTGGCGGGCAGTGCCGTGCTGACCAGTAGCGGCACGATGTCGCTGGCCTGCGCCCTGGCCGGTCTGCCCGGAGCGATTCTCTACCGTGCCCATCCGCTGACCTACTGGATCGGGCGCCGTGTGGTCAAGATCCCGTATCTGGGGATGATGAACCTGATCCTCAAGCGCGAGATGTACCCCGAATTTATTCAGGAACAGGCGCGCGTGAGCCGGCTGGTGCGGGAACTGGAGGCGTTGCAGAGCCCTGAACGGGTGCAGCAGACGCAACGCGACGCGGAGGAATTGCGGGCGACGCTGACCCAGGAGCGGGGCGACAGTGCCGCCGACCGGATTTGCGCGCTGATGAGCTCGACCCAACGTTAAAGGCGTTGCGGCGAACCTGTTTCCCTGCCAAGCTTTGACGTAATGGGACTGTTTGGGCGGTTTTTTGCTTGGATCAAACAGCGGGGCCAGCAACCCGTGGCGAAGAGCGACGGTGGTTCTGCCGATCCGGCGGCGACGGTGGAGGTAGTCGATGAATTCGGCCGCCGGCTGGAAGTTCCGCGCGCCGAATGGCGGGAGAACATCCTGCTGCCCAATCTGAAGCAGCATTGGAACGACCCCGATGAGCTGGCCGGGCTGATCGCGTCCGCCTGCAACGATGGGTTCCGCGCGGACGTCATCAAAGCCTCCGAGCACCTCTGCAAGATCGACCCCAACCACTCACGCGGCGCGAATGTCTGGGCGATGGTCCTGGCCCAGGAGGGGCGTCTCGGCGAAGGCTGCAAGGTTCTCCAGCGCAAGCGCCGGGATCATGGGGACGATGTGCAGACCATCGTCAATCTCGGCCGGCTGCGTCTCCAGCAAGGCAAGGTCGAGGACGCCGAAACACTCTTTCAGCAGGCGGTGCAGCTGGATCCCAACCACACCGATGCGATTCTCTGCCGCGTCGCCAGAACCAAGGATCCTGAGGCTTACAAGGCCGGGCTCCGGCGGATCACGGAGCTGCCGGGTAGCTGGAAAGCGTTCCTTTGGCTGGCTGAACAATTACTGCAGGAGCGCGAAGTGGACGAAGCGCTACAGTGCTACCGCGAGATGCTGGAGCGGGCACCCGATCATCTTCCGGGTGACGTCCTGACCAAAATGGGAGGCGACCTGGGCAATGTCGGCTGTCTGATCGAATCGATCCAGTTCGTGGCGCCGTATTTCAAACCGGAGATCCACGGCGTCCAAGTCGGCAACAATCTGATCAAGAGCTACTTCGATCTAGGGCGGCTGGATGAGGCCAAGGCCGTTCTGGAGCAGCTGTATGCGTCGACGCCCGTGGCGCTGCGTAACATCCTGAAATACTGGGAAGATGAAATCAGTAAGCAGGAGGCGGAGATTCAGGAGTCGCCAGACCCGGAGATGTTGAAGGTCGGGCAGCGCCTCATTCCCGGGCCCATCTGGTTTCCCAATCACCACGATCTGGAGGAAGCCTTCGAGGTCGAGGCGTTGGAAGAGATCAGCGTCGCCTTCGTCGGTTCTTCCTATGAAGGCGAGGATCTGGAACGGGTGGGCTTCCAGCGTTCGGACGGCGCCGGGCGATTCACGCGTGCCCTGCCGCTGTTTCTGTCCCAGGAAGTTTACTACCGACACCATGTCGACACGTTCACCTTCATCCCCTGGTTGGAAGCGCCGCAATCCGCTTACGCCATCTCGCGCGTCCAGGCCGATTTCGAAGCAGTGGCCGGGATGGCCCGCCATGAGGCGGTGCAGGCCGATTACGTGGTCTACACCCACCTGAAGCTCGACACCGAGACCCGTTGGTCGGTCGAACTCTCACTCATCCGCACGATCGATGCGCGCTGCCTCGACTCCTTTGTTCAGCAAATCGAGACCGAGCGGATGGACGAGGGCCTGTTGGCCATCCGTAACCGTCTGCAAAAAAGCCTCGTCGAACATGCCGAGCTATCGGCACAACCGGTCAGCCCTCCTTATGAGCTGCCGCCTCCCGAAGCCTGGAGCTATTACCTGCTGCGTCTGGAGCAGCTCCTGACCTTGAAGATCGCCTCCGCCGAGCGGGAACCGGCTGGGATCTACGGTGAGCGCGACATCGTCGACGGCCTGCTCGATCAGTGCCTGGATCAGCCGCAAAACCCGCACATTCGCCTGATGCTGGCGCAGGGCATCAAGGCGTTGCAGCGCTTCAAGCCGGCCATAGTGCTCGAGTTCAAGGATCAGGTGGAGAAACTGCAGCAGCGCTATCCCCTGGACGGGGAAGTGGGGCAAGCCGTGGCGGCCTATCTCGATGACATCCTGTCGGATACCGTCGAAACGGAAGATTTCGGGATCAACGAGGCTTCGCAATAAGATTGCATTTGCGCGTAATCATCCTAGCTTAACGTCCAACAACCCGGGGGGTCCTGAGCGCAGGACTGAGATTGGAGGACGACCGCCTCCTGACCCGTATCACCTGATCCAGATCATGCTGGCGAAGGGAAGGTACGCGCATCGAGCCGCCTCCGTTTGTGCTGCATGATTTGGGTAACGACCGCCCAACCATCTCCGTCATGATACAGCCCAACGAAGCCGCTCCCGCTCCTGAGAAGTCAGGCCTGTTCCCCAATAGCCAGCGCGTGTATGTGCAAGGTTCGCGCCCCGACATCCGGGTGCCGATGCGCGAGATCCAGCTTTCGCCCTCCCGCCGCCCCGACGGTTCGATGGAAGAAAATGAGCCCGTGCGCGTTTACGACACCTCCGGCCCGTTCGGCGATTCCGCGCAGCAGATCGAGATCACGGAAGGGCTGCCGGCCTTGCGCAAGCAGTGGATCCAGGAGCGTGGCGATGTGGAAGAAATCGACGGGCGGGAAGTTACCCCGCTGGACGATGGCTACCTGAGCGAATCCCACCGCTCCAAGGCAGAAGTCGAGGGACGCCGCAATCGCATCCAGTTTTTTAATCGCCAACAGCGGCGCGTCTTGCGTGCCAAGCAGGGGGTGAAGTCTGTTTCGCAGCTGCACTACGCGCGTCAGGGCATCATCACGCCAGAGATGGAGTTCATCGCCATTCGCGAAAACATGAAGCTCCAGAGTGCCCGCGAGGCCGTGGAAATGGAGGCCAAGCTCCCGGGCAACGATCTGCGCAAGCAGCACCCAGGGCAAAGCTGGGGCGCCTCGATCCCGCAGGAGATCACGCCGGAGTTCGTCCGCAGCGAAGTCGCCCGCGGCCGCGCCATCATCCCTTGCAACATCAACCACCCGGAGCTCGAGCCGATGATCATCGGCCGCAACTTTCTGGTGAAGATCAACACCAACATCGGCAACAGTGCCGTCGCCTCCAGTATCGAGGAGGAGGTCGAAAAGATGCGCTGGTCGGTCAAGTGGGGTGGGGACACGCTGATGGATCTCTCCACCGGCAAGAACATCCACCAGACCCGTGAATGGATCCTGCGCAACTGCCCGGTCCCCGTGGGTACGGTGCCGATCTATCAGGCACTGGAGAAGGTCAACGGTCGCGCCGAAGACCTCACCTGGGAGATTTACCGCGACACGCTGATCGAACAGGCCGAACAGGGCGTCGACTACTTTACGATCCACGCCGGGGTGCTGCTGCGCTACGTCCCACACACCGCGCGCCGCATGACGGGCATTGTTTCCCGTGGTGGCTCGATCATGGCCAAGTGGTGCCTCGCCCATCACAAGGAAAACTTCCTCTACACCCACTGGGACGAGATCTGCGAAATCTGCGCGGCCTACGATGTAGCCTTCTCCATCGGTGACGGTTTGCGTCCGGGCTCGGTGGCCGACGCCAATGACTACGCCCAGTTTGCCGAACTCAAGACCCAGGGCGAGCTGACGGAGCGCGCGTGGGAATATGGCGTGCAGGTCATGAACGAAGGCCCGGGGCACGTGCCGATGCACATGATCCAGGAGAACATGGAGAAGCAGCTCGAGTGGTGTCACGAGGCCCCGTTCTATACGCTCGGGCCGTTGACCACCGACGTGGCGCCCGGCTACGACCACATCACCTCCGGCATCGGCGCGGCCATGATCGGCTGGTATGGTTGTGCCATGCTCTGTTACGTCACGCCCAAGGAGCACCTCGGGCTGCCGAACAAGAACGATGTGCGCGAAGGCGTGATCACCTACAAGATCGCCGCCCACGCTGCCGACCTCGCCAAAGGACACCCGGCGGCGCAATACCGCGACAATGCGCTGAGCAAGGCCCGCTTCGAGTTCCGCTGGGAAGACCAGTTCAACCTGGCCCTCGACCCGGACAAGGCGCGCGAATTCCACGACGAGACGCTGCCGCAGGAGGGCGCCAAGACGGCCCACTTCTGCTCGATGTGCGGCCCGAACTTCTGTTCGATGAAGATCACCGAAGATGTGCGCCAGTACGCCGCAGAAAAGGGCGTGGGCGCGGAAGAGGCCCTCGATGAGGGGATGGCTGAGAAAGCCCGTGAGTTCCGCGAAAAAGGCGGCGAGGTCTACAGCTGACCCTGTTCGAGAACGAATGGATCAGGAGTTTAAGGAATTTGCTCTTTGTTTTGGAAAGCCACCTCGGTCCGTGATCTGGGTGGCTTCCGTGTGAAAAGTGCGGGCCTGTCTCGCGCCAAAGTCCATAATCCGTAGCTTTTCCGATTGACCGCAGGCGGGCGGGCGGCTTTGTTGGTCGTTTTTCCGCAATACCCGCGACAACCACCATTGAACCGCTGGCACCTGTGAACGTTTCCGTTACTGACCTTTCTGCCACCCGCAAGGAACTGCTCGTCTCTGTGACGGGTGAAGAGATCTCTGCCGAAGAGCAGCGTCTCATCCAAGAATTTAAAAAGCACGCGAAGCTGCCGGGCTTCCGCCCGGGCAAGGCGCCCGACAACATCGTCCGCATGCGCCTGCGCAAGCAGTTGCAGGAAGAGTTGAACCGGCAGATGCTCCAAAAGGTCTATCAGGAGGGCGTTGTGGAGAACGACGACTTCGACGTCTACACCGTCGTCGAGATGGACCACCAGGAGGACTTCAAGCCCGGCGTCGAAGCCAATGTGGATGTGACCATCGACATTACGCCGCAGTTCGAGCTGCCGGACTATGTCGGGCTCGAAACCTCGCGTCCTTCCACCGAAGTGCCGGATGAAGAGATCGAACAGACGATCAACAACATCCGCCGCCAGCGCGCGGACTTCGAGAAGGTGGAACGTGCCGCCAACGAAGGCGACTACGTGCAGGTCTCCTACACGGCCACCTTCGAAGGCAAGCCGCTGAAGGAGCAAGTCGAAGACAGCGCCGCCGTTCGCCCCTTCCTCGACGTCGAGAAGACCTGGGAAGAAGCGGGCACCGAAGAAGCCCGTGAATACGGGGTGCCGGCCATTGTGGACGGCCTCGTCGGGATGGCTGCGGGCGACGAAAAGGAAGTCGAGCAGACCTATGCCGACGATTTTCGCGTCGAAGCGCTGCAAGGCAAGACCGTGCAATACAAGGTGACCGTGCACGAGGTGCGCGAGCGCATCCTGCCGGAGATCGACGAAGATTTCCTCAAGTCCCTCCGCGTCGAGAGCGAGGAAGAGCTGAAGGACCAGATCCTGCAACAGCTCGAGACCCGCAAGCAGCAGCAGGCCCTGCAAAGCCAGCGCGAGCAGATCCTCGACAAGCTGGACGAAGCCGTTTCCTTCGACTTGCCCGAAAGCGGTGTCGAACGTGAAAAGCAGCAGGTGCTCACCCGCGTGCTGCAACAAAACGCGCAGCAGGGCATCTCGGCCGAAGAATTTGAGTCCAACCGCGAAGAGCTCGAAACGGAAGCCCGTGAAGTCGCCGAGCGCGACGTGAAGCTCCAGATCGTGCTCGTGAAGATCGCGGAGAAGGAAGAAATCAAGGTTGAAGACGAAGACATGTCGCAGGCGATCTATTCGGTGGCCATGCAGCAGCGTCGCGACCCGCAGGAGATCATCACCGAGCTCCGTTCGGACCGCAACCGCGTGATCACGCTGCAACGTCAGATCCTCTTCTCGAAGACCCTTGATTTCCTGCTCGAAAAGGCTAAGGTGACGGATAACCAGCCGGCCGCGACCGCCGAGTAATTTCGGTGGTTGCTCCTGCGGACCGGCCCATTCCCTGAAAAAACGAGCATGAGTTATTATTTACCCACTATCGTGGAAAGCGATGGTCGGACGGAGCGGCATTGGGACATCTACAGCCGCCTCCTGAAGGATCGCATCATCTTTATCGGCACGCCGATCGACGACAACGTCGCCAACGCCGTGATCGCCCAGATGCTGCTGCTCCAGATGGAGGATCCGAAGAAGGACATCCAGCTTTACATCAACTCCCCCGGCGGCAGCGTCACCTCCGGCATGGCGATCTATGATACCATGCAGTTCCTGAGCTGTGACGTGAAGACCTACTGCATGGGCCAGGCCGCCAGCATGGCGACTGTGTTGATGGCGGCTGGCACCAAGGGCAAGCGCTATGCGCTCCCGCACAGCCGGGTGATGATTCACCAGCCGCAGGGTGGTGCCACCGGCCAGACGTCCGATATCTCGATCGCAGCCAAGGAAATCCTGCGCTGGCGCATGTCCCTCAACGACGTGCTCTCCACGCACTCCGGCCAACCGGCCGACAAGATCGAGAAGGATTCCGACCGCGATTTCTACATGACCGCTCAAGAGGCCAAGGAATATGGCCTGGTCGACGTCGTGATCGAATTCAAGAAGAAGCCTTCCAATGAGAAGGAACCCGAACGGATTGATTCCTAAATGGCGAAATCCACGAAGATGACCTTCTGCAGTTTCTGCGGCAAGAGCCAGTCAGAGGTCCGCAAAATGATTGCGGGCCCCGCTGGCGTGCACATCTGCGACTCGTGCGTGAACGTCTGCAAGACGATCATCGACCGCGAGCTGAAGGAGGCCGAGACCAAGGAGGAAACCGCTTTCAATTTGATCCGGCCGGCTGAAATCAAGGCACAGCTGGATCAACACATCATCGGTCAGGAGCACGCCAAGAAGGTGCTTTCCGTGGCCGTGCACAATCACTACAAGCGTCTCGCCCACCTTCATCAGGGCAGCGAGAACAGCCAGGTGGAGGAGCGCGGCCTCTCCGACGTTACGATCGAAAAGAGCAATGTGCTCATGATTGGACCGACCGGTAGCGGCAAGACCTTCCTGGCCCGCACGCTCGCGCGCCTGCTGGACGTGCCGTTTGCGATTGCCGACGCCACCACGCTGACCGAAGCCGGTTATGTGGGCGAGGACGTAGAGAACATTGTCTTACGCCTGCTCCAGTCGGCCAATTACGATGTGAAGCGCGCCGAGTGCGGCATTATCTACGTCGACGAAATCGACAAGATCGGCCGCAAGACCGAAAACGTTTCCATTACGCGCGACGTTTCCGGGGAAGGCGTGCAGCAGGCGTTGCTCAAGATTCTCGAAGGCACCACCTGTAACGTGCCGCCGCATGGAGGCCGCAAGCATCCGAATCAGGAGTACATCCAGGTCGACACCAGCAATATCCTGTTCGTCTGCGGTGGCGCTTTTGTCGGCATGGACAACTTGATCAAGCGACGCCTCGGCAAGGGCACCATCGGTTGGGACCAGCAACAGCGCGAAGAACTGGACGACGAAGCCAAGGTACTTTCGCACATTCAGCCGGAGGACCTGGTTCGTTTTGGCCTGATTCCGGAATTTATCGGCCGTTTGCCCATCGTGTCGGTTCTGGAAGAATTGGACGAAGAGCAGCTCGAGCACATCCTGACCCAGACGAAGAACTCCCTCGTGAAGCAATACGAGAAGCTCTTCGCCATGGACGGCGTGACGCTGAAGTTCGAGCCGGACGCGATTCGCGCGATCGCGCTGAAGGCCATGGAAATGAAGACCGGTGCCCGTGCACTGCGTTCGATCATGGAACGCCTGATGTTGGATGTCATGTACGACCTGCCGGATATGAAGGAGGTCGACGAGGCCACCATCACGGCGGATACCGTGAACAAGGGCGAGCGCCCGCGTCTGAAGAAGAGCTCCAAGCGTGCTGACGCTGCCTAGCAGAGACATCCCCTCCATCATTTGATCTCAAGCGCTGCCGTGCTACTTTGCTAGCCGATGCAGCGCTTTCTTTTTGTCTCTCTCCTGGGTGCGCTCAGCACCGCTCCCTCTGCTCAAGCCATCATTCTCTACGGGCAGGGCAACAACGCGACAACCTCAGATCCGGGGACTGGAGCGCCGTTCGGCAACGTCGCACGGATGACCAACAACAATGGTTCGCTCACCTACGCCAGCGCCGTCTACCTCGGCAACGGGTGGGTCTTGAGTGCCCGGCACGCAGGGGTTCCCAATTACGTGCAGTTCGATGTCGGCGGTGCTCTTTACAGCCGCGATCAGACGGCGGATGTGGTTACCTTTGGCAACAGTGACCTGATCATGACCCGCCTCCAACAGAATCCCGGCCTGCCAAGTCTGAATCTCTACCGCAACGGCACGTTTGTCGAAAAATCGGGCACCGTCGTCGGGTGGGGCATCGGCCGCAGTACTGGCAGTGCGCTCGAGAGCGATACGGTCGCGTGGGGCGGCGACTCGACGGCGACAAAACGTTGGGGCCTCAATGCCTTTGAAGGCGCGCTTTCCTACACCGACGGCAATGGACGCACCACTGAGTCTTTCGTGACGATAGCCGGTAACAGCGATGTCCTGGTGGAGCCTCCGCAGTATTCACCGAACAGCTTTCAGGGAGGCTACGAGGCGGTAGCGGCGCATAAGGATTCCGGGTCGGCCTATTTTACTCAGGAATTCGGCACGTGGTATCTCTCGGGCATCACGCTGGCGGTTGAGACACCGGAGGGTGGCGGCCAAGTGACGGAATTCGGCGTCGACTATGCAAATGATGAAAATCGGGGCTTCATCAATGTCTACGCGGACCTGGCGGAGTACGCTGATGGCATCGATGCCGTGGTCAATCCTGGTGGGACGATTCCGGAGCCGGCCAGTGGGGCTCTGGCGTTCGGTCTTGCGGCGCTCGGTGCGCTCGGTTTCCGCCAGCGCCGCCGATCATAAAAAAAGCCTTCCGACTGATGATCGAAAGGCCTCGTTGCGAAAGCTTAGGGGGCGCTTTTCTAGAAGTCGCCGCGCTCGCCCGTCTTCAGGCTGCGGGCGAAGGCACAAATCAACTGGATGACCTTTTCGACGTCTTCGGTGTCGATGACCTCCGAGGCGGTGTGCATGTAACGCAACGGGATCGAGATGACCGCGCAGGCGCTGCCGCCGGCACCGAGTTGCAGCTCGCGACCGTCCGTGGGGGTGGGGCGCGGGGTGGCTTCGACCTGAACCGGAATATTCTCCTGTTCGGCCACTTCCATCAGGCGTTCGAACACGAGCGGATTCACATTCGGGCCACGGGTGATGATCGGGCCGCCGCCCAGCTTGAATTCGCCGAAGCGGCGATTGTCGCACTCCGGGTGGTCGGTGGCGTGTCCCACATCCACCGCGATGCTGTAATGGGCCGGGTAGCGTTGGGAGATGGCGTTGGCGCCGCGCACCCCGATTTCCTCCTGCACCGTGGCGGCGGAGATCACCTTGGCGGCCAACCCTTCGCGCTCCTTGGAAAGGCGGCGCAGGACCTCCATTACGACGTAGCAACCCGACTTGTTGTCGCAGGCGCGTCCGACACCCACTGTGCCGTAGATCTGTTCCCACGCCTGGTCGTAGACGCCGACATCGCCGATGCGGACGCGCTTCAGCGCTTCTTCCTTGTTCTTGGCGCCGATGTCGATCCAGAGGTTGTGCTGTTCGGGCACCTTCTTGCGCTCTTCAGCAGTCAAAAGGTGGATGGCGCGGCGGCCGGTTACGCCTTTGACCACGCCGTCCTTGGTCAGGATCGAAACGCGGCGTCCGGAGATCGTATTGACGTCGATGCCGCCCACATTGTCGAAGTAGAGGAAGCCGTCCTTGTCCACGTAGGAGATCATCAACGCGAGCTCGTCCATGTGGCCGGCGAGCAGCAGGGTGGGATCGCCTTCCGGGTTGATGGTGGCGATCCGGTTGCCCAGCGTGTCTTTCTCATACACGTCCGCCGCTTCCTTCACGTAGCGGTCGACCACCGCCTGGGCTTCAAATTCGGCTCCCGAAGGGGAGCGGGCCGTTAACAAATCGACAAGAAATTGAGGTGCCTGCTTTTCTGACATATAGTTACAAAAGACTAGCCTTTCGCGCAAAAGTCAAAGACCATCCCGCCTCCATGGAGTTATATCCGGCAATTGATTTGATGGGCGGAGAGGTCGTCCGGCTCTCCCAAGGTAAAGCCGACCAGAAGACGGTCTACTACCGCGATCCGGTAGACCCTGCGCGGCAGTGGCAACGGGCGGGCACGCGTTGGCTGCACGTGGTGGATCTCGACGGAGCGTTCACGGGCGAACCCGGGAACCTCGAGGCGATCCAGCGCATTCTCGAGCTGGGCCTGAAGGTCGAGCTGGGGGGCGGGTTGCGCGATGTCGGAACCGTGCGCAAGGTTCTAGAGCTTGGCGTACAGCGTGCGATCGTCGGGACCAAGGCCGCCCAGGATGCTGCGTTTATGGGGCAGCTCGTGCAGGAATTTGGCGGTGATCGCATTGCCGTCGGCATCGATGCCAAGGACGGCAAGGTGGCGATCAAGGGCTGGGTCGATACGACCGAACTCGATGCCCTGGAAATGGGCCACCAGATGGGGGAACTCGGCGTCAGCACGCTGATCTACACCGACATTTCTCGTGACGGGATGCTGACGGGGCCCAATTTCGCCGCTCAGGAAGCGATGCTGCAGGCCACCCAGTGCAATGTGATTGCGTCGGGCGGCGTCTCGCGCCCGGAGGATATTTCGCGTTTCCGCGAAATGGCGAGCCGCAACAAGAACCTGGACGGCGTGATTATCGGCAAGGCCCTTTACGAAGGGACCGTCAAGCTCGAGGACGTAATCTAGTCTGTGGTGGTGGCCGCGGCCGCCAAGTTCAGCACGATACGCGTGCCCTCATTTGGCTTGCTGGTAATTTCAAAGGTCGCCCGGTAGATCTGGGCGATCAGTTTTACAATGGGCCAGCCGAGGCCGACGCCGTCCTGCATGTAGCGTTGCCGGTCGATCTGGCGCAACGCTGAGATGTCGTGCAGACTGTTGTGACAAAAGCCGCGCCCATGGTCTGAAATCGAGAGCTGATAAACGGAAGTATCCTGGGATAGGACCTCGCTTTTCAGATAAACGGGTTGGCCTGCCTGGGAAAACTTGAAGGCATTGTCCACCAACTCTTCGATCATCTTGATAAAATGAGACTGGCTGATAGCCAAGGGCGCCTCCGATAGCTCGAGACGCAAATCGTTAGGGCGCTTATAGCGTTGGGCCGCGTAACAAAGTCGCTCCTGCAAGGCGGGCAGCCAACCGGCGATGGGCTCAACTTCGCGCAGCGCCTGTTGCTCGGACGGTGATTTCGTCACCAGATCCGAATACAGGATGAAGTTGGAGTTCAGGTGATGGAGTCGCACTCCAGCTTCCTGGATGCTTTGCACCGCTTCCTTCAGCAGGTCTTCGTCGGGGATCATCCCGTCGTCCAGCATCTCCTGCAGTAAGGAGCTATAGCCCAGGATCGCATTCAAGGGCGTATTGAACTCGTGCGACACGACCTGCGTTACATGCTGGCGTAGCTGTTCCAATTGGTGATGGTAGGCCGAGTGTCGTTTCAGTCGTGCCTGGACGGCCGAGCTCAGTTTCTTCAGGCGGACGGGTTTGACGAGGAAGTCGTCCGCCCCCTGATTCATGACGTTGCGCTGCAGGTCCTGGTCGCGTTCGCCCGTGAGAAAAATAAAGGGAACCGCTTCGGTTGCTGCCTCCCGGCGCAAGGTCGCCAATACCTCGTCTCCTCCCATGATGGGCATGCGCAAGTCCGAGATGATCAGGTCGGGCAATGTCTGGCGGGCTCGCTCGATCCCGGCGGCACCGTCAGCGGCTTCCAACACCTCATACCCTTCGGCCTCCAGCATTTCGCACAGAGTCTGGCGCATAATCTGGTCGTCTTCAATGATCAGGATGCGGGCCATAGTCGGGATCAGGGGCGATTGATTTTGAGGGCCTCAATAGGGCGGTAAAGCCTATTCGCACTGGTTCAGGATCTCCTCCAGCGGGTAGGTCCAGATTTCCGAAAGCGTCGGGTGATACCATTGCACCTTCAGCAGCTGCTCGGCGGTCGCGCCCATGGTGACTGCGACCGCCATGGAGTGAATCAGCTCGCCCGCGTCCTTGCCCACACACTCGGCGCCCAGCAGCCGACCGCTTGGACGCTCGGCCCAGATGCGCACATAGCCGTGATCTGCGTGCATGAGGATGGATTTACCGTGGTCGTTGAAGGGGTAGATCGATTCGATGAAATCCAGATCCTGGCATTCCGGTTCGTGGGGCAGGGGGCCGACACTGGCCACTTGCGGATCCGTAAAGGTGACGCTTGTGCGGTGGCGGTAGTCAATGGGTGTGCAGGCGACGCCCGTAGCGTGTTTGGCGGCCAGCTCTCCCTGCATCACGGCGAGGTGGACGATTTCGAAGGGGCCGGAAACGTCACCCGCAGCATAGATGCAAGGGTTTGACGTCTGGCAAAAGTCGTTTGCGTCGATATTGCGGTTGTGGTTCAGCTTCACTCCGGCCACGTCGAGGTTCAGGCTGTCCACGTTGGCCTTGCGGCCCAGGGCATTGACGAGTCGTTCGGACGTCACGCGCTTGTTTTCGCCTTCGTGCTCAAAGCACACGGTATAGCCGTCGCCGTTTTTGGAGACCTCGGTGCAGTGGGTATCGGTGTAGAGATCGATGCCCTCTTCGCGGAAAACCTTCATGATCTCGCGGGAGGCTTCCTCGGTATGGTCCTTGAGGATCAGCGGGCTGCGCTGGACCATGGTGACTTTGGAGCCCATGCGCTGGAGGTATTGGGCCATCTCGCAGGCAATCACGCCACCGCCGAGGATGGTGACGGATTTGGGTAGGTGATCGAGCTCAAGGATGTCGTCGCTGGACCAGGGATCCGACTCGCGCAGGCCGGGGATGGGCGGATGGTTGACCACCGAACCGGTCGCGATCATGAAGTAGCGCGAGGTGATCTCTTCGCCGCTCTTGGCCAGTTTGACCGTCTTTTCTCCGACGAAGGATGCGCGGTCGCGGAACAGGGTGTATTTGTCGCTTTCGAGCTGCCCCTTGCGGTAGCTCTGGAACTCGTAGACCATCTCCCGCTTGCGCTTCAGGATCTCCGGCATATTCGGCTTGGCCTCCGGAATCTCCAGCCCGAACAGCTTCGCATTACGGGCCAGATGCAGCACCTCCGCGGAATAGATAACCGTCTTGGAAGGCATGCACCCGCGCAGGATGCAGAGTCCGCCCAGTTCGGCGGCGTCGTCGATAATCGCAACCCGCTCGAACTTTTCGCGTGCCGTGCTGGCTGCGGCATAACCCGCGCTGCCTCCGCCGATGACCACGTAATCGAATTCTCGTGCCATGGGTGGAGACTACCGGAGGGAGGCGCTTTGGCAATGACAGCCATAAAAAAGCCGCATCCAAACGAGGATGCGGCTGCAAGAGAAGGATCTTGATGCTGGCGGCTAGAAGCGCAGTTGTGCGCCGAGTTGCCAATTACGCCCGGGATAGGGCGCCAAGTCCTTCAGCTGGCTGGTATGGAAGCGGATCTCTTCATCCAGCAGATTATCGATACGGGCAAAGAGCGTCAGCTCGGCCGCGCCTACGCTCACCGTGCGGCCGACATGGGCCCGCAGGAGGTTGTAGGCATCGCTGGCGAACTCGTTTTCCGCCGTATCGTTTTGTTCAAACGCATAGATGTAGTCCGCGCCGAGATGCCAGTCGCGCCATTCTTCCTCCAGCCCGAGGCGCAGGCGGATCGGAGGCGTATGCGGCAGATAGGATTCGTTGCTCTGATCAAATGCGCGCACCCAGTCCATCCCGGTAATCAGGTGTGTCTGCTGGGTCTCCGAGTGGCGCAAGTGCCAACGGGCCGTGACTTCACCGCCGTAAAAGACGGCCGACACCGTATCGTAGCGGTATACGGGCAGCCCGTCGATTTCTTCGCCGCTGGGCAATTCGGCGATATAGTCGCTGTAGTCCTGGTAAAACAGGGTGCCGGTGACGTCGACCAGAGAGGACTGGTAGCGCAGGGCGGTCTCAAAGGCATCGCCTTCTTCCCGGTCCAGGTCCGCGTCTCCGATCAGGTATTGCCGTGCGGCCAGGTGAGGACCCTCGGCGTAGAGCTCTGTGCGGTTCGGGCTGCGCTGAATGTAGCTGTATTGCAGGCTTGCGCTCCAGTTTTGGTTGAACCGGTAGTTCGCGGACAGGCTGCCGTTCCAGTTGTTGTCCTGGTAATCCGGCTGATCGCTTTTCGGGTCGACGGACACATCTTCAAAGCGCAGGCCGCCGGTGAAGGTCCAGTGTTCCCCGCGCCAGCTTTCGACGGCAAAGATACCGTGCCGCGCTTCGTCGGTCGAAGGCGTAAAGGCTTCTTCGCCGGACAGCTTGTAGTCGTCGAACTGGCCGTGATAGCCGAATTGGCCCTGCCACGGTCCCGTGGCGAGTGTCAGTGCTTCTGCCCGCACTTCCAGGCCGTCGCGGTTGAACTGCGTGGCCACCTCGTCACCCTCGATCTCCTTGTGCTGGTAATCAGCGTATGCCGCGGAGATTTCGAGCTGTTGCAGGAATGGAGCCGGGTTATCGAGCTGGAAGCGACCGGACAGGCGCCACTGATCGAGGTCGATGTGCACGCCATGTTCTTCGTGCGTTTCTTCCTCCTCGGCTTCTTCGCCTTCGCCTTCGTGTTCGTGTTCATGGGAGTGGCCGGGCACGCCGTATTCCTGTTCATACCACTTCAGCTTCAGTTCCAGACGGGCCTGTTCGCTGAGTTGGAAGGCACCGGCGAGGGAAGCATCCTGGCGTTCGTTCCACGTGTTGGGCACGTAGCCGGATGCTTCCTCTTCCTCCTCTTCGTGATCTTCATCGGCATGTTCATGTTCTTCGGCCTCTTCTGCTGCGTGAAAGGCCGCACTCTCAGCCATGCCGGGGATTTCGTAGTCCTCGCTGTCCTGCCAACCATAGGTTGCGCGCACGGCGGCCCGGTCGTTCAGGGGGACGGTGGCCTTCAGGCCCGCTATTTTGCCGTCGTCAACGGTCGTATATTGCGTTGATGCCTCGATCGAAGGCTGGATGCCGCTCAAGTCTGCCGGCCAGGGATCGAGGACGTTGACGACGCCGCCCACCGCAGTGCTGCCGTAGCGCAAGGCGGCAGGCCCGCGCAGGATCTCGATGCGCTCCGCGGACAGCGCGTCGATCGGCACTGCATGGTCTGGGCTGGCGGCCGAGAGGTCCATGATGTCCTGACCGTCTTCCAGCACGCGAACGCGTTCGCCGCTGAAGGCACGGATAATGGGGCGGCTGGCCCCGGCACCGAAGAACGACGCGTGCACGCCCGGCAGTTCACCTAGCGCGTTGCCGAGTTGGCTCTGGCCGGATTGGTTGAAGGCGTCGGGCGACAGAACATCCACCACCTGGGCCGATTCATCGACGGCGAGCCAGGAGGCGCTCCCGGTGACAGGTTGGGCCGGGAGGTCGTAGACCGGTTCGGTTTCGGGAGTCTGCGCAAAAATATTTGCTGCGCAACTGAGCGTTATGGATGCGACTAAGGAAAAGTAAGAGTATTTCATTGGGTTGATTCAGACTGTGCGTGTCGAAACAGCCGCTGCCTCAATCGGGAGCGGCGAGTATCTTTCAGGCAGCAATCTGAACCGGGGGTGCCCGGGAAAAGGGCAGGAGCCGGGTCGGCTCGAAGATCTCCGGCGTCGCCGGCGGCAGGACCGCGATCGGCTGAAACGTCGGAGCGGGCAGCTTCGGGAAGTCTTCACCCAGGTCGAGTTGGCCGTGCAGCAGTGCACAGATGGGGCAAAACCCATCGTGTGGCTTGGGCGGTTCGTGATGTCCCTGATCCTGCTGGGCCGCATGTGCCCATTGCTGGTGCTCCAGGGCGATGTGCAGGGGCGCATAGGTGCTGGCCAGGGAAAGCACGGCCCAGACCAGCAGCGAGAGGCTGGCGAAGACAGGGCGAAGGCGTGAATTCTGGATCTGCAGCAACATGATCTCAGCTACAGCATACCCGATCCGTCAAGCAGCTCCTTTTATATCTGTTGCCAAACCCCATTTGCCTGCTCTACGCTCCAACCTTCTGCCATGAAAGTGCTAGTTGCCGACAAGATCGCCGCAAGCGGCGTAGAATATCTCCGACAACTCGAAGGTTTCGATGTAATCGAGGCCTACGGCTCTTCGCCGGACAAACTAAAGGAATTGGTGTCAGACGTCGACGCCATTATCGTACGTAGCGCAACGAGCATCACCGCCGACATCATTGCGGCGGCTCCGAAGCTCAAGGCAGTTGGTCGTGCCGGTGTCGGTGTGGACAACATCGATGTAACGGCCGCCTCCGACCGCGGAATCACCGTGATGAATACGCCGAGTGGCAATACGATTGCCACGGCTGAACTCGCTTTTACGCACCTGCTCTGCAGTGCGCGTCCCATCCCGCAGGCCAATGCCTCCATGAAGGCCGGCAAGTGGGATAAGAAGCTTTTCCAGGGCACCGAACTCTTCCAGAAGACCCTCGGTGTGCTCGGTCTGGGCCGTATCGGTACCCAGGTTGCCAAGCGCGCCAAGGCCTTCGGGATGCAGGTGCTGGCCTACGACCCGTTCCTCACCGAGGAGCGTGCCGAAGAGCTGGAAGTGGAAAAGGTCGAGCTCGACGAGCTCTACAGCCGAGTCGACTTCATCACCGTGCACATGCCGAAGACGGAGACGACGACCAACATGCTCAACGCCGACGCCTTCTCCAAGATGAAGGACGGGGTGCGCATCGTGAACTGCGCCCGCGGTGGCCTGATCAAGGAAGACGATCTCGCCGAAGCTCTCAAGAGCGGCAAGGTCGCCGCCGCCGGGATGGACGTGTTCGAGGAAGAACCGCTGCCGGGTGGAAGCCCGCTGCGCGACTATGACAAGCTCGTCATGACGCCTCACCTCGGCGCATCCACCGTTGAAGCCCAGGAAAACGTGGGCCAGGAAGTCGCCGAACTCATCGGTGCCTACCTGCAGAACGGGGTGGTCCAAAACGCCGTGAACGCGCCGTCCGTCGATACCTCTACGCTGAAGGTCCTGAAGCCGTATTTCCCGCTCGCCTACCGTCTTGGTTCGGTGATCCAGCAGCTCGCGCCCAAGGACGTGAAGAAGCTGGTCATCACCTACTCCGGTAAGCTGGTGGACCTCGAGGTCAAGCCGATCACGCGCTCCCTGCAACGGGGATTCCTGCGCAAGATCACCAACGATGTGAACGATGTGAACGCTCCCCGCGTCATGCAGCGTCTCGGCATCGTAGGTGAGGTGATCACGAGTTCCAAGGAGACCGACTATACGGAGATGATCCGCATCGAAGCGCACACCGCGAAGGGGGTCGTTTCGACGATCGAAGGCACCCTGATCGGGAACGCGCTCCAGCCGCGCATCGTCTCGGTGAACAATCGTGAGATCGAGTCGTCCCTCGACGAGAAGTACCTGCTGGTGCTCGAAAACCACGACCAGCCGGGCATCATCGGTATGGTGGGCACGACGCTGGCCCAGCACCGCGTGAACATCTCGAATATGAACCTCGGCCGCCATAACCAGGGCGGGACGGCGTTCTCGATCTACTGCCTCGACAGCCGTCCGCCGGAACGCGCTCTGGACCAGATCCGTGAGCACGAAGCCGTCAAGGACCTGACGCTCGTCGATCTCGAAGACGCGTTCTAGTCGATTCCTTCGAGTCTGGATTTTATTGCGCCACCTTCCCCAGCGGAGGGTGGCTTTTTTTCGCACTTGCCCCGCACGATTTCTCGGCATGATCTGGTGCCATGCCCCCGTTGATTGCTTACTTGCTCACCCTCCTGATCGGCTACGTGATTGGCTCCGTCTCTTTTGCGGTGCTCATCTGTCGCAGCCGCGGGGTCGATATTTTTACGCTCGGCAGTGGCAATCCCGGCGCGACGAATGTCTTGCGCAACCTGGGGAAAAAGTGGGGCTACCTCTGTTTCCTGCTCGATGCCGTCAAAGGTGCCGTCCCGGTGCTCGTGGGGTGGGGGCTGGCCGCTTCCTTTGCCGCCAATGCGCCGCTACTCGGGGTGCTTGGGCTGGTCGGCGCTATCCTGGGCCACAGCTACTCGCTCTTCCTGCGCTTCCGCGGGGGCAAAGGCGTCGCAACGACTATCGGCGGGCTGCTGGTCCTGATGCCGTTGGTCATCGTCGTCGGCCTGCTGCTCTGGCTCGCGGTTTTCTACAGCACCAAATACGTGTCTCTCGCTTCGATCGTGCTGGGCGTCAGCCTGCCGGTTTCCGCGTGGTTGCTGAACGAGCCCGACGTGTATTTCTGGGTCGCCCTGGCCATGGCTGTATTGATCGTGGTGCGGCACAAGGCCAACATCCAGCGCCTGATGGCCGGCACGGAAAATCGGGCCAGCCGCAAGCCTTGAGGCGAAGGGGGGTTACGGTTCGGGCTTGCCCCAATCGGAGGAGCCGTGTACGCGCTCATACAATGGAGTCGTTAAATGTCGCTATCGCTGGTCTCGGCACGGTAGGCCAAGGCGTCTGGAAATACCTCGTGGAGCAGTCCGGTCCTCTCGGACAACGTGCGGGGGGTAACCTGATCCCTTATCGTGCCGCCGTGCGGGATCTGCAGAAAAAGCGCGAGGTTGAAATCCCCGCCAGCCAGCTGACGACCGACCCGATGGACCTCGCGAACGATCCGCAGGTCGACATCCTCTGCGAGTTGATGGGCGGCGTCGAACTGCCGCGCAAGGTGACGCTCGCCGCTCTGGAAAATGGCAAGAGCGTCATCACGGCCAACAAAGCCATGATCTGCGAGCACGGAGCCGAGCTTTTTGAAGCGGCCGAACGCACGGGTGCACGCCTTTACTACGAAGCCAGTACCGCTGGCGGCATTCCGATTATCAAAGCGGTGCGCGAGGGGCTCGTGGCCAATCGCTTCCCGCTGATCTACGGCATCCTCAACGGCACCTGCAACTACATCCTCACGCGCATGGAGCGTGAGCAAAAGTCCTTTGAAGAAATCGTGGGGGATGCCCGCCGCCTCGGCTATGTCGAAGCCGACGAGAGCCTCGACCTCGATGGTTGGGACACGGCGCACAAAGCTGCGATTCTGGCCTTCCTTGCGCATGGACGCTGGATCAGCATGCAGGAAATGCCGGTGGAAGGCATTCGTGAGGTGACGCTCGACGACTTGGCGTGGGCCAAGGAGCTTGGCTACCGCGTGAAGCTGCTGGCCGTCATCACGCGTCACCTGGAGAGCAATTGCATCTTTGCAGACGTGCATCCGACGCTCGTGCCGGAAGATCTGGTGCTCGCCAACGTCGACGACGTCTTCAACGGCGTCAGCGTGACGGGTAATATCGTGGGCGAGACGACCTACATTGGCCGCGGGGCAGGACAAAACCCAACCGCCAGCGCCGTGATTACGGACCTCGTGGACGCGACGATCGACCGCCTCAACGGGGTCACGCTGCCGCCTCACGCGTCGTATGGGCCTGCTCCCGCCCTGGCGGAGTTGGACGACGTCCGTCGCCCGTTTTACCTGCGCCTGCGGGTGGCCGACCGCTCAGGCGTGTTGGCCGATATCGCACGCATCATGGCGCACCACGACGTCAGCATCGAGCAGCTGGTGCAGAAGCCCTATCGCGAGCCCGATCAGGCGCATTTGATCATGACGACGCATTGCACCAGCGAACGCCAGATGCGGGACGCCGTGCGTGATCTCGAAGCCGACCATGCGGTCCAGTGCAAGCCGCTGCTGCTGCGCATCCTGAACGTAGAGGTTTAGGATTGAAGCCGGTCGATAGCTGGGTGCGGCAAACGTTTCCTTTTCGTCGGCGGTAGCAGGTCTGCTTTGGCGATTCTGCCATCCTTCGGTGGAATGCCTTGCATGCGCGGCAGGAACGGTTTAACACGTTTCGCTTCATGTCTTTGATCGTCCAAAAGTATGGCGGCACCTCGGTAAAGGATCTCGATCGGATCAAGGCAGTCGCGGAACGTATCAAACGGACGCGCGACGCGGGGCACCAAGTATGTGTCGTGGTCTCCGCACGGGGCGGCGTCACCAATCGTCTCATTGCCGACGCGAAATCGCTGCACCCCAACCCCGATAAACGAGAAATGGATCTGCTGCTCTCCGTGGGTGAGCAGGAAACCATCGCGCTGACCGCTATCGCGCTGCAATCGCTCGGGGTGGCGGCCGTTTCGCGCACGGGTGCCCAGGCGGGGATCCACACCGATCTGTTTCACACCAAGGCGCGTATCGTCGATATCGACGGCGGGGACATCAAGGAGCAGCTCGATGCGGGTCGGGTGGTCATCGTCGCAGGCTTCCAGGGCGTGAATTCCGCCGGCCAGATCACGACGCTGGGCCGCGGAGGCAGTGACCTCAGCGCGATCGCGCTCGCCGGCGCGCTGAAGGCGGACGTCTGCCAGATCTACACCGACGTGGATGGCGTTTACACGGCCGATCCACGTATCGTGCCCAACGCGCGCAAGCTCGATGAAGTGGCCTACGACGAGATGCTCGAGCTGGCGAGCCTCGGCAGCAAGGTCATGCAGAGCCGCTCGGTCGAATTTGCCAGCAAGTTTAACGTAGTATTTGAAGTGCGAAGCAGTTTTAACGACAATCCCGGGACGCTCGTGAAAGCCGAAACAACCCTAGAAGACGTCGTGGTGCGTGGCGTGGCCGCGGATCGGAATCAAACCAAGGTCGTCGTCAGCGATTTGCCGGACGAACCGGGCGTTGCCGCGCGGGTGTTCCAGGCGCTGGCCCAGGCCCACGTCAATGTCGACATGATCGTCCAGAACGTGGGGCGCGACGGCGTGGCCAACCTGACCTTTACGGTCGGCAACGACGATGCCAGCTCGGCCGAAGAAGCGGTGGCCACGGTGCTCAAGGAAGTCGGTGCCGGCGCTGTCCGTGCGGCTGAAAATGTGGCCAAGATCAGTGTGGTCGGCATCGGCATGCGCTCCCACAGCGGCGTCGCCAGCAAGATGTTCGACGCTCTCGCGGATTCGGGCGTGAATATCCAGATGATCTCCACCAGCGAGATCAAGATCTCCGTGATCGTGGATCTGGAGAAGGCTGAACACGCGACGCGCGTGGTGCACACTGCTTTCGGTCTCGATCGGGACGACTGAGGCGTCACCCATTTTACCCCAAAACGAGACGAAGCTCGGCCGGCAACGGCCGGGCTTTTCTTATGCCGCATAGTGGCAGTGCTGCTAGTTGGGGTCGCGTAGGGTAAAATCCTCTACCCCCGCGACGGCAGCCCATAAGCTCTGGAGTGCAACAACTACTATGAGCCTGCACTGGAACGAACGCTACGCCACCGGCCATGCTCGCGTGGACGATCAACACAAGTCGCTCTTCGCGTATCTCAACGATCTGGAGCGGCTGATCCAGCGACGGGAATATGCTTCGCCGGCAGTCGAAAACTTGATCCGCTCGCTCGGGGTCTACGTCCGCATCCATTTCGCCTGCGAAGAGTCCTGCATGGAAATCCACCAGTGCCCGAATCCAGAAAAGAACAAGGAGCAACACCAGATCTTCTTGCGCGAGTTCACCGCCTTCCGCGATGCGTGGCGCCGCGAAGGCCCGTCGCTTGAGCGCCTGCAAATGTTGCACCGCGCGAGCGAAAGCTGGATCGTGCAGCACATCTTCAAAATCGATCAGGAGCTGGGACAGACGCTGGTGGCGCGCGGCTACAATCCCGAGCGCGAGGCCCACATCCGCTGGGAAGCCGTGGCGGAGTAGGGGAGGCGTCGCAGACGCTTGACTCTGGCGCGAGCGCATTGTCTTCTCGGGGCATGCGTTACCTCTCCACGCGTGGAGCCACCGAGCCGATGGGATTCACCGAGGCCGTTGCGACGGGCCTGGCCCCCGACGGCGGCCTGCTGCTGCCCGAAAAGCTGCCCGACTTGAGCGAGCATTTCGACCGGTGGGCGCGCCTGACGTATCCCGAGTTGTGCGAGGCGTTCTTCTCGCACTTTGCGACGGATCTCCCGGCGGACGTGTTGCGTGACCGGGTGCGCCGCAGCTATGCCTCTTTCGATCATCCCAAGGTCGCGCCGCTGACCAGGCTCGATGCGCATACCTACGCGCTGGAGTTGTTCCACGGGCCGACGCTGGCATTCAAGGATTTTGCACTCCAGTTGCTGGGCAACCTCTACGAAGAGCAGATCCGCCGCACCGGCAAGCCGATCAACGTGCTCGGTGCGACCAGTGGCGATACCGGTTCGGCTGCGATTCATGGTCTGCTGGGCAAGGAGGGCGTCAACATTTTCATTCTCTACCCGCGCAACGGAGTGGCGCCGCTGCAGGAGCGTCAGATGGCCTGTACGGGGGCGGACAACGTGCACCCGATCGCGGTGGATGGCACCTTCGACGACTGCCAGGCCATCGTGAAGGACCTCTTTGGCGATCTGGAGCTCAAGCAGCGCTTCAACCTCAGCGCGATCAATTCGATCAACCTCGCGCGAGTGATGGCCCAGTGCGTCTACTATCTCGCGGCCTGGTTTCAGTTGCCGGAGCAGGCGCGCCAACGGGTCGAATTCGTCGTGCCGACGGGTAATTTCGGCAATATCCTGGCGGGCTGGATGATGCAAAAGATGGGGCTATCCATTGAGCGCTTCTGCGTGGCTACAAACCAGAACGACATCCTGTATCGCCTCTTCGAGACCGGTCGCTACGAAGTGGATACGGTGCAGCCCAGCCACGCTCCGAGCATGGATATCCAGGTCGCGAGCAACTTCGAGCGCTTTCTCTATTTCCATGAAAACGGCGATACCGATCGCGTGAAGGAGATCATGCAGAACTTCAAGGCGCACGGGCGTTACACCTTCGAGTCGTTCCAGCGCGATACCTTCCGTGCCTCCCGGGCAACCGATGCCGATATCGAGCGTATTATCGCAGACGTATATCAGCGTTACGGCTACATTGTGGATCCCCACACCGCCACGTCGTTTGCCGATCTCGACCCGGAAATGACGAGCGTCATTCTGAGCACGGCCCATCCGGCAAAGTTCCCCGACACGCTGCAACAGGCGATCGGAACCGAGCCGACGGCTCCGGCGCTGGAAGCCTTGAAGGCCCGCGAGCTGCACCGCAACGAGATGCCGGCGAGCGCGGATACCATCCGCACGTTTATCGAGCAGACGGTAAGGCTTTAGCGCGTCGCTTAGGCCAAGTGGGGAGGGCGCCCGTCCGGTAGCGCTTTCTTCGCCTGCTTCTTCTTGCGCTTGGGCGGCGGGATGACGCCAAAGCGCGGATCTTCGGCCAGGCATCGCTGCACCAGTTCCTGGGCGAGTTCCTCAAATTCCGGGTGTATTTGGGGCAGATAAAGCCACTTCGAGAGCTGCGGGTGCTCAGAAAGGGCGGTGAATTCCCTCAGAATGGCCGCGTGCTGGTCCCGTTCGGCGGGAAAAAGGCAGCCTTTCCACGGCTCTTCGCCATCGGTGGTCAGCAGCACCAGCTTCCCGCCCAGATAGTAGGCTTCGGCGCCAAACATGCGCCGTTCGACGCAATCCGCTCGCTGCAGCAGAGGTTCCGCGATCCAGCGGTGGGCATTGTGTTTGGCCATAGTTTGAGCATAGCGCGGGCAGTTCTTGAATCAAGACCTCGGCTTGCCTCATTGGCCCGAGGATGTTTTTCTCCGGCATGGCTTCTCTGCGTATTGTCGTGCTGGACGGATACACCATGAACCCCGGCGACCTGTCCTGGAAGGAACTGGAGGCGTTGGGCGATGTGACCATTTACGATCGCACGCCTCCGGAACTCGTGGTCGAACGCTGCGAAGGGGCACAGATGGCGTTGACGAACAAAACGGTGCTCAATGCTGAGCAGATCAAGGCGTTGCCGGATCTGCAGTATATCGGCGTTCTCGCTACGGGCATCAATGTCGTGGATCTCGAGGCGGCGCGAGCGCAAGGGGTTGCGGTCACCAACGTGCCGGCCTACAGCACCGATTCGGTGGTGCAGATGGTATTCGCACACTTGCTACATTACGCGCAACGCGTCGCGGCACATGACGCCGCGGTCAAGGCAGGGGGATGGAGCGCTTCCTCGGATTTCACGTTTACCTTGGCCCCGCTGCTCGAGCTGGCGGGCCGGCGGTTGGGTGTTGTCGGGCTCGGCTCGATCGGTCGGGGCGTCGCTAAGGTCGCGGGGGCCTTCGGTATGGAAGTCGTCGCCCAGACGCGGACGCAGCCGGAAAGCCTGCCGGAGGGTGTGCAGGCTTTGGTGGGGCTGGACGAATTGCTGCGTAGCAGCGACGTGGTGGTGCTGTGCTGCCCGCTTACCTCCGAGACGCAGCACCTGATCAACGCGCAATCGCTTTCGCACATGAAGACCGATGCGGTCCTTATCAATACAGGCCGGGGGCCGTTGGTCGACGAGGACGCGCTGGCGGCGGCGCTCAAACAAGGCGAGATCGCATGGGCGGGGCTCGATGTGCTGGGGCAAGAGCCACCGGCGGTCGATAACCCGCTCATTGGCATCCCCAATTGCAGCATCACGCCCCATATCGCGTGGGCGACCAAAGAGGCCCGGGCGCGTCTCTACGCTCAGGTGATTCGCAACATCGAGGCCTTCCGGGCGGGCGAACGCCTCAACCGCGTCGATTAGCGGTCCACCATTACGTAGGGGCGGAGGCGCTCCAACGTGCTTTCCGTGACGCCGGGCACCTTCAACAGATCGTCGACGCGCCCGTAGGGGCGACCGTCCACGATGCGTTGGGCCAGGACTGGCCCGATGCCGCGCAGTCGCTGCAGTTCCCGCTCGGTGGCGTAATTCAGGTTGATCCGGTGGGCGGGAACCGGAGCCTGGTAGGGCATGGGCGGCGCTTCGTCTTCGATGGGCGAAGGTGCGCCCGGGCGGAGAAATGCCATCAAGTCGTCTTGATGATGCTGCCAGACACCCATGCCACTGCTCTGTGCCGCGCGCTCGGCGACATGCAGCCGATTGAGAAAGGAGCTTGCCGCGAGCCCGTGATACCAGTCTGTGGTGGGCTTGGCTTCACTGATCCGGCCGAGCCCACGGGCCACCAGTTGTTCCGCCAAGTAGTCTTGCTGGCGGACGACGATGGCATAAAAGGATGGATTGCGGGAGGGCCCGCCGACGCGTTCCCACCGGGTGAGGATGCGGGCTCCCGTCAGCAGGAATCTTTCCGAATAGGCTTTCGCTTCGAGCCCGAGCTCCAACGTCTTGTCCAGGCTCAAGTCGAAGAACCGGGCCTGCTCACCCAACAGATCAAGGTTGTCCCGCGTCGTTTCCGGAGCGTCGACGAAATAAAGCTGAAAGCGGTAGTGCTGATCGTCGTGGGCAACGCCGAAAGAATCGCCGTCGTGCGGCACATTGCTCTCAAACTGCCAATAATCCAAGGCCACCCAGCCCGAAGCTGGCGTCGCTGAAGGTGCCGCGCGCATCTGCGTCGCCAGCAGCAGAATCGCCCACAGGGGAAGGAGCTTTTGGACTGTCGACAGCATCGTAAAAACCCTTCTGGTTTATTGCTAACAATTCGGCAGCTGAGGAAACGACTTTAACGAAAAGCGTATGGAACTCATGGGGAAAAAGCGAGAATTAGCTTCATCTTCTTATTTAATCCTCGCTTATGAGGGTGTTTAGTTTGTCTTTCCATGCCGCTGGAGGGTTGTCGTGGCACGCTAAAAGTCCAATGCTGGATACATGTTTGGGCAATCGGCGCCATCCACTTCGTCCCGTCCCACCATTGTCAGTTGCGGCTGCTCTAGCCCAACGGCGGCCGGTCTCATGGACCCGGTTACGGACAATGATCAATCAGGCGAGTGGTTCAAGTTGGCCATCGCGCTGGTCTTCGCAGGGCAGGGGATGGCCCTCGGGCTGGGCTACAACAATGCCCGGCTGGCGGGCGAAGGGCCTGAGTTTGGCGGACTTGTCTACTGGCTGATCCACGGGGCGCTGCTCGCATCTGCGTTGATCGTGCTGCTGCTGTTGGGGCTGCCGCTGCTGCGGGCGACTTTTGTGGCACTGCGCCGCAAACAGTTGACGATCGAAGCCCTGTTTACGCTCAGCATGCTGGGGGCCTTGGTCGGCTCGATCGTTTCGTCCGCTACCGGTCAATCGAGCGTCTATTACGAGATCGTGGCCATTGTGCTCTCTATATATACCGTGGGTCGACTGGTGGGGGCGCGCCAGCGGCGGAAGGTGGAGCAGGAGTTGGCGGCCTTGCGGGATGCCTTTGCCAACGCCTATGTGCTCGATCCCTCCGGGGCACGGCGCGAAGTCCCCGTGGGCTTGGTGGACCCGGCGCATGATCGGGTCGAAGTCCGCCCCGGAGAACCCATCCCGGTCGATGGAAAGATCCTCGAGGGCGTCGGCTATGTTCAGGAAATGAGCCTGACGGGAGAGCCGGATGCCGTGCCACGAAAGCCAGGAGATGCCGTGTTGGCGGGCACCTATTCCGTCGATGCACGGTTCACCCTCCTTCCCGAAGCAACGACGCAGCGTCAGCTGGACCGGATTCTGTCGATTGTAGAGCGGGCAGGGGAGCAGCCTTCGCGTTTGCAGGCCCAGGCCGACCGGCTCATGCGCTATTTTGTCCCTACCGTAGTCGTGGCTTCACTGGCGACCTACGTCGGCTGGACGCTGACCGGCGCCCCTTGGTGGGAATCGCTTTTCAACGCCATGGCTGTTCTGCTGGTGGCCTGCCCCTGCGCCCTCGGGCTGGCCACACCTCTAGCGGTCTGGCGCTCTCTCTACGGCCTCAGCCAGCTGGGTGTCGTGGCCCGTTCCGCCACGATTATCGATGGGCTCGCTATGGCCGAGGGGGTTATCTGGGACAAGACAGGCACATTGAGCGAGGGCGTGTTGCAGCTGCGGGAGTGGCGTGGCGCTCCAGGGGCCGAAGACCGTCAGACATGGCTGCGTCAGGCCGTTGCGTCGGTCGAAGATTTGTGGCCGCACCCCATTGCCCGGGCGCTGGCGCAAATCTCCTCCGAGCGTCTGGATGTGGCGGATACGCGTTTGCTGCCAGGCAAAGGCGTCGAAGCCGAGGTAGATGGGCGCTTACTGCAAATTGGGAGTAGCGCCTTGCTGCCGGAGACGAGACCTGACTGGGCGGCACCGGAGGGAGATCGCGAAGTCTGGGTCCTGGAAAACGAGCGGCCCGTCACCCAGATCATCCTGCAGGAGGGGCTGCGTGAAGATGCTGCGCCCGCCATGCAGGCGATGAACGAATTGGGGCTCGAAGGGCGCGTCTTGACGGGCGACCCACACCCGCGCTGGACCCAGATCGGAAGTGCGCCGGTGGAGGCGGGACTTTCGCCGCTCGCAAAACAGGAGCGGGTCCAGCAACTGGTGCACGATCGGCGTTGGCTCTATGTCGGTGACGGGATCAACGATGCGGCTGCCATGACTTCCGGTGTGACCGCCATCGCCATGGGCAGTGGGGCGGCGTTGACCCGCTCCACGGCCGAGGGGGTGTTGCTGGGCGATTCGCTGGCCTCGCTGCCGCAGGCCATCCGGATGTGCCGACATGTGAGGCGGGTCGTGCAGGGCAACTTGTGGTTTGCGGCCTGTTATAATCTCGTCGGCATGGGCCTGGCCGCGGTCGGTTGGCTGCACCCCGTGGCCGCAGCCTTGCTGATGGTGGTCTCGAGCTTTCTCGTGTCCGCACGTGCACTGGCCGCCGCAAACTCCGGTGGCCCTGATGAAGACCATTCTACTAAAAGAAGTAGAAAAGAAGCTGATCCTTTGGATTAGAAACAGTTATTCACATGCGGGCGGATGGGTGACCCTTACGGTCTTAATTTGACTGTTAACCCTGTTAAGGCTCGCAAATAGCGTATTTCCGGACTGCCTGACTGATCTAGGTTGTTAGAAGCGGTAATGATTGAGCTGGTGGAAGCGGTAGAAGTAACTTGTTTCTGATAAGCATCTTCAGTGAGAACCTGTCGCAATAAAATTTACGAAGATTTGATCCTGTTTTTTCTGTTGCCTTGACTCCGCTATCCACACGTAATCCGGCTTTCGGTCAGCGATGCGTGGTCGGCGTCGCAGCTTCGTCATTCTCACGTCTCATCACTCAATATGGCACAAGAGCGAATTTCGCGTAAAAGTTTTCTGCTGTCGGCGGGAGCTTTGTTCGCCGGGGTCTCCCTGGCAAAAGGACAGACGCCGCAGCCCAAGCAAACACGATCCACGACTCCGTCCGATCTCGAACGACGGCTGCAACCGGATCAGCGATCGGTGCCTTACCAGGCCGGCCAGCGGTAAGAACGCCCTTTTCCTTCGGAGTTACTCATGCCCAATATTTTCACGCGCTCTGCTAATCGTGTGCCGCTGCAGGTGATTCTGATCCTGTTGATTTTGGCCACCACGGCGGTTGCGGCAGTTTGGTACTACTATCCGCCGCAATACACCCGGGTCGGCTACATGCCGAAGCAACCGGTGTTATACAGCCACAAGATCCACGTGGACCAGCTCGGTCTCGACTGCCGTTATTGCCACTCTTATGTGGACCAGTCGGGCCACGCGAACATCCCGGATTCCCAAACCTGCATGAATTGTCACTCGCAGGTGCGGAAAGACAGCCCCGCCCTGGCTCCCATTCGAGAGAGCTTTGAGAGCGGCAAGCCGGTCGAATGGGTTCGCGTCCACAAGCTGCCGGACTACGTTTACTTTAACCACTCTGTGCACGTGAACCGCGGCATCAGCTGTGTCGAATGCCACGGTCAAATCAACGAGATGACCGAGGTGTGGCACGATAAGCCGCTGTCGATGAAGTTCTGCCTCGATTGCCACCGCAATGCGGACCAATACGTGCGTCCTCTCGACAAGGTCTACGATCTGACCTGGAAGCCCGAAAGCCGCGAAGCTTTCCTCAAGCAAGCGCACGAGCGGGTTGTCGATTGGAACATTAATCCTCCCCAAAGCTGCTCGGGTTGTCACCGATGATTCAGGATTTCCAACAATCTTCTGCCCCTGGCGGGCAAACGACCGGCAAGAGCTACTGGCGTAGCCTCGACGAGCTGGCAGACACCCAGGCCTTCCGCAACTGGCTCCACCGCGAATTTCCGCAAGGGGCCTCGGAAGCGACCGGAGTCAACCGCCGTCACTTCCTCAAGATCATGGCCGCATCCTTTGGTGCGGCTGGCATCGGTCTCGCAGGTTGCCGTCGTCCGGAACAGAACATTCTGCCGTATTCGCGCCAGCCGGAAAACAGTATTCCGGGCGTGCCGGTCTTCTACACGACTTCCTTCCCGGACGCGGTCGACAGCCTGCCGCTGGTCGTGGAAACGCACCAGCACCGGCCGACCCACATCGAGGGGAACCCCGGTTACAAGTCTTACGGCGGTAGCACCAACGTCTTTGCTCAAGCCTCGATCCTGAATCTCTACGATCCGGATCGCATGACCGCCTCTTCCGAGGGGAACAACCGGCGCATCAGCAGTGCGGAAGCCGCGGACATTCTGGGCAAGGTCGCGAACAAGTTTGGCCAGACCAACGGCCAGGGCCTCGCGATTCTGGCTGAGCCCAGTTCTTCGCCGACCCGTGCCCGCCTCGTGCAGCAGCTGAAGCAGCAGATGCCTCGCCTGCGTTGGGCAGAGTATGCCCCCAGCGCACGCACGAGCCCGGACAAGGCGCTGACTCAAGCCCTCGGTCGTCCCGCCCGCCCGGTCTATCATCTGGACCAGGCGAAGGTGATCCTGGGGGTCGATAGCGACTTTACCCTGCACGAGCCGGGTTCGCTCGCGCTGGCCCGAGGCTTTGCCGCAGGCCGACGCGCGAAGAACCAGGCCGACGCCAAGAACATGAACCGCCTCTACATGGCGGAAAGCGCGTTCACGGCGACCGGTGCCATGTCGGATCACCGCCTCCGGGTTCCGACCTCGCAGATCCCTGCTTTCGTAGCGCAACTGGCGGCCGAGATCCTCAGCCAAAGCGGCGGAGATTCCGGGCTCGCTTCCCAGTTGCGGGAACAGGCTGCTTCGGCCAATCTCGATGAAGCCTGGGTCCGTGAATGCGCAGCCGATTTGCTCGCCAACCGTGGTCACGCGGTCTTGCACGCGGGGTCTCACCTCCCGCTCGCGACCCAGCAGCTGGTGCAGGCGATCAACGCCGAGCTCGGCGCAGTGGGCCATACTGTGGATTACGTCGAGCTGCCTCAAGCAGAGGCCGACTCGATCGAAGATCTCGCCCAGGCCATCGAGGCCGGGGAAGTCGAGACGCTCCTGATTCTCGGCGGCAATCCGGTTTACAATGCACCGGCTAATCTCGAGTGGGATCGCCTGCAAAAGAAGGTCGGTCAGGTCATCCGCCACGGTTTTTACTACGACGAGACTTCGCTGCTTTCGCAGGTCAACATCGCCAGTACCCATTATCTGGAGAGCTGGAGCGACGGTTTTACCTACGAAGGCGCCCTCGTTCCGGTGCAGCCGATGGTCCTCCCGATCTTCGAAGGCGTGTCGGAACTGGAAGTCGTGGCGCGTTTGGGGGGCCGACAAACCAGTGACGTCTATGCTCTGGTCGTCGAAACCTTCGGCAGCTACACGAACGAGGCAAACAAGGACAAAGCCTTCCAGCGCTTCTTGTCCGACGGCGGCCTTTTCGAGCACCGCTTCCAGTCCATCAACGGACGGGTCGAGTTCGGTAGCCTCCGCAATGCCCTTTCACAGGGCAGCTTCCAGGCGCCGAGTATTGGTTCCAACGCGCTCGAAGTCCGTCTGAAGATGGATGACACCGTCGGCGACGGCTACTGGAATAACAACGGCTGGCTGCAAGAGCTGCCAGACCCGCTGACCAAGCTGACTTGGGACAACGCGATCCTCGTGAGCCCGAAGCTGGCAGAGGAGCTCGGCTACGACACTGGCAAGGGCACCTTCCTCATCGGGGGGATTTCGAAGAAGCAAAACAACTTTGTCCGTGACACCGAGGTTAGCCCGGTGGCGGAAGTGACTGTCGACGGCGTTACGGTTCGTGGGCCCGTGCACATTCTCCCTGGCCTCCCGGACTACAGCGTCACCGTCAGCCTCGGCTACGGTCGCAGCAAAGTCGGCCGGGTGGGGAAGAACACCGGCTTCAACGCCTATCCCCTCACGCACAGCAAAAACTTCTTTGCCCGCAACGGCGCCAAGATCAAGTTGGTTGGTGAGCATTACCCGCTTTCCAATACCAGCCAGCACTGGTCGATGGAAGGCCGCGCGATCATTCGCGAAGCCAATGTGGAACACCATCTGGAGCATCCGGACTGGGTCAACCACATGGGCATGGAGTCGCACTCCCCGCCTGTCTACGGCAATGCCAAGGACATGCCGCTGCAGGAGAAGTCGCTCAAGCAGCCGCGCGGCAACAGCCTTTACGAACACCCCGACTTCGGCTCCCCGCCTCCCAATGTGGATGCCTGGAAGAAGGAGGGTGCGATGGACAAGTTCGTCCCCGAGCAACAGTGGGGGATGAGCATCGACCTCAATACCTGTGTGGGTTGTAACGCCTGTATCATTGCCTGCCAGTCGGAAAACAACATTCCGATCGTGGGTAAGGAACAGGTTGCCATGGGGCGCGAAATGCACTGGATCCGCCTCGACCGCTACTTCAGCTCGGGCGATCTCAAGCAAAACCAGGTGTCGTTACCGGCCAACCCGCAAGCCTCGTTCATGCCGCTGGGTTGCGTGCACTGCGAGAATGCGCCGTGCGAGCAGGTTTGCCCGGTTAACGCGACGGTTCACGACCGCCAGGGCCTCAACGTCATGGCCTACAACCGTTGCGTCGGCACCCGCTACTGCGCCAACAACTGCCCGTATAAGGTCCGCCGTTTCAACTTCTTTGATTACAACAAGCGTAACGTCGACGAGCTCTATGCTGGCCCGCTTGGTACCAACAAGTACAAGACCGAAGGCGGCACGCTGGTTTCCATGCAACGTAATCCGGACGTGACCGTCCGCATGCGCGGGGTGATGGAAAAGTGCACCTTCTGCGTGCAGCGCATCGAACAAGCCAAGATCGCTCAACGCGTCAAGGCCGCGGACAGCAACGACATCCGCATCCCGGACGGCTTGGTGCGCGTGGCTTGCCAAAACGCCTGCCCCACGGATGCCATCGTTTTCGGTGACATCTCCGACGCGGATACCGCTGTTTCGGAATCCAAGGCCAATGACCGTGACTATGCGCTCCTGGGCTACCTGAATGTGCGCCCGCGCACGACTTACCTCGCCCGCCTGCGCAACCCGAACCCGAAGATGCCGGACTTCGCTGAGCCCTTCAGCTATCAGGAATACTTCGGCAAGGGCGGCACCGAGCATCAACCCGCGAAAGGCGGCAGCCACGGTGAAACCGAGCACGGTGCCGAAACCAACGCTGGCCATGGGGAATCTCACGAGTCCTCCGAAGGCAATGAGCATCACTAAACCCGCGACGATAACCTTTTAACGATCGATTACCTTGAGCAGCGCACACAGTACAGCTCATGCTCCCGTCAAGGAACCGGCGGTCCTCAAAGAGGTGCGTCCGGCGAATATGCCTCGGCGTGAGATCATCGAGAACCATCGCGACTACAGCTGGATCACGCAGAAAATCTGCGGCATCGTCGAAGGCAACGCCCCCAAGTGGTGGTGGATTGGCTTCATCATGGCGTGCTTCATGGCCAGCTTCACACTTGCGGGTCTCATTTATCTGGTCTCCACCGGTACCGGCGTCTGGGGCCTCCGCAGCCCCGTCTTCTGGGGGTGGGCCATCGTCAACTTCGTGTTCTGGATCGGTATCGGCCACGCCGGCACGCTGATCTCCGCTATCTTGTGTTTGCTAAAACAGGGTAACCGGAATATCTGGTTGATTTGTCAGGTGCATCGCGGCTCGATCTTGCTCCACACCGGAAGAACTGATTGCTTGAAAGGATTTCCTCTTGCAAACATACCGTCCGTACGGTATTGTTC